>Ga0209254_10004140_pt1 | contig 13268 bp, 14 predicted proteins | sample FrelakmetDIP11DI_FD_187148 | JGI IMG/M metagenome (GOLD analysis project Ga0209254, IMG submission 187148) | Freshwater lake sediment microbial communities from the University of Notre Dame, USA, for methane emissions studies - DIP11 DI (SPAdes)... | ecosystem: Environmental > Aquatic >...
AACAGATAATGGGAAACCAGGTATTCCTGACCCCGGCGTAGGCCCCAGACCTCCTCACAGATCAGGAAGAACAACCGCCAGCGAGCCAGCCAGCGGGTCTCGTGTTCCCCGCCGTAGGTCCGGGCCATGATCGGGCGGATCTGCTTCTGGTGACGGTCGAGCCTATCCAGCCACGCCCGGAGCGTCCGGGCATAGTGGGTGCCGTCTACGCGCCAGTGATCTATTAGCCGCAGATCGCGTTGGAAGTAGAACAGCAGATCGTCCGAGGGCATCGTGCCGCCGGTGAAAAAGTGTTGGGCCATCCAGTCGTCAGGATTGCCCGCGTCGAATTCGCGGGCAAACTCACGGTGGCTAAACATGTGCACAAACGACAGTCCGCCAGACTTGAGCCAAGTCGCGATTCGCGCCAGCAGCAGCTCATAGTTTTTCATATGCTCGAACATCTCGACCGACACGATCCGGTCGAAGCGGCGCTCGGTCTGAAACACGTTCGCATCGGCGGTGATCACCTCGACGCGGCTCAAGCCACGCTCACGGCATCGGGCCTGGATATATTCCCTTTGAGTATGCGAGTTTGAGACTGCCACCACCCGGCAGTGAGGGTAGTACTCGGCAATCCATAAGCACAAGGAACCCCAGCCGCAGCCCAGATCCAGCACATCCATACTGTCTTCCAGCCGGGCGCGCTCGCAGGTCAGGCGCAGCATGGCCTCCTCGGCCCCATCGATGGTTGCGACGCCCTCCGGCCAGTAACAACAACTGTACTTGAGCCGTTTTCCCAAGACAAGCTGGAAAAACTCGGTCGGCACCTCGTAGTGCTGGTGGTTTGGATCGGTGGTGCGGATCGCGATTGGGCTGCACCTGAGCTTTTGGATCAAGGCTCGCTTTTCAGCGGTCTGTTCCTCAAGGTCAAGCCGGTACCGGCGACGGAGGGTGTTGCTCAGGCTGAACCGGAGCACCAGCCGGACCAGCCAATCGGGTACCCTGTTCGTTTCAGCCAGTTGCATCGTCCACATGGAGCTACTTCCGTTTCCGGCTTGCCGGAAGCAGCCCCAGCCGCAACCCGTTGGGCACTCGCGCAGCAGCAGCCGCATCAACAAGCCAGGTGAGCTGCCCTGCAACAGGACGAATACGCCCGGCAGGCAGGCGACCTTGCACATTCGCCAGCACTGTTTGCACTATCCCTGCCTTTTCGATTCCACTTACTAGGAACAGGATCTGCCGCGCCGCATTGAGAGCCGGCAGGGTGAGGGTCACACGCTCGGCGGGTCGGCCGTCGTAGAAGGCGGTTGTTGCCACAGCCAGCTGCTCTGTTTCTTCCAGCACCTCCGAGTCGGGGAACAAGGAGGCGGTGTGCCCGTCACTTCCCAAGCCCAGCAGCGCCAAGTCAAGGCGCGGTGGCAGTCCGCAGAAGAAGTGCCGCAACTCCCGCTCGTAGGCCTGGGCTGCTGCCTTGGGCTCCAATTCGCCAGCCACCCGGTGAACATTTTCCGGCGGTATGGGCACGTGAGCGATCAGGGTTTCGTTGGCCAACCAGTAGTTGCTGCCGGGGTCATCGGGCGGCACGCACCGTTCGTCAGCCCAGAAAAGGTGGACCTGCTCCCAGGGGATCTGTGAGCGGTATGGTTCCTTCGCCAAAAGCCTATACAGGGCGTGGGGCGTCGAGCCGCCCGAGAGGGCCACGCTGAAGCGTCCCCGCGACTCTGCAGCAGCGCGGGCTAGGTCGGCAAAGCGCTGCGCCGCAGTGTGGGCCAGCGCTTCCGAATCTGGTACGATGACAAGCTCAGCATCCATCACCGTTGGCATCCTTCGCTGAGCATCGAGCGCTCTGCACCGGTCACGGACCATGATCCCCACAGTCCGTGTGCCAGGCGCGGCCTTCCCGACCCAGCATCCTGTCCGCTTCGACCGGTCCCCAGCTCCCCGGCTCGTATAAAGCCAGCGCCGGTGCGTCTGGCCTTGCCCAGTCGGCCAGAATCGGATCCACGACGCGCCATGCCAGTTCAATCTCATCCGCCCGGGTGAAGAGAGAGGCATCGCCCTGCATCGCGTCGAGCAGCAGGCGCTCGTAGGCCTCGGGCAAGGCCGCTGCGCCGAAATCCTCGGCATAGTGGAACTCCATGTCCACCGAGCGGGTCCGCATCCCTGCTCCAGGCTCCTTTGCCTCGAAGCGCAGGTGCATCCCCTCGTCAGGCTGGAGACACAACGACAGCAAGTTGGGCGCGATCTGCGCCTCGGACGAAGGCGGAAAGAGCAGGTGAGGGACGTGCTTGAACTGGATGGCTATCTCGGTCGTCTTGGCCGCCAGGTGCTTGCCGGAGCGGAGGTAAAAGGGCACGCCCTGCCAGCGCCAATTGTCCACGAAACACTCGAGGGCGGCATAGGTCGGCGTCTGCGAGTCAGGCGCCACACCATCCTCCGCGCGATATCCTCTGTACTGTCCGCGTACGCTCTCGGTGCACCGGCGCACCGCCTGGAGCACCTTGACCTTTTCGTCCCGCAGGGCATTGGCCTCAAAGCGTGCCGGGGGTTCCATCGCCGTCAGCGTGAGCAGTTGCAGCAGGTGGTTCTGCAACATGTCTCGCAGCACGCCGGCCCGGTCATAGTAACCGGCGCGGTGGCCCACGCCCACCTCTTCTGCCACGGTGATCTGCACGTGGTCCACATAGTTCCGGTTCCAGAGCGGCTCAAAGATGGCATTGGCAAAGCGGAAGGCCAGGATGTTCTGAACCGCTTCTTTGCCCAGGTAGTGGTCGATGCGGTAGACCTGGCCTTCGTCAAAAACAGCGTGAACCTGCTCGTTCAGTCTGCGGGCGCTTTCCAGGTCATGCCCGAACGGTTTTTCGATGATGATATGCGTCCAGCCGGGCTCACTGCGGTTCAGTCCGGCCTGCCCCAATTGCTCGACGATGGCGGAATACAACGTGGGCGGCGTGGCCAGGTAGAAAAGGCGGTTGCAGCCTGTGCCGGCCACCCTGTCGAACTCCGCCAGCCGCTCCGCCAGGTGCTGATAGGTTTCAGGGTCGTCATAGTCGCCGGCCATGTACGAGACCCGATCCTCAAAGGTGTACCACAGAGCGCAGACACCCGGCTTGGCCCGGGAATAGTCCTGCACACCGCCGAAGAGCTGATTGCGAAAAGCCTCGTCGGATAGTGGGCTGCGCGCCACACCCAACACCTGAGAAGCAGCAGGCAAGAATCCCTCGCACCCCAGGGTATGAAGCGCGGGCACCAGCTTGCGGCGCGTCAGGTCACCCGATGCGCCCAAAATCACCACGCTTACCGGTTCGACATTTGGGCCACTGGGCCTAGAAGCCGACATGCTCGCGACCTATGTGGCCAAAAAACTCGCTGCGCGTGGTCTGGCTTGTTTTGAAGGTGCCAACCATGGCGCTCGTGACCATGCGTGCGTTGGCCTTTTTCACACCGCGCATGGCCGCGCACATATGCAGCCCTTCGGCCACCACCGCCACCCCTAGTGGATGGAGCGTCTGATCCAGAAACTCGGCGATCTCCTGGGTCATACGCTCCTGCACTTGCAGGCGGCGGGCGAACATCTCTACAATGCGCGGTATCTTGCTTAGACCAATCACCTTGCCATTAGGGATATAAGCCACGTCGACCTGTCCCAGGAAAGGCAGCAGGTGATGCTCGCACAGGCTGTAGAAATCAATCTCGCGCACAATGACCATCTCGTCATAGTTGACGTCAAAGACGGCATCGTTGATCAGGCGCACAGGATCCACATGATAACCGGCCGTCAGCTCCGCATAAGCGCGCGCCACCCGCTTGGGTGTGTTCAACAGCCCTTCTCGATTGACATCCTCACCGATGGCATGCAGGATATCCCGGGTAGCACACTCGATGTCTCCGGAGCAAGCCTGGTCTGGGATGTCGAGCAGGTCGTTGCGGAAAACATCAAAATCGGCTGGGCGAACTACCAACGGACGGACTTCTGTAGTTCCAGGCATTTTATCTCTCCTTGATTTGTTTGTTAACTGTTTCTGGCCAAAGCACGACGTCAGGACGAGGTATCAGCCCGCCGACTGAAAGGCTTTTGGCAATCTCTTCTAATGTGCGGCCGTCTTCTGGGAGTCGCATGGTTGGCGCCAGAGCGGCCAGTGGGACCGCGATGTGTGGATATCTTGTCATGTCCGGATCAGGTATATGTCGCAGTCCAAGATCCAGTACCTGCTCGCCGAAAAGCGCGATATCCAGGTCGATTGTGCGCGGCGCGTTCTTGTCCTCGGTGCGCACGCGTCCCATCTGTTGTTCGATGATCTGCAGCACGCGTGTTTTCAGGTCTGCAGCAGTCAGATCGGTCTCGATCAAGACTGCTGCATTCAGAAACCTTGCCTGGTCGGTGTTGCCGACCGGCGCGGTTTCATAGACGGGCGAAGCAGCCACCAGCCGGCAGAAGAGCGCTAGGCGGCGCACCGCCTCTCGCAGACTGTGCTCGCTGTCGATGTTCGAGCCCATGGCGACAAACACGCGGTTCACTCACACCTCCAGGTCAGAACGGGTACGGTGGATCTCCACACCGACCGAACGGGCGAAGCGCAGGGCACCTGGTTTTTCCATTCGGACGTCAACCGCTTCTACGCGCGGATCTTGCAGGCAGATCGCCGCGATTTCGGCGACCATCTTTTCCACCAGGTTGAAGCTCGACTCTTCGACCTGCCTGATGACCTGCTTGGTTATGGTGCGATAGTTGACCGCATCCTCAATGTCATCGGAAGCGCCAGCCGCCCGGGTATCCGCATGGAGGGTAATGTTGATCAATACGTCCTGACGATTGCGGCGTTCCTCATCGTTAATGCCGATGATCGTCCGCAACAGGAGGTCCTTGATCTGGATTTGATCACTCATTCGTGGCTTCTCCCTTCCATGCCAGGGGTACCCAGCCTGTGGACAACTGCCGCAGCCGGTCGGAGATCCGTCTGCTCATGACGGCATCAACTCTGGCCCGCGACCTCTTCCATCTCGCAGGCCAGGTCCAGGTCTTTCTGGGTAATGCCCCCGGCTTCGTGCGTCGTCAGGTCGACCACCACCCGGTTGTACACGTTGAACCACTCCGGGTGATGGGCGGCTCGTTCGGCCAGCATGGCAACCTGGGCCATAAAGCCAAAAGCATGCACGAAATTGCGAAACTTGTACTCCCGATGAAGCTTGCCATTGATGATGGTCCAGGAACCTAGCTCAACAAGCGCCTTCTGAATCTCGGGCTCGGTTGCTTTCGATACAGTCATCTCGTTCATCCTCGATCTAGAGTCTGACACGCCATGCCGGTCTTAGTGCTTAGGAATGGGCCTACGCAGCCAGCTCGGCTCGCAGTCGAATGTCGTGAACCAGGCTATCGCGGGTGATCAGCCCCAGCAGGCGCCCGCCCTCAACCACCGGAACCTGGTTTACGTTGGATTCGTCCATCTTTTGCAGCACCGTCATCACGTCGTCCTCAGGTTGCACACGATAGACCGAGTCAGCCGGCGTCATGGCCTGGTCCACAGTCACTTTGCTGCGCTGGCCGGGCGCCACACGGCGGATGTCGTGCACGGTGATCAAGCCCTTCAGGTCACCCTGATCGGCGACGAAAAAGCAGCTCTGGCCCTGCCCGAGGACGTTGTCCTCCACCAAACGATCAAGCAGCACCCCGGCCGGCACCACCTGGCACTGCCTGGTCATAACGTTATGGGCCTTGACGCCACTTAACAGATCGCGCAGGACGACCTGCTGATAGCTCGATCGGGCTGCGTTGTTTAGAAACCAGCCGATAAAGCCATACCACAGGCCGCCCATCAACCCCGCCCCAAAGAAGAACTGGGCAACGCCATATAGAATAAAGCCCACGGCCACAACCTGCCCGAGACGCGATGCCCACAACGTGGCCGAGCGGAAGCTGCCCTGGGCCTTCCACAACAACGCGCGAAACACACGACCTCCATCCAGCGGGAAGCCGGGGATCAGGTTAAACGCACCCACCAGCAGGTTGATGCGGCCGAGATAGGCCAGCGGGGCAGACAGGACATCAACGCCACCCAGAACCCCCTCCAGACCGATGAAAACGGCCGCCAAGGCAAAGCTGACCAACGGTCCCGCGATGGCAATGCGGAATTCGGCCCCCGCCGTGGGAGGCTCGGAGCCAATCTGCGCCACGCCTCCAAAAAAGAACAGGGTGATGCTCTTCACTGGCACCTTTTCGCGCAGCGCCAAAACAGAATGGCCGAGCTCGTGCAATAGCACCGAGGCAAAGAACAGCACGGTCGTCACCGCCCCTACCAGCCAGTAGGTCAGCGGGCTCCAACCCCCATACTGCTGCGGGAAAAAGCCGGCCGCCAGCGACACGGTGACAAGCAACGCCACCAGGAACCAGGTTGCATGCAGCCGTATAGGGATTCCCAATACCTTGCCCAAACTTAGCGAACCGCTCATCATATTCCCTCTCTGTAATCTCAGCCAACAGAAGCCCGTAACCCTCAATACTGGTGAGGATTATAGCACAAGGAGGGCGCCTTGTCAAGATATTGTACAGATTTCTTATACAGTTCTAATGGAACAGGGGCGACATGGACGGCGAACCAACTTGATATTCTTTGGCGCTGCTGGGCAGTGTTTGACCCATGGCAATAGCTGTGCTATACTAGAATCAGCGACACATCCACAGAAAGGGGCATAGAGAGGCAATGGCTTACTATATCAAACTCTACCTTGCTACATTCATGGCCTTCTTGGCGATCGATGCGGTCTGGCTTGGCCTCGTGGCGAGCACCCTCTACCGCAAGTACCTCGGCTTTTTGATGGCTCCCAATCCCAACTGGCTGGCTGCGATCCTCTTCTATCTGCTATTCGTGGTCGGCATCTTGGTGTTGGTCGTCTTACCTGGACTAGAGGCAAACTCGCTCAAGATCACCCTATTGCGCGGGGCGCTGTTTGGGCTGATCGCCTATGCCACCTATGACCTGACAAACCTCGCCACCGTGAAAGACTGGCCCTTGCTCATCACAGTTGTGGACATGATTTGGGGGACAGTCTTGAGCGTGGTGGTGAGTTATGTCGGTTACATGGCCGGCAAATGGCTGAGCTAGGTTCCTGCTCGTTTCCGAGAAGAGAGAGGAGCTGTCGACATGACTCAACCCAAGATCCAGATCGATGTGCGCAGCCCGGTTCAGGGAGTCAGCATCCTGGATATCCGAGGCGAGATCACGGGCTCTGCTGAAGAGGCGCTCTTTACCGCGTACAGCGCAGCCAGCAGCAACACCCGGGCTATCATTCTCAACTTGAGCGAGGTACCTTCCATCGACAGCCTCGGCGCCGGGCTTCTGATCACATTGCTGGCCCGTGTCCACAAGCAAAGGCAGCGGCTGCTGGCCTATGATTTGAGCGAAAACTGCCGGCGAGCCTTTGAACTGACCCACCTCGACGAGAAGGTGGGCCTTTACACCGACGAGGCCGGGGCGCTCGGCAGCTTCTGATCCCCCGGCGCCTGGCGCCCAGATGGAGGCACTCATGGTTGGATCACAGGCAGTGCAAACGATAGGGCATTCGGGCAAGTGGGCCAACCCGGTGGATCGGCTCACGGTTCCGCCTTTGCCCAAAGAGGCGATCAACACAAACACCGAGGGTAGGCGCACGACCGGGCCGGTGAGGGGCTTTGGCTCGCTTTGGCGAAGGACCTACGCGATCCGCCTGGTGGACTCGGCTATGACCCCAGCAGAGGTCGTGCGGGTCTGGAAGGAACGCTTTGGCAGCTTCTGGCCGCCCGCTGGCCGCTTCTACGGGGCTGACAAGCCGATCGAAGCCGGTGATGTGGCCTTGCTCAACCTGGCGGGTCCGGCGGGTGTGATCATCGCCACCGGCATTCTGGTCATCTATGCCGATGACGAGTCGTTCTCCTTTATCAGCGCGGAAGGACACATGTTCGGGGGCATGATCACCTTTAGTGCTCGCGACGATGGTGGCACCACTCTTGCACAGGTGCAGGCGCTGCTGCGGGCCAGCGATCCTCTGTTCGAGATCACGGTCCGGCTGGGCATTGCCACCAAGCCCGAGGATCAGTTCTGGCAGGGTGCTTTGCAGAACCTGGCAGCCTATTTTGGCGTCGAAGGGCAGCCTGTTAGCCGGCAGGCCATCCTGCTGGATTCCAGTCTGCAGTGGGCGAGGGCGAAGAATCTCTGGTACAACGCGGCCATCCGCAACACGCTACACATGCCCGTACGCTGGCTTCGAGGTCATGGTGCGCGGTGACCTATGATGCGGTGATCGTCGGGGCCGGCCCGAACGGCCTCGCGGCCGGCATTACCCTCGCCCGGGCCGGCAAGTCGGTTCTGGTGCTGGAGGCAAAGGAAACGATCGGGGGAGGGACCCGCTCGGCCGAGCTGACTCTGCCCGGCTTTAGCCACGACATTTGCTCGGCCCTCCATCCCCTGGGAGTAGCATCACCCTTTTTCCGCGACCTACCCCTGGCCCAACGCGGTCTGGAGTGGATCTTCCCTCCCGCTTGCCTGGCCCATCCCCTCGACGATGGAACCGCTGTGCTGGTGGAAGGCACGGTTGAAGAGACTGCGGCGAACCTCGGACCGGACGCAGCCGCCTATCGCCGGCTGATGGGTCCGTTGGTCGCTGGCTGGCAGGAGCTGCTGGATGATCTCCTCGGGCCGCTGCATGTTCCACACCACCCATTGCTGATGGCCCGATTTGGGCTGGCAGGGCTACTGCCAGCCGTCGGACTGGCCCGGCGAGCCTTTCGCGGCGAACGGGCACGTGCCGTCTTGGCCGGCATGGCCTCGCATGCCATGATGCCCCTGACGAGACCGGCTACGGCTGCCTTCGGCCTCGTGCTCGCCCTTGTGGCCCACGCGATCGGCTGGCCCATGGCTCGCGGCGGCTCGCAGCGCATCGCAGATTCGCTCGGCGCCCATCTCCGATCGCTAGGGGGTGAGGTCGTCACAGGTCATCCCGTGCGCTCAATGGCGGATCTGCCGGACGCCAGGGCCATCCTGTTTGACACCTCGCCACGCCAGCTCGTTCAGATAGCGGGCGAACGGCTGCCGGCCGGCTACCGGCGGGCCTTGTCCCGCTACCGCTACGGCCCCGGCGTCTTTAAGGCCGATTACGCGCTCGACGGCCCGATCCCCTGGCGGGCAAAGGAGTGCTTGCGTGCCGGCACGGTGCACGTCGGCGGCACTATGGAAGAGATCGCAGCGGCCGAAGCAGCCCCCTGGCGAGGTGAGCATCCGGAACGGCCGCTGGTGTTGGTGGCCCAGCAAAGCCTCTTCGATCCGGCACGTGCGCCCGCGGGCAAGCACACGGTGTGGGCCTATTGTCACGTCCCTCATGGATCGGCCCAAGATATGACAGATCGGCTCGAGGCGCAGCTTGAGCGCTTTGCCCCGGGCTTTCGAGATCGCATCCTCGCCCGCCACACCTTCACAGCCGCCGACATGGAGGCCTACAACCCCAACTATGTTGGAGGCGACATTAACGCGGGCATCCAAGACCTGCGCCAGCTCTTCACCCGGCCTGTAGCCCGCCTGGACCCCTACACCACACCGGTGCAGGGCCTCTATCTGTGCTCATCGTCCACGCCACCGGGAGGTGGCGTGCACGGCTTGTGCGGCTACTATGCCGCGCGGGCCGCCCTGCGGCGCCTTGCCTAGTCGCTGATCAGAATGGGTTGTCAGGCTCGAGTTATGCAATGAAGACTCTGATTGTCTACGACTCACTCTATGGCAACACAAAGGTCATCGCCCAGGCCGTTGGTGGTGCGCTTCCCGGCGATGTACAGATCCTGCATGTGGGTCAAGTGAATGCCGACGATCTGGAGGCCGTTGACCTGCTCATCATCGGCTCTCCAACCCATGGAGCCCTGCCAACAGAGGCGATCCAGGACCTGCTAGAGAAGATAGGCCGGCCGGCCCGACAGGGGGCTCGAGTCGCCACGTTCGACACCCGGTTGTCATGGGGGTTCCTTGAGCGTTGGGGTGGTTTTGCCGCACCCAAGATGGCAGACACACTGAGAGCAAAGGGATGGACGCTCATGTGTGCACCGGAGGGCTTTATCGTCAGGGGTCTAAGGAAAGGGCCGCTCACACGGGGTGAAGCAGACCGTGCTGCCGCCTGGGCCGAAAGACTTGTCGAGGACTAGACAACAATAGAAAGAAGTCACTGCTAAGGAGCCGTACTGAAACAACCTTCTCGGCATCAGCCAGTTTCTGAGGAAGAAGTGCCCTTCGTTCTGGAAAGGTTGTTACGTGATAATTCCTAATGAAGCCGATGTGCGCTGCGTGGGCCCGGTCTATCACGTGCTCCCCCACAGTGGCTTGCGTTCTGCAGCCAATCCCGGTATAATACAGGCAGGCAGATCCGAACTCATCGTGTAGAATGATTGCGGCCGGGAAAAGCGAGCTTGCCCCGGCATAAAGGAGACTGAACGGTGAATAGCCTGTCCATTCCCCCGCTCGTCATGGCCGGCATTACCTTCTACGTTGGCGCTTACCATGTGCTGATCTACCTCCGACAAAGGGAGCGGCGGGAGAACCTCACCTTTGCGCTCTCTTGCCTGGCAATGGGCCTGTACGACCTGTTCACCGCCGGTCTGTACAACACCACCTCGGCAGTCGAGGGTGTTCACTGGCAGCGGGCGCAGGTAGCCACCCTGGCGCTCGTCGGCATCACCTTTAGCTGGTTCGTCTACGACTATCTGAAACCCACGTCGGCGCTGCCAGCCAAGACCAGAACGGTGCTGGTGTGTCTTTCGATCTATTTCGCCCTGGCTGCCGTCACCGGCATGTTGGACCACAGTGGGCTCTACCGCCCCCTGGACCAACCGGCCGTCAAAGAGATCCAGTTTTTCGGACGCCAGATCACCTACTATGAAATGGAGCCCGGCCCGCTCACCAACCTACAGAGCGTTGTCGGGTTGGCGGCCCTTGTCTATCTCATGTGGATCACCGTGCATGTTTACCGCCGCGGATACCGGAAGGAAACCAGGCCGCTTCTCGTGGCCATGGCGTTCTTTTTCGCCAGCGCCGTCAGTGATACCGCCATGGCCTTTGGCCTATACCCGTTCGTCTATACGCTGGAATATGCCTATCTGGGGATGGTGCTGTTGATGACCTACTCGCTCACCAGCACCGTGGTCGAGGCGGCCGCCATGAAGCAGGCGCTGCAAGAGAGCGAGGAGCGTTTTCGCCGTCTGGCAGAGAATGCGCCAGACATCATCTTTCGCTGGTCGGTTGAAAGGGCTCGAGTACATTAGTCCGATTGCAGCCGCGATCACGGGCTATACCGCAGAAGAGCTGCGGGCCAACCCCATGTTGGCCTTGGAGATCGCTACAGGGAACGATCCGCAGGTTATCGCCGATTATGCGCAGGCCATCGCTGAAGGAGCCGCCATACCGACCCGGCAGTTTCCCTACACCCGCAAAGACGGGACTCCTGCCTACTGTGACGTGCGGTCGACAGCGATAAAAGACGACAACGGCAGGGTGATCGCTTTCGAAGGTATCCTGCGCGACATCACCGAGCGCAGACAGATAGAAGAGGCAATTCGGCAGGCAAACCTGATCATCGAGAATAGTCCAGTGATGCTCTTCCGCTGGCAGGCCGCCGAGGGCTGGCCGGTTGAGCTGGTCTCACGCAATGTGACCAAGCTCGGTTATACGCCGGAGGAGCTTCTCAACGGTTCAGTGCTGTTCGCCTCAATCGTGCATCCCCAGGACTTGGACCGCGTAGCCCACGAGGTCCAGGACTATTCGGCCCAGGGGGTTGATCACTTCCAGCAGGAGTACCGGATTGTAGCCAAGGACGGAAAAGTGCACTGGGTAGATGATCGAACGGTCATCGAGTGGGACCCTCTGGGTCGGATCACACATTATCAGGGGATTCTCATAGACAACACCGAGCGCAGACAGGCCGAACAGGCACTCCGCGAGTCAGAGGAGCGTTTCAGGAGCCTTTTCGAAAACGCAGTCATGGGTCTGTATCGGACCACGCCCGATGGCCGATGGCTCATGGCCAATCCGGCGCTGTTGCGTATGCTGGGGTATCCGTCTTTCGAGCAGCTGGCCCAGGGCCACATGGCGACTGAGGCGAGTACAACGCGATATCCACGTTCGGCCTTTCTGGAGCGCATCGAACGGGAAGGCCAGGTCGTCGGGTTTGAGGCCGCCTGGCCAAAGGCTGATGGCGGGACGTTGTTCATTCGCGAAAACGCCAGGGCGATACCCGACCAGGCTGGAAAAACACTCTACTATGAAGGCACTGTTGAGGATATTACGGAGCGCAAGGAGGCAGAGGCCGAGCGGGAGAACTTGTTGGCTGACCTGATGCACCGTGGCACGCAGTTGGTGACCGCGGCGGAGGTCTCTGCGTCGGCGAGCGCGATCCTCGATCCCAAAGAATTGATGCGCCAGACCGTAAACCTGATCCAGCACTATTTCGACCTCTACTACGTTGGGTTGTTCCTGGTCGACGAAACGGGAGAGCAAGCTGTGCTGCACGCCGGCACTGGGGAAGCAGGCCAGAAGATGCTTGAGGCAGGGCACCGGCTGGCTGCGGGCGGCGAGTCGATGATCGGCCAGTGTGTGGCTCACGCAGAAGCCCGCATCGCCCTGGACATAGGGGCCGAGGCGGTCCGCTTTAAAAATCCCTTGTTGCCCGAAACGCGGTCTGAGATGGCCTTGCCGCTGAATAACCGCGGCAGATGCATCGGCGCTCTGACCGTGCAAAGCAGCCAGGAGGCCGCATTCTCGCCTGGCGACATCACCGCTTTGCAGTCGATGGCCGATCAGTTGGCCATCGCTATTGCCAACGCCCGGCTGTACGACGAGGTTCAGCACTACGCCACCCGGCTGGAGGAACGCGTGGCCGAGCGTACTGCGGCACTCGCCGCCGTCAACAAGGAGCTGGAAGCCTTTGCCTATTCTGTCTCTCATGACCTGAGGGCGCCGTTACGCAGCATGGATGGCTTTAGCCAGGCGCTACTATAGATGCTCAGATAATGATCTTGACACTTGACCCTGTTATTAGCCGTGCCCGAGGGCCATTTTGTCAAAAACAATATCTGAAGATCTATAGAAGACTATGCCGGCCAGCTCGACGCTACGGGCCAGGACTATCTTCGGCGTGTGCGGGCAGGCAGCCAACAGATGGGACGACTCATCGACGACCTGCTTAGCCTATATTTCGCAGTTTGAGAACCGCACATTAAGAACCGAATAGAGAGCTGAAGTAGCGGAATCGCTCCTTTTGTGGCAAGGTATGGTTGCATA
>Ga0209254_10004141_pt1 | contig 13266 bp, 14 predicted proteins | sample FrelakmetDIP11DI_FD_187148 | JGI IMG/M metagenome (GOLD analysis project Ga0209254, IMG submission 187148) | Freshwater lake sediment microbial communities from the University of Notre Dame, USA, for methane emissions studies - DIP11 DI (SPAdes)... | ecosystem: Environmental > Aquatic >...
CCTTCGGCCACTACCCTGAAGGCACTATACACCTTATTTTTATCAGCAGCGAAGGCTGCGACGAGAAGCCTCACCTGCTGGTCAAAGCCCGGGGACATTATTTTATCGGCTCTGATAACGGGATATTCAACCTCATCCTGAACTCGGAGCCCGATCTCATAGTCAGCCTGAGCAATGACGATGATGAAGATGAGATAACACTATTTGTACGTGCCGCATCTGCACTGGCAGAAGGAAAACCTCCCGAGAAACTCGGCAAAAGAGTAAAAGCCCTATCGGAAAAAGTGCCGCTGCGTGCAACCATAAACAAAGATGTGATAATAGGAAGTGTCATCTTTATTGACTCTTACGGCAATGCCATAACCAACATCACCCGGGAGATATTCCTGAGAGTATTTGAAAGCAGGAGCTTCAGGATACTCATTAAAAGCAACAAATATTATACTGAAAAGATCAGCAGGTTATACAGCGACGAACCTGTCGGTGAGCTGGTAACACGTTTCAATATACTCGATCTTCTGGAGGTGTCGATAAACGGAGCAGACCTGTGCCAGCTGTTCGGCGTCGACACCGGCGATGCAGTGAGAGTGGAAGTAAGAGATACCCGGCAGACAGGAAACGGCCTTTTTAAAAATTAAACCCGGATGAGAGAAAAAACAGTTGAAGAGTTCAGAAAGCTGCTGGATATTATGGACGAGCTGAGGGCAAAATGCCCATGGGACCGGCAGCAGACGAACGAGACCCTCAGGAAACTAACGATCGAAGAGACTTATGAGCTTGCTGATGCAATAATACAGGATGATAATGATGACATACGCAAAGAACTGGGCGATATCATGCTGCACATCGTTTTCTATGCAAAAATCGGCTCGGAAAAGGGGCTGTTCGATATGGGCGACGTTCTCGAGGGCATTAACAATAAACTTGTGTACAGGCATCCTCATGTGTTCGGTGATGTCAGCGTCACCAGGGGCGCACGTGAAGTAGAGGAGAACTGGGAGAAACTCAAGATGAACGAACACAGCGATTACAAACCGGTATTGTCGGGTGTCCCCGCCTCCCTGCCGGCTACCGTAAAAGCCAACAGGATACAGGAGAAAGTAAGGGGTGTCGGATTCGACTGGGACAGCCGTGAACAGATCTGGGATAAGGTTACTGAAGAACTGAACGAGCTGAAGGAGGAAGTGCTGGAAGGAAGAAAAGTGGACATCGAGGCTGAGCTCGGCGACCTCTTTTTCTCACTGATAAATGCAGCACGACTGTATGAAATCGACCCGGAATCAGCGCTCGAAAAGACAAACAGGAAATTTATCAGCAGGTTCAACTACCTCGAAAAAAAAACACTGGCACAGGGACTTTCGCTCCGCGACATGAGCCTCGATGAGATGAATGTCATCTGGGAGGAGGCCAAACATTACGATAAACCGTTGTGATACCTTCAGCCTGAGAACCTGTAACTGAGAATCTGGTAGATGATCTTCGCAGCCACGAAATCAGGTGTCCTGCTTACAGCGGAAGGACACAGCTCGACAACATCAAACCCAATGACATTCCGCTTGCTGACAACCTCGCGAAGGAATGACATCAGCTCGCGGTAATCAGGTCCGCCGGGCTCAGGTGTACCCGTTGAAGGCATGAGCGAAGGATCAAAAACATCCAGGTCAATGGTAATATATACATTCTCTGTCAGGAGGCTGAGGGCTTTTGCATAAAGTGATCTGTCAGCCCATAGCTCATGAGCGTAGAAGATCCTTTTCGGATCGATAAAAGGAACCTCCTCTGCAGACATGCTTCTGATACCCACCTGGACCAGGGGTGCATATTCTCTTGCCCTTGCAGCAACACATGCATGGTTAAGCGGGGAGCCTTCATAGACGGGACGAAGATCAGAGTGAGCGTCAAGCTGAAGTATGGTCAGTCCCGGGAACACTTCCGCGGCAGCCCTGAATGCTCCTATGCTTACAGTATGGTTGCCGCCGATAATCACCGGGAAACGGTCCCCGGCAAAGATGCCGGCAACGGTTTTATAAACCGCTTCCGTAAGTTCAACGGGATCAGGTCCGGCGATAACGGGCGGGAGTGTGAATATACCTTTTCTGAAAGCCTCCGAACGGGTCTCTGTATCATAAAACTCCAGTGCCGGCGAAGCGTCGAGGATAGCAGCAGGACCTTTGTCTGCACCTTTTATGTATGTGCTGGTTGCATCATAAGGCACCGGTATTATGATGATCTGAGATTCATCATAGTCAAAGATCACCTCTTCACCGCCGAAATTTGTGATGGCCATGCTACTCGCCCTTCGAAGGTTTTTTCCTGACAGTGGTTTTGGCCGGTGCAACCTTTGCCTTTTTGACGGCAGGAGCTTTCTTCTCTTTCGGAGCAGCCTTGGTTTTAGCCTCGGTTTTGACCTCAGCACCGGCATCTTCCTCTTTCTTCTCCTCTTCTTCCTTTACCAGGAGATTCAGCTTATGAAGGATGTTGTACCAGTGAAGAACCTTTTTTATATCGGAGGTATAGACCCTGTCATGATCATACTCCGGGAAGACCTCGCTAAAGTATTTCTTAAGGTCATTGTCGGGAAGCTTATGAGACTTCGCTTCTCCGCCGTTCTCCTTCTCCCATATCTTGTCCATCACCTTTCCGAGGGGCATATCCTCACCTGAGGTGTAGATAGAGATCTCTTCAAGAGCGCTTACTTTGGCTGTTGCGCCTGCACTGATTCGCCGTCCTGTCTCGAGATTTTCAACAATGACTGCATTTTTGCCCTGGGCAATGAACTTGAACAGTGTCCCCTCACCGGAGATTGCCAGAATATCTTTCAGAATCATTTCTTAATAATTATTTGTTATTAATTGTAAATCAGAAACTTATCAAACCATATTACGTTCTTTCTTAATTTTCTCCCAGGCTTCGTTAACAGCCTTGAATTTCTCCTCTGCCGTTTTACGAAATTCCTCACCCAGGTGACTGACTTTGTCAGGGTGGTACTTCAATGCCATCTTCCTGAAAGCTTTCTTAAGCTCCTCATCAGTGGCGGTACGTTCAACCTCAAGTATGCGGTAGGCAGCATCGGTAGCCGGTATGAACATATTACGTATAGATTCATAATCGTTTGCCGATATGCCAAGCATATCAGATATAGACTGAATGACTTTTGTCTCTGCCGGTTCGAACCTGCTGTCAGCAGCTGACAGATTATACAACAGGTGAATAAGCTGAAGCCGGGAAGGGTAATCCATGCCGCTTCGTATCTGTGAGCATACATCACGCAGGGGAATATCCTTTTTCAGCAGGTCCCTGAGCATAGTAAGCGCTTCCTGGGCAGTATCGTATCCGAACTGTGAAACAAGGAACCGTTTGACATAATCGAGCTCTGACTTCAGTACTTTCCCGTCAGCTTTCATTACTGCGGCAATCAGCACTACCAGGCTCATTGCAAAGTCACCGGGTGTCGTTCTGTACCTGGGCTGCTGCCCTGCAGGCCGTCCGGGCCGGTCCCACGCTGCTGTTGTGGAGCCGTCAACCACCGATCCGATGAAGAAACCAAGCAGTCCGCCAATCGGGCCTCCGACAACAAAACCCAATCCTCCTCCTATCCACTTGGCAAAATTCCCCATTACCTGTCCTTTTCTGAAAGCCGGAGCATATCCTCATGAATCTTCAGTATCTCCGGTATTATCATTTCGTTATCGGCGTTGTTAATGACGTAGTATGACTGTTCTTCCCTTTCGTCATCCTCAAGCTGGTTGTTAATTCTCTCTATGACCTGTTCGCGGCTCAACTCGTTCCGGCCCATCACGCGGGCAATGCGCTCCTCGACCGGTGCCGAAATTGATACTACCCTGTCGACAAACGTGTCAGCCTTTGACTCAAAAAGCACAGCTGCCTCCATGATGACATAAGGTGCATCCGATTCATCAGCCCATTTGCCGAAAATCTTCAGAACAACGGGATGAACCGCTGCATTGACGCTTCTAAGCATCTCCGGCCTGTTAAAAATAAGACGTGCCAGTTCCATACGGTCCAGCTCTCCTCCTGAGTACAGGTCCTTACCGGCGATGTCATTGATCTTATCACGTATCCCCGGGTCATTGTTCATCACCTCCCTGGCTGCAGCATCAGCGACAAAAACAGGCACACCGAGAACCCTGAAGATCTTGCAGACGGTTGTTTTGCCGCTGCCTATACCGCCGGTGACGCCTAGTCTTCGTGCCATTAATTAAATGGTTAGTCTTCCCGCTGATGTTTCAGGTTGAAAATAGATGATGGTCTTCCGATAATGGTAACCTCCACAACCACTCTCTTCTGTGTCGTCTCAAGGTATTCAGGACATTCAAGCGGTACCTTCGCCTTGAAGTTCTCGTTCATCCTCTTGAAAGAGCGATGGCGCGTCGGGATCCCGTTGAGGGTGTCAAGGATATGTTCAGGTCCCGTCACTGTAATGCTGTCAGGATCGGGGACAATGACCACTTTATGGCCCTGTGCCAATTCGATATCAAGATCAGGTATTACTGCCATCCGGCGTGTGACAAGCCTGTCATAGCCGAATAACAGGGTATCAGGATTAATCGCAATAATTTCAAAATCAGCATGCAGCTGCTTTGAGAAACTCTGAATCAGTCCTGAGGTGACAAGGTAATAGTTCGGTGATTTCCCGGGAAAGCGCTTCGGTGTGGTCTTTGAAAAATCAATCACCACCGGTGCCCTGCTGCCCGATAATTTCATCTTGAGAATGGTGTAACCCGGTCCGCGCAGATCCATCTCAAGCTTGCCCGGCAGTTCCCCGGTCACAATGCGTTCTTTGGGCGGATTAATGTACCTGACCGGATAATTGATGGTTCCTTCAAGCTCCTTGCTCAGCTCGTTGAGGTACCAGAAAACAAACGAGAGCAGAAGAAAAAAAGCAAAGACAGGCAACTCCCTGTTAAGGAATTTTTTTCTTTGCTTCTTTTCGTCTGCTGTCATCGCTAAGTTGTAAAGTGTTTCTGACTACTTTTGTTGAACATCAGAGGGATCTCTCAGAACAGCGTTCTTATCGACCCTTACCTTTACGTCGTTGGCAATTTCAATCGTTACAATGTTGTCTGTCACGTCAATGACCTTGCCGTAGATGCCTCCTGTAGTAATTACCTTGTCTCCCTTGGAAATTGCGCTGCGGAAAGTTGTCAGCTCTTTCTGCTTTTTCATCTGTGGTCTGATCATGAAAAAATAAAATACCACAAAAACAAGCAGAAGGGGAAGCAGGCTCGTAAGCATATTTGGTTTCCCCTGTGTTGCCGGCACAGCCTGTAAAAAGATAAATGCTAATGTGTTCATAATTGATAATTGTTATTTAGTTGTTTCTTATTTTTTTACCTCTGCAATAATACGCAAAATAACTAAATTATTCTCTGCATTCGACTGAACTACAACAGTTTTTGTCTGCATGCCATCTCTCCCGGAGGTGTCGAAAACCACTTCAACGGTGCCGGCATCACCCGGGGCGACAGGCTTTTTGTTGTACTTCGGAATGGTGCATCCGCAGCTTGCAGTAGCGGATGTCAATACCAGGTCGGCATCTCCGGTGTTGGTGAAAGGGAAAATACAGCCTACCTTCTCACCGGCTTTTACAGCACCAAAATTATGCTCGAGCATCCTGAAGGTTATGACTGCCACACCCGTTGTATCTGATGGCGTGTTCTTACTCTCTGCTGATGAGCCTCTTCCGCATGATACAAACAGTACCGCCACGATTAGAATGGTAGTTAAAGTATATGTTATTATTTGTTTCATAGTTATTAATTTTCCTTCACCACAGAGTTATCAGAGTTCAACACTGAGTAACACTGTTTTAACTTTAGCTCACTCTAGGCACTCCTAACTCTCCCTTTTCTCCCTGCTCCATGCCCCTTGGTCCTTGCTCCATGCCCCATGCCCCATGCTGTCAGCTCTCCCCTATCAATCCCCGTCCTGCCTTCGTAAAACCGCCGCTGGCCCGCATCTCCCTGACAATCTTGTCAAGAATACCGTTCACAAAAGTACTGCTTTTGGCTGTGCAATAGTCTTTCGCGATCTCGATATATTCATTCAGGGTTACCTTTACAGGCACCTCTGAAAACTCAACCAACTCAGTTATAGCAAGTTGCATCACAAGCTTATCCATTAACGCTATCCGCTCTATCTCCCAGTTTGTTGTGTGAGCGTCAATCAGTTCCCTGTTCTTTTCACCGTTCAGGATAGCCTTCCTGAGCAGTATCTTTACAAACTCCTCATCGTCACTGTTAGTGAACATAGACGCCAGGACAATGCTCCTGCCGTCGTCATGCTCTTTGAATTTTCCTAATGTATTGCGGATCATGGCAGACACTAAGGGCAGGTCATCATTCCAGTATACAGATTGCTCTTCGAGGCTTGCAGACAGTTCCTCTGATGCAGGTAATAGTATTGTCACCAGATCCTTTATGAACCGCTGGTCCGCACGGTAGCTGCTATCATCAGATGACATGTACTCATTGTAAACATCCCAGTTTGTCATCTCATTAAATACTTTTCTGACTACTTCCGGATGATCTGACCATGACAGACCGAGCGTTCCCAGCCAGCGGGAGAGTGATCCGAAGGTTGTGATATGGTCTTTTTTTGTCCAAAGGGCAGGCATAGCCCTGGTATAATGATGCAGCTGGTCATTGTTCCTCAGCTGCGCTATGATCCTGTTCTCAGAAAACCGCGTATTGGGATTGATATCTTCGGGAGCAGGTATGTTTTTCTTTCGTGATAGGGTGGCCTTCCCGCGTGCCACATCTGACAGGGATATCAGAAGCAAAAGCAGGTAGTGATAGAGATCGTAGCTCTTCCTGATGCTCAGCATCAGCTCCTGCTCAGCCGTTGCCAGATCATCGATCTCCTTCCTGTTGCAGGCGTAAAGCACCGAAAGTGCCTTAATCCTGAGTTGTCGTCTGCTTATCATTAAAAGAACTAAATTTTCAGGCAGCAAAGTTAAAAAAATCGATTTGCAATCAGCATCATAGCCCAAAATTCTCATGCAATTTGGCGATGCCAATTTGTTTTTTTAAAATTATTGTTACATTTGACCATGCTAACTATTTGAAACCCTAAAACATTCGCTACTGATGGAAGACGAGAAAGGCAGAACTGAAGGTCAGAATGAGAGAAATGATAAAGAGGAGGTTTTCACCAAAGTGGTACGTGCAGGTAAGAGGACTTACTTCTTTGATGTGAAGTCCACGAGACACGAAGATCTTTATCTGACAATAACGGAGAGCAAGAAGAGACAAGGGAAAGAGGGAAAGATGTTCTACGAGAAACACAAAATTTTTCTGTACAAGGAAGACTTTGAGAAGTTCACTGAAGGACTGCGTGAGGCAGTGACTTTTGCAGGTAACGGAGAATCTCTTCATACGGTAACCAGAGTGGCTGCTGAGAGTGATGAGGTTGTCGCTGAAACACACACAAGCGAATTCTCCGATGTCGATTTTGATGAACTGGGTTCCAGGTAAGAGCACCTTCTTATCTGTTTGCATTGTTAAAACTTAAGTAAGATGGACTATGTCTGGTTGGGTCTTGCCATTATAATGATGATTGTGGGCATCGCGGGATGCTTATTACCGGTGTTACCCGGTCCTCCGCTGACCTATCTTGGCCTTGTCGTACTCCATTTTACAAAATTCGGACCTATAAGCAAAAACCTGTTCATCATACTGGGAGCGGTGGCCGTCGTTGTAACTGTGATCGACTATGTGGTGCCGATATGGGGCACGCGTCAGTTCGGAGGATCCAAATACGGAATGCGGGGGGCTGCCGTCGGGCTGATCATCGGCCTGTTCCTGGGGCCGTTCGGGATCATCATCGGGCCTTTCATCGGAGCCGTTGTCGGTGAACTCCTCTTCAAGGATGATATCAAATATGCACTCAAGGCCGGATTCGGTAGCCTGCTGGGGTTTCTGACCGGTGTAGGACTGAAGCTCGCCGCCTCCCTCCTGATGACCTTCTATTTCGTTAAGACAATCATCACCTGACCTAAATCAAAAACAGTGTACCTCAGTTTATTAACTCAGTGAGACTCTGTGTTTAATTTTTTTTACCACAGAGGGGCACCGAGTAAAGTTCTGAGTTGCACTGTTTCTATTTAAAGAAAATCATGAGCCGAGGGTTGCAACCATCACTGCTTTGATGGTATGCATCCGGTTCTCGGCCTCGTCAAAAACTATCGAATGGGATGATTCGAATACCTCTTCAGTAACTTCCATACCATCAAGTCCGAACTTTTTAAACATTTCCTCTCCCACTTTTGTCTCCCTGTTGTGGAATGCCGGCAGGCAATGAAGGAACTTTACCTTCGGATTTCCTGTCAGCCTGATCGCCTCAGCGTTCACCTGGTAGGGCTTCAGCAGCTTTATCCTTTCCTCCCACACAGCATCAGCCTCTCCCATTGAGACCCATACGTCGGTGTACAGGAAGTCTGCACCCCTGACTGCTTCAGCGACATCCTCCGTCAGGGTTATTTTCGCGCCCGTCTCTGCTGCAATCTCACGGCATTTCTTCACGAGGTCATCAGCCGGCTGGCATTCTTTCGGGGCTGCTGCCCTGAAATCCATTCCCATCTTTGCCGCTCCCACCATCAGCGAGTTACCCATGTTGTTACGTGCGTCACCAAGGTAGCAGAAGCTGATCCGGTTAAGAGGCTTATCGCTGTGCTCCATCATCGTCATGAAATCTGCCAGGATCTGCGTGGGATGAAACTCGGTCGTCAGTCCGTTCCATACCGGTACGCCGGCATAAGCTGCCAGCTCTTCCACGATAGACTGTCCGTAACCGCGGTATTCGATACCGTCGTACATGCGGCCCAGCACTCTTGCAGTATCCTTCATCGACTCTTTATGACCTATCTGTGAACCTGAAGGTCCGAGGTAGGTCACGTGCGCTCCCTGGTCAAGGGCAGCAACCTCAAAGGCGCAGCGTGTGCGCGTTGAGGCCTTCTCAAATATAAGGGCAATGTTCTTCCCCCTGAGCTTCTGCTGCTCAGTGCCGGCATACTTTGCCTTCTTAAGGTCAAAAGCAAGGTCAAGAAGATATTTAATCTCTCCCGGGGTGAAGTCAAGAAGCTTCAGGAAATGTCTGTTTCTCAGGTTGTATCCCATGGTGTTTTCGGTTATCGGTTATCGGTTTAAGTCTTCAGTCTCCAGTCTCCAATCTTTGCCGACTGTGGACTGCCGACTGCTGACTGGTTCAATCGTATTCCATCGTAATCTTCGTCCCATATCGCCTGTCCTCCAGCTTGAAGGCCTCGGTGATGACGCTCTTGCTGCCTCCGGCTTTGATGAAATTAAGGCAGGCCTCGATCTTCGGAGCCATGCTCCCCTTTGTAAACTGACCCTCCTCAAGATACCTCAGTGTGTCCTTGTAATTAAGGAACTCCTTAATCTCCTGGTCAGGTTTTTTATAATTGATATAGACATACGGGACATCGGTGAGGATGTAGAACTCATCAGCACCGATTTTTGATGCCAGCAGTGAAGATGCGAGATCCTTGTCTATCACGGCCTCGGCCGGCCTGACATCGTTCTTTTCATCGATATAAACAGGAACACCGCCGCCGCCGGCAGCGATGACAATGCTTCCCCTCCGGGCCAGCTCACCGATGAGCTCATCGTTCATTATGCCGGCAGGCCTGGGTGATGGCACCACCCTGCGAAATCCGCCTTCAGTCTTAACTTCCTCCCTGAAAACCCATCCCTTTTTTGCTGTCAGATCATCCGCCTGTTCCTTTGTATATATTTTACCCACTCTCTTCTGGGGATCGGTAAAGGCCGGATCATCCTTGTCAACAATTACCGTGGTGATAAGGCATACCACGTTCTTTTCTATACCGTGCCTGTTCAGTACATTCTTGAACATCCTCTCAATCATATATCCGATGCCGCCCTGTGAGTCAGCCACGCATATATCGATTGGCATCTGGGCTATTCCGTACATCTGTTCCCCGGCATCGTTTCTCATGAGAATATTCCCCACCTGGGGACCGTTACCATGAGTGATGACGAGATCATAACCTTCCCTGATGAGAAAGATAAGATTTTCAAGGGTATCGGTTGTGTTCTGTTCCTGCTCCTCAATCGTACCCAGCTGATCACCTCTTAGAAGCGCATTTCCGCCCAGGGCGACAACGGCAAGTTTTTTGCTCATAACTATCGTTTTCAATGAGGTGACAAAGCTATAATTTTATAATCAATTTAAACATAGGAAAACCCCACCTTTGAATGGAAAACAATTCTCTCAGAGATACTGAACAGTACTGCATCTCCGTTTAATATTCAGATTTGTTACATTTACAGCCAAATAGCCTTACGTGAAGAACCGCTTTCTCCATTGTTTCCTATTAATAATACTTATTTATATACTCCCCTCCTGCAAAGAGAAAGGCATGAAAAACATGCGCGAAGGTGAGATCTATTATAATATTAAATATATAAATAACACAAGTTCACTCTCATCTGATTTCCTGCCCAGGGAGATGGTCATTTCTTTCAGGAATGATCTGATTGCCACGACCCTCAAGGCTCCCTTTGGCAACTCCGGGATATCATCGATCATCAATCCGAAGGAACATATTTACGATACTTATCTTAATTTACTTTCGTTCAAGTATTATTGTGAGGGCACCCCGCGGGACATGCAGCCCGGCTTCTCTTCTATGGAAGGGATAACCTTCAGCGAGACAGGCAGAAGGTCAGTCATCTGCGGATTTAACTGCCGGCAGGTGAGGGTCACCCTGCCTGACCCGAAAATAACCCGGTATATCTGGTATACCAATGATATAAAGGTTGTGGGACCCAACAGGCTGACGCCTTATAATGAAATTGAAGGTGTGCTGATGGACTTTTTCTATGTTATGGGAGAGGCTGAATTGCAGTTTACGGCTGATGAAGTCTTTGCCAGGGAGATCCCTGACAAGGTTTTTGAACAGAAACAGAATTATAAAAAGGTAACCAGGAGCTTCTTGGACTCCATTATTCAGAAAATGATGGCCTTTTGAGATTTTTACTCCCCCGGCTCAACCATTTTTCTTAAATTTGCATTTCATTTTATCACTTGCCGGTCAACGGGATAGAAAAATTTTTTTTACGATGGGCAAACAGAAAAAAAATAACGGCGCATCATCACGTCAGAAGAAATCAGATGGCACTTCATCAGGTGAGAATTTAAGGTTTATCGTAGGCCTCATCTTTCTTGTCTTTGCGCTGTACATGCTCGTCGTCTTCATCTCTTACCTTCTCACAGGCAAGGCTGACCAGGATTCACTGAGCCTGAAGTCCGCTGATGAAGTATTCGCTTATCAGAACTGGGGAGGAAAATTCGGTTTCAGGGTCGCTCATTATTTTATCTTTCACGGCTTTGGGCTTGGTGCATTTTTTATCCCCCTGATTATTGGGGCCTTCAGCCTGGCTCTCATCAGGGTAAAATATTTCAGGCTCTGGAAGAACGTTCTTCGTTTTCTTCTTGCCACAGTGCTTATTTCGGTCATCCTGGGATACTTCGCCGGGCAGTCCACCTTTCTTGGTGCCGGCCCCGGAGGTGAGTTCGGCTTTTTCATCGCCGGCAAGCTGAACGGTATGATGGGCAAGGTCGGGACGGGAGCATTGATGCTTGTTCTCACGGTCGCCTATCTCATTTTCGCTTTGCATGTGAGCCCTCAGACGATAAGAAGACCAATAGCCTCCATGGCCAGGGCCGGAGCTGCTACTCTCACAGGTGAGTGGTGGAAGAAAGACATTGTCACAAAGGATGTTGACGTTGCCCCCGGGGAAAACTTCCCGACGCACGATGATGTACCGTTACGGGCTGACGAGGAAGAAACGGATGTGATTGACGAGGACGAGAAGGAACCGGTTGATGACTTCTACAGGCAGCCTGTGGAAGAACCGAAATCGATTGTGAATGTCATAGACAAACGCCGCAAGCCCGCCGGAACCGGAATTGAAGAGGATAACCCATTCTCTGATCTTCCTCCCTTTGACCCAAGGCTGTCGCTTTCGCGTTATAAATTTCCCCCCGTGTCGCTGCTGCGCGATTACCGTAACCTTACGTCGACGACCAACGAGGAGGTCAACGCCAATAAGGATATAATTCTCAAAACACTCGCTGACCAGAAGATCACCATCAAAAGTATTTCAGCCACTGTAGGCCCAACAGTCACTCTCTATGAGGTGGTGCCTGACCGCGGCGTTAAGATACACCGCATCAAGTCACTCGACAATGACATTGCCCTGAGTCTCTCCGCTTTGGGCATCAGGATCATTGCACCCATACCCGGCAGGGGAACAGTGGGTATAGAAGTGCCCAACAAGAAGCCGGAGACAGTCTCAATGAAAGGATTGATCTCTTCGCAGGCCTTCACCGACTCAAAACTGGAGTTACCACTGGCTCTCGGACGTACCATCACCAACGATCCGTACATCATTGACCTCACACGGATGCCGCACCTGCTCGTAGCAGGGGCGACAGGACAAGGCAAATCCGTGGGTCTTAATGCTATCATCACATCACTTCTATACAAGAAGCACCCTTCAGAGCTTAAGTTTGTGCTTATAGACCCCAAGCGGGTCGAGTTGCCGCTCTATGCAAAGATTGAACGCCATTTCCTTGCCAAGCTGCCTGATGAGGAAGATGCCATCGTCACCGACACCAAGAAGGTCATCAACACGCTTAATTCTCTCTGCATTCTTATGGATCGCCGGCTTGACCTTCTCAAGCTGTCGCAGACACGAAACATCAGGGAATACAACGACAGGTTCATTGCCCGCAGGCTCAATCCTGAAAAAGGCCATGACTACATGCCTTATATTGTACTTATTATTGATGAGTTTGCCGATCTGATCATGACATCAGGCCGCGAAGTTGAGGCTCCTATCGGTCGCCTGGCACAGCTCTCAAGGGCGGTAGGCATCCATCTGATCATCTCAACGCAGAGACCCTCGGTAACCATCATAACAGGTTTTATAAAGGCTAACTTCCCTTCACGAATTGCCTTCAGGGTCTTCTCAGGTGTCGATTCACGCACCATCCTTGACGCCACAGGCGCTGACAGGCTTGTAGGCCGCGGCGATGCTCTCATTTCACAGGGAGGGGAGCCTGTCAGGGTGCAATGCGCATTCATAGACACTCCGGAGATCGAAGAACTTACTGAGTTCATCGGTTCCCAGCAGGGATACCCTGATGCCATGCGCCTGCCTGAATATGTGGGAGATAACGACGAAGGCAACGGATCCA
>Ga0209254_10004142_pt1 | contig 13266 bp, 15 predicted proteins | sample FrelakmetDIP11DI_FD_187148 | JGI IMG/M metagenome (GOLD analysis project Ga0209254, IMG submission 187148) | Freshwater lake sediment microbial communities from the University of Notre Dame, USA, for methane emissions studies - DIP11 DI (SPAdes)... | ecosystem: Environmental > Aquatic >...
TCTGGTAGCGCGGTTCCGCGTGGCGATTGACTGCTTCACCAGGTCCCCGTGTTGGGCATGCTCTTCCACGGCTCCTCGGCCGGCAACGCCGCGCCCTTCTGCAGGAGCTCGACCGAGATGTTGTCCGGCGAGCGTACGAAGGCCATGCGTCCATCGCGCGGCGGGCGGTTGATCGTCACCCCATGATCCATGAGCCGACGGCAGGCCGCATAGATATCGTCGACCTGGTAAGCGAGATGCCCGAACGCGCGGCCGATCCCGTACTCCTCCGGGTCCCAGTTGTGGGTGAGTTCCACCTGCGCGGACTCGTCGCCGGGCGCGGCCAGGAACACCAGCGTGTAGCGTCCCTGCTCGCTGTCGTAGCGACGCACTTCCCGCAGTCCGAGCGCATCGCAGTAGAAGCGCAGCGAGCGGTCGACGTCCGTGACTCGGACCATCGTGTGCAGGTACTTCATGGGCGGACCTCGTGCGCTGCGAAGATCAGGGTTGCGTCATCGTAGCGACTTGTCCGGCGACTTGCCGGCTGGCGGGCTGCGGCGGCCTTGTGTCGTGGCACCGACGCATGCAGGCTCCCGGCACCGGCTGCAACCGAATGAGGGCATGACATTGCTGCGCTCGTTTCCCTCCCTCGTCGCTCTCGCGGTTGCGCTGGTCGCAGCCTGCGCCTCGGAGCCCGCGTCACAACCTCCCTTGCCAGCTCCGCCGCCGCCGTTCAACGAGCTGGGTCGCGCCGATGCACCCGTGACGATCGTGGAGTTCTCCGACCTGCAGTGCCACTTCTGCGCCCGCTACGCGATCCAGACCTTCCCGCAGCTGCGCCGCGACTACATAGACACGGGCAAGGTGCGCTACGTCGTGCACGATCTGCCCCTTGCCTATCATGCCAATGCGCTGCCCGCGGCCATTGCCGCCCGCTGCGCTGGAGAGCAGGGTCGCTACTGGGAATATCGCGAGGCGCTGTTCAGGGAACAGCACCGCCTGGCACAGGAGCCCTATGGGGAGCTCGCTGCCGGGCTGGGACTCGATGCGGAGCGCTTTGCTTCGTGTCGAAACGACCCCAGGCCTGCGGCCGGGATTCGCGCCGACGTGAATCTCGCGGCCTCGCGCGGGATCGACTCGACCCCTTCATTCGTCCTCAATCGCAGCGGCGCGGACCGGGACTCGGACACGATCATCGAGGGTGCCAAGCCCCACGCGGTCTTCAAGTCCAGGATCGACGCGCTCCTCGCCCCGACGAACTGAGCGAGGCGTTCATCAGAGGCCGAGCGACTGCAGTGCGAGCCCGGCGAGCGCCGCGATCAGGAGTGCCCAGTGCAGCTCGAGCCGGCTGCGCTCGAGCGCGAACCACAGTCCGGCCGCCAGCGCGAGTGCTGCCCAACGTACCGGGCCACCGAGTCCGTCGGGGAGGATCACCACGCGCGCCAGCAGCAGGAGCAGCGTCGCGATGATGCCTACGACCGCGGCCGTGATCGCGCCGAGTGCCGCCGACGCGCGCGGCATCCGCGACAGGCGTTCCACGTAGGGCGCACCGAGGAAGATGAACACGAATGACGGCAGGAAGGTCGCCCAGGACGCCAGCAGTGCGGCGAGCGTGGCGGAGGCTACGGGCCCGAGCGGCGCCGGCTGGTTCCAGCCCGCCATGAATCCCATGAACTGCAGCACGATCACCAGCGGTCCGGGCGTGGTCTCGGCCAGCGCGAGACCGTCGACCGATTGCTGCGCCGTGACCCAGCCCAGCTCGTTGACCAGCACCTGCGCGACGTAGCCCAGCACGGCATACGCCCCACCGAAAGTCACCAGCGCGGCCTGCGTGAAGAAGAGATACAGCCGGCTCCACAGCGACTGCGGCCCGAGCGTGAGCGCGACGAGGACCAGTGGCACCAACCAGAGCACGAGTCCGGCCGCTGCTACCCCGAGCGGCGCGCCGACGGGCACAGCACCCGCCGGCGGTGGCGAGGTGCGCGGCGCGTTCCACGCGCTCGCGAGTCCGACGAGCCCGGCCGCGAGCACGATCAGCGGAAATGGCACGTGCAGCAACTCGAGCGCCACGAACGCTGCGATCGCGAGCGAAACGTGCGTCCGCGTCTTGAGCGCGCGGCGACCGATACGCACCAGCGCCTGCAGCACCAGCGCGAGCACGGCGGCCTTGAGTCCCAGCAGCAGTCCCGAGACCGCCGTGAGGTTGCCGTAGCGTGCATACAGCCATGACAGGCCCAGCAGGAGCAGGATCGCGGGGCCAACGAATCCGAGCCCGGCGACCAGCCCGCCGCGGATTCCATGCAGCTTCCAGCCCAGGTAGATCGCGAGCTGCAGCGCCTCGGGGCCTGGCAGCAGCATGCAGAAGTTGAGCGCGCCGGTGAATTCCCGGTCCTCGAGCCAGCGTCGCTGCTCGACGACCTCGCGATGCAGGATCGCGATCTGCCCCGCGGGCCCGCCGAAAGACACGAATCCGAGTTTCAGCCAGAAGCGCGCGGCCTCGGCGAAGGATGGCGAACCCGCGGCGTCCGTGACCGACATCGGCGGCAGTATCGCGCAGCGCGCGGGCAATTCGTCGTGCGCGTCAGAACATCTCGGACGCGTCGGCTTCCTGCGTGCCGGGACCGGACCGTGAGGCAATGAACTCGCCGGTGATCATCTCCTGATAGGACTGGCCGGGCCCCACCATCGGATACACGCCGGCCTCTGTGTCGATGATCACCTCGAGGAACGCAGGCCCCTCGAACTCGATGAATTCCTTCACCACGCGCGGCACGTCCGCCTTGCGGTCGAGACGCACGGCGAACTGGAAGCCATCGGCCTGTGCGGCCTTCACGAAGTCCTTCTTGTGCAGCGACTTGTCGCTGGCTGCCATGCGCCCCTTGAAGAAGAGCTTCTGCCACTGCCTGACCATGCCGTCGCCGAAATTGTTCAGCACCACGACCTTCACCGGCAGGTCGTAGGTAGTGACGGTCTCGAGCTCACCCAGGTTCATGCGGATGCTGGCGTCGCCGTCGATGTCGATCACCATCCGGTCCCGGCAGGCGAACTGTGCGCCGATCGCGGCCGGCAGGCCGAAGCCCATCGTTCCCATGCTCCCGGAAGTCAGCCACAGCCGCGGCTCGCAGAAGTCGAAGTACTGCGCAGCCCACATCTGGTGCTGCCCGACGCCGGTGGCGATGATCGCGCGTCCCTGCGTGTGCCGGTTCAGTTCCTCGATCACGTAGTAGGGCTGGATCAACTGGCTTTCGCGGTCGTAGGCCATGGCGTGCCGGGACTTCAGCTCGTCCAGGTGGCGGTGCCAGGCCGACCAGTCGCGTACGAAACCCGTTTGCGCTGCATGCGCGCCGAGCGCGGCGAGCGCCGGCGGCAACAGCCCCACGTGGCTCCACTGCACGCGCTTCACCTTGTTTATCTCCGAGGCGTCCACGTCGATGTGCGCGATGCTCCTTGCGTTGCGCGCAAATTGAGCCGGCACCCCGGCCACGCGGTCGTCGAAGCGCGCGCCGAGCGCGATCAGGAAATCGCAGTCGTCCACCGCATAGTTCGCGAAGGCCGCACCATGCATTCCGAGCATTCGCAGCGACAGCCGGTGCGTGGTGTCGAAGACGCCTATGCCCATCAGCGTCGTGACGACCGGGATCTGCAGGTCGGCAGCGAAGCGGCGCAGCGCGTCGGCGGCCTCGCCGTGGATCACGCCGCCGCCCGCGTAGATCAACGGCCGCTGCGCCTCACCGAGCATCCTGAAGAATTCAGCGCACTGCGACTCGTCCAGCGCGCTGCGGCGGATTGCAGCCATCCGGTGGCGGTAGCCGCGCACCTCGAGGTTTCCTTCGCCCTGGTAGGTGCCCTGCCAGTTCTGCACGTCCTTCGGCACGTCGATGACGACTGGCCCGGGCCGCCCTGTGCGCGCAATCTCGAATGCCGTGCGGACGGTCGCCTCGAGCCGGCCGGGATCGGTGACCAGGAAGCAGTGCTTCGCGACGGCGCCCATGATGTTGGGCACCGGGGCTTCCTGGAAGGCGTCGGTGCCGATCGCGGCCGTGGGCACCTGCCCGCAGATCACGACGATCGGCACGGAGTCGGCGGCGCAGTCGCGGACCGGGGTCACCGTATTGGTGGCGCCCGGGCCGGAAGTCACCAGGCAGACGCCGACGCGTCCGCTGGCACGCGCGTAACCCGCCGCCATGAAGCCCGCGCCCTGCTCGTTCGCCGGCACGATCAGCGGCATCGGCCGCCCGCCGGCATGCGCACCCTGATCCCGGTTCCAGCGGAACACGGCGTCATAGGTCGGCAGGATGGCCCCGCCGCTGTAACCGAAGATCGTGTCGACGCCTTCGTCAGCGAGCACCTGTACGATGATCTCGGCGCCGGACATGGGCTGGCCGGCTTTCGGATGCGGCGTCGACGCCACGGCGGCGGGTGACTGGGTCACGCGGGTCTCCTGCCTCAGGGGCCTGGAGAAATCATGTTGCAACGCAACGGAGACTAACAGCCGTCCCCGCGGGCGTCCATCTAGGCGCAAAGGGGTGCATCACCTATGCTTGGTCGGGTCCCGACCGGTGTCCAGCCGCCGTGAATGGCCGCTGATTCAATGGGTTAGGGAATCATCGCTGGGCTGAACCGCAGGCGGGGTCACGATGCAGGGCAGGCGACACATCATCTCGGTCACGCTGCAGAACGAGGTCGGCGCACTCACTCGCGTGGCCGGACTCTTCTCGACGCGCGGCTACAACATCGAGTCGCTCAGCGTCGCGCCGACCGACGACCCCACGGTCTCCCGGCTCACGCTCGTGACCACCGGCAACGATGCAGTGATCCAGCAGATCTCGAACCAGCTGCTGAAGCTGGTGGACGTGGTGGACGTCGAGGACATCACGCGCGAGGAACACTTCGAGCGCGAACTGCTGCTGGTGAAAGTGAAGGCCAAGGCGACACAGGTCGGCAGGCTCTGGTCCGCGACTCAGCGTGCGGTCGGCCGCGTCCTGTGGGACTCCCCCGACAGCTTCACCATCGAGCTCACCAGCAACGAGGCCGGGATCAACCGCTTCGTCGCCGAGGTGTCGAACTACGGCGAGGTGCTGGAAGTCGTGAGAAGCGGCGCGCTCGCGATCCAGAAAGGCAAGGAGATCCTGGAGTCGTGAGCTACCGGCTCTACGACTACCTGCCGTCGGGCAACGGCTACAAGGTGCGGCTGGTGCTGCGCCAGCTCGGGTTGGCGTACGAGCTGGTCGAGCTCGACATCAAGCGTGGCGCGACACGAACGCCGGAGTTCCTGGCGAGGAACCCGAACGGCCGCATCCCTTTGCTCGAGATGCCGGGCCGGGGCTACCTCGCGGAAAGCCACGCGATCATCTGGTACCTCGCCGAGGGATCGCCGCTGGTGCCGCAGGACCGACTCGAGCGTGCGCGCATGTGGCAGTGGATGTGCTTCGAGCAGTACAACCTCGAACCGAACATCGGCACGGCGCGATTCTGGATTGCCTCGCTCGGGAAGACCGAGGCCGAGCTCGGCGAGAAGCTCGAGGAGAAGCGGCGCAACGGAAACGCTGCGCTCGCAGTGCTGGAGCAGGGGCTCGCCGGGCGTGATTTCCTGGTCGGCGGTGGTTACTCGCTCGCCGACATCGCGCTCTATGCATACACCCATGTGGCGCCCGAGGGCGGGTTCCCCCTCGATTCCTACCCGGCGATCCGTGCGTGGTGTGGGCGCGTGGCCGCGCAGCCCGGGCACGTGCCGATCACCTCAAGGTAGCGCGCCGAATCCGATGTAGCCCTCCTGCAGGGCGGTGAGCGCCGCGCGGATCGGCGGCGGCACCGGCACCGGCCGCCGCGAGGTCGCATCCACGTAGACATGCACGAAGCGCCCGAGCGCCGCCGGCTCGGTCTCGTCGTTCCGGAACAGACCGATGCGGTAGACGACGCTCGAATTGCCGAGCTTCTCGAGCGCGAGGCCCGCGTGCACGGTGTCCGGGAACGACAGCTCACGCAGGAAGCGGCAGCTCGTCTCCGCCACGATGCCGACGGCGGGCAGTTCACGGATATCGGTGCCGCTCGCCTCGATCAGGTAACCGTTCACCGCGGTGTCGAAGTACGCGTAGTAGACGACGTTGTTGACGTGACCGTAGTGGTCGTTGTCATGCCAGCGGGTCGTGATCGTGCGGAGCACGCGAAAATCGCTGCGGTGGGTGGGCAGTGACGCATCGCTCGGGTTGCTCATGCCCCGCACGTTAGCCGCCGGCAGCGGCGGACGGTAGGGGGCAGGGTGAAATCGTCGCGCCGCAGGAATGCGGCGCGCGAGCCGCAAGGGATGGGTTCACGGCGTGTTTCACCCAGCCCCCTACCGTCCGCCGCTGCCGAGGGCGCGTTGCGTGGCCCAGGCGGCCACCTATACTCGCGTTGTCCAAGATCGTAACTGCCCTGCCCGCCAGCAACTTCACCCGGGAGCCTGCGTCATGACGTCCGCCCGCAAGTCCATCGGTAACCCGCTCAGTCTGGCAATGTCCGCGATCCTGGCGCTTGGTGTCGCCGGAACTGCAGGGGCTGCCGATGGGCCTACGTTGCGGCCCGGCCAGTGGCGCTTCGAGCGCACGATCGAAGTGGCCGGTGCCAAGCCCGAGAAGGTCGAGACGACCGATTGCCTCGATCCGGGCCTCGACCAGAAGGAGCAGATAGAGATGCTCACCAAGGCGGGCTGCAAGTTCGAGCCCGTCGTGCAGAGCGGCAACAGCTGGCGGCGCAAGTCCAGCTGCAAGATGGGGAAGATCACGTCCACCTCGGATTCCGTCACGACCGCGGACGGTCCCGACGCCTACACGGTCACGGTCGACAGCGTCGTGGATGGAAAGAAGAGTCACGAGGTGCTGCGCGCACGTCGCATCGGCGACTGCCCCAAGTAGCGGCCCCGCCATTGCTGGCAGTGGTGCGACATCCGCGAGCGGCGAAAACCAGATGACGACCCGCAAGCCCGTGAACCCGGACCACGCCCGCCTCGACCGCGTCGTGGCCGAGGCACGCCGTGAACGCGAGGAGCGTGAGCAGGGCTACCGGGCGCGTGCACTCAAGCTGTTCCCGTGGATTTGTGGCCGCTGCGCGCGCGAGTTCGACCACGGCAACGTCCACGAGCTCACGGTCCACCACAAGGACCACGACCACGACAACAACCCACCCGACGGCAGCAACTGGGAGTTGCTGTGCGTCTATTGCCACGACAACGAGCACCAGCGTTTCGTGGACGCCCCGCGCGCGGTGTCGGGCAGTGGCGAGGCGCAGCCCCGCACAACACATACGCCTTTCGCGGAACTCGCAGCCCTGCTCAAGCGCGGCGACTGACTACGCGCTGAGGCCGCAACGGCGCGATCGGCTGATGCATGCGGCATGCGCGGGATCGCCGGGCAAGATATCCTCGCGATGATGCGAACTCATGCTGCTGTGCTGCGCGAGATCGGTCATCCCGGCCCCTATGTCGAGACGCGGCCACTCGCTATAGAGGAGGTCGAGCTCGACCCGCCCGGTCCCGGCGAGGTGCTGGTGCGAGTGCGCGCTGCCGGCCTGTGTCACTCCGACCTCTCGGTGATCGACGGCAACCGCCCACGGCCGATGCCGATGGTTCTGGGTCACGAGGCGGCAGGCGTGGTCGAGTCGGTCGGCTCCGGAGTGCATTCGCTGTCGCCCGGCGACCACGTCGTCGCGGCCTTCGTGCCGAGCTGCGGCCATTGCGCTCCCTGCGTCACGGGACGCCCCGCGCTGTGTGAGCCCGGCTTCAAGGCAAACACGGCGGGAACGCTGCTGTCCGGGGCGCGACGACTTCACGACTCGCACGGCGAGGTTCACCACCACCTCGGGGTATCCGCATTCGCGCGGCACGCCGTGCTCGCCGCCAATTCGCTGGTGCGGGTGCCGGGCGACCTGCCCTTCGCCGAGGCGGCCCTGTTCGGCTGCGCGGTGATCACGGGCGTAGGCGCGGTCGTGAACACTGCCGTCATGCCGCAAGGTGCATCGGCTGCGGTCGTGGGCCTCGGCGGCGTCGGACTCGCCGCATTGCTGGCCGCGCGCATGCTCGACGCGCCGCAGGTCGTCGCGGTGGATACCAACGTGCGCAAGCTCGACGTCGCAAGACGCCTCGGCGCGACCGACGCGGTGAATGCCGCGGACCCGGACGCGGCGGAACGCATTCGCGAGCTCACGGGCGGTGGCGTTGCATACGCGTTCGAGATGGCGGGCTCCGCGCGCGCGCTCGAGCTCGCCTATCGCGTCACGGCTCGCGGCGGCACCACGGTGAGCGCCGGCCTGCCGCACCCGCAGCAGCAGTTCAGCATCCAGCACGTGAATCTCGTCGGCGAGGAACGTACGCTCAAGGGCAGCTATCTCGGTAGCTGCGTGCCCTGCCGCGACATCCCCCGCTACATAGAGTGGTACCGGACGGGTCGGCTCCCGGTCGATCTCCTGCTGAGCGAGCGGCTGAAGCTCGACGACATCAACGCGGCGTTCGACCGCCTCGCCGCGGGCGAGTCCATCCGCCAGGTCGTGGAACTCGATTGAGCCTGTTCGCGTTACTCATGGTAACCACCCTGCTCGACTTCGACGACGGCGCCGAGCTCGAGCTCTGGCGTCCGGTGGACGACGTGGTGATGGGTGGCGTGTCGAGCAGCGGCTTCACTGCCTCCGGCGCCGGCATCGCGCGATTCGCCGGCACCGTCTCGCTCGACCGCGGCGGCGGCTTCGCCTCGGTGCGCACCTCGCTGCGCGACTGGGACACCACGGGTGCCGGCGCATTCCTGCTGCGCGTGCGCGGCGACGGCAAGACCTACAAGTTCACGCTGCGCACCGGCGACAGCTTCGACGGCGTCCAGTACCAGGCGCGATTCACGCCGGCCGCCGGCGAGTGGACCGAGGTGCGACTACCGGTGGCGGCGTTCGTGCCGACGTTCCGCGGGCGCACCGTGCCTGGGGCACCGGCCCTCGACCCGGCGCGAGTACGCGCGCTCGGCTTCATGATCAGCGACCAGCAGGCGGGGCCGTTCGAGCTGCTCGTGGACAACATCCGCGTCGAGCGCTGAGCGGGCGACCGCTCGGCACCGCGCCCGCCGGGGACATCCGGCTCGACGACTTCGATGCGTGGCGCCGCGGCGTCAGTTAGTCAGAAGCTGCCCTTCGTCTGCACCAGCAACTGGACGGAGTCGATGTCGTCATCGCCGTCCAGCGGGAAGGCAAGATCGACGTGCAGCACGTTGCCGAAAGAGGATCGGCTCGACCCCAGCCGCAGGCCGATGCCGACATCGCGCAGCAGGCCCGAGCTCTCGAGGCCGGTCACGTCCGTGCCCCAGGTGCGTCCCATGTCGAAGAACGCCGCTGCGCCGACGTGAAACAGCCGGAAGGGGTACCACTTCGTGTAATAGCGCTGCTCGACCGTGAACAGAGCGCGGGCCGTGCCCGCCTGGTAGCGCAGTGGATAACCTCGCAGTCCATTGTCACCGCCGAGCAGCAACTGCAGCTCGGTGTCGAGTTGCTCCGTCACAGCACCGGAGATCGCCGCGTAGAACTTGCTGCGGCTCGAAGTGGCGCGGTAGTAGCGGGCCTCGGCCGAGAGAATTCCGTTGACCAGTTCGTCACTTTCCAGCCGTCCCGAGGCCGAGACCGAGCCGAACACGGATTGCCGCTCATCGAGGTCGGCACCGTCGCGCAGGCTGGCGCTCGCAATCAACGCGTTTCGATCAGAACCGAGGGCCTCGGCGGCGTAGCCCAGCCTCGCCGTGGCGTAGCGGCCAACCAGCACGTCCTCGGTGCGCAGGATCTGGTCCTGGTTCACACGCTCCTGGAAGCCGTTCTCCACGAGTTCCCAGCCGATCCACGGATAGACGAGCTCACGATCGCCGGGCAGCGGGCCACCGAGCGGCTCATCAGGATCGGGTGCAAAGCGGTCGCGGGCGTAGGTGAGGCCCACGGTCCAGCGATTCACCCAGCGCCCCTCGAGACCGTCGGACCAGCCGCGGCTCACTTCGTAGTAGTCCTGGCGGTGTTCGAACTCGCCGACGTTGTCGCCGAGTACGTACCGGGAGTCGTTGCGTCGATTGTTGTTCAGGAAAATGCCGGCCGCGCGGCGCGTATCCAGGGAGTGGAACGGACGCACGTAGGAAAAGATCTTCGCGTCGCCATCGTCGGCTTCCGCATAGGTGATGCCAAGCTGGTCGAACGTGCCACGAAAGTGCGGATCGAAGTAGCTCAGTGCGACGGACGTGCGGTCGACATCCGAGTCCCACTGGATGCCGATCCGCTGCCCGGTGCCGAGCAGGTTGTCCTCCTGGATTGCGACGCCGAACGCGTTCTCGCCGCCCTTGCGGCTGAAGCTGACGCCCGGATTGAGCGTCCATACGTCCCGCGTTCGCACCTCGAGGTCCACGGTGTGGCCGTCCCAGCGGATCGGCACGACCTGGGCGTCGTAGAGATAGCCGCGGGAGCGCAGGATGCGCTCGGTCTCCTCGATGATCCGCTGCTCGTACCGATCGCCGCTGCTGAAGAGCAACTGCCCGCGGATCACGGACGGCTTGGTATTGATGTGCAGCTTGTTCGCGGTGCGGTAGAGCCAGCTGTCTTCGCCGTCGATGCTGGTGTCGAACACGTCGCCGACCTTGATCACGATCTCGCCGATCACCGCGCCCGCGGCCTCGAGATAATCCCCGGTGGGCAGCCTCGTGTCCGTCTTCTTCCCGGGGGAATCGCCGGCTGGCTCGGCATCGGCGCCCGAGACAAACAGCAGCGCCAGGCAGAGCGCCGCGCCGCGCAGCCTCACGCCGGACGAATTCCGGAAGTTGTGAGCCAATCGACGCGGCCTCGCTAGGGAATCAGCACCGTTGAGCCTATCGTTCGGCGCGCCTCGAGGTCCCGGTGCGCCTGCGCGGCGTCCTGCAGCGCGTAACACTGCCCGATCTCGATACGCACCGCGCCACTTCCGATCGCGCTGAACAGCTCGCGTGCGCCACGCTCGAGGTGGGCTCGACGGGCGGTGTAGTGGAACAGCGTCGGTCGCGTGAGGAAGAGCGAACCACGCTTCTGGAGTTCAAGTGGCGCGATTGGCGATACGGGCCCGGAGGCGTTGCCGAAGCTGACCATGAGGCCGAGCGGTCGCAGGCAGTCGAGCGACGCGAGAAACGTATCCTTGCCCACCGAGTCATACACGACGCGAGCGCCCTCGCCGTCCGTCAGTTCGCGAACCCGCGCCGGCAGGTCGTCGCGACCGAGCACCAGGACGTGATCGCAGCCATGGGCACGCGCCACCTCCGCCTTGGCGTCGCTGCCCACGACGCCGATCACCCGGGCACCGAGGAGGCTGGCCCACTGCGCGAGAATGAGTCCCACCCCGCCAGCCGCCGCGTGCACGACCACGACGTCACCTCGCGCCACGCGATGAGTGCGCCGGACCAGGAACCATGCCGTCAGGCCCTTCAGAATCGCGGCGGCGGCCAGCCGGTCGCTCACGCCCTCGGGAACTTTGACGACCCGGTCGGCCGCCATGACCCGTTGCTGCGCGTAGGCTCCGGGTTGGCTCGAAACGTAAGCCACGCGGTCGCCGACCTCGAGGCCGCGTACACGCGGGCCCAGGGCCTCGACCACGCCCGCACCCTCGCGGCCCAGTCCGCTCGGCAAGGCGCCGGGGTAGAGCCCGGTCCGCTCGTACACGTCGATGAAGTTGAGGCCGATCGCCGTCTGCCGGATCAGCACTTCGCCCGGTCCCGGCTCGGGGGTCGGAACGGCCTCCCACTGCAGGACTTCGGGACCACCGTGGGCGCGGATGCGAATGGCGTGAGGCATGCGGGCAGCCTACAGCCTGAGTGCCACCCCTACACGTTTCCGGCCGGAAGAGGTGCCCGAATCATGACGAGGTCCTCGACGGGGCGGCCTCCCACCAGGTGCTCGGCGAGGATTCGGTCCAGGTTCCCGGGGGTGCAGTCCCGATACCAGGTGCCGTCCGGGTACACGACGGCGACCGGACCAGACGCGCAGATGCGCAGGCAATCGGCCTTGGTGCGCAGCACCCCGCCAGTCGCATCCTGCAAACCCAGTTCGCGCAAGCGGCGCTTCAGGTGCTTCCAGCTCGCCAGCCCCTGCTCAGGCGACGCGCACTTCCCGCCAACGCACAGAAACACGTGGCGCGACTGCGCGCCCAGCTTGAGTTTTTCGACGGCGGCCTCGAGCGGATCGGGCATGAAAGTCGCGGTCCCGTGCCTGGCAAGGGGACCGCGATCGTAGCTCGATGCTCAGCTCGGCGTAAGGATGGGCCTCAGAGCGCCTGGTCGTCTGCCTCGCCGGTGCGGATGCGGATCGCGCGCTCGAGGTCGGAAACAAAGATCTTGCCATCCCCGACCTTGCCGGTGCGCGCCGCAGTGACGATGGCATCGATCACCTGGTCCACCAGACCGTCCTTGACGGCCACTTCGATACGGGTCTTCGGCACGAAGTCCACGACGTACTCGGCGCCGCGGTACAGCTCGGTGTGGCCGCGCTGCCGTCCGAAGCCCTTGACCTCCGTCACCGTCATGCCGGACACGCCGAGCTCGGACAGCGCGGCGCGCACGTCGTCGAGCTTGAAGGGCTTGATGATTGCGCTGATCAACTTCATAGGGCTCTGGCTCCTGAACGCTTCGTGACATTGTCCGGCGGAGATCGCTCCAGCCTATATGCAGAAACCGTGCCGACGCGTCGCGCCCGGCCCGACAGGGTGTCGCGGCGGGTGTCCCGCACCAGCATGGAGCGTCGCCCCCGGCGGCTTGCGCGGCCATGGTGCGCCGTCGAGGCTGCGGCGGCGACCCCGCTCCCCGCCTACGCGAAGACCGGCAGCGTAATCGACGCGACCATGATGATGACAGCCCAGCCGAGGATATTCACCAGCAGCCCGGCGCGGATCATGTCGCGCATGCGGATCCGCCCGGAGCCATACACGATGGCGTTGGGCGCCGTCCCCACCGGCAGCATGAACGCACAGGAGGCCGCGACCGCCGCCGGCACCACCAGGTCGACCACGGGCTGACCCGTGGCCGTCGCGAGCGCCGCCAGGACGGGCATGAAGGTCGCCGCGGTCGCGACGTTACTGGTGAACTCGGTCCAGAGGATCACCACGAGGACGACCAGGGCCGTGACCGCGAGCGGCGGCCAGCCCGCGACCCCCCCGAGCAGCTGACCGATGCTGCCGGACAGACCGCTGTCCTGGATCAGCGCCGCGAGGGCGAGGCCGCCGCCGAACAGGAACAGCGTATCCCAGGGCACGCGCCGGAAGTCCTCGCCGTGCAGCAGCGGGCC
>Ga0209254_10004143_pt1 | contig 13263 bp, 11 predicted proteins | sample FrelakmetDIP11DI_FD_187148 | JGI IMG/M metagenome (GOLD analysis project Ga0209254, IMG submission 187148) | Freshwater lake sediment microbial communities from the University of Notre Dame, USA, for methane emissions studies - DIP11 DI (SPAdes)... | ecosystem: Environmental > Aquatic >...
GCTGCTGGTCAGAGAATTGTCCGAGATCATGATGGAAGCGCTCTAAGATCCGGCTCAAGGCATACGGCGGTTAACCCTTACCGCAGAGAATATTGGGACATAGATGAACACGGATTTATTGGATCAAAAAGAGAAAAAATCCGCGTTTACCTGTGCAAATCCGTGTCCGCTTTCTTTGGTTCCTCTGTGTGCTCTGCGACCTCTGCGGTGAATCTTTACCGCTGAGAACGCTGAGAGCGCAGAGATCTTAATGTTCAAAAACCAAACCTACGACACCCTTGTTCACGTCTCATCATCTACTCTGCGATCTCGGCGCCCGCTGCGGTGAATCTTTGTGCTACGCCGGCATGCAAAGGACCGCCTTGAACTTGGTTTCAAACATGCCGGCGGCATAGGCCGGCTTCAACACGACCGCCGTGTCTGCTCCCGTGCCTGTCCCGCCGACGGCCACCACCTCTTCGTCCGGGGTTACGAATCCTGCCTCAGCGGCCATGACAGCCACTTCCACGCAGACCTTCATGCCCTGGGAGAACATTCGGAGCGTATCTGCAACAATGTTGAGCGGAATAAACCCGCTCTTGTACTTGTTCTCGAAAGTCCTTTCCGTAGCGCTCAGGGCGTGAATCCCCCTTACGACCCGAATTCCCTTTTCAACCAGCGTTTCACGGTTTCGATTGAACTCCTCCACTTCTTCCCGGTATTTGCTCCCTGCCCCATAAGTGACGGCGATGACTTCTATCGAAGGCTTGGCTTTGTCATGCAGCCTGAGAGCCGTCGTTCCGGTTGAAGAAGCCACAACAATTTTCCGGATTCCCTTCTCCTCACAGCAGGCAAGAGCGATTTCCAGAGCTCGATCCGTGTTAACAGAGCCTTTCTTCTCAAAATAGAAAACCTTTCCTTCTACTCCTTTGCTCATGCTTGATCCTCCTTTTTTTCAAACTCGCTGAAGACTTCTTTTACTTTTCTCCTCAACTCCTCGTAAAGCTTCTCATAGGAGGCGTTGCCTCCTTTTGAACTAAGTGCTGCTACCAGCGAAGTGTAATACCATTTCTGATCCTCTCGTCCTCGCCGGAAGCGTTTCCAAACCCTCTCCCCCACGTTCCTGTAGTTACTTGCGATGGTTCTGATGTTATGGAGCTTATCGGCACAGACAACAAACTTGACGTCGAGCCCGGCCTCTTTTAAGGAGTCAAGGGTATGCTGTTTGCGCTCCCTCCAGGACCGCCTTTTGTCCGGCTCAGTGCATTTTTCTACAATAAAAGCCACTTGCTCCCCGAACTCCTCCCTTATGCGACTCCTTTTGATTCGGGCATCTTCAATCGTATCATGCAAAATGCCGGCGGCAACAACTTCCTCCGAGCACCCTGCTCCGGCAAGGATTATGCCCACTGCAAAAGGATGGGTGATGTAAGCAATGCTTGTCCCTTTTCGTTTCTGCTTTTGATGCGCTTTCACAGCGACTTCAATAGCTCGATCGATGAGGTCCGCCTGTTTAACGTGTTCCATGTCATGCCTCGCAGTACTGTTGAGCTGTTGAGCGACTTGACTCTATTCCTACTTTTTGATAATCTTTTAGGCAACTTTCCTGTCTTCTATACAATGGGTTGACGTCGTTTTCGTTTGAGTCAATAAAAACGCTCATCCAGAGGATGTAAAGACATGCAAAAGAGTTTAAGAAAACTTGTCATTTGGGCCGTTATATTAGCATGCGGTTATTTTATCCTGAGCAACCACTTCATTTTCATCGGCAAGGATCTGCGGGTTTTGAAAAAAGCGCATCTCACCCTGGAGTACACCATCTTCAGCACACAGGGAAAAAGCATTGAATCCATCATGGACGTCGACGAGCTGAGAAAAGACGGGATCGGCAAGCTTCTTGTTGAGGCGGGAAAAGTCACAGAGGACCAGCTCGAAGTTATTCTCGAAAAGTACAGGTAACGGCTCTCACACCTCGAAATCCACCTTGATCTTGAACATCCTCACCGCGGGCAAGCTGTATATTTCTTCCACCCCGGTTTTTGCGGAGATTTCCTTTAACGCATTCTCAATATAGGACGTGCTGGGGGCGATAATAGTAAACCACACGTTGTAATCGTGGTTTCTCAGGTAATTGTGGGTGACACCCGGGTAGCTGTTCACTACATCCACAAAGTGCTCGATTTTGTCTTCCGGCACCCGGGCGGCACAGAGCGTGCTCTTATGGTTGAGCTTGTGGGATTGGAAGTTGCCGCCGATCCGTCTGATGATGCCTGCGGCTTTGAGTGCTTTCACCCGATCCAGGATTTCGTCTTCCGGCAGGTGAAGTTGCTTTCCAAGCTCCTGGTAGGGCTGTGAGGTTATTGGAAAGTCGGACTGAATCGCATTGATGATCTTCCTGTCAATAACATCCATGGACAGCCTTTCTGGAGGGCTGATGCGTGCAAAGAGGTTCTTCCGCCATGAAATCGCCTGTCGCTTCAAAGGCTCTTGCCCTGCACCCTCCGCAGAACCGCAAGTATTCACAGACGCCGCATTTCCCTTTGTAATTGGAGAAGTCTCTCAGTTTCTCGAAAACAGACGAATGGTCCCAAACCTCTTTAAAGGTCGACTTCTTGAGATCCCCGCTCTGGAGTTCCAGATATCCGCAGGGCTGCACAGTGCCCACGTGAGAGATGAAACAAAAGGATGTGCCCCCCAGGCACCCCCTGGTCATGGCATCAAGACCATAGGTGGCGTAGTCAACCTTTTCACCCCTCTTGTGGGCCTCCTGCCGCAAGACGCGATAAAAATGAGGCGCGCAGGTCGCCTTGAGGTGAATGGGCACGGCGCTCCGCATATCATAGAACCAGTGAAGAAGCTTCTCGTACTGCTCCGCATTGATCTCCTGATTGGTCATATCCCGGGCACGTCCGGTAGGAACAAGCAGGAAAATGTGATGGGCTGATGCTCCAAGGGTTACGGCAAGATCGAGCATCGCTTGAGCCTGCTCCACATTGTGGCGTGTGATGGTCGTGTTGATCTGGAATTCGATCCCCTCCTTCTTGAGCTCTTCAATCCCCTGGATCGATCCTTCAAACGCGCCCTCCACCTGTCTGAACCGATCATGAGTGGATGCATCCCGACCGTCCAAGGAGATGCTCACCCGCTGAATTCCGGAGGACTTTATTTTGCCCGCAATCTCAGGAGTGATGAGGGTCCCGTTGGCCGCCATAACCATGCGAAGCCCCAGATCGGTCCCATATTGAGCAATTTCGAAGATGTCTTCTCTCAGGAGAGGCTCCCCGCCGGTGAGAATGACTATCGGCTGGCCCACAACAGCAATCTGATTCAGGATTTCCCGGCACTTCTCCGTGCTCAACTCGCCGGCATAAGGACCATGACTTGCTGCGGCCCTGCAATGCACGCAATTGAGATTGCAGTTCCGTGTGACTTCCCAGGCCACCAAACGTGGAGCTGCACTCGCATGTGGATGAACTTTGTTCATGAATCCGATTACATCCCCGCTTACATTTCCGGAAATCCGAAATTCGAATTTCGAAATCCGAACCAAAATCAAATGACCAAAATTCTAATGCCCCAAATAGGAGCCCTTATGACGTAGCTTTCATTTCGGTCATTGGGTTTTTGAATTTTGGATTTGTTTCGAGTTTCGAATTTCGTGCTTCGGATTTCTTTTGTTGAAATCATCGACCCACTACCCATCCGACCCATGATCAGTTCACACCTTATTTTTATCTAAGATCAAAGCTGCTTCTTTAGCAAAGTAGGTGAGGATCAGGTCGGCTCCTGCCCTCCTGATGCAGGTCAGCACTTCCATCATCGCGCGGGTCCCGTCTATCCAACCCTTTTCGGCAGCCGCCTTGACCATGGCGAACTCACCGCTCACATTGTACGCTGCCAAGGGCAGGAGGCACTGCTCGCGCACCCGTCTCACAATGTCAAGGTATGGAAGCGCAGGTTTCACCATGATCATATCCGCCCCCTCCTCGATATCGAGCCAGGCTTCCTTCAAGGCTTCCAGGGCATTCGCAGGATCCATCTGGTAGCCTCCCCGGTCCCCGAATTGCGGGGCTGATTCCGCGGCTTCTCTGAATGGACCATAAAAGGCAGAGGCATACTTCACCGCATAAGACAGGATGCCTGTGTCCTGGAAACCGGCCGCATCCAGGGCCGTCCGGATCGCAGCCACGCGGCCATCCATCATGTCCGAGGGGCCGACAAAATCGGCTCCCGCGTACGCGTGGCTCAGCGCCTGGCGCGCCAGAATCTCCAGCGTTGAGTCATTGTCCACTTTGCCGTTTTTGATGATCCCGCAGTGGCCGTGATCCGTGTACTCGCAAAGACAAACATCCGTCATCACCACCATGTCGGGCACTTTCGATTTAATCCCTGCAACCGCCCTCTGCACGACGCCGTCTTCCGCATAGGACCTGCTTCCCACGGCATCCTTCCGGTCGGGAATCCCAAAGAGGATGACCGAGGGAATCCCGAGGTCCCACACTTCCCTTGCTTCCTCAACAATCGTGTCCACTGAGAATTGGTATTGGCCGGGCATGGAGGGGATCGGGTCCTTCTTGCCATGACCCGGTTTTACGAAAAGAGGATAGATGAAGTCCTTTGGCGAAAGGTTCGTTTCTCGAACCATTTCCCGAAGCGTTGCGCTTTGTCTAAGTCTGCGGGGGCGAACCATCATAGAAGAACCTCGATCATTGAAGAAACGCACGTGGCAGGTTGCGTGTTGCAGGTTGTGAACTGTCAGTCGTCAATTGTCAGTTGTCCGTTGCATGTAGCAGGTTGCAGGTTGCTTGTTGGGGGTTGTCCATGGTCCGTGGTCAGTTGTCAGTTGATTTGTTCTGAACCGTGTACCTTGCACCCTGCACCGTGCACCTTCTTGCTTCTGTCTACTGTCTTCTGTATTCTGTCTTTTCTTCTTCCAATCCTATTTCCTCATCCGACAGGTAGCAGGCAGGATCCGGGGCCCAGAGATCGTCGGACACTGCTTCGGCTCTCACTCTGAAATTCCCTCCGCAGATGTCCAGCCATTTGCAGGCAGCGCACCGGCCTTTCACGTGCTTCTTCTTGTCCTTGAGCTTTGCCATCACCGGATGGGAAATATCAGACCAGATCTTGCTGAACGGTTTCTCCCGAACATTACCGAAGCTAAGATGTCTCCAGAACTGATCCGCATGAACAGAGCCGTCCCAGCTGATGCAGCCTATTCCCCTTCCTGAACTGTTTCCCTCATTCATCTTAAGCAGCTCAAGAACATCTCCCGCCCGCTCGCTCTTCTCCTGCACCATGCGGAGATACACATAGGGACCGTCCGCATGGTTGTCGACCGTGAGCACCTCTTTCACAAGGCCCCTGTTGTGGAGATCCTTGGTCCTGTCTATGATGAGATCCACGACTTTTCTTGTTTCTTCATGATCCAAATCGTGCTCGACAAGATCGGAACCCCGTCCCGCATACACCAGATGATAAAAACAGGCTCTCGGGATCTCCGCCTCTTCCAGAAGATCGAAAATTCTTGGAACCTCCTCCACGTTCATGCGGTTCAGGGTGAATCGGAGCCCGACCTTGAGCCCTTGCTCCTGGCAGTTCCGAATCCCCTGCATGGCATCGCGGAAGGCACCCTCCTTCCCTCGAAAGCGATCATTGACTTCCTTCAGGCCGTCCAGACTCACCCCAACGTAGGAGAGCCCCACCTTGCGGAGCTCTTTGGCCATGTTCTTGGTAATGAGCGTTCCGTTGGTAGAGATGACCGCCCTCATGCCCAGGCCCACGGCGTAGCTCGCCAGATCAATGATGTCTCTGCGAACCAGAGGTTCGCCTCCTGAGAAGAGAACAACCGGCACACCGAATTCGGCCAGGTCATCGAGCACGGCAAAGCCTTCCTCTGTGCTCAGCTCCTTTTCGTGCCCCTTCGCAGTGGCATGGGCATAGCAGTGCATGCACTTTAGGTTGCAGGCCCGGGTCACATTCCAGACCACCACCGGTTTCTTGTCTGAAGAGAACTGGAGAAGGTGGGAGGGGAGCTCTTTTGAGGACCTTCCGTAGCGGAGGGCATCCGAGGGTTCCACCGTCCCGCAATAGAGTTTCGAAATCCCAATCATTGTCTATCTCACCGATTAAAGTCATCCGGAGACTGTTGCGTACTGTATTCCTTCCGATAGTACCGCTTCACCAACTCGTTGATGTATTTGTCCATGTCAAGCACCGCATCCTTGGTGACCACAAAATGATCCACACCGGAGCGGTCTTTGACCAGCTTGAGCCCGTACTCCAGCTTCTTCGCAAGCTGGAAGGTCAGGGAACCTGCATCCTGCCCTGTCTCAATCGATCGACGGAGCAGTTCATCAATCGCTCCATTGTCAAAGGTGACATTCAGTTCCATGTCGTGAGCCAGAGAGGCTTCTTCCGCCTTGATCTCATGGTACATGGCCACAAAATCTTCAAAGGCCGTGTTCACGTCTGAGATCTTTCTGAGATACATCTCAGCGATCAGGCCCAGCCTCGAATCATAAATCTCGAGACCCGAGATCCGGCCAAAGTCCTTGTCCCGCATTTCAATGAACGACTTGACGTTTTCCAACTCCGTGAGCGCTGCTCTCTCAAACCTCGCCCTTCTCTCAGGGTCATCATGTCCCTCCCTGAGCCGTGTAAGCTCGGCCTCTGGATCATCCACCAGCTCCGGTGTCACGAGGAGTCTCTTGATCGGTGTTGAGGGCAGGTGCTTTTCAAAGGGGATGAGCACCTTTTCAATGGCGCTCACAAGACCCCTTGCCCCGGTTTTCTCTTTTGCCGCTGCTTCCGCTATCTTGACCAAGGCTTCCTGTTCAAACTTGATGTCAATGCCGTAAGCCTTGAAGTCCAGCCTCTTACTCAGGATAATGGGGTTATTCGGGTTCTCGAGAATCTCAACGAGGTCTTCCTTTTTCAGCTCGTCAAAGACAACGACGACCGGCAGGCGTCCCACGAATTCCGATTCAAACCCAAATTCCACGAGGTCCTGGGCTGTGACCTCTTTGAGAATCTCCCACGGGATCTCCGTGGGCCGCACATCCGCCTCGAATCCGATCCCCTGCTTCTGAAGCCTCTTTTTGATGATGTTGCCCAGTTCTCCAAAGGCGCCGCTCATGATGAAAAGAATGTTCTTGGTGTTGACCTCTCTCTTCTCTTTCTTGCCCGTCCTACGGAAATGCTCGATCGCCTGGATCTGGGAGACCGCATCGTGAGGGACTTTCAAGTCCACTTCCGTTTCTTCCATCGGCTTGAGCAAGGCCCTCTGGACGCCGGTACGTGATACATCATGCCCGAAGAAGTTCCCTGATGAAGCAATCTTGTCAATTTCATCGATATAGATGATACCGTTTTCAGCAAGACTGATGTCCTCATTGGCCTCATAGACGAGGTCCCGAACCAGGTCCTCAACATCCCCGCCCACATAGCCTGTCTCACTGAACTTGGTGGCATCCCCCTTCACAAATGGAACGCCCAGTTTCTGAGCGATCAATTTGACGATATATGTTTTTCCCACTCCGGTCGGACCGATCATGAGCACGTTGTTCTTGATCATTCCTACCCCGGCACCCTTCTTCTTGTTCGACTGCTTTTTGAAGTGCTTGATCCGGTTGAAGTGGGTGCAGACTTTGGTCGCCAGCACAGCCTTTGCCTGATTCTGTTTCACCACAAAGCTGTCCAGATGGGATTCCAGCTCCTCAGGAAGCATATCGAAGCTAATGACAGGCTCCTTCTTTTCTCCTGGTTTGCCTTCTTCCATGCCGATTTCCTGGGCCCTCGGATAAACAAAGGGAGAAATGATCTTGATCCGGTTCCCGTATTTCTTCGAAAGATAATCACTGAGCTCTTTTTCGAGCTCTTTCTGATTCGGGAGCTTTTCTCCATCCTCGTATTTGCTCAACTCATCATTCATCATGATTTCCTCGCTCGCCTCAATCCACAAAAGCTTTCCAAAACTTATCTTATGACAGCTCAAGAAATATAGACACTCTTGCTCAGCGTTTCAACCCGATGCGCTTCCGCTTATTCTGTTGACTCAACAGTTGGGACTGTTCTAGAGTTGATAACATCATATCAGAATCTCTATAAAAAACAAGGAGTAAGGGATGATTTCCCGACTGGAGATCCGGCTCAAGAGCAACCTCACCGATGCGGAAGGCGCAGGGGTCAAAGCAAAGGCAAAGGACTATTTCGGCATTGAGGTCGACGAAATCCGCGTCATCCGCATCCTCGCGATTGATGCAGGGCTCACTTCAGAACAGATGGAAGCGGCCCGGACCAGGATTTTTTCGAATCCGATCACTGAAGAATCTTCCTTCAAGCCTCTGGCTCGGAATTTTGACTGGCTCATTTGGGTCGGCTATCGCCCGGGGGTGAGAGACACAGCCGGGAGCACGGCCGCGGAAGCCATTGAAGACCTTTTCAAGATCAGGTTCAAGGCCGAGGAGGCTGTGTATACCTCCAAGTTGTATGTCCTCAAAGGGAAGGTCCAGGAAGCCGATGTCAGAACCATAGCCAGGGGGATTCTTGCCAACGACATCGTTCAACAGTGGAAGATCTTCAGTCACCGGGGATGGAATCCCGAAGAAGGTATCGGCCACATCCTGCCCAGAGTGATCCTCAACCATGAGCCTCAGGTGACAACGATCCCCATAGGCAGCGATCGGGAGCTGAGAGAGATCTCCGACGCCCGGAATCTCGCACTTCAAGAGAAGGACATTCCTACCATCCGGGAGTATTTCCTGAGAGAAAACATCCTGGCTGAGCGAAAGAAGATGGGCCTCAGCTTGCCCACGGATGTCGAGATCGAGTATATCTCCCAGGCGCGCAGCGACCACTGCAACCACAACACCTTCAGAGGCCTTTTTAGATACAAAGATCTCTCGGACGGCCGCGTCCAGGTTGTGGACAACCTCTTCAAGACCTGCATTGAAGCACCGACGCTCAACATAAAAGATCAAAAACCCTGGGTGGTCTCGGTTCTCTGGGATAACGCAGGCGTAGCAAAATTCAATTCGGAAAACAACTACGTCATTACCGGGGAGACCCACAACAGCCCCTCCAACATGGAAGCTTATGGGGGATCGCTCACGGGCATCGTCGGAATTTACAGGGACCCCATGGGTACTGGAAAAGGAGCAAGGCTCATTCTGGGCACTTATGGGTATTGCGTGGGTCCCAGGGACTACAACAAGGAGATGAAGCCTCACCTTCACCCGAGACGCCTGCTGGACGGCGTGATCGAAGGCGTGAAGGACGGTGGCAACAAGAGCGGGATTCCGACTCCCTATGGCCTGCTCTACTTTGATGAGAGCTACATGGGGAAATGTCTGGTCTTCGTGACGGCTCTGGGAATCATGCCGGCTTTCATCGGGAAGGAGCCTTCTCACACAAAGAAAACGTCCAAAGGCGATCTGATCATCATGTCCGGCGGCAGGGTGGGCAAGGATGGGATCCATGGCGTCACGGCCTCTTCCGAGATATACACAGAGCACACGCCGGCCGGCCACGTGCAGATCGGCGACCCCTACACTCAGAAAAAAATGCACGACTTCCTGCTGGAGGCGAGAGATGAAGGGCTCACTTCCTACATCACGGACAACGGGGGAGGAGGCCTTTCCTCGTCCATCGGCGAGTCTTCCCGCTTCAGCAACGGGTGCCGGGTAGACCTCGACAAGGTGCCGCTCAAGTACGAGGGCCTGGACCAGTGGGAGATCTGGGTGTCCGAATCGCAGGAAAGAATGACCCTTGCGGTCAAACCCGAACACCTCGATCGCTTCATGGCCCTTTCAGAAAAGCACGGTGTCGAAAGCACGGTCATCGGCGAATACAATGATTCAGGCGCCCTCAGGCTGGACTACAGGGACAAGACTTGCGCCTACGTCCGGATGGACCTTCTCCAGGCTGACTTTCCCCAGTGGGAGTTTGATGCGGAGTGGTTGACGCCGGAAATGAGAGGCCTTACAGAACCCGTGCTGAGCGAACCCGGGAAGCACGGGGCTCTTCTCAAAACCATGCTGGCCCGTCCGAACCTTTGCGGCAGAAACTGGATTGCCAGGCAATATGATCACGAGGTGCAGGGGGGCAGCGTCATCAAGCCTCTCGTGGGCAAGAAGCGGGACATTCCCACCGATGCCGCAGTCTTGAGGCCCATTCTAGGATCAGAAACAGGGATGATCATCAGTCAGGCCCTGAGTCCCTTTTATTCTGAGATTGACACCTACCCCATGACCGCTGTGACGATCGATGAAGCGGTCAGAAAGGCGATTTCCGTCGGAGGCGACCCGGATCACCTCGGAGGGGTCGACAATTTCTGCTGGCCCACGGTTCAGTATCATCCTGTGACAAACCCGGACGGCAAGTACAAGGCAGCCCAACTTGTGAGATCCTGCTGGGCGCTCAGGGACACCTGCCTTGCCTTCAAAATCCCTCTCCTCTCAGGGAAAGACAGCATGTACATCGATGGGAATCTCGTAGGACCTTACGGGGAGAGGCGCAAGGTTTCAGGTAAGCCGGCGCTGCTCTTCACCGTGTCGAGCGTGGTTGAAGACGTGAAGACCTGCGTCACCATGGATGCCAAATTCCCGGGTGACCTGGTTTACGTGCTGGGAGAAACAAAGAATGAGCTCGGAGGGAGCGAGTATTATCAATTGATGGAAAAAATCGGCCTTCACGTTCCCACGGTCGATGTCGGCCTCCTGTGGCCCCTCTACCTTGCTTTGCATCGGGCCATCCAAGAAGGACTCGTCTCCTCGGCGCATGCCGTGGCAAAAGGGGGACTGGCCGTTCACCTTGCCATGGTGGCCATGGGTGGCGAGCTTGGAATGGAGATTCACATAGGGAAAGTACCTTGCCGTCCTGGGCTTTCACCCGCGCAGCTCCTCTATTCCGAATCCGCGGGACGTTTTGTTGTCACCGTGGCCCCTGCAAGAAAAGAGGCTTTTGAAAAACTCTTTACGGACATGCGGGCGGCATGCATCGGAAAGGTTACGGAAACCCCGCGCTTCAAGGTGCAGCATGGAAAAGGGGAACTGATCATGGATGAGGATGTGTCGGATCTGAAGAAAAGCTGGAATTCGCGCTTCGGCATGCTGATCTGATTTACCGCAGAGAACGCCGTGACCCCAAAGATTAGACGGGGTTTAAGAGACATACTTTGATCGAGGATTCTTACACCGATACCTCTCTGCGTGCTTTGCGACCTCTGCGGTTAACTCCTCCACCGCAGAGAACGCAGTGAGCCCAGAGAATAGAGCGGGTTTGAAAGACATCTTTTGTTCAAGAATTCTCAAATGGAGCATCCTCTGCGTGCTTTGCGAGCTCCGCGGTTAAATCCTTCACCGCAGAGAACGCAGTGTACGCTGAGAGATAGATAGTGTATCCAACAAACCCAATCATTGCATGGTCTTGACAAATAAAACCTCTCCGCGTTCTTTGCGACCTCGGCGGTAAAATCTTTCACCGCAGAGAACGCAGTGAGCGCAGAGAAAAGAGAGTTTAATAAAGCCTTTCCTTCTATGGTTTTTGCAGATAATGACCCTCCGCGTTCTTTGCGACCTCTGCGGTAAATTGGTTTTTCAGAGGCGAGAGAGATGAGCCAAGAGCATAATAGAATCACCCACACGATCCTTGGAGGTGCCCTAGCTGTTCATAAGGCACTCGGCCCTGGGTTGCTGGAATCAGCATATGAAGCGTGTTTGGCCTTTGAATTATCTGAACGTGGGCTGAAAGTTGAACGTCAAAAAGCATTACCGGTCCGGTATCGTGAGGTCGACCTTGACTGCGGATATCGAATCGATTTGCTGCTTGATGGCAAGGTCATCGTTGAGGTTAAGGCTGTGGAGAGACTGAATCCCGTCCATGAAGCACAGCTTTTGTCTTATTTGAAGTTGTCCAACTGCAAAGTCGGACTTCTCATTAACTTCAACGTGCGGATACTCAAGAACGGTGTACGCAGGCTGGTTCTTGGCTTAGAGGAATAAGCTCTGCGTGCTTCGCGCTTTTTGCGGTTAACTGTTCACCGCAGAGCACGCAGTGAGCGCAGAGAAAAGAATATAGAGTCTTGAAAGAACTTCTTTGTTTTTTGTTTTTCTAACACAATAAGTCTCTGCGTTCTTTGCGCTCTCTGCGGTGAAATCCCCACCGCTGAGCGCGCTGAGACCGCAAAGAACTATGGATAAACTGAACCATCCGCAGGGAAATGGTTTTAAGGTTTTGACAAACTAATAATCTCTGCGTGCTTCGCGTTCTCTGCGGTTAAATCTTGTGGAGGTTTGAAATGAATTCTGTCAGGGCACTGGTGCTCACCGGGTTTGGATTGAACTGCGACTACGAGACGGATTACTCCCTGAAACTGGCCGGAGCCGAATCCCACCGAATTCACATCAACGAAATCATCTACGGAGATCGATGGGGATCCAGTGTCAAGCTGGAGCATTACCACCTCCTGGTTTTCGGAGGAGGTTTCAGCTGGGCGGACGATCACGGCGCCGGTGTGCTTCTCGCTTCAAAAATCGGTTTCAACCTCAGAGACGAGTTGGCTCAGTTCATCCGGTCCGGAAAACTGGTCATTGGGATATGCAACGGTTTTCAGGCCATTGTCAACCTGGGCCTGCTTCCCGGCTTTGACAGCAATTATCATCAACGCAGGATCGCATTGCTCCCCAATGCAGCAGGGAATTTCATCAATACCTGGGTGAGGCTGAAGATCAATCCAGATTCTCCGTGCGTTTTTACAAGAGGCATTACAGAGATCGAGCTTCCTGTCCGACACGGGGAAGGCAACTTCTATGCTCTGGACCATGATATGGAGAGCCTCTTCAAGAACAAGCAAGTAGTGACTCAGTATGCCGATTCCTCAGGAAACCCGGCGAACGGTCAATGGCCGGCCAACCCGAATGGATCGCTCCGGGACATCGCCGGCATCTGCGACCCCACGGGCCGCATCTTCGGACTGATGCCCCACCCTGAAGCGTTCAATCACGTGACCAACCATCCGGACTGGACCCGACACAAAGAAGCCCTCCGTCGCCAGGGGAAGGAGATGGAAAAAACCGAGGGAGACGGTGTCCGCATTTTTCGGAATGCGGTGGACTATGTTAGGAGCACCCTGCTCAGTCTCCACCATTCAACTTCCTGAAGCGAGTCAACTGCTGTCAGCTGAAGCCGACAGCTTGAGGGACAAAGGGACAGATGAAGACAGGCACAAAGGCACAGAGGGCCAAAGGTACATAGCGGAAGGGTTTTTCTGCTTTGTGCCTTTGC
>Ga0209254_10004145_pt1 | contig 13262 bp, 8 predicted proteins | sample FrelakmetDIP11DI_FD_187148 | JGI IMG/M metagenome (GOLD analysis project Ga0209254, IMG submission 187148) | Freshwater lake sediment microbial communities from the University of Notre Dame, USA, for methane emissions studies - DIP11 DI (SPAdes)... | ecosystem: Environmental > Aquatic >...
CCCAGGGCGTCAGCAATCTTGCCGAGGACAACGGTGGTGGGAATGCTCATCGCCCATAAATCCAGATCAGACTGGGGCAAGACATAATAGACTTTAATGACCCGTTCCTGGTAGGTGGCAACGGCTTTGCGGACGTATTCCTCGGGAAACTCCTGAGCGGCAAGAAATTCCCGGGAGTTGGCGAAGGAAGTGAATTGAAAGTGCTGGAAAAGGTGATCCAGGACCCTGATCTGGCGCCGACCTTCCAAAACCACGCTGAGGGCAGACAGGGAACTGGCCAGACCGAAAAATTTAGATTTGGATTCGGCCAAGCTTTTGATAAAGGCGGCAATGTTGCCGGGTAATTTATTATGGGGATAGACAGCTAACAGGGCAGTATCCGGTTGATGTTGGAAAACATCTTGACCTCCCGCCAGGTTTTGTAAAAAAGCTCGAGTGCCTTCACCCATGGCACCAGCGGTGCAAAAAGCGGTGCGGTCCCCGTCTACATGAGTGAGGAAAGTCAGGTTGAGTTTATTTTCGGCTAATGGTCCGGTTACCTGGGGACCCAGACGAAATTTTCCCCCCGGGGAGGAAGATACAAAACAACTCCCCCCAGCCAGCAGTTTAATCCCTCCGAAGCGGATTTTTTCATTGGATTCCATATTTTTCCTAACATTATAGAAGGGATAACAAAATAACCTTAGACGATGGGGAGAATAATGCGAAAGGTTGTCCCGACTCCCGGTTCACTCTCTACTGCAATGGTGCCGCGATGTGAATCAATGACCCCTTTGACGATGGCCAGACCCAAACCGGTGCCGATGACCTGCCTGGTTTTGGGATGTTTGACCCGGTAGAACTTGTCAAAAATCTTGGGGAGTTCCTCCGGATCAATGCCGACACCGTTATCGCTTACCGTGATTTCTAAAAAATTCTTTTGTGGCGTGATGTTAACGGCAACCTGCCCTCCATCCGGGGAATAATTGATGGCGTTGCTGATCAGGTTAGTAAAAACTTCCTCCAGGCTTCTTCGGTCGGCCTGGATCAGGGGCAGTTCCGGGGGCGCTTTTAGGGTGAGATTGATCTGATGGCTGGCAGCCCGATCGCGATGAAAAGCCACTACCTCCTCCAGAAGAGGTTGAAGCTGCAAGGGCGCCAATTTCTGCTGGATCTGACCGCTCTCGATGCGGGCCACGTCCAGTAGCTCGTTGATGAGCTCCAGCAGGCTCTGAATCTTGCTGTGGGACCGCTCCAGCATCTCTCTTTGCTTTGAGCCGAGTTCTCCTACCAAGCCTTCCAGGATGACGGACAACTGCTGTTTGATAGTAGAGAGAGGAGAACGCAGTTCATGAGAGACCATGTTGACGAAGCTGGATTTCATCTCGTCGAGTTCCTTAAAACGGGTGATGTCATGGAAGACCGTCACCGTGCCCAAAATATCGTTAGCCAGACCGGGGATGCGAGCGGACAGGGCCCGCCAGTAAGACTTGCCGCGGCACAGCTCCTGGGAGACGAGTTGGGTTTCGTCGGTGGCCCCTCCCACCATGGAGGTGAGCACCTCAAGCAAGTCCTGATCAGGCACGCACTCCGCCAAAACGCCGGCCTGAGCCGGTAACGAGGGTAATTCCAGAACGCGAGATAGAGAAGGATTATACAGAACGATTTCCAGGTCCCGGTTGGTAACCATGACGCCATCGGCCATACAGTTAATAATGGTCCGCAGACGGCTCTGTTCCATGGCCAGGTCATAGAGATTTTTGGCCTGTTCTTCCTGGAGCTGGCGGGTGCGCCGCTCCAAGGCTTGCTTTTCCAAAGCCCGGTGGACGACCAAGAGGAGATGATCAGATTTGAAGGGCTTGGTGACAAAATCATAAGCCCCCTTTTTCATACATTCCACGGCATCGTTAACCGTGCCGTGACCGGTAACGACCACGAGAGGCAGATGAGGATATTGGACGTTGACGCACTCCAACACCTCGACGCCTCCCATCACCGGCATTTTCAGGTCACAGAGGACGAGATGGACTTCCTGGGCGGCTAGCGTCTCCAGGGCTTCCTGGCCATTGGCGGCCGTCAGCACCTGGTATCCTGACGTTGATAAGAGGCGACTGCAGCCGTCTCGAATCACCTTTTCATCATCAACTACGAGAATGGTATCCATTTCCAAACCTCATGCGGCGCAGGGTGCAGCCCCTGGTGGTAGAATAGCTGGTGGAGAACGTTAATCGTCTATGAAAAATGGGCTATCTTCAAATTCTTGGGATATCTCCAGGGGGAAGGTTATGGTAAAGTCCGCCCCTCCTTCCGGGCGATTTTTCACCTCTAGTCTGCCTTCGTGCCGTTGGATAATGCCATAGACCACTGATAATCCCAAGCCGGTGCCTTCTCCGGGAGGTTTAGTGGTGAAAAACGGGTCAAAGATTTTATCCAGGATATCTGGCGGGATCCCAGGGCCGGTATCGGCAAAGCTGAGGAAAACCTCGCTGTTATCTTTTCTGTAGGCAGAGGTAATGGTAAGTCGACCTTTGCCGTGCATAGAGTGGGCTGCATTGATAATGATATTGATAAAGACCTGTTGCATCTGGGAAGGGTCTCCGAGTAGAGGAGGTAATTCAGGCTGCAGCACCAGATCGAATTCAATATCATGAAAGAGCAATTGTTGGCCCAGAAGCTTAATACAGCGGTCGATGACATCATTGACATCGAACGACGTCATTTCCCCGGGAGATTGGCGGCTGAATTCCAACAGTCGGGTGACGATTTCTTTGCAACGCATGGTCTGGTTGATGATTTCTTCCAGATCGCTTTTCCATTGGGGGTTACCTTCCAAATCCTTTAAGAGAAATTCAGCGTACATGAGGATGCCGGCCAGGGGATTGTTGACTTCGTGGGCCACCGCCGCGGCCAACCGGCCTAAGGAGGAAATCTTTTCGGTTTGCATGAGTTGAATACGGGCCTCTTCCAACTCCTTGCGGATACGTAAATGTTCCCGCCGGTCGGAAAAGATCCCGACGCTGGCAATTTCCTGGTCCTCCTCCTTAATGATCGCGGCCGAAAACATTACCGGAATTTCATCGCCGGTTTTAGAGCGAAAGTTTAAGGGTGTGGTTCTCAGCTTCCCAGGGGGCCCATGTTCATGGCTGCGCAGGCGCCGCATAATTTCCTTGGCCAGGGCCGGGTCGTAAAACTCGTATAACACTTCCTGGTGGCCGACCACCTCCTCGGCCTTATAGCCCAAAATATTCTCGGCACCCTCATTAAAATACAAAATCTTGCCCGCGGTATCGACTACGACAATGCCGTCCACGGAACTGCGGATAATATTTTCCAGGAAGCTCTTGGCCTTTTTTAATTCCTTCTCGTATTCATGGCGTTTGGTGAGATCATGGAAATACAGACAGGTGATGACGTGCTTACCGATAGTGGAAACGGCGATACAGGTTTCAAAATCCCGAAAATCCCCGGAGAGGTTGGTGGGCGGGTCAATAACGCCACAAAAGCAGAGCCGTCTGCCCTGCTCGACTTTGGTAACCATTTCCTGGATAACCTGAACATAATGAGCCGGAATAATTGCGGCCACGTCCAGGCCTAGAAGTTTTTCCTTGGGATATCCCGTGATTTCCGACATTTTGGAGTTGGCAAAGACAACCCGGAACTGTTCATCCACCATGAGGATGCCTTCCTGGGTCAATTCAGTGACCAGATTGATCTTCTGCTCCGCCTCCACGATGGCGGAGATGTCTCTGATGAACTCAAAACCGCCGATAATCTGTTGATTGTGGTCAGTAAGGACAGAGGCGTTAACGACAACCGGAATCTCATTGCCCTGGCGATCTCTGATGGTTTGCCGGACTCCGGATACCGGCGAGCCGGTTTCCATGACTTTTTTCAGGAGGCATTCACTCGTATTACATTTCGGCGTACAGAGAATGTCCCCACAGGTCAAGCCTTTTATGGTTTCTTCCCGGGAATAGCCGGTCAGACTTTCCATTTGCGGATTCATAAACGAAATGGTCAAGTCCGGATTCACCATAAAGAAGGGGTTGGGGAAATTGTGGAGAATACTGGAGAGCATTGCCAAATAGCTGTTGATATCCGGGTGAGATATAAAGTCCGCTTCGGATTCCCGCAAGATGGCCCAGCACCCAGCGGGCCGGCCAGCGTCATCGGAGAAGAGAGAGGCGGTAGCCGACATTTCCAGCCAGATTCCTGCCGAATTCAGGACCCGCACCGGGGTTCGATGGAGCTTTTTTTCCTGGAAGCACAACGCCATGACACAATCGCGTCTGCCCTCTAGCTCCAGGCGGAGCAGCTCGTCGGCTCGCAGTTGATCTTCCGGCTTTAGGCGGCGACCGAAAAGTTCCTCGGCTGACCGGTTCAGGTAGATTAGCTGGTGTTCATGGTCGGCAATGAAGGCAGGATCAGGAAAATCAGCCAGAAAGAATGATAGCTGTTTGATGTTGACCTGGTGCAACTGGGGCGGGATCATGGGCCCGGTCTCCTTGCAGTCTTTCCTGAATCCGTCAATAGATTTGGGAGGAGTGGGAGGCGGGTGGGGATTTTGACTCCTCCTGCCAATGAAGAATACAGTTTCGGTATCTGGTGGCCGATTTTCAGTTATTATAAAAGGATTGCTATTATTATTAAAATAGTTCGAGATTTAGTTTGCTGCATGCCAAACTTAACTTGGTATTACTGATAAAATTAAAGCGGGGTACGGCTTGCCGTGCCCCGCTTTGTTCCCGCTGTCGACTTTGTCGGCACAGGCACGATCTGCTTAGGTTAGGAAACTACGCAAAAAAACCATTTACGGTTTCCAGGAGCTTCTGGGTATCCACAGGTTTTTCGATGTAGTCCTCGGCTTCCATGGACATACCTTCCCGATGGGTATAGGTGGTGGTGGGGACGGCGTCTCCCACCGCGGTCAACATGATGATGGGAATACCCTTGGTGGCTGAGTCCTGCTTCAACTCTTTGCACAGTTGGTAACCGTCTTTCCGTGGCATCATGACGTCGAGGATCATCAGATCAGGACGCCGTTTTTTGATGGCCTCCTCCGCCTCCACCCCATCATAGGCCTTGCCAACTTCAAAGCCCTTGCTCTCCAACATGATGCCGATGGTTTCCACCAGATCCGGATCATCATCAACGACTAATACGTACTTTTGCGCCATAGCATACCTCCTGCCTCTTTCCGAAAAATTTCTTTTCTCAACCCCCCGCAAACAAGATTTAACTGTCCGGAGTTATTGTTGCCCATGAGCGGCTATCATAATGTATCATAACCTTGTCGATGGTAACAAAAAATCTACGATTTTTTTTTAGCACGTAATTTTTTGGGTAGACCGCTCCAGACCTTAATTTAAGAAGAAATCCCGGTTAGTTAATCGATGGCCGGGGATAGAGACCGGCCCGGTCGACAATCTCGGGAACCTTCTCCTCCCATTCGATGGCCATGATGTGAAATCCCCGGATACCCTCCTCCTGCTTCAATTCCTCAATCTGCTCCAGGCAGATCTGGATGCCTTCATCTGCCTGCTTTTCCTTGGGAACCCCGGCCAACCGCTTGATAATGTCATCCGGAACATCCATCCCCGGGACCCGATTCTTCATATATTTGGCCATGCCAACGTTTTTCATGGGGGTGAGTCCAGCCAGGATGGCCACCTTTTCATGCAGGCCCTCCTCCCGCAGTAATTTCATCCAGAGCTTGAATTTCGGCATGTTGTAAATGCACTGGGTCTGGATAAATTGAGCCCCGGCTTTTACCTTCTTGGCCAGACGCATGACCCGGATTTCAAAGGGATCAGCAAAGGGGTTCTCTGCGGCCCCGATAAACATTTGGGGCCGGCCTTCGTGCATCTCATGGCCGCTGAGCAACCGCCCCTCATCTCGCATCATTTTGACTGTCTGGAGGAGGCGGGTGGAGTCCATGTCAAAGACATTGCTGCCGCTGGCATGGTCCCCAAACCGCTGATGGTCGCCGGTCAGGCACAAGACATTATGTATCCCATAGGAAGTCGCTCCCAGCAGGTCGCTTTGCAGGGCGATGCGGTTGCGGTCCCGGGTTACCATCTGCAGGACCGGCTCCAGACCCATGAGCTTAATGCGGATGCAGGCTGCCAGGCTGCACTGCCTGACCACCGCGGTCTGATTATCCGTGACATTGATGGCGTCCACGTAATCGCCGATCAAGTTGGCCTTTTTCTCAATTACTTCGGGGCTGCCGTGCCTGGGGGGACCGCATTCCGAAGTCACGGCCAGGTGACCGGCAGCCAGGATCTTTTCCAGTTTGCTCGGGGTTATGGTCACCTTCATGGCTTGACATCCTCCCTGGTAATGAGACGCGGGCCGCCATCGCGGCTGAGGGTCCAATCTTTGTCCAAGGCCGGTTCGGCAAACTTGCTAAGCTGTCCCAGCTTTTTTAAGCGCTCGAAAATGAGGTGCCAGCCGCAGTCCACATCTCTTCCCACCAGCACACTGATCTCGCATTTGCCTTTTTCGGAGCCGCCGCAGGGGCCGTTCAACATCCGCTTGGCACAGCGCATGATGGGACAGATGCCACCAGTCGAGGCCAGAATGCATTGACCGCAGGCCTGGCAGCGCTCGGTCCAAACCCCCTGTTCTTCCGTCACCCCGATGAAACAGGTGTCCACCCCTGGGAAGATGGGCTTTTCCCCGTACATCTCGGCCATGAATTGGACCCCGGCGCCACAGGCCAGTGATAGCACGGCGTCATAACCGTCCAATTTATCTTTGAGTTCCGCCAGATACTCTTTGTCGCACTGGCGGGTCAGGCTTAATTCATGGATCTCCCGGCGTTTTCCGGTTTGCATAGCCTGAATCCGTAAAGCTGAAGCCAGTACCTCAGCTTCCTTCATCCCGCCGGCTTCACAGACCGCCACACAGCCGTTGCATCCCAATACCAGGATTCTATGAAATTCCTCCAGGTAGCTGAGGATTTCCTCCAACGGTTTTGCCTTCGCCATGATCATACATCCACCTCCTCAGGGACATCAGACTCTCAGGCTAGGGTTGCCTGTTATGCCACCCGCGACTCTGCCAATTCAACCGCCCTGGTTGACGGCTGCAAAAACGGACCCAAGGCCCGGACTTTTTCAGTCATCTCCCGGGCAATCTCCGCAAACCTCGGACCCATGCCCGCGGAAAGGTTGTACATCGCCAACCGCTCCGGATTGACGCCAATGCTGGTCAAAAGGTGGCGGACATAAGCCACCCGCTTTTTGGCCCTTAGGTTGCCGGATTGATAGTGGCAATCCCCCTCTAAACAACCGGCCACAAAAACCCCATCCGCACCTTTCTCAAAGGCCTTGAGCAGATGGATGATCGCCACCCGCCCGGTACAGGGGACCTTAATAATCCTGATGTTGGCGGGATAACTTAATCGCATCGAACCTGCCAGGTCCGCCGCAGAATAAGCTCAGTAATTGCAGCAAAAAGAGACAATCACCGGTTCAAACTCTTCCATGGGCTCCTCCTCATCCTTATCCATGGTGCCACAGAAATCCTTCCCCCTTAGCCGTCATGATGTTGCCAACAAGGCGTCCAGCTTAATCATGATCTGATCGTCGGCATAGTGGGCCAACTGGATAGCCTTGACCGGACACTCGGAGGCGCAGATACCACAGCCCTGACAAAGGGCCTCGTTGATCTCCGAGACGTCCTCCTGGTTGATCTGAGGCACCCCGTAGGGGCATCTCCGGACGCAAACCAGACAGGCGGCGCAATTTTCCGGGGACACCACCTCCGCCACCACCCCGCCGATGGTTTGTTCTTTTGAAGACAGGAAGGTTCCGGCCCGGGAAGCCGCGGCCAGGGCCTGAGCCACGCTTTCGCTGATCAGCTTCGGACTGTGCGCCGTACCGCAGAGGTAAATCCCCTCCGAGGCGAAGTCAACCGGCCGCAGCTTAGCGTGGGCCTCGATAAAGAACCCCTCGGCATTGCGCGGGACCTTGAGGAAGGAAGCCAGTTCCTCGGTATCATTGGCCATCACCCCGGCGCTGAGGATGACTGCATCCACGTTCATCGTCACCGGCAGTTGGAGGACGTGGTCAATAAATTTGACCGCCAAGCCGTCGTCGGCGAGGCTCACCGCAGGCGGTTCGTCCTGTTGGTAGCGGGCAAACAAGACACCGCTTTTCCTCGCCTGGGTGTAGTAGTCCTCCAACAGGCCATAGGTCCGCATATCACGATAAAGGATGAAGATGTCCATGTCCGGGTTGAGTTCTTTGAGGGCCAAGGCGTGTTTCACCGCCCCCTGGCAGCAGATGCGGCTGCAGTTGGGGTTCTCCGGGTTGCGGGAGCCGACGCACTGTATCATGGCCACCCGCTCCCACCTGGCTGCCTCTTGGGGACGGTCGTGGAGCACCTGCCCCAACTCCAGTTGGGTCATGACGGCCGGATGAGAACCGTAGAGGAATTCCTTGGGCCGGTATTCGTGGGCGCCTGTGGCCACAATGGTTACCCCGTGTTCGATCTTGCGCTCGTACATACCCGGACCGACCAGCAGTTCTGTAGTGAAATTACCTTTGTAACCCCCGAAGCCAACTATCAGGGCCTCGGTCAGAACCTGAATCTTTTCATGGCTGCGCACGTCCTGCATGAGTCGGGCAAGATAGGCCTGCACATCCAGTCCTTCGATGGTGTGCTGCAACCGCCGGGCCACCCCACCCAACTCCTTACCCTTCTCGACAATAACCGTCTCATATCCCTGTTGGGCCAGGCCCAGAGCCGCCGTCATTCCGGCCACGCCACCACCGACCACCACTCCCCGTGGTTTAATCTCCAGCTTTCTTTCCACCAGCGGCCTCAGAATCCCGGCCCGGGCCACCGCCATGCGCACCAAATCTTTGGCCTTACTGGTGGCGCTCTCGTGGTCCTGCTGGTGCACCCAGGAGTCCTGGTCCCGAATATTGGCCATCTCGAAGAGGTATTTATTTAACCCGCAGGCCCGCATCGTTTCCTGGAAAAGGGGTTCATGGGTGCGCGGCGAGCAGGCCGCCACCACCACCCGGTTGAGCTTTTCTTCCTCCATGACTTTTTTGAGCTTTTCCTGATTGTCCTGGGAGCAGGTGAACAGACTGTCAGTGGCGAAAACGACGTTTGGTAGGGTGGCCGCGTACTGGGTAACATCTTTAACATCCACCACCGAAGAGATGTTGATGCCGCAGTTGCAGACAAATACCCCGATCCGGGGCGGTTGTCCGGCCACGTCCTGCTCAGGCGGCAGTTTCCGGCTTTGGATCCGAGTACCCCGGGCTCCGGCCAGGTCTATAGCCGCAGCGCAGGCCGAGGCGCTGGCCTCGGTCACCGACGTCGGGATATCCTTGGGTCCCGGGAACAGGCCGCAGGTATACACTCCGGGACGGGAGGTGGTCACCGGGGCAGAGCCCTCGGTCACTGCAAAGTTGTAGTGGTTGAGCCGAATACCCAGATTTTCGGCCATAGCCACAGTGTCCGGCCCCACCTCCAAACCGACGGAAAGCACCACCATATCAAAGTGCTCTCTTCTGGCTTCTCCTGCTTCGGTGACATAGTCCAGATATAAGCCGCCATCTGACGCCGGGTCAATGGTGTGTACCCGGGAGCGAATGAAGCGAACCCCGAACTCGTCTTGGGCGCGATTATAATATTTTTCAAAATCCTTGCCGTAGGTGCGCATGTCCATGAAGAAAATAGACGTGTCCAGGGGCTCGGGGCTATGTTCCTTGGCCACGATAGCCTCTTTGATGGCATACATGCAACACACTCCGGAGCAATAGCCGTTTTTGCAGCGGTTGGTGTTCCGGGACCCGACGCACTGAAGCCAGGCGATCTTTTTGGGCTCCTGTTTGTCGGAGGGCCGCACCATATGGCCCATATAAGGACCGGAAGCACTCAGGATGCGTTCGAACTCCAGGCTGGTAATCACATTGGGATGACGCCCATAGAGATAAACATCCGCGGCAGCTCCGGGATCATAGGTTTTGGCTCCAGGTGCCAAGATCACCGACCCCACCTCCAGGGTATGGGTCATGACCTGTTGCATGTGGACCACGGCTTCGGCCGGGCAAGCGGACACACACATCATACATTCGGAACACATGCCGCAGTTTAAGCAGCGTTCGGCCTCTCGTGCGGCCTGTTCCGGGGAGTAGCCCTTCTTAACCTCGTCAAAGCAGGTGCAGCAGGTTTCATGAGGAAGTTGCGGCATGGTTTCCCGGGGTTTCTTTTCTTCGTCAAGGGGGATGCCAGCCCAATTCTGCAAGGTCTTAGCTTCTTCGGAAATCTCCCGGCCGGCGGCCAGGTCTTTTCCTTCCAGGAAACGGTGGATGGATTCAGCCGCTTCTTTCCCGCCGGCCACCGCCCCGATGGCGATCCAGGGACCCATATGGACATCGCCGGCCGCGAAGACACCGGGACGGGAGGTCCCATAGGTTATCTCATTGACCTCAATGGTGCCCCATTTAGTAGTATTAATGCCGGTCCCCTCCAGGCATTTGAGATCGGCTCTCTGTCCAATGGCCGGGAGAATCATGTCGCAATCGACCACGAATTCAGAACCGGGGATAGATACCGGCCGGCGCCGGCCCGAGTCGTCCGGTTCCCCCAATTCCATGCGAATACATTTAAGACCGGAGACTTTGCCATCGGCCACCACCACTTCCTGGGGAGCCACCAGATACTGGATGGCAATGTCTTCGCAGAGCGCTTCGTCGATCTCTTCGACATTGGCCGGCATCTCAGCCCGGGTGCGGCGGTAGAGGATGACCACCTCCGCTCCCAGGCGTTTGGCAGAGCGGGCCACGTCGAAAGCCACATTGCCGCCGCCGATGACCGCCACCTTCTTGCCCATGGAGGGATTCTTTCCCAGATTGAGATCCCTTAGCCAGGCAACTCCTTGCACCACCCCCTGGGCCTCTTCCCCAGGGATGTCCAATTTAACCCCCACGTGGCAGCCCAAGCCCAAAAAGACGGCCTTGTAGCCTTGCTGGCTTAAACTATCAAAGGTAAAATCCCGGCCCAGGGCGGTGTTGGTCCTGATTTCCACTCCCCAACGCTTTATGTATTCTACTTCACTGTCCAAAATGCCCTTGGGCAATCGGTAATCCGGAATGCCCACCCGAATCATGCCACCGGTCACCGGCAGGGCCTCAAAAATTGTTACCGGATATCCCCGGCGGGCTAACTGGTAGGCGCACGACAAACCGGCCGGGCCGGAGCCGATGACCGCCACCTGGTCCGTTTTTTTTGGCACATCGGGCACTTCCAGATTAGCGAGGTCTACCTGATCGGCAGCGAATCTTTTTAAATTACAGATAGCTATGGGTTCGTCCACTTCCGCCCGACGGCAGACTGATTCACAGGGATGCGGACAGACCCGTCCCAGCACTCCCGGCAGCGGCAGGTCCTCCATGATAAGTTTCACCGCTTCTTCATATTTGCCCATTTTGATGAGTTGGACATACCCCTGGACCGTGATATTGGCCGGACATGTGGTGACGCAGGGCGCCCGGCCCAGCTTTTCAATGGCAAAAGTTCCCGGCACGGCCTGGGGATAGCGCCGGTAGGCCGCCTTTTTCACTGACAGACCCACATCAAATTCATTTTCCAGGGACACCGGGCAGACCGCAGCACACTCCCCACAGCCAGTGCATCTGGTCCGGTCGATGTAGCGAGGCTGCTGTACCACCGTGGCGGTAAAGTGCCCCACCTCTCCCGTCAGCGCCGTCAGTTCGCTCAGGGTAAGCAATTCAATGTTGGGGTGTTGGCCGCATTCCACCAGTTTGGGGGAAATGATGCACATGGAACAGTCATTGGTGGGGAAGGTCTTGTCCAATTGGGACATAGTCCCCCCAATGGCAGAGGCCTTCTCCACCAAGTAGACGAAAAAACCCGAATTGGCCAGGTCCAGGGCAGCCTGAATACCGGCCACGCCGCCACCGACCACCATGACGGAACCGACGGTGTTGGTGTCTGTATTCGCCATGACCTTTATTCTCCTAAAATACTCGGGAGCTTGTCCTCCCAGCCGATGGTGGAGAGGAGCACCCCGGCATAGCCGGCGTCCCGGATACTCCTAACCAGTTCCCCGGCGATGCGAACACATTCCCGGGTTTTGTCCGGTGCCTTTTGGATGCGGGTAATGAGATTCTCCGGAATGTTCACGTGATCCATATGCCGTTCGATGTAGCGAGCCATGCCCACAGACTTCAGGAGCAGCACGGAAGGGATAATTTTCGGGTTCAGATCCGCCACTCGGTTGCGAAACCTGGACAGATTCTGGAGGTCAAAAACGGGCGGTGTCAGAAAAAACTGCGCTCCGGCCGCCATTTTCTTTTCCAACTGGTCTATTTCCAGGTCCAGAAGTCCCCCACTGGCCCCGGCGTTGACCACAGACCCAACGCAGAAGACAGGGCTTCCCCTCAATTCGACTCCTGCCATATCCCGACCATCCTGGAGCTTCTTGACCGCCTCCAGCAGTTCCAAAAGATCCACGTCATTCACCGCCCGAGCTCGGTGATGGTCACCGAAACTCGGGTCTTCCCCGTTCACTGCCACCAGGTTGTTTATCCCCAACGCCGCCGCAGCCAAAAGGTCGGCTTGCAGCGCCAGACGGTTGCGATCCCGGCAACAGGCCTGCAAGATTGTCTCCAGACCCTTCCCTTGCAGGAGCATGCACCCCCCCAGGGAACTCAGGCGCATGACGGCGTTGCTCATTTCCGGGACAACAAAGGCGTCCACCTTGCCTTTGACTCGCATGGCATTCGTCACCATATCTGCTACATCCACTCCCTTAGGTGGATCAATTTCTGCCAGGATGATGAATTCTCGCGAGTCGAGCTTATCTTTGAAGCCCATATGACCCCTCCGGATGATATGTTATTGGTGCTGTGCGGTGCGGCTCCATTGCTAAGTCCTTAAGTGATGCCAATCGGGTTGCTCACTCAAAAGCCTCTGAAATTTTTATATACATCTACCTTGGTCATCCCAGGGCCGGGATGTCCCTGCCTTTCTTCTAACGGTAGAATCTATTAATACGGTATTGTCCTTACCAGATCTGTCCTTCCTGTCTTTGAAAAATCCGGCAGACCAGCGTTTTTTGGTGGGGCCTGAGGGGGAGGCAAAATAATACTTCCCTATTTTGACAGAGAAAAGACATAGAGCTGTATGACGAGGTATTGGTAGCGATTTTCGGCCTGATTCGGAGACCGTCCTCAATCCGGAAATAGACCAGGACTGCTTCAAAACACTGAGGGAATATGGGCAATAAGCAGGAG
>Ga0209254_10004146_pt1 | contig 13257 bp, 13 predicted proteins | sample FrelakmetDIP11DI_FD_187148 | JGI IMG/M metagenome (GOLD analysis project Ga0209254, IMG submission 187148) | Freshwater lake sediment microbial communities from the University of Notre Dame, USA, for methane emissions studies - DIP11 DI (SPAdes)... | ecosystem: Environmental > Aquatic >...
GTGGATTTATCCCAGGATGCGACCATGGTGTTCCACCAGATATCTCCTGGCAAAATTTTTTGGAATATTCTCGATTACTTGCAACCCTCTCCGGGTTGATGTAAACCTCATGCTGCCTCGCGAGATCGTTCAAAGAACACTTGAATTCGACCATCCGGATCGTGTAGCACATTCTTTCGAACCAAACGATTTTATTGGGAGCGGTCCGATAATTCCAAACCCTGAAGGTGAATGGAAAGAGACGGGAGGCGGAGCCTGGGAACGAAAAGATGAATGGGGCAATCTTTGGCGACGTCTCGATCCAACATCCAAAGGAGAAGTATCCCGCGGTGCAATCGAAGATCTGGATACTATCAGCAAATACCCCCTTCCCGACTTTTCTACACCTGAGTATTACCTTGAGGCTCAGAAAATATTCTCGTCAAATTCCGATCTATATCACATTGGTGGGATACACGGCTACACTTTCAGCATCGCGCGGAAATTACGCCGGATGGAACAGTACTTGATGGATCTGGTCACCGAAAGAGAGAAAATCCAACAGCTCCACGATCGGGTGGATGAACAAATTCGTGCGCAAATGTTAAGGTTGGCGGAAGCAGGAGCGGACTGTATCATGCTTGCGGAAGATTGGGGAACCCAACTCGATTTGCTGATCAGCCCAAAACTGTGGCGGGAGGAGTATAAACCCCGCTTCCAAAACCTTAATGACTATGCGCACAATCTCGGATTAAAGGTTTTCATGCACTCCTGCGGGAAAATGACCGTTATTATTCCGGATCTGATCGAAACAGGAATTGACCTCTTGCAGTTTGACCAACCCACCATACACGGGATTGATCTGCTTGCCTCTTACCAGGAGATGTCGAAAATCACCTATTGGTGCCCGGTCGACATCCAAAAAACCTTACAAACATATAATCCAGAAGCAATCCGCAAAGAAGCAAGTCAGATGATCGAGAAACTCTGGCGCAGCCGAGGTGGTTTCGTAGCTGGTTTTTATTCCGATGAGGCTTCGCTGGGAATTTCACAAAAATGGCAGGCTATTGCTTCGCGGGAATTCTTGAGTAGGGGTATTAAACACAACTAGGATAATCTGAAGTAACAAAGATATTTTAAAATAACAAAAGAAAAAGAAGGGAAAAATGAACACTAAGAAAATACGAATTGTAATCGGCGGTACCTGGCATGATTTTGAAGGGTTTTCGAAGGCGATCCATGAACTACTCACTCCGAACGGGTTTGAAATTGAAACTACCTATGATATGGACAGCCTGACCACACTGACACAAGATCAAATACAACTATTGATCAGCTACACTTGCCTTAGTAACCATCGTGAAGGCTATGAAGATACTGCTCAAGAAGGTTTGAGTGATGCCCAGGTAGATGGATTGGAAAGATGGCTGCGGCTAGGTGGAGGCTTCCTGGGTGTTCATTCAGCCACTGTCTTGGGTAATCCTAATCCAAAATATGCAAGTTTGATCGGTGGCAAATTTATCGAACATCCACCTCAATTTGCATTTACTGTATACCCAATGATTCGATCTCACCCGATGACTGAAGGCATAGAAGCCTTCACCATCCATGATGAATTGTATATGCAGCAAGTAGCCGATGATGTCCAAATCCATATGATCACGATGGATCGAGGTTCTGCTTATCCAATGGTATGGACACGTAGGGAAGGGAAAGGAAAAATTGCCTACATTGCTCCTGGCCATGCTGATAATGTTTGGAACCATCCGGCTTTTCAAAAAATGACCCGACAGGGTATCAACTGGCTTCTAAGCCAGGATGAATGAAACGGAGACCCATATGAAATTCGGTGTATGCGGTGATCCGGGGATTGCCAGGTTTGCTGCTGCGGCTGGTTTCGATTATTTTGAATGGAGTGTTGCCTCTGCTTTAAAACCTCTTGATAATGAGGAAGCATTCCTGGAATCTCTGGAACAAATTCAACATGCGGCCCTGCCATGCAGGGCATTAAATGTTTTCATCCCAGCCCAACTCAAGATAACCGGACCACTTGCGAACCTGGAAGAATTAAAAACCTTCGTTTCAACTGCCTGTCACAGAGCAAAATTGGCCGGGGTACAAACGATCGTATTCGGTTCTGGCGGAGCGAGGCAAGTGCCGGAAGGTTTTTCTAAGCAAACGGCCTGGCAGCAACTCGCCGACTTTTGCAGTATGCTTGGCCCAATAGCTGCACAATTTGGGATAATCGTCACAATCGAGCCATTAAATCGGAACGAATGTAACATCATCAACAGTGTGGCAGAAGGCGCTGCTTTAACCCGACAGGTAAACCATCCTGCTATTCGTCTGTTGATTGATGCTTACCACTGGGCAAAAGAGCAAGAAACTGTCGAAGAAATAATCTCCGCGAGTAATCTTATTTCACACGTGCATATTGCAACAATCGCAAATCGCCGTACTCCAGGAGCAGAACCCGGTGATTTTAGCTCTTTTTTTCAAGCATTACATGCAGGAGGTTACGAAGGGAGTATTTCGATTGAAGGCCGGATCGACGATCCTTTAATCGAATTGCCAAACGCTTTACAACTTATGAAAAGCTTCTAATTATTTTTATAAATTATTAAAGGAAACTCTATAAATTGACAGTACAGATTTCAAAATTCCTTATAGAATGCCTGGATGATTTAGAGGAGCGGATTGATCCAGCAGTTGAGGAAAAGCTCCGACAAGAATGGATCGACTTCGCCTGGGGCCGGTACTCGGGTCAAATCTTCTCGCCCAGACGACCAAAACCTACGCCTTCTGGATTCGATTGGCCAAAAGTATCAATTAATTCAGCTCTCGAAAACTTCGAGCTCATGGCTTTACAACAATTTAGCGAGTGTTCCGCAGTTTTAGCAAATGGCAGTGGGGATGTACTTAATGTACGTTGTAATTACGGTACAGGTATTTTACCTTCGTTGTTTGGCTTAGAAATTTATGTGATGGACGAATCGATGAATACATTGCCAACCGTTCGCCCTTTACATAATTTGGACTCTGTCCAATGCCTTCTCGATAAAGGTATCCCAGATTTGAAACAAGGGTATGGTGGTAAAGTGTTCGAAATGGGAGAAAGGTTTGTTGAAATTCTTTCCTCTTATCCAAAGTCAACGAACGTGATTCAGGTTTACCATCCAGACCTTCAAGGTCCATTAGATATCTGTGAATTGTTATTCGGAAGTTCGCTATTCCTGGCTTTATATGACCAACCTGCCCTTGTCAAAGATGTTCTTTCACTTGTCTGCCAGACATATATTGAATATATGAAGTCATGGATTAAGCTGCATCCATTTCGAACAGAAGGAAATGCCCACTGGGGACTTTTTTACCGAGGGAGTATTATGCTCCGTGAAGATTCAGGGATGAATCTATCGGCAGAGATGTTCAAAGAATTTTCCTTACCCTATGATCAACGCTTGCTGCATGAATTCGGCGGCGGAGCAGTGCATTTCTGTGGAAAGGGAGATCACTATATTGGCAATTTGGCGCAATTGGATGATCTTACAGCCATAAACCTCACTCAGCCCAGTTATAACGACATGGAAACGATCTATCAGAATACGATCGACCGAGGGATCTGCCTGCTGGCATTGGATAAGGAAACGGCTCATCAAGCCCAAAGACAAAACCGTGATCACCAAAACAGGATCCACGTGAGGTAAAAGCATGTTGATTGAGAACTGGAAACTCCTCCAACAAACCATAACTACAACAAGCATCATAGATGCAATGAACCATGCCCCTATCTGGAAATTTACGGAACAAGGCGGGCTGCCTGAAGATATAACCCAGATCCCTTGGGAGGTAGCTTTAGTGGAAAATCAAGGAAAGGTTACAGGTTTTCTTATTAAAGATCGTGGAACATTTGAACCACTAACACCTGAATGGATCATTTCAGGAGAAACATCAATCCCCAATCTTATTTCAGCCTTTTTAGATACCGGATTACCAGTATTCCTGGTACTTCAGGGGCGCGATTTCAGTGGTATGGTTACACCCTGGAATCTTAACAAATTACCTGTTCGATTATTAATATATTTGATCATTGGAGAATTAGAAGTTGCCCTGGCAAATTATATCGAGCAATCGATATCAAGCCAACAACAAATCCTGGCTTGCCTGACCCCTAAATCCAGAGAGGCGATGGATAATTATCTTAACAGCCATCTTGGAACAAATCTCTTAGAACATCTATATTTATCTGACCTCATCGATATTATTCAAAAGAATCCTGAACTAAGGGAAAAACTAGGGTTACATTCCAGAAAGCAGGCTGAGGAACTTTTTAGCGGTATCACTGATCTTCGAAACCCGATCATGCACCCAGTAAGAATGTTAATCCAACAATTCCCAGAAGATTTGGTCAGGTTACGAAAACGAGTACAAAGGGTGCGCGAAATTCTGTCTCGCCTGGAACAATTGGCAGTGCAGGTTTAAATTGGTGGAATGATGGACAAGAAAACCACCTGAGATTTACTTTGCGGATCTTGCGCGACCATTTGGGAAAATTGCTCTGCATATTTCTCGATAAATAAATCCTCAACTCTTTCGTTTTCTGAAAGTTCGTGAACACTTGCCAGCGCGTCGAATTGTGCTCCGAGGAGGGTTCCACGAAAATCACATGGACCAATAAATACCTCAGGATTGGCTTTCAGGCGCTTGACTTTCCCACTCTGGCGACCTGTCCAAACATAAATTATCTCACCATCCTGGACAAACCAGACTGGAGTGAGGACCACTTCCCCATTTATGCGTCGAGTACTTAATGCTAAATATTGGTGACCTTTCAGGTTTAGAAAATAACTTTCGAACATGGGTTTGCTCCTTTTTTAAATCAAAATTATAACGTTCTTGTAACCTTTTATTGTCTTTTTCATCAAAATGATGAGGAGAAAAAAATGCCAATATTCGAATTTGAGTGTAAAAATTGTTATGAATCATTTGAAGAACTGGTTCTTAGTTCGAACTCGATCTTTGAAGTGAAATGCCCGGATTGTGGCAGCTTACAAGTGCGAAAAAAGATATCCTCATTCGCCTCAAAAATTTCTGGTACATCTCAATCAATGAGTGTTTCACCATCTTCAGCCTCCTGTAATCCTGGAAGTACCTGAGGCATCCGTCGATAATTGGCCGTGTGCCAATAGCATTGATATTTGAGGCAATGGGTAAGATTACCATTGCCCTTTTTTTATATATTTCCTAAGTATTGTTGACATTTAATAACCAAATCAATATAATAGTTCCAACTATTAATCATTAATAAACCAAATTATTTCATCTCATTACGGAGATCAAGATGACTGATCAAACTTTTCCAACTGAAGAACTCCTAACGAAAGCCATAGATAAATTTTGGGAGTCTTATCCGCCCTTCTGGAATGAAATCCGCACCCAAATTCGGGAAGCAGCCATCCTGGAACATGGCCTCACTGTCGAACAATTTCATATTCTTCGCCACATAAACCACGGTCAATCTACTGTCAAAGAACTCGCCGAAGCTAAAGGAATTAGCCGACCGGCGATCAGCCAGGCAGTAGACTCTTTGGTCAACAAGCAGCTCATCCAGAGACAAGGTAACACTGACGATAGAAGATATGTAACTCTCAATCTCACTGTTAATGGCAAAGTATTACTGGATGCTGTTTCTAAGAAAACCCGGGAATGGATGAAGGCAAGACTCTCAATTCTTAATGAGACCGAATTGGAGCAATTCATCGTAGCTATGGAAACCTTGAAAAAAATAAACTCCCTATGAGATCAATCCGAAAACTAACCCATCTCATTCGACCATATTGGAAACAATGCATCCTTTCTCTACTCTTGTTGACAGCAGTGGTCATGATGGATCTGACTATTCCACGTTTGATCCAAAAAATAATAGACCAGGGTATCGCTCAAAATAATATGCAGGTGGTCATTCAAACCACAATCGTGATGCTGGGGATATCGCTGCTAAGTGCCATCTTCGCCATTGGAAACAACATTTTTTCCGTACAAGCGGGTGAAGGAGTGGCTCGGGATTTACGCGAAAAACTTTTCATGCACATCCAATCATTTTCTCTTGGCAACCTGGATCAATTAAATACCGGTCAATTATTAGTTCGTTTGAGCAGTGATGCCTCCGTTTTTCAACGACTAGTCCAGGTTTTACTGCGGATCGGCACGCGGGCACCGTTATTGATGATCGGCAGTTTGATTCTTATGTTTAATACTGATCCTCGTCTTGCTCTAATCGTCCTACCATTATTGCTACTTACTGCAGTTATTATGACCATTTTTGTTGCCAGGATTGGACCGCTCTTCCGGATCGTACAAAAGAAAATGGATCGGTTAAATTCGGTTCTACAGGAAAACATCGCTGGAGTGCGCGTGGTTAAAGCATTCGTCCGGGCTGATTTCGAAACCGAACGTTTTTCAGATGCCAATGATGATCACGCTCGCATCTCAATCCGGGTCATGCAAATAATGTCCACTATGTGGCCGCTTCTGAGTATGTTGGTCAATATTGGAATCGTGTTCGTAGTCTGGTTTGGTGGATTACAGTCGATTCGGGGTGAGTTGTCAGTAGGGCAAATTGTCGCCTTTATTAATTACCTGCAAACCACCATGGGGCCATTAATGATCATGGGGATGATTTCCAACGTACTGGCAGCAGGAACGGCTTCAGCCGAACGAATTTGCGAAGTCCTGGATGCAGCACCCGAAGTTCAAGATGCTCCGGATGCAAGAACCCTACCCGCTGGTGTGCAACCAGAAATAGGATTTGAAAATGTAAGTTTCCACTACAATGGAACGAATGATGGCGATGTGTTGAAAGGGATTGAGCTGACGGGTCGTCCGGGTGAGACTGTGGCAATCTTGGGAGCCACTGGAGCCGGAAAATCATCCCTGGTAAATCTGATCCCAAGGTTTTATGACGCTTCGTCCGGGCGGATTCTCTTCAATGGCATCGATATTCGCCAGGTCAAACAAAGCAATCTAATGAGCCAGATTGGGATCGTTCCACAAGATACCATTCTTTTTTCGGGAACGATGCGTGACAATATCCGGTACGGCAATCCGAATGCGGATGATGAAGCAGTAATCGATGCTGCAAAAGCTGCCCAGGCTCATGAATTTATCATCCAGCTTCCCGAAGGATATGATACTCATATCGAACAACGAGGAGTAAACCTCTCCGGTGGACAGAAACAGCGGATTGCTATCGCCCGCGCTTTACTGCCCCACCCAGCGGTCTTGATCCTCGATGACAGTACCAGCTCGATCGATGTTGAAACAGAGACCAAAATCCAGGAAGCTTTAGAATCCTGGATGGTTGGTAGAACCTGCTTCGTTGTTGCCCAACGTATCAGTACGGTTCTCACTGCGGATAAAATTATCGTCATCGACCAGGGCATTATCGCTGCCGAAGGGACACATCGCGAGCTTCTACAAACCAGTCCCATTTACCAGGAAATATACGCCTCCCAGCTTGGGGATGGCCCGAACCTGAATTAAAAACATGACACAAAATACCTCTCCTTCCTCAGAAAAAAAGAGTTCATACAGACCAGGCATTGGTCGAATTGGGCCAAATGAAAGAAAAATCGAGAAAGCCCGGAATCCACGCCAGGCACTCCTCCGGTTAATTCCATACTTATTTCCATATTGGCTGCCCTTAACCTTTGTGATCTTCTTAGTAATTCTGTATACCTTGCTAGCTCTCATTGGGCCATACTTGTTGGGGATGGCAATCGACCAATTTATCGCTGTCAAACAAGTGGTTGGATTAGGAAGGATTGTTTTACTGATGTTACTGGTTTATTTCAGTGAAAACATTGCCCAGATGATATCCAACTGGATGATGGCTAAAATTTCTCAAGGCGCTTTGAAAAAAATAAGAAGGGATTTATTCTTTCACTTGCAATCTCTTTCACTTAGTTTTTTCGATCGGAATCCAGCAGGTGAGTTAATGAGTCGACTTACCAACGATATTGAAGCCATTAATACTGCTGTTTCTCAAAATATCGTTTCGATGATCGCCAGTGTTCTCTCGATGGTTGGGATAGTTGTGGCAATGTTTCTACTCAATGCCTGGCTGGCGCTGACGGCAATCCTGGTAGTCCCGATTATGTTATGGTTTGCTAATTTTGTCGCCCGCTATACTCGCAAGGGTTTTCGCAACCTTCAAAAACAGCTAGGTGGCCTGACAGCCGTGATGGAGGAATCGATCAGCGGATTACGAGTGGTCAAAGCATTTGGTCGTAACCAGTCGGTTATTGATTCATTTCGAGAGCATAATCAAGAGGTGTACAAAGCTGGTGTTTATGCCAACACCTACGCCTTACTGCTCATGCCTTTGACCAATGTCCTCGGAAATTTCTTTGTTATAGTTCTGGTAGGTTTTGGCGGGTGGCTGGCCTTGCAAGGATTGGTCACGGTGGGGATGATTGCCACATTCATCAGTTATGGCAGAAATTTTATCCAACCATTACGCCAACTCTCAGACATCTATAACACCATCCAGGCAGCCCTGGCTGGCTCCGAGCGGGTATTTGAGATTCTAGACACAAAACCAGAGATCGAAGATACACCGGATGCCCTACCTCTCAATCACATCGAGGGACATGTACAGTTCGAAGGGGTTTCGTTTGGCTATCTGCCGGGACAGCCGATTATCAAGAATATGTCACTGGAAGCCCGAGCAGGCGAAACTATTGCCCTGGTTGGTCCGACCGGAGCGGGAAAAACCACGATCATCAACTTATTATCCCGCTTTTATGACATCGACCAGGGGCAAATCACCATCGATGGGAATGACATCCGCCAGGTAAAAAAAGCTGACCTGCGGCAACAGCTTGGGATCGTTTTACAAGACACCTTTCTCTTTGCCGACACTGTAATGGAAAACATCCGTTATGGGAGATTAGATGCCAGCGATGAGGAGTGTATGGAAGCAGCCAGACTTGCTGACGCAGATCATTTCATTCTTCAACTTTCGAAAGGATATCAAACCAAATTATCCGAACGTGCGAGCAACCTCAGCCAGGGACAACGCCAACTCCTGGCAATTGCCCGAGCTGTCCTGGCTGATCCGGCAATCCTGATCCTGGATGAAGCTACCAGCAGTGTTGACACGCGCACCGAAGCGCGCATTCAAAAGGCATTATTACGTCTAATGCAAAACCGCACCAGTTTCGTCATAGCACATCGACTGAGCACAATCCGCGATGCCGACCAGGTATTAGTTATCCATCATGGCGAAATTGTTGAAAAGGGAAAGCACACCGAACTTCTAGAAAAAAAAGGTTTTTATTATAATTTGTATATTAGCCAATTTAAGGGACAAGCAATCTAAGTAAAAGGATAGAAACCCAACAATTTACTATTGGAGTATGAAAATGAAACCTCTTCGCACTGCAATTCTTGGTTGTGGCGGATTCGCTCAAAAACATGCTGAAAATATGGTTAAAATTCCAGATCAAATTTCTCTGGTGGCTTTCAGTGATACAGATTTATCTCACGCAGCTACTTTTGCCAAAAAATATGGCAACTCTCAAACAAAAATCTTTTCAGATCATCACGAGCTGTTTAATTCGATAGATTTGGACCTGTTGGTTGTCGTGCTTCCGCCATTTGCGCACACTGATGAAGTTCAGTTAGCAGCTGAAAGAGGGATCCATCTTTTGATGGAGAAACCTATCGCTCTTACTTCTGAATTAGCGTGGCAAATGGTTTCGGATTGCGAAAAATCAGGTATTCGTACCCAAGTCGGATTTATGTATCGCTTCGGTGCAGCAGTAGAGCGTATAAAATTATTGACATCTTTTGGTCAATTTGGATCGATCGGTCTAATCCGGGCTGGATATTTCTGTAATCACCTTCATGCTCCCTGGTGGCGGATGAAGGATAAATCTGGAGGGCAAGTATTCGAGCAAGCAATTCATCTGGTGGATTTGATGGTTTATCTGGGTGGTGAAATTAACTCAGTTTACAGCCTACAACGGAATATATTTCATCAAAAGCTTCTCGACTACACTGTCGAGGATGTATCTGGTTCTATTTTTAGTTTCAAGAAAGGTGGGATTGGTGTTCTTACCGCAAACAATGGCGCAATCCCCTGGAAATGGGCCTGGGATTTTTCAATCACAACCGATTCATTCCATGTGGAGTTTAAAGATTCAAGCCATGCCAGGTTAACCTACACCAATATCCAACAACCAACACCGGATACCGTTTTCCCCACAGAAACAATCTCGATTGAACAAGATGATTATTTCATCGAACTGACTGATCTACTAAATTCAATCGAAACTGGTGGAGAGACTCGAACACCCATGAGAGAAGGGGCTCGCACACTCGAAATTGTTATAGCCGCAGCCAGATCTGCCGAAAGTGGTGAGGTCGTCAGGTTTAATTCATGAACCCATTAATCTGAAGTATAATAGGTCGGCTATTCTGGTCATTTCGTTATTTCGAGTGAGGCAAGCAGTATGATTGATGTGAATGATCTCCGTAAAGGGGTCACCTTTGAATTAGATAATAATCTCTGGAAAGTTCTGGATTACCACCACAACAAACCTGGTCGAGGTAATGCAACCATTCGGGTTAAGGTCGTAAACCTCCGTTCGGGTTCCCAACGAGAAATGACCTTTCAATCAGGTTTTCGAGTTGAGGATGTTCGCTTAGATTTCCATAATGTATCCTACCTGTACAATGATGGTCACTTATTTTATTTTATGGATAATGAGACTTTCGAGCAGCCCGCAATCTCAAAGGATATTCTAGGAGATAATGCTCTTTATCTACAAGAAGGTTTGGAAGCAAAATTAACCTTTTTTGAGGGAGAACCGATCGATGTAGAGCTTCCCATGACGGTCGACCTGTTGATTACAGAAGCAGAAGTGGCTGTACGTGGCGACACCGCGACTGGGGTGACTAAGAAAGTCACTCTCGAAACTGGTCTACAGGTGCAAGTTCCGAATTTTGTAAACCAGGGTGATACGATCCGGGTTGACACCCGAACGGGCTCTTACATCACCCGAGTTTAATTTAACGTCTATCCATCCATTGGTTAGATAGAATTAAAGATTATCTAGAAAATGCGCACTCCTGCTGGAAAAGAATGTCGTTATTTCTTTGGAGATTATTTTCGGGGTCGAAATATCGAGGAATGTCGGCTTCTATCAACTGCTAACCCTCCCATGCAGTGGAAACCCGAGTTGTGTACCACCTGCCCGTTACCAGAAATTCTTTTAGCTAATGCCTGCCAGAACCTGGAATTTACTCCATATTTCGAAAGACCTTTTCCCTTTCTAAAGAAAACGGTTCGAGTTAAAGCATCTTGTCGCTGTGAAGGAAAATCCGGGTTTGATCCACACATTGGCTGTGGGAAATGCCATCCCTTACCAGAAATATTCGATAATTTCGAAGACGCTTAAAGGAGCTTATTTTTGGTTGGCACTTTGCTGGTTGACTTAGATGGCACATTATTGTTTAACCCGAAGGAGTCCTTCCTTCCCGCTTATCTTCGGAAAGTCGGAGAGGCATTATCAATTTTTTCTCCTCAGGAAAAAGTTATCGATTATTTGATGGCCAGTACCCAGAAAATGGTCGATAATTTACGACCAGATCGAACTTTACGACAGGTATTCGACGAGTGTTTTTTCTCGGACTTAGGTGCTGAACAAAAGAATGTACAGCCACAGATCGAGTTTTTTTACAAGGATGTTTTCCCAACATTACGATCTTTAACTCACCCTATTCCTGGTGGTAGTGAATTCATCGATCAAGCGTTCAAAACTGGATACCGGGTGGTGATTGCAACCAATTCACTTTTTCCGTCAACAGCCGTACAACAACGATTATCCTGGGCTGATATCCCATTAAATCAATACCCATATATTCTCCTTACATCCTATGAATCATTTCATTTCTCTAAACCTCATCCGGAATTTTATGCTGAGATCCTCGCCAGGTTGGGTTGGCCAGAAGGTCCTGTCGCTGTAATTGGCGATGACCTCAACCACGATATCATCCCAAGCCAACAATTAGGACTGGCTACTTTTCAAACAATCTATCAACCGAATGATCAATTGAAATCTGGATCAGAAACCCCCTTTCCAAGTGGAAACTTTTCAGACGCCTGGAAATGGCTTCAACAATCAACTCCAGACTCATTAACACCAGTATTCGATTCTCTTTCTTCATTTCTTCCCATCTTGCGTTCTACACCGGCAGCATTACAAACGGCTACAGAAATGATTCCTCAGGAATGTTGGCAAATGGGACTAACTCTGGATGAGTGGTCACTGACAGAAATTGTTTGTCACTTGAGGGATGTTGAAAAAGAAGTTAATCTTCCCAGGGTGCTTTCGATCGTTTCTCAAGAGAATCCATTAATCACTGGGATTGATACAGATCAATGGGCTGATATCCGAGATTATAAGAAACAAGACGGATCCGAAGTCTTAGCTGATTTTATCGACACGCGGTTAAAACTACTCTCCACCTTAGAAAATTTATCTCCAGAAGACTGGCACCGTACAGCTCGACATACCATTTTTGGTCGAACAGATCTTTTCGAAATTTTAAGAATCACTATCAGCCATGAGCTTCTTCATGTTCGTCAATTCATGAACACCTTAAGAAACCATATGGAAGAATTCTGAAGAAAAAAGCCTTCAGATACCAAATCGATTGATCTCACCCCGTGTCTTTTAGGATAACTGGGTGTTAAATCGGCAAAAGTATCAATCGGAGGAAAAGAATCATCATGCAGAAAGAAATCGTTATTACAGGTATGGGGTGCATCACCTCTTTAGGTCACGATCCGAATACTCTTTGGGAGAATATTATCGCCGGGAAAAATGGGGTAGGCCCGATTACCTTATTTGATACAAAGGATTTTAAAACTCGGATTGCATCAGAAGTTAAAGATTTCGATCCAACCGCAATTCTAGGCCGAGATGCCCGTCGGATGGACCGCTTTGCACAATTTGCAGTATTCGCCGGCAGACAGGCTGTCGAAAATGCTGGGCTGGTAATCACCGAAAATAATCGGAATCGAATTGGAGCAGTTGTAGGTAGCGGTGTAGGCGGCATAAACACCATCCGCGAAAATTATTATATATTTAGCCAACGTGGCCCTGGAAGGGTTAGTCCCTTTCTTGTCCCCATGATGCTCACCGATTCAGCAGGTGCAAATATTGCCATTGACCTTGGTATCCGTGGACCTAACATGGCGGTTGTTACGGC
>Ga0209254_10004147_pt1 | contig 13256 bp, 11 predicted proteins | sample FrelakmetDIP11DI_FD_187148 | JGI IMG/M metagenome (GOLD analysis project Ga0209254, IMG submission 187148) | Freshwater lake sediment microbial communities from the University of Notre Dame, USA, for methane emissions studies - DIP11 DI (SPAdes)... | ecosystem: Environmental > Aquatic >...
AGGACCAGGGTGAGCAGGAAGAATATCTGGTTTGCCAACCCAACGGATGCCACTTCGGAAGCACCCAATTGACCAATCATGATCACACCCACCATGTTCAGGGAGGACATGATCAATTGTTGCAACGTGATGGGTACGCCAATTTTGATTAACCGCTCGTAATATTCTCGGTCACCAAAAAAATCACGCAAAGATTTTATGGACTTGCGAATCTTAACTACTGGCAATCAAATTCTCCGCTCCGGGATATCTGTTCCTGGATAATGAGGCAATTCTAACAGGCATTAACGGAAACAACCATTGCCTGGTCCGATGGAACAGTAATTACACACCCAACCCCCCTTAATCCCCCCTTCCCAAAATTTGGGAAGGGGGAAAGTGGACATATAATGGGGATTCGCAGGAAAAACCACCTGCGAATCCCCATTTTTCTAAATTTTCTAGACACTAAAATATGCATATGATTGTTAAATCCATCCGGGAGCAATTATGGTGGAATATAATTCCACACCCAATTGATATTTCTCGACAGGTAATCATGCATGTGATTGGATAACCCATCATCAATTATTTACATGGAATAAGTTGAAGGAATCTTTTCATAGTAGAATTAGGAATACTTTTCCTCGACATCACCGGTATATGATCACCAATCCCAACCCCACCCCAACACCAGATGCGGCTGTCATCACGGAAATGCTCTTCAACCAGCTGTTGAACGTGATGGGGATGAAGCGCCCCAATTGGTTTTCAAGAATACTATTTTTTATACTCTCCAAACCGGTAGCCAGGATGTCCAACATGCTGGTGGAGCTGGACCGGAATATCGCCCAAAAAGGGTGCAACCAGGCGATGATCCAATTCATGAGTTATTTTGTTAACGATGTGGACCTACGCGGAGTGGGAAATATCCCGGAACATGGCCCCACCTTGGTCATGTGCAACCACCCAGCGGCTTATGATGTCATCATCCTGGGTGCCTGCATCCACCGAGACGACATCAAGATCCTTGGCTCTGACATCCAGCTGATTCAAAAACTGCCCAATATTGCCAACCATATCATACCCGTACCGTATCATATCCCTGCCAGGTTATCAACGGTTAGAGCCTCCATCGACCAGCTAAAAAACGGCGGGGTATTGGTGATCTTCCCACGTGGCAACGTGGAACCCGATCCGACCGTATCTCCTGGCGCGGAGCAGAGCCTGACAGGCTGGTCTCCCAGCCTGGAGCTGTTCCTGAAGAAAGTACCGCAGACAAGCTCTGTTGTTACCATCGCCAGCGGAGTGCTATCGGAAAAATGGTTCAAGAATCCATTGATCAAATTATGGAAAAAGTACGAACAGCGCCAAAAAGTGGCGGAGATCTTCCAAATTGCAACCCAGCTCATCACTGGGAAAATGCCAAAAAGCACACCCATGGTCAGTTTTTCCGTTCCGCTTTCCATTGATGACCTGGGTGGAGCGGATTCATCTGAAGGCACGCTTCTAGCCAGCATTATCGAACAAGCCCGGATTTTACTGGCAAATCACCCACACGTATAATTACTCACCCATCCCCCTCTCCTAAAATAGCCACTGGTGACCTAGCAAAATTGATCAGCGAGTAATTACCCCAGATTTGATTCAAGGCGTCATTTCATACGCATCCTTCAATGGATAGACCTGGTCTGTCCAGAGGCGCTTGAAATTCTCCGCCTCCAACGCCGGTCGTTTGATCATTTTTAGGCAATATTCCATTTGAGCGGATGTTGTGCTCGGCTGGCTGTAAAGTTTTAATGCAAATCCGGATAAATCGCGTACCATAAAATCAAAAATCTGGTCCAGCAGATCTTCTCCGATATCATAAATATCTGCATTCTCAAGGATCAGTTGAGCGTACACCAACTGGGTGAAGGCGTCACCCACGGTTAAGATAAAATCTGTGTCATTGATTTGCTCCTGGCTGGGGGTAACCTGGGCAAGCATGGCTTTGAATAAACTCACCTGTTCAGAAAAGATACTCACATTCGGAAGGTCATGGGAGGAAAATATCCTGGTGTAATCATGGAATTGAATTTTACTGAGCCCTTTGGCAGGACCCTGGTGGAAAAGGAAATCATCATTCCTGGCTGCATCCTGGCGGATCAGCTCAGGGTAATCTCTGGGGAAGAAGAAATAATTCGCCATGAATTTTACTATCAGGGCAATATTCACATGGACGGTACCTTCCAGCTTGGGCAGAGCGCGGATATCCCTGGCAGCCATCTCAAAATACATGTCCTTTTCAAAACCTTTGGCGGCAATCACATCCCAGAGCAAATTGATCACCTGCTCGCCCTGGGTGGTCACTTTCATCTTCACCACCGGGTTGTAAAGCAGGTAGCGCCTGTCATCCGGTGAGGCTGCGCGCATATAATCGGCTGCGCGCAAGGTGAATAATTTCATTGCCACCAACCGGGCATAGGCTTCGGTGAACATCATTTTGACATGTGGAAAATCCGTCACTGCCATGCCATACAATCTGCGGTATGCGGCATGATGGATGGCTTCATAAAATGCATGCGTGCATATTCCAATCGAACCCCAGCCCAGGTTGTACTTGCCAATATTGACCGTGTTCAGTGCGGCATCCCAGGCAGCCTGGCCTTTGGAAAGGATTTCGGAATCTGTGACCGGGTAATCCTTCAGGGCAAAATTTGCCACGTACGATTGGCTGTGGGTCACATTTCGGATCAGGTCATAACCTTTTTGCCGGTAATCAGCCACGAAGAAAATATAATCGCCAGAAGGCACGAGCTTCCCAAACGTGGACACCATTGGGGCGATGTTTCCATTACCAATATAATACTTTTCTCCATTTGCGAGGTAAGATCCATCCGGTTGGGAAGCCAGACTCATTTCGGTTGAATAAATATCCGCCCCATGCTGGCGCTCAGATAAACCGAATGCGAAGACCTCGCCATCTTCCAGGAACCGGGCAGCCTTTCGCTTTAAAGCTTCATTCTCACTCTGCCAGATCGGTCCCAGTCCCAGGATAGAAACCTGCCAGGTGTACCAGTATCCCAGCCCGTAAAATGCCAGGATTTCGTTGAACTCACAATTCCGCCAGGTATCCCAGCGGTATTCTGCTCCACCATATCCCGCAGGGGTCAATAAAGTGGCAAATATTTTCTCTTTTTTCTGAAAGTCAAGAAAATCCGCATACCACAAGCATTCCCGATCGTCAGCCTTGAGCTTTGCTTTCCCCTTGCTCTCAAAAAACTGGATCGTGGTTAACATCACCTGCCTGGAGCGCTCATCCGGATAAAAACGGTTATGCTTCCTAGGGTTTAACAGCAATGTATTCATCTTGCTTTCCTCCTCACCAGACAATTCCAGTAGCTTAAATGTTATACCAGGTGGCGTAAAAGTCAATACTGAGAACTGGAAATATCTATAATCCTGGAAACCTGTTCACTGTGATAAAAACATGGCGCAATAGTCACAACGCACCCAACCCCCTTTATCCCCCCTTTGGGGTGAAAGTGGACAGATAATGGGGATTCGCAGGGAAAACCACCTGCGAATCCCCATTTTTCTGCATTTTCTCGACAGTGAACCATGCATGTGATTGGATAACCTATCCGTGGGTAATTAGGCGCAAGAATTAGTACAATTCGTGTAAATATTAATATCCCTCAGCCCAATACTGTGCAATAATAATGAAACCTGAGGAGGATCGATATGAAAAATTACGATGATAAATCATTTTGGTTAGCCACTTATGGTGAGTATGTTCCCAATCCACCATTACAGGGGGATTTGAAAGTGGATATCGCCATTATCGGTGGGGGTTTCACGGGCTTATCAACGGCGTACAACCTGAATAAGGATGAGCCAGGGCTATCTGTGGCTGTTCTTGAAGCAGAAGTGGTGGGATTCGGTGCCAGCGGACGCAATGGTGGTTTCTCGATGACACTGTTCGGTCTCGAACCGGCGGTCACCAAAGCCTTATTCGATCAACAGCGCACCGTGGAGGCACACCGCTACATGGAACGTTCTGTCGATTACGTGGATGAGCTGATCCGGGAACACCATCTGCAATCGGATTACTGGTTCCCTGGTTTCCTGAGGGCGGCTACCACACCGGGCTATGTTAAACGCATCCAACATGACCTGGAGATATTGACCAGCATGGGAATCAGCGGGATCACCTGGATCGATACTGATGAAATTAAAACAGAGGTCAATTCGCCTCGTTTTTTGGGAGGTTGGTGGGAACCAAGGTCTGGTCTGCTCAACCCCGCCAAACACGTTCGTGAATTAAAACGCCTGGCTATTCAATTTGGAGCCCGGGTGTACGAAGAGACGCCTGTTTTAGAGATTAAGCGCGAGGCTGATTTTGTATTGACCACTCCGCAGGGTAAAGTGACTGCCAAAAAGGTCATCTTCGCCACCAACGCCTATTCCCATTTGTTCCCTTTGCTTAAACGGAAGCAGGTACCCGCTTTCACCCACATGGTGGTGACTGAGCCGCTCAGCCAGGCTCAACTGGATGAGATCGGATGGAAGAACCGCCAGGGGGTGGAAGATGCGCGTAACCTGGTGCATTACTTCCGCCTGACCCTCGACAACCGCCTGACCATTGGTGGCAGTGACGTCAGCCTGGCGTATGGCAGGGACATGGACCGTGATATGAATGTGGATACATTTGCCAGGCTCGAACGGGATATCCTGTGGTTGTTCCCCCATCTAAAAGGCATTCAGATCACCCATCGCTGGGGTGGACCGGTGTCTGTCACCCTCCAAATGGTGCCCGCCATTGGCTTCCTGGGTGATCAACGTGCAATGTACAGCCTGGGTTGCGTGGGGCATGGGGTTTCAATGACCCATCTCAACGGGCGCACCCTGGCAGACCTGGCTTTGGAGCGTAAAACTGACCTGACGGAGGTGTGGTTCGTCAACCGGCACATGATCCCCTGGCCTCCCGAACCCATCCGCACGGCTGCCAGCCAGGTCATCCGGGGCTACCTGCGCCTGGAAGACCGGATGTTTGAGAGGCATGTTGTAAGGGAGATATAAAAAATATAACGGCGTGTTCCTTTTGGTGTCGGATCACGCCGTTATGGTCACGCGAAATTAATAATTGTCTTCATCACATTCTCGGGTGATTACACCTCATAGCGTTCGAGATATAACCTTTGGGTTCCCCTTTCAAAGGAAACAACATATTTGTCGAACAGCTCTATTCCTAGAATTCCTTCAACTCCTGCATCAGATAGAATTGTTTCAAGCGGTGGAGGCAGAACACCGCAACGCATCATGTGCGTTTCTCCAAAGAGGTTGACTGGAACCTGGTAAACTTTTGTTCCAAATTCACCCATCATCGGGTGGAACTCCATTTGGGTTTCAACTGGCTCTAGACCAGCCAATGCATCTTTACGCAAATAATTTATCTTTGCTCCGCTATCCACATATACTTTATGCATTTCCTTGTTCATAAAGATTTCAGTGCCTGGTACGTCCTCGATTGTCTCAAGACGAAGTGAAAATGGGGTTGACCGAAATTTATATTCACTGAATGTGATCACCATTTCCCGGGTGTTTATCTGGAAATAAAGATCTTTGAGAACATCCATACCCATTATAAGATCAATCGTAATTCCCATATCTTGGCTCAGGCTGTCGGGAGAGATTTTCATGAAAGATGGTGGTAAGGTAAGTTGCCAGCCCAAGAAATCCCAATGGTTCTCCCTTCCGAAACTGACCGGCGAACCAGTATCCAGGAATGTCGCCTGACCCTGGTAGTTAAAGACCAGCAGACCTCTAGCGTTTGGAATTAGCCTGAAAGGATACCGCTCAGACATGTATTTTTTCTGCATATAGGCATCGTTGTGGGAGCGCTTACGGTCTAGCTCATCCATACCGTGCACCATTCGCTGAGACATAGATCTATAATGTGAATGAGTTTCACTATTGATGAACTTATGGTGAGTCAGCAGGATCTTATCAAGTAGCTCACTGGCTTCCTTGCGCTTGCCTTCCTTCTCCAGCTTGAGGGCATCGGAGGCTCGGTCTCCCACTTCTGCATATGCAAATCGTTCCATCAAGGCGGCATCCTTTAGAGCGGTGTCTGATTCAGCCTTGTTGACCTGGCGAACCGATGCTACAGATTCCAACTCAATCAAGCTACCATTCTCATCCTTTGCCTTAAAGTTAATTTTTAGCGGAATTTCGGTATTTTCTTTACCAGGCGGGATGGTTAGTTTTATATACAGCTCACGACTTCTGCCAGCAGATAATGATCCCAGGTAGACACGTAGCCTGCCCTTGTCTGGGCACTCAAAGCGCCAATCACCTAACAGGGAAACCTGTACTTCTTTCGGATAGGACAGGGTTACTTCAACCTCATGTGCTATGATCGATAATAGTTCCTTGAAAACTCCCTTGAATATCTCAGGAATGTCGCTAGGGCCTTCTATGAAGCGGAACAGACCTTCTCCCTGGTTCGCCATCTCCTCCAGCAAGTTTTGATCATAATCACGGCCGACACCGAAGGTGGAAGTTGATACCCCTCTTCGGGCAAGTTCCCTGGCATGGGTAGCTAACTCTGTATGGTCGGTAATACCCACATTAGCCAACCCATCGGTGAGTAGCAAGGCATGGGTGAACAGCGCTGGGTCACTAACCTCGGCTATTTGCTGACAGCCAGTTAACCAACCATCGCATAAGTTAGTCATTCCGCCGGAATGAATACTAGCAATCCTTTGTTGAAGTACTGGCTTGCTCTCTGCATCGAGCAGCGTGCTGGGAAATTCAATCCGGACCTGCTCATCATAATCAACCAGAGCAACCCGGTCTTTTCCATTTAATAGGTTAACAACATGGTTGGAAGCCTTCTTGACAAATTCAAGCTTATCACCTGCCATCGACCCAGACCGGTCGATAACCAGTGCCAAGTTTAATGAAGGTCGTTGGTACAATTCATCAGCTTTGGATGCTTGAACTGCCACCTCCAGAAAGCGTTCTGACTTTTCTTCCCATGCAGTCAATAGCTGGTCAAAGTTCATTTTTACTGACAATTTCTTTTTATTCAAGTAAACCTCCCTTTCATTATTTATAAGAATATTTTTCTGGCTAATTTTATTAATTCCTCCAGACGCTTTTGATCGTTGGGTGTGAGCGGCTCATGAAAATGGATCTCTATTCCTGGGACAATCACGATTCTCTGCCAGCTTTCAGATGGGGTACCTGCCACATAGTTTGGTTTATAGATCGGCTTGGAAGGCTGTGACTGGAGGTTACTGGTTTTCATATCACGGGATTCTGGTTGTGTATTGAGCAGCCGCGAGATATATTCAAGAGCTTCTGTGGAGTTGGATTGGGCAGTTTTGTCCTTGAGTGCAACCTCGAAGGATGGCTTTTTTACGTTTTCAGCCTTTTTGCTCTCCAACAAAGATTGCACCTGTTGGGTGGTCAACGAGTTGATTTGTTCACGGATTTCTTTGAGTGGCAGATAGTTCTTTTTCAGCTCCTGGATCAGCATTAATCGCTCAAGATGCTCTTCATTGTAGTATGCATACTTCCCACGATTAATTGGTTCGGGGAGCAGCCCTTCTTGCTGGTAATAACGAATGGTTCGCAGGCTTACCCCGGCCTTTTGTGCTAATTCCTGGATCAGATACTCATTCTGAATCATGATCGAGCAGCATCCTTCCTTTCTACATTTCAATGATACTTTATCGTAACAGCATTACTGTTATTATAACACTAATTGTGTGATTAGTCAAGTTTTTTTAAAACCTAGTTCAATGTGGTGAACGATGTTCGTGGTAAACTAAACATAAGTCGAAAATACATAACCACAATGGATAATTTAACAGCTTCATCCGTCGCTCATCCCAACATCGCCTTTATCAAGTATTGGGGCGATATTGACCCATCCCTGCACATCCCTGCCAACGGGTCGATCTCGATGAACCTACAGGAGCTGTATACCCGCACCCAGGTAAGTTTCGATCCGGATTTAGAGGGCGACCAATTCAGCTTGAACGGCAGGCTTGTGGAAGATGTTGGTCTCACCAGGGTGAGTGATTTCCTGGAGCATGTGCGCCAGATGTCTGGAATAGTCATTTTTGCAGCCGTGGAAAGTTACAACAACTTCCCGGTGGGCACCGGGATTGCCTCTTCTGCATCTGGTTTCGCTGCCCTCAGCCTGGCAGCTTCGCATGCAGCAGGATTGGACCTGGATGAGCGCGCCTTATCCCGCCTGGCGCGCAGCGGCTCAGGCTCTGCCTGCCGCTCCATCCCGCCTGGGTTCGTTGAATGGCAGGCTGGCTGTAGTGACGTGGACAGCTATGCATATTCGATTGCACCTGCTGGACATTGGGATATCGTGGATTGCATCGCGGTGGTTAGCCAGGAAGAAAAACTGGTCAGCTCGAGCACAGGACACCTGCTGGCTGGAACCAGCTCTTTGCAAGCTGCCCGAGTTGACGATGCTCCCAAGCGCCTCATGAGATGCAGGGAAGCCATCCTTAAACGCGATTTTGATGCACTGGCTGAAGTGGTTGAGCTGGATAGCAACTTGATGCATGCCATCATGCTTAGCTCCACTCCTCCCCTGATGTACTGGGAACCTGCCACGCAGGCAATCGTGCAGGCTGTCCAATCCTGGCGGAAATCCGGCTTGCCTGTGTGCTACACCATCGATGCAGGACCGAACGTGCACGTGATTTGCTCCGCCGATTCATCCCAAGATATCGCAGATAAAATAGGACTCCTGCCTGGTGTACAAAAAATTTACATTTCCAATCCCGGTGGTCCAGCGCGGCTTGAAAACAGCCGTTTTCAGCATAATTCCAGTCATTTAAAATCAATTTAAGCTTGCCAGCCTTAGAGTTCTGTTAGAATCCATCGACTGCAATTGATTCCAACTGGTTTCTTATTCCAGGAAGGGATATAATTTATTTGTTTAAAAAAAATGGATCCAGTCATAAAGACTCAGGATGTGTAAAGGAATAGAATGAATCTACAACTGATCATTGAATTTATCCTCGCCTTAGGGGGGTTGATTTTTATCCACGAATTTGGACATTTTATTGTTTGCAAGGTCTTAAAAATTGAGGTCGAGGAGTTCGGATTTGGGATCCCACCCCGGGCATTGACCCTTTTTGAGCGCGGCGGTACCAAATTTACGCTTAACTGGCTGCCTTTAGGTGGCTTTGTACGACCGAAAGGCGAAAATACCATAGGTCCAGAAGGCGAGATTTCGCCCGGCAGCTTTGCTTCTCATAAGCCCTGGAAGCGCATCGCGGTCTTCCTGGCTGGTCCCACGATGAACCTTCTGACAGCAGTATTCCTGTTTGCAATGATTTATGCCATCCTGGGCTTCCTACCAGATCGAAATCGTGTGCAACTTTTGGATATCGTACCAGACTCTCCAGCAGCTCAAGCTGGTTTAGTGGCTGGGGATGTCCTGGTCACGATAGATGGCAAAGAATTTCGTTCAATGGAAGGTTTCAAGGCGATCATTTATGCCAATCTGGGTAAACCAATCGATATCACCTATGAACGGGATGGTGTTATGCAAGACGGCAGCGTAACTCCTCTCCTGAATCCAGGCGCTACTGGTGCTGTGGGCATTGTGATGAATTATCCAACGAAACCGTTCACAATTGGGGCAGTGATACCAGAAAGTTTCACCTCGCTGTATGAATACTGCAAGGAGTTATTCGCAATGCTTGGTAAGATGATCCAGGGCACAGCGGATCCAAACACAGGGCGATTGGTGGGCCTCAAAGGGATGTATGATTTATACTCTTCGGTACGGGTCAGTGCCAGCACACCGGATGTTCCAAGAATTGCAAATATCATGCTATTTATCGCCGGTATCAGCATATCGCTTGGATTAATGAACCTGCTTCCCATCCCTGCTTTGGATGGCGGCAGGATCTTGTTCGTCTTACCCGAGCTTTTCTTTCACCGCCGCATCCCGCAGAAGTATGAAATGGTGGTGAATTTTGTCAGCTTTGCACTTCTGATCGGATTAATGATCTTCATTAATTTACAGGATATCATCGACCCCATATCATTGCCAACACCATGATATCCCCAGAATTATCTATTCGCAAACCGATCCCCTTTACGAAATTAATCGATGCATTAGTAGATGAAAACATACCATTTCACCCACGCTATCTGAACCGGTTATCTGACCTCAACCCGGAAGATGCAGCGCTGCTCTGTGAGGCCTGGCCAAAAGTATCGCTGCGCCGTCGTAAAGCCCTGCTTGAGGATTTGGAAGAAATCCACCTGGCTGACGACCTGCTCTGCTTTGAAGAAGTTGGTCGGATTGCTTTTAAGGATATGAACCCCGATGTGCGTGTGCGTGCGATCCGCATCCTGCGTGAGTACGAGATGGTTGATCTTCTGCCTGCCTTCCAAGCAATGGCTGAACGTGACCCCGATTTTGATGTTCGAGCTGAAGCTGCTGCAGCTCTGGGAATGTACATTTACATGGGCGAAGTTGAAGATATCTCTCCAGCAAAATTAAAGCGGGTTGAAGAGTGCCTGCTGAGCCTGTTATCGAACCAGGAACCTGTCCTGGTCCAACGCAGGGCATTGGAATCAATGGGGTTCTCATCGCGCAACGAAGTTCCAGGGCTGATTGAAAAAGCTTATACCTCCGAAGATATGGATTGGGTGATATCTTCTTTGTATGCGATGGGACGCTCTGCCAATTCACACTGGTATCCGAAGGTATTAAAAATGCTTACGCATCCGCATCCTGGCGTGCGCGCAGAAGCTGCTGGTGCTGCAGGCGAGCTCGAAATCAAGGCATCCAGGCCAGCCCTGGTGGATTTGCTGGATGACGCAGATTTTGACGTCCGCATGGCGGCCATCTGGTCTCTCTCCCAGGTTGGGGGCAAAGGAGTCAGGAAAGCCCTGGAACGCTCGCTCGAGACTACTGAAGATGACGAGGAAGCCGATCAAATCGAAAAAGCCCTCGACAACCTGGATTTTACCGAAGAAATGCAGGACCTGGCAATCCTGGATATATCCGAGGATGGAGACGGAACTTCTGAGGATGACTATGCTGATAGCGACGATGATTTCATCTCTGAGGAAGACATGGATTGAGCGAATTATTTACATTATTCTTTAACAATCTTTTTCCCATTTTGCTGGCAGCCGCGATCGGCTTTGCCCTGGCAAAATGGTTGGGGATTGACCCTCGACCTCTCTCGCAGGTCGTTTTTTATATTTTCAGCCCTGTCCTGGTGTTTAATTTGATCATGAACAGCCAGCTGAGCAACCAGGACATCTTGCGTACACTGCTATTTGCCATCCTATTAATGGTCTGTATTGGATTACTGACCTGGTTGATTAGCGGTATATTACGATTCGATCGGAAAATGATGGCAGCTGTAATTATTACAGCCATATTCATGAACGCGGGTAATTACGGTTTGCCACTGACCAGTTTTGCATTTGGTGAGCAGGCACTCGCCTATGCGAGTGTTTTCTTTGTCATCAGTGCTTTGTTAACTAATACCGTTGGTATCGTGATTGCCTCGTCTGGTTCTACTGGTGTGATTAAAGCCATCAAAGGGTTGGTAAAATTTCCTGCCATTTACGCCCTGTTCCTTGGAATCCTGTTTCTCCAATTCGGCTGGAAATTACCATCCGGGTTGGATCGCACGGTTACATTACTAAGCAATGCTGCTATTCCGTGCATGCTGGTCCTGCTTGGGATGCAGCTGGTGAATATACGCTTGGATGGTCACGTCAGACCCTTGATCCTTGCCAGCAGCATGCGCTTATTGGTCGCTCCAGCGCTTGCCTATGGGTTGACCAGGCTGTTCGGAATTACCGGGCCGGCACAACAAGCAGTGGTATTGGAGGCTGGCATGCCGGTCGCGGTCCTCACCACCATTCTGGCGATAGAATTTAACGTCGAACCTACATTTGTTACAACAGCTGTCCTGGTCACCACCTTGCTCAGCCCACTCACTTTAACCCCATTATTGGCATTATTGGGGGCATAGGACGTATTAATTCTTTAACTAGAGGACCTTCATGTCTGAAGAAAATAAATGTTTACACGCTACCGTGATTGGACGAGTCCAGGGGGTAAGTTTTCGGTACTTTGTAATTGAGATAGCAGAGAGCCTTAAACTAAGGGGATGGGTCCGTAACAAATGGAATGGATCGGTTGAAGTAATAGCTGAAGGGTCTTATCTAAATCTTGAGACTTTATTGCAAGCACTACGCGAAGGACCACCCATGGCAAGTGTGGACGATGTTTGTTTTGAATGGCAACCTTACACGGGGGAATTCAAGGATTTCCAATTGAGAAATACTGATTGATCGGCATTATTCCTATGTAAAACCCAGCCCGCGTTCTTTTAATGAGATAAATCTTCCGCTTCCCACCACAATGTGGTCCAACAACTTAATATCCAAAAGTTCCCCAGCCTGGATGATTGCCCGGGTAATAGCAATATCATCCGGGCTTGGAGTAGGGTCACGTAGAGTAGAGACAGAGACGCCATACATAGATCGCTCTATGCGGTTTCCTCCATCCCTCTCTCCGAACCAGACATGAGACTTTCGCCTCATCCGGCTCTCCATTGAGTATTAAGATTGACGATAACCGTGTTCGGCCTGGTGGCATTTCTGGCACAGCGTTTCCAGGTCTTCAAGGCGATGAGATTTTGTGCCTTTCTTGTGGTGTGCTGCCAATTTCTCGGTAGACCCACATCGAGCGCACTTATACCCATCTCGCATCTTTACCCTGAGCTTCAATTCGGCCATTTCTAGGGGTTCATTGCGGGATTTCCTGCTTGTTGCCCCGATTGTGGCTGTGTAGATGCTTTCATCTGGGCCAGATTCACCCATCGGGTAGTCCATTGGCGGAGTTTCGCTATTTTCATCAGGGAGATAAGGGTGTTGAAACCCGTTTCTACCCTTCTGCATGTACTTGCTCCGCTTTAGTTCTTTCCGAGTGGGTAGCCATTGATACGTATCCAGGGTGATTGCCCCTTCACGTATCTCTGCCGTCCAGCGTGTCCTGTTATAGATGGTTTTAGTCTTGGCTTGGATGAGCGTGTGTTTCCGGCTACCTTTATGCTTCTTGAGCAGCCATCCGAGGTATCTGAACCACGTGAACCGGGTAATTTCTTCAATGTCTTCGAGTAGGCTGGTGTGTTTGTAGTACTCAGACCAGCCTTTCACGATGGCATTGAGGGTTGTTAGCCGGTTGTACTCGTCCATCCAAGTCCATGATCTGG
>Ga0209254_10004149_pt1 | contig 13254 bp, 12 predicted proteins | sample FrelakmetDIP11DI_FD_187148 | JGI IMG/M metagenome (GOLD analysis project Ga0209254, IMG submission 187148) | Freshwater lake sediment microbial communities from the University of Notre Dame, USA, for methane emissions studies - DIP11 DI (SPAdes)... | ecosystem: Environmental > Aquatic >...
CCGAAGGCGGCCATCCGGGCGCTCGACAGCTCGCGACCTATTTCGTCGGGCAAGGTGTTGGTCTGATGAACAGCATCCAGGACACCCGCACCGTGGTGCGCGAGTTCATGGAGGACTACCTCGCGGCAGTGGAGCGCTTGTCGGCTACGGTTGAGGATTGAGGCGGCCTCGGCGGCGCGTTCTTAGCCTTGCATTTGCGATCGCCTTACACGAAAGTAAGGCATCCTCCATTTTGAAAGGCTCAGTCATGAGTACCGCCACGTTGACCGCCAAGGGTCAGGTCACCATTCCCGCTGACGTGCGGCGCCGAATGGGTCTCGACGCGGGTGATCGTATCGAGTTCGTGGAGATCGAAAGCGGCGAATATCTGATCAAACCGGCGATCGATGATGTGCGCACGCTGAAGGGTCTGCTACGCAAGCCGGCCAAACCGATCAGCATTCAAGACATGAACGCGACCATCCGCAGGCGTGGTGCGGGCGGATGATAGGGATCGACACCAATGTCCTCGTGCGATACATCGCGCAAGATGACGCGACCCAGTCGGCGCGCGCCACCAGGCTCATCGAAAAGGAATGCAGCGCGGCGACGCCCGGATTCGTCGGTTTGGTGGTCCTGGTCGAAATCGTCTGGGTAAGTGAAAGCAGCTACGGTGCGACGCGTGACGAAGTCGCGGAGATCGTGCGCCGCCTGCTCAGCATCAAACAACTCGTGGTGCAGGATTCGGAGATCGTATGGAAGACGCTGCGTTCATTCGAGTCGGCTAAAGCTGATTTCGCCGACTGTCTGATCGAGGCTGTCGCGGTTGCCGCGGGATGCGACCGTACGATGACATTCGACAAGCAGGCGTCGAAGGCGGGAATGGTTCTGCTCAAATAGCGTTTGCGTCCGCAGGCACCCGCCAGGTCGCGCCACCACGCTTGAGAAGTGTCGTTCAGACGTCTTCGCCGAGCGGCACTTTGTCGCGCATCATTTCGAACGTAACGCCCGAATCCGTTGCCTCGGATACCGAAAAGCCGAGACCGGCACGCGGTTTTCGCCCCAGTGCGAACTCCGGCGGAATAATGTCGCGCCCGGGCTCGGTGGACTCGGGATCCGAGTAGTAGCCCAGCGCGTAGTTGCCCTGCGTGTAACCGAGCAGTTCCTGCAGTTCCGGTTCGAGCGTCCGTGCGATGTGCGGCGGGCACGACAGATACTGGTTTTCTTCCTGGCGCAGCCAGCCCAGGCAATAGGTGATGTTGAGGCCGAGGCGCGAGACGTCGGACTGATTTTTGCCGCCGGAATGCAACACCGTGCCGCTGTACAGCAGCACCGAACCCGCGGTCATTTCCGCCTGCACCACCTGATCGGGCGTTGCCTTGCGTTCCCATGGCCACGTCTGGCTGCCGGGCACCACCCGGGTTGCGCCGTTAGCGGCGGTGAAATCGGTGAGCGCCCAGATGGTGTTGAACTGCGGTTCGATCGACAGCGGCAGATACGTGCCCCACGCGAGGCGATCGCGATGCAGCACCTGCGCGCCCTGGCCCGGGTGAATGTAGATCGTCTGGGTCAGGTGCAGGATGATCCGGTCGGCCCACGGCTTTAAGAACTCGCGCGCGGTGGCGAGGACGACCGGATCGACGACCAGCTTGCGACACGTTGGCGTACGCGCCACCAGCGCGCCGGTTCGTTGTGTGTTGCGTCCGGTGAAATCGTCGGCCCCATAGGGTGTCCGCGCGATGAACGGAGTGACTTCGTCGACCATACGCCGCACGGTGGCCGCGTCGGCGATGCCTTCGACGATGCACGCACCGTCGCGCGCCATCGCCGCAAGAATGGCTTCCTGTGAAGCGTTCCTCTGGAGCGTTTGTAGTGTCATCGATTTCTCCAGCGAATTCGTTGGTACCTTACCCGAGCCGCGATTTAATCAATAGTCCTCGTCGAGCAACGGAAACGCGCTCAGCGCGTGCACAGGCACGACCGGCTCGGCTGGCAGCACGCAGTCGGGATTCAACTGATCGATGGAGCTGAGCCCCATCAATGCCAGGTTGATACGGATTTCGCTCTCGAGAATTTTGAGCATACGCACCACGGCATCGGCGCCGCCGGCGGCCATCGCAAAGCCTTCGAGGCGGCCGATGCCGACCGCATCCGCACCCAGCGCGAGCGCCTTCAGCACATCGGTGCCGCGCAGGATGCCGCCGTCGATGACGACCTTTGCCCGGCCGCCGACCGCACGGACCACTTCGGGCAGCATGTCCAGCGTGGCGCGCCCCTGGTCGAGTTGCCGGCCGCCGTGATTGGACACATACACAACATCGACGCCGTGGCGTACCGCGAGTTCCGCGTCTTCACCGCAGGCAATGCCCTTGAGCACGAGCGGAATGTCGAAGCGGTCCTTGATCCGTTTGACCAGTTCCCACGTAAACGAGGGTTGCAGCGTGACGACCGCCTCCGGCGGCGGCGCATTTTCTGCGCGGCGGCCGGTCAGCGGGACGTACCGTTTTAGAATGTCGCGTTCGCGGCGGCTGTACACCTGCGTGTCCACGGTGAGGCAGATCGCCTTGTAGCCGGATGCCTGGGTGCGACCGACGATGTCCATCAGCCAGGCTTCGTCACCGTGCGCGTACACCTGGTGGATCTTCGGGCCCGCACATTCGCGCGCGAGCGTTTCGAAATCGGGCGAGCACACGGAGCTCAGGATCTGCATCACGCCGAACGTTTCGGCGGCGCGCGCAGCGGACAACCCGCCGCCCGCTTCGAAAACCTGCAGCGAACCGATCGGCGCGAGCAGCACGGGGATGCGCAGATCCACGTCCAGCAGCCTGCGTTGTGTGTGCACCTGTGCGACGTCGTGCAGCAGCACGCGTGCCTTCAGCGCCAGACGATCGAACGCCAGCCGGTTGCGCTTCAACGACGTTTCGGTTTCCGCAGCGCCGATCAGGTAGTCCCAGTCGCCGCGCGTCAGTTGTCCGCGCGCGAGTGTGATCATCTGCTGCAGAGTCGAAAAATCCGCCGCCACGGCAATACTCCTTACGTAGATGCTGGAGCGAGTCTATCGCGGCCGAACCATCGAGTTGAAATTTCCGAGTGGTTTCGACGGTCCTCGCTACCGTGAACGCGGGTGCTTGAGCGACACTATCCATCCAACAGCGGCACTCATCAGCGCTACTCGACAGTGGCGCTCAACAGCGGAGACACGCATGACCATCCATCTATTGTGGCCGACGATCCGTTGGCCCGACGAATTGCAGATCGAACGCGAAGCGGTCGGCCCCGGCGTCACCCCCCACTTCAGCCACAGCGTAAAAGACGTTACCGACGACGTATGGGCGCTCGCCGATGGCATTGTCGGCGGCCCGGATCTGCCGGATGAAATCATCGCGAAAATGAAAAGGTGCCGCATCCACGTGCGCCCGGCGGTCGGCTTCGACAACATCGACATCGCCCGTTGGGGGCGCCATGGCATTCCCGTCTGCAACACGCCCGACTACGGCACGATGGAAGTGGCCGACCACGCGATGGCGCTGATGTTGTCGTTGATGAAGAGTATTGCCTTTCACGACGAACGCTTGCGAGAGGACCCGCGCGGCAACTGGATGCCGGCGCTGAATCCGTTCGGCAAACGCTTGTCGATCTGTACCTTCGGCATCGTTGGACTCGGGCGCATCGGCACGGCTACCGCGCTGCGTGCGAAGGCGTTCGGCATGAATGTGGTGTTCTACGATCCGTACAAGCCCAACGGTTCCGATCTGGCGCTCGGCATCAAGCGCGCGGACTCACTGGCGGAGTTGTTCGCCCAGAGCGATGTGGTGAGCCTGCATGCGCCGTCGAGCGAAGAGACGCGCGGGCTGATCGGGCGTGACGTATTCGCTGCCGCAAAAAAAGGCATGATCCTGGTGAACACGGCGCGTGGTGCAATTGTCGATATCGATGCGCTGCACGATGCGATGAAAGACGGCATCGTGCTGGCAGCGGGCCTCGACGTGCTGCCGACGGAACCGGCGGACGTGCAGGCGCCGCTGATCAAAGCGTGGCATGCCGAGGAAGAGTGGATACGGCATCGGCTGCTGCTGACGCCGCACTCGGCATTTTTCACGCCCGAGAGTGCGCGTGACATGCGGGCCATCGCCGCGCGCACGGCGGCGAAGTACCTGCGCGACGGCCGCCTCGAGAACTGCGTCAACGAGCAGTTTCTGACGCATCGGCGGTAATCCCGCGCTTTGAAGGCTTCGTAGCGGTGAAACGCATCGATACCCCGAACAAACCGACCCAGTGAGAGCCGAGCATGAGCAATGACCAACGAGACCGTAGTGGCGCAGAGAGCCTGGTGCAGACCTTCGTCGATGCCGGCGTGCGCGTCTGCTTCACCAATCCCGGCACGTCGGAGATGCACTTCGTCGCGGCACTCGATTCCAACCCGGACATGCGCTGCGTGTTGGGGCTCTTCGAAGGGGTCGTGACCGGCGCCGCGGACGGCTATGCGCGGATGACCGGCACACCGGCCGCGACGCTGCTGCATCTGGGGCCGGGGCTCGGCAACGGTCTTGCCAATCTGCACAACGCCAAGAAGGCGCGCACGCCGGTAGTCAACGTCGTAGGTGATCACGCTACCTACCATCGCAAGTACGAAGCGCCACTGACCTCGGATGTCGAAGGCATTGCGCGGCCGGTCTCCGGCTGGGTGCGCGTTTCACAATCCGCCGATGATGTAGCGCGTGACGGGGCCGAAGCGGTGCAGGCAGCGCTGGCGCCGCCCGGGCAGGTGGCAACGTTGATACTGCCCGCCGATACGGCATGGAACCGGACCACGCACACCGCGAAGCCGCTGCCGCGAGTTATGCCGACCGCGGTAAACAGCCAACGGATTGATGAAGTTGCGCAGGTGCTGCGCAAACGCGAATCCTGTGTGATGTTGATCAACGGCACGCTGACGGCGCAGCGCACGGCACTTGCGAGCCGTATCGCCAAAGCATGCGGCGCGCGCCTGATCATGGACACGTTCGTCGCGCGTCTGCAGCGTGGCGCCGGACGTGTCGATGTTGCACGGTTGCCGTACTTCGGCGAGCAGGCGGCGGAAGTATTGGCGGGAACTAAACACTTGGTGCTGATTGGCACGCAGCCGCCGGTGACATTTTTTGCGTATCCGGGCAAACCGAACTGGCTGACGCCGGAGGGTTGCGAACTGCACACGCTGGTTGAACGCGATGGTGACATCGACGGCGCGCTCGATGCGCTCGCTCAGGCGGTGGGTATTGTCGGTGTCGACGCCGACGTTCTGGCGGCGGAGCGTCCGCCGCTGCCGAAAGGCGAGCTCAATGGGCGCTCGATCGGTGCCTCAGTCGGACATCTGTTCCCGGACAACGCAATCGTGGTCGACGAAGGCGGCACCGCAGGTGGCGGCACGACCTTCGCCACACGCAGCGCGCCACCGCACGACTGGTTGAGTCTCACCGGCGGATCGATCGGCTATGGAGGACCCGCCGCCACCGGTGCGGCGGTTGCGTGCCCGGGCAGGCGCGTGATCTGCCTGCAGGGCGACGGTGCGGGCATGTACACGGTGCAGGCACTGTGGACGCAGGCGCGTGAACGTCTCGATGTCACCACGATCATCTTTGCGAACCGCAAGTACGCAATCCTGCAGATCGAATTCGGTCGTGTCGGGGCACACAACCCGGGCCCCAAAGCGATGAGCATGCTCGACCTGACCAATCCGGCGCTGGATTGGGTGTCGCTAGCAAAAGGGATGGGTGTACGTGGCTTCAAAGCGACGACCGCGGAAGAATTCAACCGCGCCCTGGCAGAATCGTTAGCGGAGCCGGGTCCATCGTTGATCGAAGCAGTGATCTGACCGCGGGCATGTGAGGCGCTCCGCCACGATCTGCATCAGGTGACGAGTCGCGCGGCTGAGTCAACCGGTGCGAACAGCGCGTCGAGGAAATACTCTTCCACCAACAACGTACCCGGCCGTCGTCCGGATCGATGCCAGAGACTCGCGCGCCCGACGATCACACCGGCTCCACGATGCCAACGCAGCGCCACCGGCATAGCCGGGCGTTGCCAGAGTGGATCGTGGAACAGCAGTTCCGCCAACGGCCTGCGTTGCAGCGCCTGCAGCGCAGCCACACTGGGATCGTTGATGTTGGTCAGCGACCGCGCCAGCACCACGGTGCGCCCGGGCAGCGTCAGCGCGACCTCGCGGCAATAGATGCGTCTGCAATGGATATCACCCCGTCGACTCGCCAGCAGCGCATTTTCCCAGGTGGCCGCGCGCGCGGAGCCCTCGTACAACGGCGTAACGCTGACGCGTTGGCCATGAACACGCGCGATCGCCTCGGTGAGTGCGTCGGGCAGTTCGATCCAGGCTTGGTAATGTGTCGGCAGCTGGCGCACGACCGGCACTGTGTACACGCGATCGCGCGCGGGGCCGACGCCGGGGACCGGCGCGCGGGTTTTGTTGCGCAACGAATTCAACGACGGCTGCATCGTAACGGCGGCGAGAATCGGTATCGCGACGTTGCTGCGGTGTTGGCAGGATGCTGAAAAAGCAACCTGTTAGCGCGCCGTTTCAGCGGCTTGTCGACCCGACAGCGTTGCCAGGTTCCGTGTGTGGCCGGCGCGATCGATGCCGTAACGCGACACGATCGCCAGCGCGGCAAAACACAGTCCCAGGTACACGGGCAGGAATGCAACAGCGAGGTCGAAGCGGATCTGGTTCGTCACCTGTGCTACGCCGGTGATGCCGTCGAGACCGACCATCGACACGATCGTGCCTGCACCGATGATCCCGCCCGCCGATACGGTTTTATAGGCAAAACTGCGGGCCGCAAAAAACAATCCTTCGGAGCGGCGTTGGGTAGCGACTTCGCTGTCCTCAACGACGTCGGCCATCATCGAGTCGAGCAGCACGTTGCCGATCACCAGCCCGATCACTTCGACGACGATGAACACCGAATAGATGGCGAGACTCGTCCAGCTGCCGATGGCGGGCCAGTTGCCGGTCAACAGCAACACGTAGGGGACGGGATAAAGAATGAGTCGCGTCGACAACGCGGCGATCGCGGCGCGCGGTTTGCCGAAGCGGTACCCGACGTATGGCGCCAACCAATAAGCGACGAGCGGTGAAATCAGCACGAACACGCCGGTGGCCGCGATCTGAGCGCCGGAAAAGCCGAAAAAGAAGGTGGTGTTGTACAGGTACAGCGCAGTACCGAGACCGCCGGCAATGCCGACGAGCAACCCGTAGCTGAACAGCGCTGCAAAATTCCGGTTGCGCAATGATTGAAAAATCTGCGTGATTTCGTGCGTGATCGAACCGAATTTGAACGCGTCGCTTGGACGCGGCAACGCGGCGGCGACGCGCTGTGTGCCGAGGGACGACACCAGGATCGAGGCTGCGATCAGCAGCGCGCCGACGGTTGCATAGATCGAATAACCCGTCTGCACGGTGACGCCATACGCACCGACCCAGAAAAAAAAGTTCACCGTGTGAATGCCGTTGCCGCCGTACCAGCCGAAGCCGTGCCGTAGCGCCAGCCACTTGTTTCTGCGGTCGTAGTCCTTCTCGAGATCCGGCAGCAGCGCGGTCGAAGGTACTTCGAAGAACGTGGTAGCGGTACGGATCAGCAGAGCCATCACCAGGACGTACCAGAAGGCGCTGTCGGCATCCAGCGCGATCACCGGATGGAACAGCGCGTAGAACGCCGGCGGCAGCACGAACAAAGAGGCGTACATGAACGGGTGGCGGCGCCCAAGGCGCGAGTTGGTTTTGTCGGACCAGTGGCCCAGCAGCAGATCGAAGACCGCGTCCCAGATCATCGCGATCGCCAGCGCGATGGAGGCGAGGTAGCCCGGTACCCCCAATACTTTGTTGGCGAAGATCAGCAGGAGGTAGCTGAATGCGTTGTCCTTGATGCCGAATGCGACCGCTGCCGATCCGTAGAACCAGAAGATGGGTGTGCGTTCGAGCGGCGTTCGGGCCAGGGCGTGCATACGATTCACCGGATTGGCTTCGAGACGGGTGCGTCGATGGTACTTCAGGCGACGGTCGAGTCGACAGGCACAACAGTCGGGCCGAAGTGCGGGAACGGCCGGTCGCGGACATCGCCCGGATGCCGTTGCGCATGGGCGAGAAATGCCGCTGCGAGGTGGCGGTGCCAATCCGGAATCGGTGCGACGCCGCATTCATTGGCGAGCGCGTCGAGGTAGTCGTAGCAGTCGATCGTGCGCTGGTGGAAGTGCCGCTGTTTGACGCCGTTGTCGCGTAGTTCGGCGATCTCGGCGCGCGTCTGTGCATGCATCAGCGCCGCGGCGGGCGGATGGAATCGGTTGGTGAACAGGCGCGCAAGCCAGCGGGCCTGCATCTCGAACAGCGGGAACGGCACGATACGAAACGGCACTCCAATGAAGCCGAGCGTCGGGTGGTCGATGTGCAGAATGTCGCGGTAGAGCCCGCGCACCCAGCTGTCGTCGCACTGGAGCAGCCCCTCGTCGAGGAACCGGTAGCGATAGTGATAGCCGGTGCAGTAGATCAGATCGTCAACAGGCTGGGTGAAGGAACCGCCGCGCAGCCTTAGGCGGCCGTCAGGGAGCAGTGCGTCGATGGCAGGCATGCGCGACAGATTGCCGCTGCGGCGTTGCGGCTGTGCCAAGGCATCGAATAGCTCGCCGCACCAGAGCACCTCACTTGCGACGGTGGCAATTTCGCGACTGAGATCCGCGCCCGATGCGGCCGTGCCGAGCAGCGCGACACGGCGGTTGTGATAGCGCGTCGGCTCGCGGTAGTTGTGGCTGTGCAGTTGAGTGCCGGGAAAGTCGGAAGTACCCGGGAGCACCGGCACGCGCGGCGCGGTGTAGTGACCGCTGCACACGACTACCGCATCAAAATGCCGATGCTGTTCGCGACCTTGTTCGGTCACGTGCACGCGCCAGCCGCCCTGGGCGTCGCTGCGTACGTGTGTGACCCGGGTTTCGAACGCGATATCGGCGTTCACGTTGAAATGACGCGCAAAGCGCTCGAGATATTCGCGCACGCGTGTGTGCCCCGGAAATCGTTGCCAGTCGTCGGCGCCACCGCCGGAGCTGTCGAAGGGGTAGTCGATGTATGCCATCAGGTCACGTGGCAGATTGGTGCGCAGTGACGCGTACAGCGAGGTGTGAATATGCGTGCCGCGCTGACCCAGCGGATCATCCTCCGTGTGCGGTGTGTAAACCCAGATCCCGCCGACGGCGTCCGACTGCTCGAACACCGTCACGCGCATGCTCGCGCGGGTGAGTTCGCGGGCCGTGACCAGCCCGGCGGCGCCCGCGCCGATGATTGCGACGTTGGTTATTGGCATGTGCACGATGCAAAACCCCGCGTGCCGTCGAAGTTGAAGTGCGCGCTGCGCATCTGTTCGTTGCCCCCTGACGAGGCACAACTATACATTGGAGTTCGAATAGCAATGCGCCGCGGCGACGAGCGATTGGCTCGAGATGAATGGATAACCCCATTGTTCGCGCTTTAGGATGCGCATCTCAATCCACCCGAACCGGCACTTCCAGATGAATCTACACACGCGCCTGCGCGCTCGAGTAATTCTGTTGGTCGGCATCATGCTGTTGGGTGCCCACGCGGCGCGCGCCGAACTTTTGACCGGGCGCGTGCTACACGTCACCGACGGCGATACGTTCATCCTGGAAACCGGCGGTGACGAACGGGTGACGGTGCGCGTTGCCGAGATTGACGCGCCGGAGGGTGACCAGCCGTTTGGCGCGGAGTCCCGGTTGCTGTTGGCGCAACTGATCGACGGCAAGGTTGTTCAGATTGCAGTCAAGACGACAGACGATTACGGCAGGACCGTGGGTCGGCCGTTCACCGCTCTAAAGGACGTCTCGAGCGAGATGGTCCGCGCCGGCGCTGCGTGGGCCTATCGTCAGTACCTGACCGACAACGAACTGCTACGCCTCGAAAGCGAAGCGCGGGCCTCGAGAGTCGGACTCTGGGCCGCGAGCGCACAACCGGTTCCGCCGTGGGATTGGCGACACCAGGAAATTGCGGTTCCCAGCCAAGCCTTCATTCAGATCCCTGATCAGGCTTCTACTCGCGGCTGCAATATCAAAGGCAACATCAGCAGCAACGGTGAGCACATCTATCACCTCCCCGGACAACGGTACTATGGCGCGACCCAAATCAATGGCGCGCGTGGCGAACGTTGGTTCTGCAACGAATCCGACGCACGTGCAGCAGGCTGGCGACGGTCGCGCACCTGATTTGGGAAGAGGCGCGCGTGCCCCTGAGAGAACGGCTCAGCGCAATCCGAACAGCTTGCGCGCGTTCTCACCGAGCACCAGGCGACGCCGATGCTCGGTCATCCCCGCGAGACTTGAGCGCACTTCGTCGGCCGCGTTGATGTGCGAGTCGATGTGCGGATAGTCGGAACCCCACAAGAACCGATCCTCGCCCACCAGGTTGCACTGGGCGTCGATGGAGCACTCCTGCGGGTCCATCACGTACCAGAGATTGCGGCGGAAGTACTCGCTCGGCTTTTGCTCGAGCGGTGCGAAGGCGCCGAAGCGTTCGAACTTTGCATCGAGCCGGTCCATGACGTAGGCCGCGAAACCCGCGCCGGCTTCCACCACCAGCACTTTCAGTTTCGGAAATCGGTCGAACAGACCATCGCATACCATCGAGGAGACCGCGGGGATCAATTGCATGCTGCCGCCGAGGCCGAAGGCGAATACGGTATTCATTCCCTCGCCCTGGTCGTACCAACCCGTGCCGGCGAGACCCACCTGGCGTTTAAAACGCACAATCAGGTGCATGCAGATCGGCAGGTCGGCTTCCTGCAGTTCCGCCCACAGCGGATCGAAATCCGGATGCGACGGCCGCTTACCGCACACCCGCTCCGGCGCCATGAACATACCTTTGAAGCCAAGCTTCAGGCAGCGACGAAGTTCCGTCAGCGCGAGGGCGGGGTCGTATAGCGGCACGTGGGCGATCGGCACGATCCGATCGCGCGCCGGTGAGGCGAAGTCCCACTGCCAGTTGTTGTAGGCGCGCGCGTAGGCCATCGCGAGGTCCGGGTCTTCCTCCTTGTCCCACAGGATGCCGATGGTCGGGAAGGTAACGCCCGCGTCCACGCCCCAGTCGTCGAGCAGCTTGATTCGTGCGGCGGTGTTCATGCTGGCGAGCGGGCAGGTGTCGAGGTATGGAATCGTCGCGTCGCGGAACAACGTGGTGGCTTCGTGCTCCACGCCACCCAGGCTCGCAAGCCGGCCGCGCATCAACACTTCGCCATCGACGATCAGCTCTTCGCCTTGGGGTGTTTGCCGGATCCGGATGGCGCGGTCGCGGTAACGCGGTTCGAGGTAACGCTCCCACAGATCTGGCGGCTCGAGCACATGTGAATCTGCATCGACGGTGAACGGGCGGTTCATTGATGATCCTCGAGCAGGCGTGTTCGTCAACGATGCCTCGTCGGCGTGTGCAATGGAAGCCATCGCCGAAATCGGGCGTAACGGAAAGGCGGGGTCAGAGTGCCTTATTTTGTTCGGCGCGCATTCCGAGGAAAAGGCACTCTGACCCCATTCTCGCGGCATACTGGCCGACGGAATACAGCATCGGTCAACGGAGATTCCATGAACGACACCAAGAAGACGGTCCGGTACGAAATGCTCGACGGTGGGGTGGCGCGCGTGACGCTCGATCGCCCCGAAGCGCGCAATGCGCAGAGTCGTCGTATGACGTATGACCTGAATGATGCGCTGACGCGCGCGGCGTTCGACGACGATGTCAAAGTCATCGTGCTCGCGGGAGAAGGGCCGCACTTTTCATCCGGGCACGATCTGCGCGACCGCGAAGCCTACGAAATGCAACCGATCGGAATCTCCGGTGGTTTCAAAAAGCCCGGCGCCGAAGGCCACATGGCATTCGAAGAAGAGGTTTACCTCAACATGTGCCGCCGCTGGCAGCAGCTGCCCAAGCCGACCATCGCGCAGGTGCAGGGCAAGACCATCGCCGGCGGGCTGATGTTGATGTGGGTCTGCGATCTGATCGTTGCGAGCGACGATGCGACGTTCACGGATATGACGGTCGACTTCGGCGTCAACGGTGTCGAGTGGTTTGCGCATCCGTGGGAGTTCGGCATTCGCAAAGCGAAAGAAATGTTGTTCACCGGCGAGCCGGTCACCGCGGCACAGGCCTACAACCTCGGCATGCTCAATCATGTGGTGCCGCGCGAAGAACTCGCGGACTTCACGCTGAAACTCGCCGGCAAGATCGCGACGCGGCCGAGTTTTTCACTGAAGCTCGCGAAGATGTCGTGCAACCAGGCGTTGGATGCGCAGGGCTTCTGGACGGCGCAGCAGGCGGCGTTCAACCTGCAGCATCTGGGTCATAGCGCGTGGCGCGAACGGCACCTCGCGCAGCAGCTGGCGGACAAGGACAAGCCTGGGTAGTTTGGCGCGCGCGCAGCCGATTAGGACGGCGCAATTGAGGTGCGTCCGTATTCGGCCTGCAGAACGAATCGGTGGATTTTAATTCTAATCTTCGGCTATTCGGGTAACGCCGGGTCGCGCGGGTATACCGACGGGCATCGCCCCTGGCGTGGTCATCATCACGCCTCGCAGCTGACTCGCGAGACGCAATGCAAGCGCGACGATGGTCAACGTGGGGTTTGCCATTCCCGCAGTTGGAAAGGTGGACGCGCCTGCAAGGAAAAGATTCTCGATGCCGTGTACCCGGCAGTCGGAATTGACCACGCCATCGCGGGGGTCTACGGACATGCGTGTGGTTCCCGCATGATGATGGGCATTCGGGTCCGGCGTCTGACTCCGTGCTATTCGCACCTTGCCCAAGTCGGCAGATTCGAGCGCCGCGACGAACGCCCGGCGAACGCGCTCGAGCGCGGCCTGCTCCTCTGCGCGCCAGCGCCAATGCAACTCCACCAGCGGCCCCCCGAACGCATCTCGGCGGTTTCCCAAAACGACCCGATTATCCGGATTCGGTGCCTGTTCGAGATTGAGCAGCACGCGCACAAAGCTTGGCACCTCCGAGCCTTCGGGCCGGGCAGACCAACCAACCCCACCGATCGGGTAGTCCCCTCTGCGTCGCAATCCCGCCATGCGGAGGAACTCTTTCAGCATCCCAAGGCTACGCCATTGTCGAGCTGTACCCGGCAATAGAGTCGCCGATGCCTGAAGCAATCCTTCTTCGCGCTGCAGTTCCGGCGACAACGCCAATCGACCCATGATCGTTGTGCCATCTGCAGCGAGATGCTGGCCAAAAAACGCTGC
>Ga0209254_10004150_pt1 | contig 13251 bp, 10 predicted proteins | sample FrelakmetDIP11DI_FD_187148 | JGI IMG/M metagenome (GOLD analysis project Ga0209254, IMG submission 187148) | Freshwater lake sediment microbial communities from the University of Notre Dame, USA, for methane emissions studies - DIP11 DI (SPAdes)... | ecosystem: Environmental > Aquatic >...
TCTGATTCGATAAAAGCAGATTAGTTTTTTCCAAGTCTTCTTTGATGCGGAGAAGTTCATCGGTCTGAGAGGTAAGCTTTTTCTCCCTCTCCCTCAAAGACTGAGACATCTGATTAAAGGTATCGGCAAAACGCCCGATTTCATCATGCGAAGGTGGCGTGATGTGAACAAATTCGCCGCGCCCGATCTTTCCTGCTTCGAGAGCAAGGATTTTAACCGGCCGGGTGATGTTACGCGCCAAAATATATGAGAGCGTGAAAGCAAGAATCATCGCCATAAGAATTAAGCTTACAAAAATCATTACCACTTCATTGCGCACGTAAAAGTATTTTTCCTCAAAAATTCCCACACCCAAGGCACCGATCGGTTTTCCCAAAATATTCTTGATCGGCGCGTATGCCATGATATACCAGTAATCAACTACTAATGCCCGTTCAAGAAAATCTTTTCCCTCAACAAGTACTTTTTGAGACACTGCCGGGGATAATCGAGTCCCAATGGCGCGGTTGCCCTGTTTATCTATATACGTTGTGGCAATGCGGAGATCCCCCAAAGATATCGTGACAACCTCAACTTCCTTGGTTTTACGAGACACCTTTTTAAAAACAAGGTTTTTAATTTTATCCACCAGCCCATAGTTGCGGTTAAGGATAACGCCACCAGCAAGGACCCCAAGCAGCTTACCTTTCTTGCTCAAAACGGGAACCCCGGCACCCAACATGAGGGCAATGTCTTCTTTTTGTTTTAAGGGTTGCCCCACCTCAGAAGTTGGGGTAAGAGGAAAAGCTGCCTTTCTGGCAACCCTTTCTCCTTCCTTACTAATGTCGTTCCTTGGAATTATAAAGGCGGTCTGAATGATCTCTTTGTTGAGTGGTAGGTGAACCAGCGGATGCGAAGAAAAATCATCTCCTTCTTTCTCGGGGTTATGAGCTCGATAGATAATTTTTCCCTCAGCATCAGTAAGGAAAAGAATATCCAATCCCTCATTTTTAAGTATTTGGTCCAGTTCAGTTTTGATTAAATGCAAATCCCCTTTCGGCAAACTTTTCCTTAAAAAAAACCTCTCCGCAGTTATCTGGATTTTTGTTCTAATATTTGTCAGCTCTTGCTCATAAATTCCCCAGGCAGCATTTAAATCAGCACTCACCCGCTCTTTCGTCTCCTCAATCACCAATTTATTGATGAGATAATTGCCTGCTAAACCGGCTGAGATACCGGTAAAGCCGACCACCAGTAAAAAGGCCAAAATGAACTTATCTCGGAGGGTTAGCGTTATTTTTAGAAAAGGCATGGTAATGTTTGTAAAACAAAAAAACATTTTTTAGATAGATTTTATTATTTTTTCAACCGCTTGTAAAGCTTTAAGGAAACCATTGCTTTTTAATAAAATTGTGATACTATTTTTTCAATTTTTCCTCATAAAAACTTAAAAACTCAAATGATACCCATGACATTTGATAAGCATTTACAAGATCTGAGAAAAAAAATTAACCAGACAGATGAGCAGATCCTCAACCTCGTCTCCGCGCGGGCGCATTTCGTAAAAGAGATCGGGATGTTCAAAAAAAAATATAAGATCGAGCCGTACTCAGCCAACCGGGAAAAAATTATTCACCAAAGATTAGAGAAGTTTAATCAAGGCCCGCTGAGCAATGAAAATCTGAGAATTATTTTTGGAGAAATAATTTCCGCGTGCCTCTCTTTAGAAAAATCGCTAAAAATTGCCTACTTGGGGCCAGAGGCTACTTTTTCTCATCAAGCGGCATTACAGCAATTTGGGCACTCCCCCCAGTTCATCCCCTTACCGACAATCGAAGGGATTTTTAGAGAGGTGGAAAAGAAACAGTGTGACTATGGGGTGGTACCGATAGAAAATTCCACGGAAGGTTCCATATACCGAACCCTGGATATGTTTATTGAGACCCCGTTAAAAATTTGTGCGGAAATTTCCTTAGAGGTTTCTCTTTATCTCTTGAGTTCGCGTGACCGGATCGAAAATATCAAAAAAATCTATTCCCATCCTCAAGCGTTAGCTCAGTGTAGTCGTTGGCTTGCCCATTACCTTCCGGATATCCCGGTCAAGGAAGCCTCAAGTACTGCCCAGGCCGCCAAAAAAGCCAAAGAAGATCCCTCGGTGGGAGCGGTTGCCAGCAAGCTTGCCGCAAAAATCTATGATCTAAAAATCCTCAAAAACAAAATTGAGGACTATTCCAAAAACTTCACGCGGTTCTGGGTGATAAGCCACCAAAACACGGAAAAAAGCGGTCAAGATAAAACCTCCATCATGTTCTCTATTAAACATAAGGCTGGGGCATTACACAAAATAATTTATCCTTTTGCTCATTATGGGATTAATATGACGAGAATCGAATCTCGGCCTTTAAAAGACAGCCCGTGGGAATATTTTTTCTTTGTTGACGTAGAGGGACATGTTGCTGATACTAAGTTAAAAAAAGCTCTTAAAGAAATAGAAAAGATGGTAAAATTCTTAAAGGTCTTAGGCTCCTACCCCCGGAGCACATAATGTATCGTACTTTGTTTTTTTACCCTATCGGGTTGTTGAAGAACTATTATTTTGTCACCCTGAACTTGGTTCAGGGTCATATAATGTTTTTATTTCATTAGATGCTGCACACTGAAGAGATGCCGAAACGAGTTCGGCATGACCTTTCAGGGTTCAGCGTTCCACTTTGCCTATTTTATGAGTAATGCAACAACCTGATAGACCAAAGTGAAATACTTTGGTCTTTTTTGTAATTACCGCAGATGTAAGAGGATTGGAAAGAGAGTGGTTTATGATTTCTGCTGACCGCTTAGTAAGTGAAGGGGTAAAACAGATTACTCCTTATATTCCCGGAAAGCCTATCGAAGAATTAGAAAAAGAGTATGGTATCAGAGGAGCAATTAAAATGGCTTCCAATGAAAATCCCTTGGGCCCTTCCCCCAAAGCTATCGAAGCCATGAAAAAGTGTCTAAACACTATCCATCGTTATCCGGATGCAAACAGCCTTTTGCTCAAGGAGAAGTTATCAATAAAATTAAGCATCCCTCAGGACTGTATAATCCCCTCGAACGGGTCAAACGAGATCCTGGAACTTGTGAGCAAAGTTTTTTTACGACCGGGAGATGAGGTGATCATCCCTGAACCTACATTTTCTCTTTATGCCAAATTTACCCAAGCAATGGATGGTACCCCGATAAGGGTGCCTTTAAAAAATTTCAGTATTGATTTGCGCGCAGTGTTGGAAAAAATCAGTCCAAGGACAAAAATAATTTTTATTAATAACCCCAACAATCCAACCGGCACCATAGTAAAAAAGAAAGAGTTTGAAGAATTCCTCAAAAATATTCCCGCTCCTATAATCATTGTTTTAGACGAAGCTTACGGCGAGTTTGTCGAGGAGCCTGATTTTCCCCAGGGCAAAAATTATTTGGACGCTCAGCATTGGATTATTACTTTGAGAACGTTCTCTAAGGTTTATGGACTTGCGGGGTTACGCATCGGATACGGATTAGCTCCGCAGGAATTAACGCACTATTTGGATAAAGTGCGCCAACCCTTTAATGTAAATTCTCTTGCTCAGGTTGCGGCTTTAGCAGCCTTAGACGATAACGAGCATTTTGAGAAAACCCTTCAGCTCGTCTCTGACGGCCGGAAATATGTTTACCAGCAATTAGACCGACTCAGTGTGAAATATATTCCCAGTCAGAGCAACTTTATCATGATCCACTTGGGAGAAAAATGCCCCCGCGTGTATGATTCCCTGTTACGGCTGGGCGTTATTGTGCGGCCATTAACGTCCTTTGGTTTTCCCGAATATATTCGGCTCAGTATAGGGACTCCAGAAGAAAATAAAAAATTCATCGACACCTTAAAAAAAGCACTTCTCAATCAGCAATGAGCGAAACAATGGTAAAATTTAACAGCGTAGCAATAGTTGGGGTAGGACTGATAGGAGGCTCTTTTGCGCTTTCCGCACGACAAAAAGGAATCTTCAATCACATCGTGGGGATCGGCAGAACCACCGAAAACCTCCGAAAAGCAAGAGACCTTAACGTGGTGGATGAGTTTACCCTTAATCTTGACGAAGGAGTAAAAAATGCAGAATTAGTCGTAATCGCCACCCCGGTAAGTGACATTATTCCCATCATTAAAAAAGTACTACCTGCGCTAAAAAAGGGGGCCATCATTACTGATGTGGGGAGTGTTAAAAACGAAATCATGATCGAAACAGATAAGCTCTCCTTGCCCGGAGTCTTTTTTGTCGGCTCTCATCCCATAGCGGGAACGGAAAATTCAGGAGTTGAGGCAGCATTTTCAGATCTTTTTCTGGGAAAGAAATGCATTCTCACTCCTTCGGAAAAGACTGATCCTTCAGCTTTAGAAAAAATAAAAAACCTTTGGATGTCAGTGGGTTCAGAAGTTTTTTTTATGGATAGCGAGCAACACGACCAAATCTTAGGAGCAGTAAGTCACCTACCCCACATGATCGCTTTTGCCCTCGTAAATTATCTTCATGAAATTAATAATGAGAAAGAAAGTGTTTTTAAATTTTCCGGTGGGGGTTTAAAAGACTTTACTCGAATTGCCGCAAGCCATCCCATCATGTGGAAAGATATTGCCTTGATGAATAAAGAAAACCTGGTAAATTTAATGGAAGGTTTTCAGAAGACCTTAGAAGAGTTAAAAGAATTAATCAATCGCGGTGATGGAGACGAACTGGTCAGAAAATTTGAAGAATCCAGACGGATTCGGCGAGGGTTAATTAGTTAAAAGAAAAGGGCCTTTTTAAAAATAAAACATTTGACTTTTTCATTAAAGCTATACTATTTTTAGAAGATTAATTTTGAAATCAGTGGAATCTATTATAGTTAATAAAAATAAACGGTTAAGGGGAGCAATCTATCCCCCCGGTGATAAATCGATCTCGCATCGAGCGATTATTTTTGGTTCTCTTGCCCGGGGAAAAAGCAAGGTAACTAATTTTTGTCCGGGTGACGATACCCTCAACACGCTGAAAGCATTCCAGTCACTGGGGATAACGATAGAAGGAAGCGGGACCGAGTATACTATTTGGGGAAAAGGGTTAAAAGGCCTTCAAGAACCCTCTGATATCATTGATGCCGGTAATTCGGGGACAACCACCCGGTTGTTAACCGGCCTTCTTGGGGGACAAAATTTCTTTTCGGTTCTTACAGGTGATGCCTCTCTGCGTAAAAGGCCCATGAAACGAGTAACTGAGCCTTTGCGGGCGATGGGAGCAAAAATAGATGGCCGTGAGGGTGGTGATTATGTACCCTTAGCGATCCGCGGAGGAAACTTAAGGTCGATTACCTACCACACACCGGTTGCGAGTGCGCAGATAAAGTCGGCTATTCTTCTCGGTGGCCTTTATGCTGACGGTGTAACGGAAGTGATTGAACCCGTCCTCTCCCGAGACCACACCGAACGGATGTTGAAAGCGCTTGGCGCTCATGTTGAGACCAAAAACACCATGGTTCGGGTAGAAGGTTTTTCGGAGTTAGAGGCCTTTTCTCTGTTTGTTCCCGGAGATATTTCATCCGCGGCTTTTTTTGTTGTCGGTGGAGCAATCATTCCTGATTCCGAGGTAACTATTCGCGACGTTGGTATTAATCCTTTGCGAACGGGTATCTTAGACGTCCTCAAAAACATGGGGGCGGATATCAAAATCGGTGAGATAAAAGAAGAGGGCGGAGAAAAACGAGCGGATATAATCGTAAAATCTTCTTTGTTAAAAGCGGTAGAAATAAGCGGTGAGCTTATCCCCCGCACGATTGATGAGCTTCCGATTCTGACAGTTGCTGCTTCTCAAGCTGAAGGAACAACGATTATTCGCGATGCCAAAGAACTTCGGGTAAAAGAAACGGACCGCATTAAGGCTATGGCTGAAGGGTTAAGACGATTTGGCGTTCAGGTGGAAGAATTCGAAGACGGCATGGCAATCACGGGTCCTCAAAAACTTAAAGGCGCCCGAGTTTCAAGTTATGGAGACCATCGAGTGGCCATGGCATTTATCATTGCCGGATTAACCGCATCCGGGGAAACGATTGTTGAGGATACGGCACCGATTGCCACCTCGTTTCCCAATTTTATGGAATTATTGGATTCATTATCTCAGTAAAATATCGCGCTCATGGTCTCGATCATTACCATAGATGGCCCCTCGGGTGCAGGGAAAAGCACGGTAAGCCTTGGCCTCGCAAATCTTTTAGGATATACCTATGTTGACTCCGGGGCGTTATATCGTATTGTCACCCTTGAAGCGTTGCAAAAAAAAATCGCGGAAGAAAATGAAGACGCATTGGTAGACCTCTGTAAAAACCTGGAGGTTACCTTTCGCACTTCAAAGGGAAAGATAACGATCCTGAACCACGGTCGCGATGTTTCTGAGCAAATCCGCTTTCCCGAGATAAGCATGCTTGCCTCGCGGATATCCGCCAGAAAAGCCGTTCGAGACCAGATCACGGCTCTCCAAAGGAGGATAGGAGAAAAAGGAAATCTAGTTTTAGAAGGAAGAGATGCGGGGACAGTAGTCTTCCCTGACGCGGAGGTTAAGTTTTTCTTAGACGCAACGCCCGAAGAAAGGGGGAGAAGAAGATTTAAGGAATTAACGCTTAAAGGCTTATCAATAAGCCTGGAGCAAGTAACGCAGGATATCATAACACGAGACCATAATGACAGTACAAGAAGCCATGCTCCTTTAAAGCCGGCGACTGATGCTGTTATAATAAATTCTTCGGCAATGACTGTTGAAGCGGTTATTGCCCGGATGATGGAAGTCATCCAAGCAAAAAAAATTTAGGGGGTAAAATTGAATGGATAAAAGTGAAACGTTAATCGAGAAAAAAATTCAGACTCAGCCGGTCATCGCAGCCGCTGACGAGCAGGAAGGAGATCCAGATGATTCCTATGAAATGATGGATCAACTTTATGGAAATACCTTGAAAGACATCCAGGAAGGAGAGGTCGTTGAAGGAACGGTCGTCAGAATCAGTGCCGAATACGTTTTGATAGATGTGGGATATAAATCTGAAGGACAAATCCCCATCCGAGAATTCCAGGATGAAACCGGGGGGATCTCGATACAAGTAAACGATAAAGTTGATGTGCTCTTGGAAAGAAGAGAAGACGAAGATGGACTGATTGTTCTTTCTAAAAACAAGGCAGATCAAGCGAAGATCTGGGATAAAATCGGCAAGGTCTATGAAAATGATGAAACTATTGAAGGAAGGGTAATTTCCCGGATCAAAGGAGGTCTTTCCGTGGAAATCGGGGTCAGAGCTTTCCTTCCCGGCTCACAAATTGACCTCCACCCGATCAAGGACATGGACCGATTGATCGGCCAGACTTTTAAATTCAAAATTTTAAAATTCAATAAGAAACGGGGCAACATTGTTATTTCTCGCCGATCTATTTTGGAAAAAGAACGAGAAACCTTAAGAGGCGAAACCCTCAAGACCCTGGAAGAAGGCAGTGTTATTGAGGGCACAGTAAAGAATATTACTGATTATGGAGTGTTTATCGACCTGGGAGGCGTTGACGGACTTTTGCATATTACGGATATGTCCTGGGGACGAGTCAACCACCCTTCGGAGATGTTTTCTTTGGGAGACCGAATAAAAGTAAAAGTTATTGGCATGGACAAAGAAAAGGGCCGGGTCTCTCTTGGTCTCAAACAGTTAAGCGCCGACCCCTGGGCGAATGCTTCCGAAAGATACCCGGTGGGAAAAAGAATTGCGGGTAAAGTGGTAAGCCTTACCAATTACGGTATATTTGTGGAACTCGAAAAAGGTATCGAAGGACTTATCCATATTTCGGAAATCTCCTGGAATAAAAAGATTCGCCACCCTTCGCAGATTGTCTCTCTCAATGATGTGATTGAAGCGATCATCTTAAGTGTTGATCCTCCTAAAAAAAGAATCTCATTAGGCATAAAGCAGTTAGAGCCTAATCCGTGGAATATTGTTAAAGATAAATATCCCGTAGGAACCATTATTGAAGGAACCATTAAAAACATTACTGAATTCGGCCTGTTTGTAGGCTTAGATGAGGGTATTGATGGGTTAATCCACATTTCAGATCTCTCCTGGACCAAGAAGATCAAACATCCTGGCGAGGTCTATAAAAAAGCACAAAAAATTCAAGCTATCGTCCTCAATATTGACGAAAAACAAGAACGTTTCTCTCTCGGAGTAAAACAGTTGGAAAAAGATCCGTGGGAAGGAATCTCTCATAAATACTCCCCCGGAGAAGTATTCGAAGGCAAAGTTACCAATATTACCGACTTTGGTATATTCCTTGAGCTTGCCGAAGGGATTGAAGGTCTTATCCACATTTCAGAAATAAACAAGGATAAGGCTGGAAAGCTCTCTGAGTTTGTAAAAGTTGGAGATTCTCTCAAGGCTTTGATTATTCATATTGACGAAGCAGATAGAAAGATCGGTTTAAGCCTCAAAGGGTTAGAAAAGAAAACCGAAGACGATGAGACAAAAAAATATCTTACAGTTCAGGAAGCTCCGGCAACGTCTTTAGGAGAAATATTAGAAACAAAGGCTACTCCCCCAGAAAAAGGAACGAGAGAAAACACAGAGTCGGAAGGCGCTGAAGAAAAGGGTGAACCCATTAAAGAAGAACCGCAAGCCGAAGCCACTGCTCCTGAAAGTTTGACCGAGGCAAAGTCACCATCAGAAGAATGATACAATTGATCATGCTTCTGATTATGTTAAACCGTAACGTTGGATAACTCATGACGACGAAGAAGCATCCTATTTTAAAAGGCTTAATCGGTTTATGTGTTGCTTTGTTCCTTTTTTTCTTCTTCGCAATTTTCTTTTCCTCTTTTTTCGGCAGAGAGAGAAACCTTTCGCTGGGAGAAAAAATCGGGGTTGTTCCCATCACCGGAGTCATTACCGACTCCCTTGCCATTATCGATCAACTCCATGAATTTAAAAAGAACAATAAAGTAAAGGCGATCGTCGTTCGCATTGATTCTCCCGGTGGCGGAGTTGGCCCCTCCCAAGAAATTTACGAGGAAATCAACAAAATAAAAAAAGAAAAAAAAGTGGTTGCCTCTATTGGTTCCCTCGGTGCCTCGGGGGGATATTATGTGGCCTGTGCCTGCGATACCATTGTCGCCAATGCGGGCGCGATTACGGGAAGTATTGGCGTGATTGTGGAATATGCCAATTTCGAGGAGCTATTAGATAAAATCGGGCTTAAGGGCGTTGTCCTAAAAAGTGGAAAATACAAAGACGTTATGTCACCCATTCGGGAGATGACAGATGAGGAGAAAAGTTTACTCCAAGCAGTGGTTGATGACATACACCATCAGTTCGTATCAGCAGTCGTTAATTCACGGCATTTAACCAAAGAACAAGGGGAGTCCATTGCCGATGCAAGGATTTTTACCGGCGCTCAAGCAAAAGCTCTTGGGCTTATTGATGAACTGGGAAATTTTCGTGACGCGGTGGATATTGCCGCCAAGATGGGGGGAATAAAAGGAGAGCCAGAGCTTATCTACCCGAAGAAAAAACTCTCCTTTTTAGATTATTTTGTTGGGGAAACTTTGCACAAATGGGAAGAGGTCCTCTACTTTCCTTACCGTTTCAGTTATCTTGGTTCTCTTAACCGCTAACCATTCTCATAAACGATTCAATCTCGCGAAAATAGTGTTCCATTCCTGCCACCATCACATCATTATGACCTGCTCCCGGAATGATCACGAGTCTTTTTCTTGTTGACCCGGAAAGATCGTAGAGTTCCCTGCCCTCGCTTACCGGAATAAGCCTGTCTTTTTCCGCGTGGATCACGAGAGTGGGAAGGGAGACTGCTTTAATTTTATCTCCATTTCCAAACCCTTTGAAATTTTTTATCCCCGCGAATAATTCGGCAAACCCAAAATAATCAATGAGCGTCATCGTGTTTGAAAACCCACTCTCAAGAATGAGCCCCGTGAGACCCTGCTGATAGTGAGCCGCAACTTCAATCGCCGGAACAGTTCCGAGTGACCTCCCCATGATAATAATATCGCCTTTATAGCTCAGTTCTTCGAGAACCTTGATAAAACCATGGAATAAAGCATGAGCATCTTTTATTAAAGCGGTGGCGGTTGGTTCCCCATTGCTTAACCCATACCCCCGATAATCAGCAACAAAAAGGTTAACGCCGATTTCATTATAAAGAGACGCAACATAGTCGTAGTCGCTTGCAATCTCACCATTCCCATGAAAATAAAAAATAGTGGCCGCTTCCTTGTTTGTCGGATAAAATCTGCACCCGATAGAAATCCCCTCATCAACAGTAATAAAAGAGGTCATCGCCCTGGCAGTGACCGGAATTTCGGGGAGCTCTTTCCGAGGATAAAAAAGACGGGATAAAACCTCGGGCCGGTCAAGTAGTGCAAGATCATCAGTATTATTTGCTCTCATTTAAACCTCACGTTATTTACCTTCATCCGTTCCCCGACATCGCGGCGGCAGGGAACCATTTGCGTCCGGGAGCAGCGTCGGGTTGGCCTGAGGTCTTAAAAAATCTGCATTTTTCGTAATTGCCCGTCATTACTTATTGAGAAACTTTAATCACTCCACCGGAAACTCCGGTCTGGCTGCCCACTCTGTCCAACCGGCGTCATACCACGTAACGTCAGAGTAACCCAGAAGCCGGACAAGAACGAAGTAGGTCTGGCTTGCCTGATGACCGGTGCGGCAGTGGACAATGACCGGTGTCTCCTTTGTCGGAATGAGCTTCCCATAGATCCCCCGAAGCGCATCAATGGGTTTGAATGCGTTGTATGTATCGACCGTTGCAACATCCTCGGAAAAAGGACGATTGATCGCGCCGGGGATGTGCCCACCTCTGGCCTCGTCCTGTTTCTTGCCGGTGAAGTAGTCCGCTGAGCGGACGTCGAGAATGATAGTCCCCGGCTTGTTAATAGCCGTCAATACCTCTCTGGCTGTGACCGTAAACGTCTCGGGTCGCTCCGGGACGGGATAGTGTGACGGTTTAATTGATGGAAAAATCGTATCCAGGGGACACTTTTCAGCCTGCCATTTGGGAAAACCACCGCGTAGCATTCCATAGCGGCTATGCTGCAACCGTTCGCATGCCATGCCGACCAGAGTCGCATCCTGGAGCTTATCCGTGCATACCAGAACCACGAAATCATCCGGGCGAACACCCATCAACGAAAAATGTTCGGCCAGCATTGCCACGGGAAGCAGGGAAGATGGCACGCCTCGGACCAAGCCTCTCAGGCTTTCAAGATTCAAACTGAGCGAACCGGGGATATGGCCGGAGTTATACTCAGGCTGGGTACGCAGATCGATGATCTTTAAGCCTGGTTTCCCAAGATTCGTGTTAAGCCAATCCGTTTCGACCAGCCCGGGTATCTTTAACGGAGAGAGATCCAATGCAGATGATAAATTGGCGGTTGCTGCCGAATCGCCGGCAGGGATCGCCAGTGCAAAAAAGAAGGCACGCCATGCGTTGATTTTCGACGCCAATGCACGGGAAACGGGCTCCGGCCGCAATGATACCGGTTTGAGACAAGTTTTTAAAAATCCTTCCAGACCATCGGTCAAAAAATAGACGTTGTTGAATCCCAGACGAAACAGGCTGTCACGCGCCTGGGCCGGATGGGTCATACCGTTGGAATACAACACAATCAGGCCCTGATTCTTATGTGAAGCAAGGGAGGCAGGCAAATCCCCGACCTGTATGTTCATTGCGGATCGGATATGGAATTGAGCAAATTCCACCGGCGTGCGGATATCGACCAGCTTAACCGATGGATCTCCGGCGAGCAGGCGATCTGCCAGCTCCTGGGGCTCGATGTGATCCAATCCTGCTTGCAGGCCATCCAGCAACCCCGTCTCTTGAGCGGCCTTTGAAAAAGCTGATGTCGACTGTCCCGCCACTGCGAACAGACCGAAGGCGCCCACGATCAACACCGCGCTGAATGCCTTCAGAAACGGCGTTCCCCATTGCTCGCCTTTCCCGTGTCGTTTCTTTTCAATATACTCCGATCCCCAAAAACAACCGACAGCGATCAGCGTGAGGAAAAAAGCAAAGCTCGCTTCGGAAACCCCCAGACTGTCGTAGGCAAAAATAACCCCTCGGTCTGCAGTGGTGATCGAACCCAAGATCGGATATACTTCGTTGTAAAGCATGCTGCCGCCTGCGGCTCCCATGAGAAAAACCAGTGCGTCGATCTTTCCCGATGCGAGCCCCACAGCGCCTGTGCCCGGACACCATCCACTCATGACAAACCCGGCACCGAAAAGCACTCCCCCCAGGATTTGCGCTGCATAGAGCGTATGCAGAAAATAGACATTCTCAAGCGTTACCCAGCCAAAGGCTTTAGCGTAGCAAATGCCGAGCATGGCGACGACTACTGCCGTAAACATGACCTTCAGCACTGTCATGTCCCGAAAGTAAAAAATACCTGCCAGGCGCCGCGAACTGCCAAATCCAGCCTGTTCCAATGCCATACCAAATGCGATGCCAATGAGCAGGCTTGCCAGAAAAGCGGCAGGCGTATCCAGCGTTCCACTGCCAAAAAAAGTTTCAATCATCCCACTGCCTCCTCACAAACCAGGCGATGGAGTAACCGCCCGCAAACATAAATATAAGAAAAAGCAGACTTCCCGTAATAAGCGCCGCGCTTCCGGTCAAGGCCTGCCCTGAAGTGCATCCGTTCGCGAGACGACTGGCAAATCCGGCTATTATACCGCCGGCCAAAGCGAACCGAAGGCGCTTTTGGGACGAACATGTGGCGCCGCGTTCTACCTTGACATCGCAGCGATTGGCCAGCAATGCCGAAATCAGTCCGCCAAAGAATACGCCGGCCAGCATGAAGACAAGATAGTATTTAAGCGGGTGTTGACCCCAGTTTCCAAAATATTCACTGGCCAGCGTTCGTGCCGGAGCGAGCAATAATTCGATAGAGGCCCCCACGCGGGCGATGCCGGAGGACGCACCCAGCCCTGCCCCTAAGATCAGATAGGACAGCAGGAGGGTTATTCCGAGCAGAACCCCCGCGTAATAGGGGTTCATGTAGACCTTTCGATTTTTGATTTTGTCGGGCGAGTTTTTATTCATGATCAGCACCCCGCACTTTTCTTTTTTGGAGTTTGAGGTTTTTGTTCGACCTGTTTTGACGGTGTTGGTGTAACTGATGGAGTTGTAGGCGGACTAACCGGTTTTAACTGTTGAGGTGTCGTTGTAGCCGT
>Ga0209254_10004152_pt1 | contig 13247 bp, 10 predicted proteins | sample FrelakmetDIP11DI_FD_187148 | JGI IMG/M metagenome (GOLD analysis project Ga0209254, IMG submission 187148) | Freshwater lake sediment microbial communities from the University of Notre Dame, USA, for methane emissions studies - DIP11 DI (SPAdes)... | ecosystem: Environmental > Aquatic >...
GTTGTGTGGCCCGTAGTCGTCGAAGTGCTGGTCGAGAAGCGCGCGCGCGACTCCAACCTCGACCTCCATGACGTCCGCATCGTTCCACTCGCGGCGAGTCAGGATCTGCCGAAGCGCATCTATCGGGGCCTGATTCCACCGACACGTTGGATAGGCCTTGAAGTACAAGCGCATGATGTCGAAGCGGGTGCCTAGCCCATCGAGCAGCGCCTCCGGGTTGAACTGGTCCGACCCTGCCATGCGCCAGAATCCCCGTTCGCCCTCCATGATCGTGCGCGGGCCAAGAAATCCGGACTTCGCGAGCATTACCGCGTTAATCCCAGAAACCGACGGCCACGCGACCATGTCTTTCGTCCATGTCAGAGGTCGGTTTCGCCAGTTCCATTGCATCGCGCTCGGAACCGGGGCGAATGCCCCGTAGATCCCGAAGGCGTGTACCAGGCGCTCCACGTCCAGTTTGAGAAGTCGCCCGGCCGTGACCACTGCGGCAAAGCCCTGATGTGGACCGTACCCGGCAACAAGTCTGCGGTGCTCGAGCGAAGGACGAGTCGCGACGCCGATGCGCGTCGTGACTTCGTAAGCGGCGATGATCGCCTCGAGAAACTCGCGCCCCGTCGCGTCAACGAGTTCTGCCACCGCAAGCGCGGAGAAGACCACAGTTCCGCCATAGTGTCCCTGCAGCACGACTCCACCGTCGTAGTCGAGCGCGTTGGCTGCGACGCCATTGACGAAAGCTGCTCGGTCTGGCGCGGCCCGTCGACCACTCCCGACGACACTGGAGCAACCTCCCTCGCCCATTGTCTGCAAAACGTCCAGAGCAGCCCGAGCGAGTGGTGTACGCGCCCCGGCGAGTGCACAACCGACTGTCTCTACGACACACCGCTTCGCTTGGTGAATGACCTCGGGCGGACAGTGTTCCAAGCGGAAGTCGGCCACGAACTGAGCCAGTCTCCGCGTCTCGTCCATCTTTATGTCGCTTCTGTTTGCAGCGACTGCTATGCGCTTACGCTTAATTCATGAGCTAGCGCTGCGACCAAGGCCGCACGCTCCGTTAGCGTAGGCAGTTCGATGTACTCGTCTCTCGTCATCATGGCTCCGCCGACGGGTCCAAGGCCGCACAGCGCCGGCACTCCTTGGTTTGCAATCAGATTCGCATCCGAGCCGCCCATCGTCGGTATCGTCGGTATGTTTGTTCCCATCGCTTCGGATGCCGCTGTTACTAGAGCAGCCATCCGGTCGGTCTCGGTCGTCCACGGCATGGGAGGACGATGCTGCCAAAGATTGAGTGTGGCGCGCGTTCCAGGGAGATCGTCCGCTGCGGCGATTGACTCGATGTCGCGCCGGACGCGCTCCCAAGTTGGCGCATCAACGACTCGGATGTCCATACGGGCGACGGCGCGGCCGGCATATAGATTCCGGCGGGTCCCTCCGTGAAACTCTCCAACATTTAGGAGGACGCCGTTATCCGGGTCGTGTAGCCGGTGAAGCGCAATGACTTTTCTGCAAAGCGCTTCGATAGCGCTGCGCCCCTCACGGAATCCAGTTCCGAGGTGCGCCTCCACGCCTTCAACTACCAATTCGGCCATGGCGAGACCGGCCCGTTGGCCGACGACCTGGCCGCCCACGCGACCCGGTTCGGTGACCAAGCCCCAGTCTGCCTTGCGGGCTTCCTCCTCGATCAGAGGCCGCGACCATGTACTCCCTGCCTGCTCGTCGGTGTCATACAGGACCGTGATCTCAGCTGGTCGCGCAATGCCGGTTTCGATCAGGGCGCGACAGGCGAAAACGATTCCAGCAACTCCACCTTTCATATCGGCAACAGCGGTCCCGTATGCCCGCCCCTGCGAGATTCGGAAAGGGTTCGTAAGCACGTCCCCCGGCGGAAATGCCGTGTCTAGATGGGCCATCATGAGCAAGCGGCCCTTGCCCTTGCCACCACTTAACCGGCACAAGACACTGGGTGCGATGCCTGGACATCCGCGATCACCAAGAAAGCCCTTGTTGACCCACTCTAAGGGAGGTCTGATCGCGTCGCGTCTTTCGACCGAGAAGCCGATTTGCTTCATCGTGTCCGCCATGAGCCGTGCCAGCGCTTCGACGCCGTCCATGTTCTCGGTGGCGGTGTCCATGTTCACGATCCGCCGGAGAAACTCGATCATCTCCGACTCGTGATCACGCATCCAAGCTTGCAACTGACGGGTTGTGTCTTGGCTCATTCTCGGCGGCTTTCAGGAAACTAGATTTTCGGTCGAGGTCGCTGCGCCGTACGAGCTTGACTGAGCTTTCGTTAGCGTGGCGACTGGGATGTGGCAAAAGATGGTGTGCCCGTCCGCTCCTGTTTGAGCAGGAGGTTTCTGGCGTTCGCAGACCTCTCCAACCTTGCGCGGGCAGCGGGTGTGAAACGGGCAGCCCTCAAAGACCTCGGAGGCGCTGGGCACCGGTCCTTCGAGGCGAATCGGATTTACTTCGGCGTCCGGATCTGGAACTGGAATGGCCGACAACAACGCCTCTGTGTAGGGGTGATGAGGCGGAGCAAACACTCGCTCCACTGGACCGGTTTCGCAGATTCGACCGAGGTAGAGCACCGCGACACGGTCAGCGAGGTAGCGCACCACGCTCATGTCATGCGAAATGAACAAGTACGCGGTGTGGTCGCGCAACTGAAGTTCACCAAGAAGGTTGAGAATCGCGGCCTGGACGGAAACGTCGAGCGCCGAGACTGGTTCATCGCAGACGATCAAGTCGGGGTTAGTTGCGAATGCCCGCGCAATCCCGACTCGCTGCTTCTCGCCACCACTGAGCTGGTTGGGCAACCGGCTCAGATAGCGCCCGTCAAGCCGGACCGCCTTCAGCAGTTCTACTGCAGCTTCGTCGGCAGGCCGACCGGAAAGACCTCGGAATAGTTGCAGTGGGCGTCTGAGCGCATCACCGATAGTCCGGCGGGGGTTCAACGTCGAATCCGGATTCTGAAAAACCATCTGGAGGCGCCGTCGAGTCTCTCGATCACGGCGCGCAGCGATGCCCGCGAGCGAAGCCTGATCGAATTCCACAGTTCCCCCTGTCGGCTCGACAAGTCCAACAACACAACGAGCCAACGTTGTCTTGCCGCATCCGCTCTCGCCCACTACTGCCAGGGTCTCGTTGGCTTGGAGCGAGAGATCGACGCCATCCAGCGCATGAACCACGCGCTCAGTGCCAAAGAGTCCAAGTAGCTTGTTCGAGTCTCGGTACTCGCGCCTCAGGTTCTTAACGCTGAGCAAAGGCGGCGCGCTTGGGACTCGGGTCTCTGTCTGGGCGGTTACTGCCGCCGGCGGCTCGGCAACGGCCGCATGTCTCTCAATTTCCTGCTCCCGCCAGAAGAAGCATCGCGAAGCGTGGCCGGGGTCCACTTGTATAAGGGGCGGACTCTCCTCCGCACACCTCGGGCGCCTGCTTCTGCATCGTGGCTCGAAGCTGCAGCCTCGCGGCACCTCGCTCAAGTCGGGGATCATGCCGGGGATGAGCGCGAGGGAGTGCGTCTTGCGGCCGAAGTTCAGCTTCGGTAGGCACTCAAGCAGACCGGCGGTGTAGGGATGGGATTGCCGGCGGAACACCTCGCGCACTGGGCCTTGTTCAACCATCTGCCCGGCGTACATCACTCCGATTCGATCGCTAACTCGTGCAATGACACCCAGGTTATGACTGATGTAGAGGATCGCCGAGGAAAAGCGCGTTTTCAGAGAACCGATCAGATCCAGGATCTGCGCCTCAGTGGTGACGTCAAGACCCGTCGTTGGCTCATCCATGATGAGCAGATCCGGGTTGCAGGCCAACGCCATGGCAATGAGCACTCGCTGCTGTTGGCCACCACTGAGCTGGTGCGGGTACCGGCGAGAAATCGCTTCGGGCTCGGGCATATTCACTGCCGAGAAGAGCTCGAGCGTCTTCTTCCGCGACGCAGCTCGTGAGAGCCGCTCATGCGCAAGGATCACTTCTTCGACTTGTTCGCCCACCGTGATCGACGGGTTCAGCGAACTCATCGGGTCCTGGTAGACCATGGCGATTTTTGCGCCCCGCAATGCATCGAGCTCGGCTCGTGGCATGCGGAGCAGGTCCCGGCCGCGGTACTCAATTGATCCGCCACTAACGCAGCCGTTCCCAGCAAGGTAACCAACAATCGCAAACGCGAGGGTGCTCTTACCCGACCCTGACTCACCGACGACGCCGAACGTCTCACCCCGGTGAATCGTGAGCGAAACGTCCCTTACTGCGCGTACCGGGCCACGGCCAGTGGAATATTCGATCGAAAGATCAACCACCCGCAGCACTGTTTCGGTCGGCCCAGAAGGTGACCCGCTCATTGGAGTGCTCACAGGTCCCTCCGACCGCCGCGCACCGAGAGCCGAGTCCCCAGCCAGTCGCCGAAAAGGTTGGTTCCAATGACAACGGATGAGATGGCGAGCGCTGGGAACAACATGAGCCAAGGCGCCATTTGGAGATACTTCCGCCCCTCGCTAACCATCAGGCCCCAATCCGGCGCTGGCGGCTGGACTCCGATACCGATGAACCCAAGCGATGTGCTGAGCAGAATGGCGAAGCTCAGGCGAATAGCTAACTCGACCACAATCGGGCCGGCGGCATTGGGGAGAAGCTCGCGGGTGATGACGTAGAACCCGGACTCGCCCCTGACCTTCGCCGCCTCAACGAACTCGAGGGATTTAAGACCAAGCGCGACACTTCGCAATACGCGAGTCGAGCGCGGCACGAACACGATCATGATGGCGATGATGACGTTGATCGAACTCGATCCGAGCGACGAAACAATCAGCATGGCGAGCAGCAGCGATGGAAACGAGAGCAAGCCGTCCATGATCCGCATTACGAACTCGTCAAGCTTCCCCCCGTAGTAGCCGACAGTCATTCCGATCGCCACTCCAACGCCTACTCCAAGGGCGGTGGCAGAGGCAGCGAGCAGCAAAGTTCCCCGCGCACCATAGACGACCCGGCTGAAAACGTCCCGCCCAAACTGATCCGTGCCGAACCAGTAACTCCACGATGGAGGCTGTAGCGCATCAGCCATGTGGAACTCGGTATACGGGAAGGGGGTGATGTACGGCCCGATCAGCACGAGGACAAAATGCAGCAGCAGTAGCAATCCTCCGATCACCATTTCCGGCGACGCCCGACCGAAACGCGTTGCGCCTTTTCGCCGCATGCCGCTTCGGTCGCCAGCGCCCGTGCTTGGCGTGGCTCCGAGCGATTCGAGATCGGCCTTCGGTACGGACATCGGAGCCTCAGTACCGGACTCGGGGGTTCAGCAAGGCGTACAGAACATCCGCCGACAAGTTGGCAAGGCAGTAGATCGCCGCCGTAATGAGTACGGTCATTTGGAGAATGGTGACATCGCGATTGGTGACTGCGAACACCATCATCCGACCCAGCCCCGGGTAACTGAAGACCGTTTCGACCACTACCAGGCTTCCCATAAGCCAGCCGATGTTCATCGCGACGATCGTGATGGTTGGCAGTAGCGCGTTGGGCAGCGCATGGCGAAGGATGACGCGCCTTTCACCTATCCCCTTGAGACGAGCCGTGCGAACAAAGTTGCGCTCGAGAACATCGATCATGCTCGTTCGCGTCATTCGACTCGTATAAGCCAGCATGACGAGCGTTAGTGTCAGCACCGGCATGACGAGCACTTTGACATGCGTAAGAAGCGGATCGTCCGGGTCCATGAGGGACGACGGCGGGAGCCATTCAAGCTTGTAAGAGAAAACTATGATGAGAAGGCTTCCCCAGACGAACTCGGGGAGCGAAGTGCCGATGAGCGTGACCACGGCAATGATGCGATCGGGAAGTTTGCCTTGACGCAGCCCGGCATATACGCCGAGCCCAATAGCGACCGGCACAGCGATCAGGAGTGTCACAACTGCCAAAACGGCCGAGTTGGCCATACGACTGAGGATCAGCGGGCCAACGGGCTGATTGAGGCGCAACGACGTTCCCCAATCGCCGCGCACCACACCACCTATCCACTCCAGGTAACGAACGAGCGCGGGTCGATTCAGCCCCAACTGCTCTCGCATCGTCGCCACGTCCTCTGGCGTAGCGTCTGTGCCGAGGATCATCGACGCAACGTCGCCGGGCAGTACCTGGACGACGAAGAACACGACTATCGAGATGATCAGCAGCACCAGCAGCGAAAACAGCAACCGGCGCGCTATGAAGACACCCAACCCCAAAGGAGATCTCCCAATGCTGCGAGTCCCGCGCGCTAACGCCCGGGACTCTCCCTCATAAGACGTGCGGGGGGTTTATGCGATCCAGGTACGCCGAACGTCGATCCAACGGATCGGGTGAATCTCGAAACCTTGGACGTTCTTATAAGTCGCCGCGAAATAGGGGCGGTGGTAGGGAACGACCACCGGTCCGGTGTCCGCGATAATTTTCTGGACGCGGCCGTAGAGGGCCTTGCGCTTCTGGAAGTCTGGTTCTCGGCGGCCTTCGTCGAGCAATTTGTCGACTTCCGGATTGTTGTAGTTGTACAGGGAGTTGTAACTGCCCTTCGAGTGGAAGTATGGGTACAACGTCTCGTCGATGGTCGGGCGCCCGTTCCAGTTCTGCATTCCGAAGTAGTGCTTGCGGTTGTAGCGGGCCGTAAAGACGTCGAATGGAACCGTCTTGATATCAATGCGGAAGCCGGCGGGCGCCGACATCTCCTTTGCGCCCACGGCGAACTCGACAAGACCAGGGCGCTCGTTGGTCGTCACGAGTTCCAGGTCGAGCCCGTTGGGATAGCCAGCCTCAACAAGGAGTTGCTTCGCCTTTGCGACGTCACGCTTCTTCATGCCGGTGTCTACCCAGAACGGGCTGACGGATGAAACCGGGTTGTCATTCGAAGGCGTCCCGTAGCCACCGAGAGCCGCTTTTATGAGTTGGTCTCGGTCCATGCAGAGCTTCAACGCCAGCAGAACGCGCGCATCCGAGAATGGCTTCTGGTTCACCCAGATGGTCATCTCGTGGTAGCCCGGGCTCGGAGTTTCGAGAATCCGGACGTTCTGATTCGATTTAAGTGTTCCAATGCTCGTTGAGGCGGCTTCCCACAAAATGTGAATCTGACCGCTCGTCAAAGCTGCAATCTGCGCAGCTTGTTCCGGAATGGTGACCTGCCGGAACTCGTCAATATATGGAAGGGCGTTGCCCGCCGCGTCCTTTTCCCAGTAGTCGGGGTTCCGCACCATGGTGACGTAGTCGGCAGGGACGAACTCCTTCATCTTGAAGGGCCCTGTCCCAATCGGAGTCTTCGAAACGTCAGTTCCATCGGCCGGGAGAATTCTTCCGTAGACCGACCCGAACATCATGGGGAAGTCAGCGTAGGGCTCAGCCAAGTCGAAACGAATTGCGTACGGCTCTGAAGCGTCGATGTTCTGAATCAGCGTAAACAGGCTTCGACCGACGGACGCGGTCGCCGGATTCAGCAGGCGCTTTATCGTGTACTCGACGTCTTTCGACGTGAAGTCGCGTCCGTTATGGAACTTGACGCCGCGGCGCAGATTGAACGTCCAACTCTTTCCATCAGGCGACACTTTCCAGTCGGAGGCTAGCTCAGGCTGCGCGTTGAGTTGGGGGTCGACGCGGACCAGGTTGTTATAGATCGCCTGGGTGATCACGAACTCTTCGTTGGCGCCATGGGTCGCTGGGTCGAGTCGCCGGGCAGCGCTCGCCACAGCGAGCTTCAAGGAACCGCCCCGCTTCGGCGTCGCCGACTGTGCGGACGCGCTCGGGACACCAAGCAGGCCCGCTGCGCCTACAACTACGCTCGCTTCCAGAAAAGCTCTGCGGTCAAAGCCCAGTTGCTGATCTGACCCCGCTGATTCGTTCGGGCTTTCCGCCCCACGCGATCCCTTCATCGATGCTTCTCCCGAAAAAAGTCAGAAACGATGTTGCGGCGTACTGCCCTTGAGTCAGTTCCGAGTATTCGCGAAAGATATACTCGTTTTCGCAGCAAGGCGAAAGTATCTCGAGGCACGTCCAAACGGAGAGGAACGATGAGCGACTATCCGGAGTGGTCCACGCAGATGAGTTCGAGGCGCGTGAAGAACAAAGTCTTCCCGCGCCTCGCCGAGGACATGCCCACGTTTCTCGGCGTTCCAGTCGCCCTGTCCCCCAAGGATCTTGAAGGCGCAGATGTCGTAATCATTGGCGCTCCCTTCACAGCCGGTTGGGGCAATGAATACTGCGGAGTCGACAAGAGCCTGTGGTTGGCCGGCCCAAAGCGAGTTCGTCAGCAATCGATCCGATACACCGGATACGTGCAGGACTTCGACATCGACATCTTCGAGGAATTGAAGGTCGTCGACTTCGGCGATGCCGACATTCCGCCCGAGGCTAACTATGTTGCGACAGTCGAGAACATCCTGCGCGCGCAGGCGGCGGTCGAGACCAAGGTAAACCAGGCGCTCGATGTGGGTGCCATTCCCATCGTCATCGGTCAGAACTCGCCGGCTGGTTCGTATGCGATCGCAAAGCCCATCGCCGAGCGGGCCAAAGGCAACGTCGGGGTAATCAGCCTCGATACGCACTGGGACGCTCGACCCATGGATTGGGCGACGGGTGACCCGCGCATCGCTGGGTCCAGTAATTGGAAGAGCAAGCTCTACGAGGCCCACAAGAATGTCACCGTTCCGAATCTCATCGAGATCGGCGAGCGCGGCATGCTCGAGGACAAGAGCTACGTGCGCCGATTTATCAGCGCAGGCGCCCACTTCGTACCGATGTGGCGAATTCGTGCCGGCTTCGGCATGGAGGGCCTCATTCAGCTTATGGGTAAGGCCTACGAAGGCACCTCGGATGTGTATGTGCACTTCGACATGGACGTGCTGGGCGGCGCAGGGCCGGCGAGCGGTGACCTGCTGGGGGATCTGGCCGAACCGATCGGGATGAGTGACTACGAAGTCATCCGAGTCGCCCACGAAATCGGCCTGCGCGGCCTGACAGGCATGTCCTTCATCTGCATCCCGCCGGGTTCTGCCGTGATCTACCGGACCATTGTGTACGTCATTACGTACCTGATGGCGGGCTTGGCGTTGAAGAAACGTTCCGCCCGCAGCTAGGTGAAGACGATGCCACTCAAGTCTGCAGACATCTGCGATTCGAGCGATTGGGTGGAGGTTTGTTGCGTTCAGTTCGAGAGCTTCGGACAGCGACGTTCCTTCGGCGGAACCATCAGAACGGTCCGCTGCTACGAGGACGTGGCGGATCTACGCGAACTCGTCAAGGAGCCCGGGCAGGGTTGTGTACTTGTCATCGACGGCGGCGGGTCACTTCAACGCGCGATTCTCGGGGACAACATGGCCGCTGCCCTTATCCGCAATGGCTGGGGCGGGGTCATCGTCAACGGTGCTGTCAGGGACGCCTCAGAACTGAACCAGCTCGACTTTGGCGTGAAGGCGTTGGGAACAAACCCCAAGCGCGGTGAGTCAAGAGGCGGTGCGTCACTAGATGTACCTGTCTCATTCGGCAACGTCACGTTTGTGCCCGGGCGCTGCCTGGTAGCTGATGAGGATGGAGTAGCAGTCTTGCCGGAGGGGATGACGGTATAGGAGAGGTCTTCTCGCAGTTGCTCTAGAGGAGATGACGCCCCGCGTGTCGCAGGAATTGGTGCTCGGACGAGGAGGCATCCGCGTTGCAGAACGCGCTTGGCGCGAACGCGATGTACGTGCAACAAGATTGCGGCGGACCGCCACACGAGAAGCCGATTCGCTACTGATAGACAATCAGTTCACTTTTGATCATCTGCAGTCTTCCCGGTTCCTGTGCGACCTACGGATGATGAATCCGTTGGTCGTTACACCTGACCGCTGCCCAGTATCCAAGCGATCGGACCGCTATCAAAGGCAGAACTGCATCCGTCACTGCAATCAATTGCACGAACTGTCTGATTGCGTTCGCCGCAGCGGACCGGTCTGTCCGCGAGCTGAGAACGGGGCACTACGACCCGTTCTCCGATCTTGCGAGGGCCGCTAAAGGCGATAGATCCACGGGCGCAATTGCCGATCATCGCGCTGGAATCGCTCGATCTCGGCGCCACTTCGGAGCGTGAGCGCGATCTCGTCCAAGCCGACGAGAAACGCGTCCCGGATCGAGGGCGCCATATCGAACGCGACCGAAGCGAGACCTACCGCCTCGATCGACTGTGTTCGCAGATCAACTCTGACGCGGGCTCCAGTCACTGCGACTGCGGCAATCCGGTCGATCAGTTTCCGCTCCAAAACGATCGGCAGAACGCAGTTCTGCAGGCAGTTGCCGAGGAAGATATCGCCAAAGCTCTCCGCAATGACGCAACGGATTCCGAAGTCGTCCAACGCCCAGACTGCCATCTCCCTCGAACTTCCACAGCCGAAGTTGGAGCCGGCCAGCAGGACTCTGGCGTCCCTGAAAGGCGTCTGATTGAGAATGAAGTCCGGGTCCTCGCTGCCGTCAGGGCGGTAACGAAGGATTTCGAACGCCCATGGCCCGAACTCTCCCCGCTTGCACTGAGCCACCCGCTCGATGCGCACGATGACATCGGTATCGATGTTGTCGCGAAGCAGCGGCGCGGCCGGCCCCTCGCAGTCGGTGAACGCTTTCACAATGGCGCTCCAGCTTGCGCCAGCATCTGCGGGTCGGCGATGTGACCGGCGATGGCGCTCGCAGCCGCGACAGCGGGGCTGGCGAGATGGGTCCGGGCCCCGGGGCCCTGCCGCCCGACAAAGTTGCGGTTGGAGGTCGACACACATCGCTCCCCCGGCGCAACCGTGTCGCCATTGACTGCGACGCACATGGAGCAGCCCGGCGTCCGCCAATCGAATCCGGCCGCGAGAAAGATCGCGTCGAGGCCAGCCTCTTCGGCGGCCCGCTTGACTGTTAGCGAACCGGGAACAATCCAGGCGCGTACATGAGAAGCCACCTTGCGGCCTCGCACGGCCTTCGCCGCGGCCTGAAGATCCGACAGCCGGCTGTTGGTGCACGAGCCAATGAAGACGCGATCGATACGCGTCTCTGCGACGGCGCTGCCCGGCTGCAGGTCCATGTACTTCAGAGCCGCTTCCATCGCTTGACGCCGCTTCGGATCCGCCTCCTCGCGCGGATCCGGAATCCTTTCATCGGTCGCAATGACCTGCTCGGGGCTCGTGCCCCAGGTTATCTGCGGACGGACCGCCGTTGCATCGATCTGGTACTCGCGGTCGAACGTCGCATCATCGTCGCTCGTCAACTTCATCCAGTGCGAAACGGCCGCATCGAATTGCGCTCCCGTCGGCGCGTACGGACGACCTCGCAGGTAGTCGAACGTCACGTCGTCGGGCGCAATGAAGCCAATCTTCGCTCCGAGTTCGATCGCCATGTTGCAGACGGTCATCCGCGAGTCCATATCGAGCGCACGGATGGTGCGCCCGCCGAACTCCACGGCGTAACCGGTACCTGCCGAAGCGCCAATCCGCCCGATGAGGTAAAGAACGAGGTCCTTTGCGCTGACGTCGTCGCCGAGCTGTCCATCCACGGTGACGCGCATTGTCTTCGGCCGGCGCTGCCGGATTGTCTGTGTCGCCAAGACATGTACCGCTTCGGACGACCCGATCCCCCAAGCCACTGCGCCGATGGCTCCGTGCGTGCAGGTGTGGCTGTCGCTGCAGACGATGAGCGCGCCAGGCAGCGATAGCCCCAATTCGGGAAAGACAACGTGGACGATCCCCTGGCGTCCGTCGGCGGTGTCGAAGAGCTGGATGGCGTGCTCGCGGCTCTTTGCGCGCATCCCTTCCACCATGTCCGAGCTCCACGGCGCATCGCCAGGGCGAGCGCCGAGGCTCGCTTCGTCGCGCGCCGGGCGCGTCGAGATCACATGGTCAACGGTGGCGAACGACAGTCCGGGGCTGTGCACTGGAAGATCGCGCTTTTCGAGCTGCTTGAGCGCTTCCAGACCTGTCAGTTCATGCAGCAGGTGGCGATCCACATGCAGCAAACTGGTGCCGTCCGGCAACCGCGCCACCTCGTGCATCGTCCAGATCTTGTCGAACGCGGTACGGCCCATCGTCACTACTTCGGTGCGAGTCCGTGGCGCTGCTCGAACTCCCAGACTTCCTCGAAGCCGACCAGCTCGTGCAGCTCGGCCATCGTCATGAAGGGAACGTCCAGCTTTATGGTGGAACCGTTCCGTTCAAGGAAGCCATACGCGGCCTTCATGGCCGCGGTGGCGGTTCCCATGCCGAGGGTCGGATAAATCGCGATGTCGAAGCCCCACTGCTTCAGCTGCACACCGGAAACCTCAGGCGAGAACCCGGTCGGAACGATGTTCGCCAGCAGGTACGCGTCGATCTCGTCGGCGATTCGGCGGAACTCGTCTGCGGACTCCGGCGCCTCTACGAACACGATGTCGGCGCCGGCGCGCGCGTAGGCCTTGCCGCGTTCAATTGCTTCCTTCAGGCCCAGACTGGTGCGCGCGTCGGTACGTGCAATGATCAATGTGTCATCGCTGCGGCGTGCCTCGACAGCGACTTCGACCTTTCGGACCATATCGTCGATTGGAAGGACGCGCCTCCCCTTGGTGTGGCCGCACTTCTTCGGCGTTTCTTGGTCTTCGATCTGGATGGCCTGGACGCCGGCCGCTTCGTACCCCCGCACCGTGTAGCGGACGTTGATCAAGCCCCCGAAGCCGGTGTCGGCATCCGCGATCAAGGGCTTGCTCGTGCCCGACGCAATCTGCCCTGCGCAGCGAACGAAATCCGTGTACGTCGAGATGCCGGCGTCCGGATAGCCGTTGTACGAGGCCGACACGCCGTAGCCCGTCATGTAGAGCGCCTTGAAGTCAAAGCGATCGGCGATGCGGGCCGAAAACATGTCAAATACGCCCGGCGCGGCCACGAACTGACCCGAGGCCAGAATCTCCTTCAACTTGCCTTGTGCGGTCATGTGACTCCTACGTCCATTGTTTCGGATCGCGTGTTTCTGATTGTGTTTATGGTGCGCCCCGCCGAAGCCGCGTCTCCCACTGCAGAAGCAGCAGGCTCACCACGGTGGCGAAGGCGAACAGCAGCAGGGCCACGGCCATGATAACGGTGGCTTCATTGCGGTTCATCGCCACGATCAGCCGGTGGCCGATGCCTTCCTGTGACGCGAACATCTCGCCCACCAGCGTCCCGAGCAGCGTCAGTGAAAAACCGATCCGTAGGCCGGCAACGATTTCCGGCACGCACGCCGGCACGAGCACGTAGCGCGCGGCCTGTAGCGGCGTC
>Ga0209254_10004153_pt1 | contig 13243 bp, 14 predicted proteins | sample FrelakmetDIP11DI_FD_187148 | JGI IMG/M metagenome (GOLD analysis project Ga0209254, IMG submission 187148) | Freshwater lake sediment microbial communities from the University of Notre Dame, USA, for methane emissions studies - DIP11 DI (SPAdes)... | ecosystem: Environmental > Aquatic >...
CTTATCCCCATCACGGTGAACAGGCGAGTCCGGCGCACCAGGTAACACGCCAGGATAACCAGCCCGATTTTTAATACCGCAGTCGCATCAAACCACTGGCGGATCAGGGCATGGTGCGGGATACGGAACTCAACCAGCACCCGGCGAGCTTGTTCAGCCATACCGGCTGGTCCGCCCGTAAATACAGGGTAGACCGCCAGCAAGATGGGGGCGACGGCTGCCAGGGCAAGACCGCCCAGGGCAAAGGCTTTCTTCCAGTTGTGCTCCTGGACGATTACATCCAGTAGATAGGCAGTGGTTAAGACTGCCGCGCTGAGCAGGTAAGTCGGGTGAAAGGTCGCGGCCAGCACAGCGGCTAGGACCGCCAGCACCAGCTTGCGCCGCATAAAAAAGCTGATCGAGAGCACGAGGAGAACTCCAAACGTGCTCGGCTGCAGCACCGTTCCGAGCAATCGCTGGTCCGCGACCCCATCCTCCAGGATATAGGTCCAATTCACGCCCAGGATTAACGAAAGACCATACCGCCAACCGGCAGAATGAATCAGCACCAATACGGCCAGAAAGAGAAGCGTTTTCGTTATCGAATCCCGCCAAATAAACAGGCTCGTGATGATGCTCCACAGGCTGTACAGGTAAATGACCATCAAAATGGCGTATATGACGTAATAAATGCCTTCCCATTGTAAATAGCTGTACGTTAGGCTTACCATCTGGCTGAACACGGGGGTGGGATCTGCCGTGTTCGCCAGCCAGTCCTGCGAGAGGTCGGCATAACCCACCTGCGCAAGCCCGTGCAGGAAGTACTGGTTTTGGTTGGACGTGTATAGCGGGGATTGGGAATATGCCAGGGCAAATACCAGCCCCCACAGCAAGACAGCCAGGATTTGGTTACGCGAGATATTCATAATATTTATGTAATCGATACGGCACCGTGTACATAACCCACAGGATGATTTTACCAAACCCTGCTCAGGCAGAGGCATCAGAAAAATTCGGACATTTCTATCTCAATTGATTGTCTACCAGAACAGCCGTTCAGGTTATAATCATGTTTATGGAACCGGAGATCACAGGCAACAGCGATACATCCAGCCTGTTATTGCGGGTTGCCGGTTGGTTTTGGCCCGAGTTAAAGGAAATGAGCTGGCAACGGCAACTGGTGGGGGCGGTTGATGTCGTTGTTACCCTGCTCACCATCCCATTTGCAGTCATTGGATTAATTTGGCTCTTCCAGGAGACTGACTGGCAGATTATCCAACAGAACTGGCCGGAGCTGATCTTATTCGGCGGTCTGTTGGTTTTGTTCACCCGTTTGAACTATTTTTTTATCATTGAGATTCGTACCGACCGCTACGGCAGCGCGGAAGGCTCGCTGGACAGTATGCTGCAATGGTCAGTTGCGTTTATCTTTGGGCCAAGCGCCCTATGGTTAACCGTATTTGCCAGGCTGGGGAACTTCATCTGGACCTGGCGCCGGTTTCAATCGAAGTCAGCCCATTGGAGCCGTTTGCGCTCCCTCATCCAGGAAATTACCGTAGCAACCCTGGCCTACCTGCTGGCATTACAGTTCTTTTCCTGGTTGGGAGGTACGATCCCCTTTGCCGAGCTTTCGGTTGAGGTGATGATACCGGCATTACTGACCCTGCTGGTTCATTTCCTGCTCGTCCTGCTCATTTGGGCACCATACATCGCCTACTCTATCTGGGTTCAGGTGACAATCACCCAATCCAGGGCGATGACACCCATCGTCAGGTTCATGCTGCTTGCGCTGGGGCTGCCTTTGCTTGCCCATCCATTCTCTATACTGGTTGCGGGATTATATGTCGAAGAGGGGATTATCGTCGACCTCTTCTTTATCCTGGGATTGCTCATGGTAGCATACCTGGGCCGGCAGCTAAGCTGGGCAGCAGAAACCAGCCGCCAGCAATCCCGCATGCTTGAAAAGCTGGAAGCCTTGAGCCGGGATATCATCAACGCGCCCCCCGACGCCTCCACCCTCGCCGCCCTGCTCACAGAGCACGTTCCGATGATGTTCCCCTCCGGCAGGGTGGCGGTATGGATCACCGGCCAGGATTACCTGTATAAAAATCCGGCAGACTGGCGCATCGAGATCGAGCCGATCTGGCTTTGGGAGAGCACCAAGCATGACCCCCATGCTTTCTTAGCCAACAACGACCTGCCCTGGGGTACGCCCGGTAGGCGGCACGATCCGGTGGTCTTGACACCAATCCTGAGCGTCGAGAGCCGCCGGCCTATCGGCTGCATTTACCTGGAGCTGCGCAGCCTGGCCCAGCCCTGGGGGCAAAAAGCACTGCAGGGGCTGTTTCCGGCAGTGCAATCCCTGGCCGATTCAATTGCTTCTGCTTTGCACCAGGCTGAGATCTACGTTGAAACACTCGATTATCAGGCAGCTATGCAAGAACTGGAGTTTGCCGGGCGCATTCAGGCCAGTTTCCTGCCTAACGAACTACCCCTCCTGGATGGCTGGGAGCTGGCAGTAAGTTACCTGCCCGCCCGGGAGACTTCTGGTGATTTCTTCGACTTTATCCTCCTTCCAGAAGGCAAAGTGGGCATCCTGATCGCCGACGTGGCAGATAAAGGCGTGGGGGCTGCGCTGTACATGGCCCTCAGCCGCACCCTGATCCGCACCTATGCCCTGGAGTTCGAGGTCTCGCCGGATATCATCTTCTTCTCTGCCAATGAACGGATATTGCAGGATGCCCGGGCAAACCTGTTTGTAACTGCCTTTTATGGTGTGCTGGACCCAAATGATGGTTCATTGACATACTGCAACGCTGGTCATAACTCGCCGCTATTGATAAGCCCCAAAAATGGTGGGATTATCCATGCCCTGACACCCACTGGCATGCCAATGGGTATCGATGAAGACTCCACCTGGACGCAAGCCACCATCCAGATAGAGCCTGGTGATGTTCTGATTCTGTACACAGACGGCATCCCGGATACTCAGGATGCAGAAGGCTCTTTCTTTAAAGAACGCCGCTTGATCGAGGTGATTCAAGACCAGGTTGATTCCCCCGCCCAGGATATACAAAGTGCAATCCTGGATGCAGTCGAGGATTTTGCTGGTGGAAGTGCCCAATTTGACGATATTACCTTGTTGGTACTGAAGCGGGACATCTCACCTACCGTTTCTCAGCCCGGTTCTGAGGAACAAGAGTACTATGATTGAGACGGTTGCCTTTCGCCTGCGCCCGGGTGAAGACTTGTATCAGTATTAATGTAACTTTGATATGCTTCTAAGAAATCTTGCGGGTTAGATATCACCCCGGGAAGCCCAAGTCGTTTCCCGAGGCGAGTTAGCTGGGGAGGGTCTACAAAGGTGAGCGCCAGGGTCTCTTCCTGGCCCAGCACTTCCTGTGAAGGGCCATCCAGCAAGATCTTTCCCAGTCCGAGAGCAATAATCCGCTCGAAATTCTCGGCGCAGAAATCAATATCGTGAGTGATCGCAATCACTGTTTTGCCTCGCTCCCGCAAGGCGGCGATCACATTGGCAATGCGAGCTACACTGGCGGCATCCTGGCCGGTGGTCGGCTCATCGAATATGACCACCGGGGTATCCATTGCCACCACCGAGGCCAGGGCGACCATCTTGCGCCAGGTAGGAGAGAGGTCGTACGGGTTGGTTTCCTTCTGGTCGAGCAGCTCAACCATAGCCAGGGCATCGTTAACCAATGTGGTAATCTTACTGGCAGCGTAGCCAAGGTTTCGCGGCCCAAAGGCGACTTCATCTTGCACGGTCTTGCAGAATAACTGTTCGTCCGGATTTTGAAACACATACCCCACCCGTACAGCCAGCCTGGCAACCGTGCTTTCTCGTGTATCCCAATCGCCCACCAGCACCTTGCCCTGGGTGGGTTTCAGCAGCCCATTGAAATGCCGCACCAGGGTGGTCTTCCCCGACCCGTTCTGACCGATAAGAGCAACCTGTTCCCCAGTTTCGATCACCAGCGAGACTCCACGAATCGCATCCACACCGCCAGGGTAGCTAAAATGCAGATTCTCTACAACGATCTTCATCCGGACACCCTGCTGAAACCTTCCACCGCCTCCTGCAAGGTTACCGGTAGAGGACGGTCTGCTGGCCACAGGTCTCGGTTGACTGCCTGCCGCGCCACCTGGGTGTAGCGGGATAACCCAAAGCCTTTCTCCTCCAGCAAGGGTGAGGCCAGCACATCGGCAGGCTTGCCCTCAAGCAAAATTTGTCCATCATGCAGGGCGATCACCCGGTCGGCAAACTGTGCGATCCACTCCACCTTATGCTCGACCATGACTACGGTCATCCCGCGCTGGCTCATCTCCTTAATGACCTGAAATACCTCCCTCGATCCTACCGGATCAAGTTGTGAGGTAGGCTCGTCCAGCACGAGAACTTTCGGCTCCATTACCAGGATCGATGCCAGGGCAACTCGCTGCTGCTGTCCGCCGGAAAGCGAATACGGCGAACGGTCTGCCAGCTCGGTGATGCTGGTCAGCGCCATCACCTTCTCTACTCGCTCCATCATCTGAGGACGGGGCACGCCCGTATTTTCCAGACCAAAGGCGATCTCTTCATACACCGTAAATTTCGCACCCGAGATCTGGTTGAACGGGTTTTGGAAAGCTAGGCCTACTTGTTGAACAATATCGTAAAGGCTAGTAACATGAGTATCCTTCCCTGCAACATGGACACTTCCATGCATACTGCCACGAAAAAAGTGGGGAATGAACCCCGCCATCGCGTAACACAGCGTAGACTTACCGGCTCCATTATTCCCAATAATTGCCAGGAATTCTCCTTGGGTAACTTTCAAAGAGACATTACTTAGCACCGGTTTTGCACTGGCTGGATATGTATAGGTTAATTCATTTACGTCAACGACCACCATATACGGAACCCAATCAGAAGGAGCATCAATAAAAATAGTGTCCAACGAAATAATTTTTGTAAACGCGTATCGTTGATCGTCACCAAGCTGGTTTTTGGTCCTGGCGAATTGAATGCTCGCGCTTCGATGGCTATTGCTCTTTCCTCCACATCCACTATACTACCGAGAACAAGAGGTAAGATAAGCGGTACAAGCGCCTTACCCCGGATAATCAGATTTCCCTCCGTGATAAGGCCGCGCGATTGCTGTGCATCGATTATTGTTCTAGCTTTAGATTGGAAGCGAGGAGCGATCTGTATCGTTGTAACAACGATATAAGTGATCGCCCCCGGCAAACCCAAATTTGTTAATGCATTCATCAAAGAATCTGGACGGGTAGCCAGAGCGAGCAATAAAAAACTGCCAATTACAAGCATGATCCGTCCCACGCTACCGAATGCAAAAATAATCGCTTCTTTTTCAACCGTGAATGGTCCAATAGAAAACAAGGTCGTGCCTTCCCCCCAGAAGAGACCTTGGATAAGAAATATGGAAATACCGAAAGGCAAGACGATTTTCCAAACCGCCCTGATCAATTGCTTCCAGATCCCTCCCCAAATGGATAAGGGAAGGATAAAACCAACAAAAAGAGCATAACTGGCCCAGGCACTGGGAATCACTAACCCTCCCAGTAAAAGGGTCAAGGTAATGGTCAGCTTTGTGATTGGATGTAGCCGGTGAAATCCTGTATCACCGGCTACATACAGGCTCACAGAAGTCGTCACCGTGCCTTAAATCTGGCTGGAAGTGATTGAATGATCACCCAAACGATCAAGAATGACACCATCTTATCAAACGGATCAGAGACTGCACCCTGTGCTAAAGTAGAAGCTAATATTCCTGCACCACTCGCACGAAAGGCTGCAACTAATAAATCTGTCCCCGCTCCGGTTACACCACCAAAATAAATAGCTGCCATTGGTGCTGAGATGATCGCTGCAACCACACCAGTAATCAGACCTGCCAGACCGGCGTACCCCGCTTTTCGGAGTAGGAAATAACCAATCGCCAACCCTATAATCAAGATTACAACAAAAACCAAGGCGTTTTGGCTGATTAGATCGGAGGCATTGGGGATCAAACCATCTCGGGAATATGCAGTTATTGACAGAATAAATAATGTTAAGCCAAAGAAAAAGAAGCCACCAATCAAGGCGGAAAGCCAGCGAGGTGACACGCGATCAAACGCACCTAACTTAGCCGCGATGCCTGCCATGGCTCCGATAACAGCTGCGACATAGAAGAATGGTAGATAGGTCGGGTTTAATGTATATCCCCATATTATGTTACCCAACGCGCCTGTCAAAGCGCCAGCCCAAGGACCCACCAATGCCCCAACCAATATTGTTCCAATGCTATCCAGGTAAATCGGCAGTTTCAGCGTGAATACCAATTGTCCAACAGCAATATTTATTGCTATTGCCACTGTGATTAATACTAGTGTTCGCGTACTAAATTCCTTTTTAATTGAATCGACGAATCCCATCTTATGTCTCCTTAGTTTATCTAGTCACAGCTTATTACTAATTGGCAATACTGCGAAACACCTCCATTCGTTGTAAGAACATCTCGATGAAATCCCTGGCGCGCACACTCAGGGCGACTTTCATGTTGGCAGGTTTGCCTGTCATCTGGTAGAAATCTGCGTAAGTGTTGCCCATCGAGACGCCGCCAGAGATATCTACGTCCACATACAACTCGTCGAACTCCACCAGATCAGGCTGAAAAACCAGCGCCAACGCCAGGGGATCGTTAATCACACAGCCCTGGATCTTCTGGTATTCATCGTGGAAGCTCATGTAGAAACGGGTCGAATCAGCGATAAATCTCGTCAGAGGCGAATCGATTTTCAGCAGTCGTTGAACATCCTCCGCGGTGAGCACGCACTGGTAAGTGACATCCAGAGGTACCAAGGTCAATGGTATGCCGGAATGATATATGATATGGGCAGCATGCGGGTCAACATACACATTAAATTCCGCCAGGGGGGTGGTGTTGCCGGGATGGCGGATCGCCCCACCCATGCTGATGATTTCTTTAATGGCTGGGATTATTTTCGGCTCACGGCGCACCGCCAGAGCCAGGTTGGTCAACGGACCAATGGCAACCAGGGTGATCTCTCCAGGCGAAGCCAGGAGCTTTTCTATCAAGAAATCTACTGCGTGCTGGTCCAGCGGAGTGGTTCTTGGGGCAGGCAGATGGGCATAACCAATGCCAGTCTCGCCGTGGGTCTCCGGAGCTAGCAAGGAGGGCTGGACAAGCGGCAGGGTACATCCCATTGCAACAGGAATTTGGGGCGCTCCTGCCAGCTCGAGAACCGAAAGGGCATTGGTCTTGCCCTGCTCTGTAGAGCAATTACCATGCACGACACTCAGCCCTTCAAGCTTCACTTCCGGAGAAGCCAGCGCCAGCAAGATGGCGAGAGAGTCATCGATGCCAGGATCAGTGTCGATCAGGATGCGTTTGGGAGGCATGGTCTTATGATAAAACACATAAAGGTGGCATTGGTTATGATCTAACTTGTATTGTAGCATCACTTATTCAGGATGAGTAATGTTTTAAAGTGACACTTGACATTAATAAATATTTGTTATATACTTTATTTATAATGAAGTATACATTTACGGAACCATATACTTCGGGAGGTCGGTCATGTCCCTCATTCGCAAGCTCAAACCAGATCGCAATCTCACCGCACTGCTGGTTTATTTGTCAATCTTTCCGATATTCGGGATCGCTTCTTTGGTCTTTGGCATCCATACCGGGTTAACCGTCCTGGCTGTCTTCTTATTTGGTTTTGCACTGCTCTACCTGTATGCGTTTATCCGCACCGGCAATCCAGCCCAACTGGCTGTATGTGCAGACGGGTTGTTCTTTAGCTTTATGCTACTGATCCTCGATCCTGACACTGGATGGAATACTCGAGAGTACGGGATGGCATATTTTTTTGGCATACTATTCTTTGGCATCTTGCTCGTCGCGCTGGTGATCACCCGGAAGTTTAAATGGCGCGGCCGTGAAGTCTTCGAGCTGGCAGCCGAGGCAATAGAGGAGATCGGGGATGGCTATACTTCGCGTCCAAGACCTGTCGGGAAGGTAGAATACAGCCAGCAAGAGATGCGGGAATACACAAAATTTTTGTCGCGGCATCTGATAGCCTTACCTTTCCTGACATCAAAAAATACTACCCTGGTTATCGTCAAGATGGGGGAAGAGTTCGGCCGCCTGCTTGGATTAAGCGGAGACTATCGGGATGCGACCTGGGTCAATTTCGATGCGGATGGTAATGTCTCGGTGCATATCGCTCAAAAAGATTACCTGGATTACCGCGAGCCACTGGCGTTTGATCAATTGTGCACCTCGCTTGGGAATCTCTTCATAGATTTTTTTGAGCTATATAAAAAGGGTGAAGGTATTCGGGCGATTGACCGGATGGATAACCTTAAGCTGCCGGTATTATCTTAAGTGTTTAACTATGGACTTTCAGACTGCCGCAAAATACGCTTCATTACTCTCCAGAGTTTACGCTGAAGACATCTTCGCCCTGCTGGTGAACTACCAGGCCATCTCAGCATCAGAGGTTGCCACCCGGCTGGATCTACATATTAAGACAGCCCAGGATTTCCTGGAATCCCTGGCACAGCTTGGAGTCCTGACCAAGGAGGAGATTCTTGAAAAGAAGCGCCCTTATTTTCGCTACATCCTGAATCAAACTCGGATTACTTTGGATATTGACCTGATGCAGGTCAAGCAAGAGCCCACCCACAATAGCCTGTCCTTGATCATTCGCGAGAGGGAGAATGCTGGGGCGCGCTTCGTGGTTGCCCGCAGCGAAGATTATATTACCAGCGTGGCAATCTGGGCTGGGGAAGGCCGCGAGCGACAAGAACGCAAAATCAAGCTGACCACGCCCCAGGGCAGGTTTCTCTACCACTTGCCCTTCCCAAAGGCTCCGCCTATGAGCGTAGCCGGCATCATGCAAAAAGCAGGTGTTGAAGAGCACCTGGCGCCTGAGATCCTTGATCTGGTTCAACTGATGGAAAAATATGGAGTGATCGAAATTCTACCGAAATAAGGCAATCCCAAGTCTTAACTCAATCTACAATCGGCCACCCACCCTGGATTATGCTAAGGGATCCAATTTGAGAGCACGTTGACCGTCATCTGAGGTTGGTTTGGATCGTTTGTCAGCAGATGAACAGCGAAGTTGTGCGGCCCATCCATCCCTGCAGGCATCATAAAGATGCTGGATTCCACCATCGTGCTTTCTCCCGGCTTGAGTACCATCGAACCGATGGCAAGTTGAGGCGGTCAACACCCTTCAATGACTTCGATAAATGGATCTTCGGAAAAGCGCAGGTCCCCATCGCCCGTATTCGTCACTTTGAATTTAAAGGTCAAGGGTGTATCAAGCTTGACGTCGCCATAATCAATCATCTCCTGGTCAACTGCGATTGCTGGCGTTCCACCTGCCGCTTGATCGTTGCTCCCCCGCTGCAAAGAAAATATTACAACTGCACCTAAAAGTATCACCGCACCGCTGATTAAGGCGATCAGAGGCAACGAGAATTTTTCCTTGTTCTTATGACGGGATTTCTTACCCATTATTCCGTCTCCTGATAGTCGAATTGGAACGAATAGAGATAAGCAACCAGATTCCAGGTTTGTTGCTCGGTGAATATAGAACCCCAATAGGGCATACCAGTGCCCATCCCACCACGTATGATCTTTCCTTGCAGCAGCGCTGGGCTTGCTCCCAGCATCGTGTGCGAATCGGTAAAATCGGTCGGCTTCCCGCTGACATGCTCCATCCCATGCATTGGCTTTCCAAACTGGGCTTGGACAATATCTGCAAACACCCCATCCCCTGCACCGGTCTCACCATGACAGGCAGCACAGTTCTCGGCGTATATGCGTGCCCCTTCGATGAGACCTTCTTCTGTTGTATTGGTCCACCAAATATTGGCAACCAGTGCCCAAATTTCAGCATCGGAAGCAGATTGGTATGTTGGGTCCGCTCGTAATTCACTGTACACCTGGGCAGGCGAGCGCGAGAAATAGTAGTCCTGGGCGAGATAGCGATCCTCCAGACCAGCCTTAACCGGGCTATCACTCAGTCTGGGGCGGGTAACAGGTACTGCTTCAGCTGGATGGGGTGCATCAATATCGATATTGAGGGTTACAAAGAGAGGTTGAGATGTTTCCTGTGACTCTCCCGAGCCCTCACCCGAAACCTCGATCGTACCTCGCATCCGCCAGTGATTCACTCCACACCACCGCGTGCAATAAAAGGTGTATGTCCCTGGCTCATCGAAGGTCAGGGTGAGATCAGTCATTTTCCCGGGTTCAATATCCACCACGGGATGATCGCTCTGCCCTATCCCAAAACCATGCACCACATCATCGGCGGTCAGGCGCAGATGGAGAGGTTCTCCAACCTGGGCGTGCAGGACGTCCGGCGTCCAGCCTCCCGCTTCGGGCATTTTCCCGCGCAACTCAATGGAATTTTCCGGATTGTGTAGCCTTGCAGCAATCACCCCCATTGCAGAACCCACAATTACAATCAATACCAATAACCTGGCGAAATTTTCGGCTTTCATGTTATTAGACTTCGTGACCGTAAAATTTTCATAGCAGTAAAATCATCAGCCCGACAGTTACCAGCAGATTAAAACCGGCAACCGGTAGCGCCTGAAGCATTGCCGCTTGACGGCTGAATGGATTGGCTGAGATATTTAAGCCAGTATGGACAGACCATACCAACCCCGTGATCAGAACGCCGATCTGCAAAACGGGTAAGACCGCAGACAGGTATGGCGTCCATTCTAGCGTCGCTGTGCCGAACAGGTTCCATCCCCACCCAAACGGGTCCGACAGGGAGATAGGAATATATGAAGCATTTGTCAGGACAAACGATAGGCTGAACGCTACCCATGCCATTAATCCAAGTGGAACCAGGGTATAGGAATGGGAAATGAATTCCTTACGTAGAGCTGTTCCAGAGCGTGTAATGAGGCGGCTGATTTGGACAGCCAGCAGGAACAGGAGTGGCAAGAGAGCAAAAATAAACACCAAGAAGGCAACCGCGTAGCCGAACCATGCCCTGGAACCGATCTGATAAGCTGCCAGTTTCAATTCTCCCCAAGGACCAAGCAAGACGGCTGCGTATATCAGGGCTGCACCAAGCATGATGAATGCCTTGTAGGCTTCGTCCAGGCGTTTCCCGGTGGGCTTATAGATATCTGCTCCGAATGGACGCGTGCGAATGGCAATATTGTCATTGGGGCAGGTGCGCAAACACTCCATGCACAGCCCACAAGCAGTATTCTTGGCTAATCCGCTAGGTGAGACACCCCAGGGACATCCATAGCCTGCTTCACTGCCGTTATAGCACGGCTTGTCTTTGCAGGTTGCACAAATCGTTTTATTGGTCACACGCAATTCCACAGGAGCTGTTTGGGAATACAAACCGATGAAGCCGCCTACCGGACACACATACCGGCAGAAAGCTCTCCGCTCGAATACCAGGCTTAAACCGAATGCCACAAAGAGCATCCCTGCCAGGATAGCAGCACTAGCAAGCGGGGTGGTCAAGATCAGCGAGCTAAACAGTGCCACCAGAGTGAAGGCAATATTCTGGATCCAGATATTATTGAGGCGCTTCGGCCAGCGGAGATTGAGTCCGATACCCTTGCTATCCCCTTCCGGGGAAAGCAGCTTTCCACGCTGCATCCAATCACCCACCACAGGGATCGGGCAGACTGCACACCACCCTCGCCCGAGGAAGGGCACTGCCACGAGGATCAAGATCGCCCACCAGGCGATCCAGACGAAAACAATCCCAAAGTTACGGCTGCCAACCGGAGTTCCAATGAATCCGGCCAAAATCGCAATCACAAACCCCGCCAGAAAAACCGCAAAAATCACCAATTGCGGCCAACGGGATTTTAATATCGACTTGATAATAGGAAAGCGAGTCAACTCCATAGATTTTCACGTGAATTTGTCATTGAGATGGGTGGCGGTAAACAAATCCTACCAAAACAGACAGTAGAGCAAGCCCTGCCAGGCCTATACCTCGCCAGAGCAGTTGGTTCTGCCCGACAACCAATTTTCCGATCATGAAAGGATGCATCGCTCCGCAGGAGACATTACAACGCATGCGGAAACTACCGGATCGATCAGCTGTGAACTCAAGCCGTGCGCTTTGACCGGGATCCGCTTCCACGGATAGACCATAGCCATCGATGAAAAGCCCGTGGACAACGTCGGTAGAGACCAGTTCTATTGTCACCCGGTCTCCCGGATTGACATTGATCTCGCCAGGGGAAAATGCGAACTGACTCGCATGTACTCGAAAAACTCTTTCAGTTGGTTGGGGATAAAAATTAGGCAAAGGCACGAAACCCACTGCCAACCCAACCAACCCTAAGAGCAACCAGATCATCCACCTTGTACGGCGCATAGCTCGCGTTCAACAATATATATTCTGGATAACGGGCCGAAGACCACTTTTAAGGCATATTGGATGGCCCGAAGCGGGCATAGGTATCATCAATATACTGGCGTATCTCGGGCACTGTTTTGCCCTCATCAAGGAGTCGCATCACGTCACGCGTGATATCCACACATATACTTCAGCCCAGGGCGTGACTGTCGAATATTGGCTTTCCATCCGCATCTACTTCGCTGACATAACATTGATAGTTATTCTTGTGACCGACCGATCCACAACCGCAGTAGCAAGGTATCTCTTTTAGGATATCTGGATTTGCGATTGCAAAGCGGTAAGCTTCCTGAACAGCCTGCGGGGCAAGCCGGATTTCTTCAGAAAGGCTAGATTCTGGCGCAAGTGGTCTCGCTTCACTCTCTGCTTTACCCATGCCAGAACAAGCCGAGAGACCCGCCAGGAGGATTAGTAAAAAATCCGTTAGCAGTAATCTTGGATGAAAATGCATATATTTATACCAATATAGGTAATATTATCCGCAATTATAAATGATACCGGTCCAGAAATGAAGTGACGAATAGCCTACAATTGTAGGCTGATTGTCTGGCATCCGGTATGATAAAAATCACCCCAACGGACACAAACCAATAACCATGGTAAGAATGGGGTAATATGCCAGCTACGATGTGAGAACTTTACCTATTAGCTCGAGTCGCAGGGAGAACAAAAATCGCCAGGAACCTGACGATTTTGCTCCAAGAGTGAGGTGCCCCCAAGGGGACTCGAACCCCTGTTTTGGCCTTGAGAGGGCCGCGTCCTGGGCCACTAGACGATGGGGGCATGAAGCGCAGCAATTCTACCATGC
>Ga0209254_10004154_pt1 | contig 13243 bp, 8 predicted proteins | sample FrelakmetDIP11DI_FD_187148 | JGI IMG/M metagenome (GOLD analysis project Ga0209254, IMG submission 187148) | Freshwater lake sediment microbial communities from the University of Notre Dame, USA, for methane emissions studies - DIP11 DI (SPAdes)... | ecosystem: Environmental > Aquatic >...
TCACTAGCCTCCCGTTTTATTGACAACTTCCGAAAATTCGAAGATCAAGCCTCGGAAGAGGTCAGGAAAGCTGGTCCAAAGATCTAATTAGGTATATTTAGATATTTAAGACCTGTACCGGTATTAAATATTACTACCCTTTCATCCGGTTGCAACCACTTGTTTTTCACCAGTTTATCCAGAGCAGCTAATGTCGCTGCGCCTTCTGGTGCGGCAAAAATCCCTTCTTTAATCGCCAATTGTCTCTGAGCTTCTAGTATTTCTGTATCGCTAACAGCGATGGCTAATCCCTTGCTTTCATGAAGCGATCGTAGGATCATAAAGTCTGCAAAGCTTTTAGGGACGCGTAATCCTACGGCAATGGTTTGAGCATGGATCCAATAATCGCAGAATGGCATCTTCTTTTCGAAAGCTGCAACAATAGGAGCGCAACCATCTGATTGAACGGAAACCATTCTAGGTCTGGATGTATCCTCTAGCCATCCTAACTTTTCAAGCTCATCGAATGCTTTCCACATACCCACCAGTCCAGTACCTCCTCCAGTAGGGTAAATAATTACATCTGGGAGCTTCCAACCAAACGTTTCTGCGAGTTCGAATCCCATTACTTTCTTCCCTTCGACACGATAGGGTTCTTTGAAAGTTGAAACGTCAAACCAGCCTTCTTCGCGAGCCTTTACACCTGCCATACCAGCCGCTTCACTGATCAGACCATCAATCAATATTACCTGAGCTCCTGCAATACGGCTTTCTTCTATGTTTGCCAGAGGTGTATCTCTGGGCATAAAAATACACGCTTCAATCCCTGCTCGAGCTGCATAGGCAGCCATTGCTCCTCCTGCATTACCCGCAGTTGGAATAATAATCTTCTGGATACCCAGCTCCTTTGCTTTCGATACAGCGGAAGCTAAGCCACGAGCTTTAAAAGAGCCTGTTGGATTCTGACTCTCATCTTTGGTGTATAGATTCTTCAGACCATATTCCTCGCCCACCCTATCGAGTCTTAATAACGGAGTGTCCCCCTCTCCTAGATAGATTTGATTGGTATGGTTTAAAACGGGTAATAGTTCTTTCCAGCGCCACATTCCTCGTGGTCGTTGTCGAATAATATCTTTATCTAGAGATAGACGAATGGCTTCTATATCATATTCTGCTAGTAAAGGTGCTTGACAGTCTAAGCAGTAAGTTTGGATTAGAGTTGGGTCATAAGATTTCCCACATTCAGAGCATTTCAAATTATTCAGATAGGACATAAGATTAATCTATGCCGTATTTGGTAAGAAATTCGCAACCCTCGACCACAACTCTCGGATATTAATCGGTTTTGCAATGTACATATCGCATCCTGCTGCCAGCGCTTTTTCTGCATCTCCTCGTAGAGCGTTTGCAGTAAGCGCAATAATTGGCACGTATCGCAGTTTCTTTCTGCGGCTCTTTCGAATTTTTCGGGCAACTTCATATCCATCTACATCGGGTAGATTTATATCTAAGAGAATCAAATCTGGCTTTTCCTTTCTGGCCATGGATAAAGCGAATGAACCATTCTGCGCCCATATAAAGTGATATCCCCGTGCTTCTAATGCTTTCTTGACAATAAGCTGATTGTCATGATTGTCCTCTACGTAAAGGATTTTATAGGGCATCAGCACTCTCCTCTGTTACAATTGATGATCAACTTTGGACTTTCAGTACGGAAGTTCCGATGGTATTTCTTTTTGCTTTGGTTCAGTTGGTAGCTCTAAGAAGAAAACTGAACCTTTTCCCTCTCCCTCACTTTCAGCCCACAGGTTGCCACCATGAAGTTCTACCAATCTACGACTGATCGGTAAACCTAAGCCTGTTCCACCTACTTTTCTGGTGGTCGAGGTGTCTATCTGACTGAAAGCTTGGAATATTTCTTCAAGTTTGTTCAAAGGAATACCAATACCTGTATCACGTACACATACTTTCACTTTATCGAAATCTGACTCGTCGGAGGCTGAATATTTTTCGAGCTCTATGATCACCCCACCTTTGTCTGTGAATTTTATGGAGTTGCCAACCAAATTAATCAGGATTTGTCGTAAACGTATGAGATCAGCAGTAATATTCCAGTCTTGATCAGAGTCAGCAACCATTTTTACGCTTAATCCCTTTTCACGAGAGAGAGGATCACTTGTTTCAATCACTTCTCCTATTAGCTCATATAAATTGACTCGGTCCAGGTTCAAGTTGGTACGACCGGCTTCGATCTTCGCCATATCCAAAACATCGTTGATCAAATCCAATAGATGTACACCATTCTTTTCGATCAGTTCTAAGTCGGATACCATAGCATCAGTCAAGGGACCATCGATACCTTCTAAAATAACCTGAGTAAATCCCAATATCGAGTTGAGAGGAGTCCGTAACTCATGACTCATATTTGCCAGAAATGCAGACTTCATGTTGTCAAGTTCTCGAAGACGCTCAACTGCTGCAAGTTGTTCGGCATACAACCTTGCATTCTGTAGTGCTACTGTTACTTGAGCTGCCAGTGTGCTGAATGTTCGAATATCTTCTTCTGTAAAGCGATCTACGGTTTCTGAATGAACATCAAATACACCGAGCAATTCGCCGGCTATGATCAAAGGCACAGCTAATTCTGAACGAGTATCTGGCAAAAGTGAGTGAAGGATTGATCCTTCTAAATCATTGAGGTCTGAAAGGAATTGACCTTCCTGTGCTCTGGCTACTCTGGATACGAGTGAATCTTCTCTATCGATCGGAATAATCCACCCATTGGAAACCAGGCTTTCTCCAATCTGCCCCGCTCCTGCGGAGATTTTGAGGTTTGCCCCCAGGTCATCCAACAGGAAGATAAGAGCCTGGTAAAGTCCAAATCGTTCATTTGTAAGATCGACTACTTCCTTGAGAAGTTTTTCAGGTTCAAGAATCGTGGCTGTTGCAGTTCCAACTTCTGCAACCGCTTGCAACTCGATTGCACTCTTCTTTGTTTGTTCTAAGAGACGAGCTCTTTCCAACGCCTGAGCTACCTGTTCCGAGATGGCGTTGAGAAAAGCTTCTTCATCTTCTGAAATCTTCTGGCCTCCCTCCTGTTTGACGCCTAAAATTCCAATTGATTCTCCTCGAACAGAAAGATGCGTCTCGAAACCCTCCTTGACTGAAGGTAATTGGATTTCTGGATGAATGTTGATCTGGTCGAAGTAGTATCCTTTTTCGGCAGTGGCTTGGGTTTGATAGGAAGACCAAGCTTCTTGGCTCATCAACCGTTGAAGTGTTGTGAGCTCCTGCAATCGATCGCTCATCTCTTGTTTCAAGCGTAGGCTTTGAATCACTGTGCTTGCTTGACCAACAAGATTAGCAATCTGGGGAATATCGTTCTCAGTGATTCCAACTTCTTGTGATGATTCACCAACCAATACTCCGAACCATTGTCCACCAGCTCTAATAGGGAAATGTACATATCCAACTGCGTCGGTCTCTGATCGTTCATTTCGGGCAATTTTTGCATACCCTATTTCAGTATTAATATTTTGTATGATCAAAGGCTCGTTCCTGTTGAAATATCCAGACATTTGGAGTTGATTCAGAGCATATACTTTCCCGATCGATTCTGGTCTATCCCCTTGAACCTTGTACCACTCACTGGCAACAACTAATGATGCTGGTGGTTCATCTTCCCATAGATGATCGAAGAAGTATAGAGTGGAATGATCAAATTGGGATAATGGGGTTGATTCGATTAAAGTTGTAAAAACTTCTTGGATGGTTGATGCAGAACTTACCTGAGCGCTGCCTCGGTACAACTTCTGAAGATTTGTCAATGCGGATTGGGTTTGTTGATAAAGGCGAGAGTTTTCTAGAGCTTCAGCTACTTGGTCAGAGACTTGCTCGATTAATACCAACTCGTCTTCGCTTAGAGGTTTTATAGGATCATCATATACTCCCATAGCACCGATGATCACCCCTCTAACAGCGATAGGAGACACTGTAGCGAGCATTTCATCTTTGTTTTCCTGATTTTTAATCGTTGTGTTGAGGATCTTTTTTCCTTCTAAAGCGGATAATTCTGGAAACAGAAGACCATTGACCGATTGGATAACTAGGTTGTCGTAAATATATCCTAGACTAGTTTGGGTAGTTTCAAGGTAATTTTCCCAACCAACTCTGGTTGTGGTTTTATACATCATGTCCAATTCATTTAGACGAGCTTCCATTTCCTGGCGGAGGCGTGTGTTTTCAAAAGCTACTGCGATTTGACCACATAAACCTTCCAGAAGCATTTTATCTTCCTCATTCAATGCTCCAGCCTTATCGCTTTGTACGTCAAGAACTCCCAAGACCTGATCTCGTAACTTTATTGGTACAGCAATTTCTCCTCGAGTTCGTGGTAGCATTGGGTTCGGCCGCCAATCAGGATCGTTCTCTAAGATTGGTCGCAATACGGTTTCTCCAGTTTCAGCTGCAGTACCAATGAGACCGACCCCCATTTTCATACTGTGCCCAAGTTCTAACATCTTCGCGCCGATCTCTCCATAACCCTTCACAAGTACAATCGCATCGACAGTAGGATCGTAACGTAGTAATTGGGTGTGGTAATAGCCGAATCTTTCTTTGACGCTAACTACGACTCGATCAATTAACTCGTTCAGGTCAGTAGCCCCTGCAATATCCTGCGCAACTTGAGTGCTGACTTGAACCTGGTAACCTCTCCTCTCCAGAGATTCTTGGATTTGATTCTCCAACTTTTTTCTCTCTGTAATGTCTGTTGCAACTCCTAACAGCCTTCTTGATATGCCATCATCATCAATCAATGGTCGTTTGATGGTTTGGAGCCACCGAGTATTACCATCCGGTGTCGTTACCGGTTCTTCAGGAATAAATCTCTCCAATTGTCCATCAATGATTTTTAGATCACCCAAGTGAATCTGTTCAACTTCAGTATCGTCAGGATTGAAGTCGGCGTCACTTCTTCCTATCAGACCTTCAGGAGTAAAACCGTAAATTTCAGCCAATGCGCGATTGACTAATACAAATCGGCTTTCTCTATCCTTTACAAAAATGAGATTAGGATCTGAGTCGATGATCTGTTGGAGGAATGCCCTCTGTTCTGAGATAGCTAATTGCCCTCTTTTTCGTTCTGTGATGTCCACAAGGATAATTAATACATTATCATAAGGTGCGTCTGCCTCAGGTAGTGACATCGATAGCAGAACATTTAACAACTTACCCTGCATTGTTCTATTGATGGTCTCGCCTTGAAGATACCGTTTTCCCTCGGCAATTGCGATAAACTCATCTTTTACGATATCAAGTGTTTCTGGAACAAATATTTTGACTAGAGAGGTTAATAGTTCCTCTTTGCTGGCTGCCCCAAACATTTTTACACAATGTGGATTAACATCAATAACTCTTATCTTTTGGGAGTTTTGAATAACAAAATCAGGATGATTATCAAAATACTCTCTAAAATCTTTGACTCCAATCTTCTTTAGCTCATCGATTGCTATTTTGACTTCAGAGAAATCTTCCTCCCAAATGGCTTCACTTGCATTCTCGATAAGCAAGCGATACCGCTCTTCTGATAATTGTGAAGTTTCCCCATCTTTTTGGGGCTCTGAGATTTTTCTTACTAGCGAAGTTATTCCTTGAAATGAACCTTCATCATCCATTAATGGGGTTAAGGTCCATTCGCTTTCAATTCTTTGTCCATTCTTGTCATCACAGACCAGTATATGAGTCGAACCAGCTCTATTTTTCAGCAATTCCTTCCATAATTGGTCAAATTGGACTTTGAAAGTGTTTGGAATAATAAGTTCATCAATAGATAGCCCTTGAACTTCATCAAAAGAAAATCCGAATAGCTTTTCTGAGGCATCGTTCCAGGCAACTACTCTTCTATCTAAATCCAACTGGATAATTCCTAATGGTAATTGCTGGTAGAACAGAGGCAACCAATTTAAGTTTGCTTCCATTTCAATATTTGTTTGCTTTGTATATTCCCCCTCTAATGACAGAGCAGATTTATCCATAATCACCTGCCTCCTTCAGTAAACTCGCCAATATCTTCAAAACCTTCGTTTTCGTATTTTGTCATTTGGTCGATGTTGCCGAGGCGGATGAAGGTTTTCCGGCCGAGTGAATTACCTAACTCTTGAACGGCTATACGCATGATCGTAGCTGTATCCATTGAACTGCGTACCCGTGATGCAATCTCTTGTAACTTCTTATTCCGGATTATTTGCTGGATGAGTCTCTGGTTTTCTATGTACTCACTGACCAGCGTACTAATTTCTGTAATTGTTGCTTTTTCAAATTCATTAAATTCCCGCAATTGGGTATTGGTTATATACATTCTTCCTAAATTGTCGCCCAATGCATAGGTTTCGTTCAAATTCTTACTTGAAGAATCAATCGCTTCTTGAGATCCATAAATCTTCTTTTCATATTCAATCGCTACCAGGTATTCTTTTGGATTTCGGAATACTGTCGGTATTTGATGTATGAGCCAGTCCAAGAATTCAGGTAGCGGAGGATTATTCTTGGTTTTCTTCCCGATTTCAAGAATAAAACCAGCTTCTTTGGTTAGCCCTTTCTTATAATCTTCGCGTGGTTTTTCTTCCAGTTCTCCAGCCTTTTCCAAAACCTCCTGATCTGGAGATATTGAGAACAACTCATCAAGTCGGTTTTTCAGATCGTCATTTTTAGGCATTGTATTAACTCCGTTGCTAAAGCACGGTACTCAATTGCACTTCGAGAATTCTTTGCGTAGTAAGTAATGGGACTCCCAAATAGGGGGCTTTCTCTTAGTTTTATATCAAGCGGGATTATTGTCTCGAAAACTTGTGTTTCATATTTTGATCGGAATTTATCCAGAACAAGCTTGCTAAGATTGGTTCGTTTATCAAAAAGAGTGATTAATATGCGATATTCTATTCCGGTATTAATGTTATTTTGGACAACTTTCAACAGGCTCAGGTAGGATTGTAAAGATTGCATTGAAAAGTAATCGCATGTAACTGGAATGAGTACTAGATTTGAGGCAGCCAACGCATTGATTGTCATAGGTCCGAACGAAGGTGGACAGTCGAATAGTACTACATCGTAATATTGACCATCTAAATCTTCAAAATTTCTTCGTAACCGGTACTCGTATTCTTTGCTGTTGTTCAGTAATTTCTCTACCAGCATTACTCCTCGGTTTGAAGGCACTAGATCCAAATTCAAGAACTTGGTTTCTCGACTGACTTCTAATAAAGAAGCCTGGTAAACAAGAACGTCACCAATGGTTCTTCGTAAGGAATCTGGTTCAATTGATAGAGCTTGGGTCAAATGCGCTTGGGGATCCAAATCAACTAATAGTACTCGCAAGTCCTGCTCGGCAAGACTCGCGCCTAAGGAAAGACAAGTAGTTGTTTTGGCCACCCCACCCTTCTGGCTGCTTACTGCAATGCAATTGATTCTATTGGTTTCTTTGATATTCACAATTCCTTTTCTTCTCTAATTGACTACAATTATTTGGTTTCCGGTTTTCCGTTCTTATCACCCAAGTAAATATAGGCTTGTTTTCCAAGGACTTTGCCGACTTGTTCTACAGCACGGCGCATAATAGTGTCAATGTCGGTTGCGCTGAATACTTGGGTAGTGACTTCTCGGACACGTTGTTCCTGCAATGCCCGGGCCTTTGTCTGTTCTAGTAATATTATGCTCTGGACCGCAACCGCTGCTTGCCCAGCTACTGCCTTCAGGCGATTAATATCAGCTTCAGGAAATTCAATCTGTTCGTTATAATACCCTTGCACAAATCCAATAGCTCTTTCTCCCAACATTAGTGGAACTACAATTGAACACTTAGATTGAGAATTGTCTGAAAACAATAAGGTGTTGAGTTTATCTAAACGGTTCCTCTCACCTTTTTCTGTTATGATGACAGTTTCATTAGTGAATAGAGTACCTGGGGTTGATTCGAAAGAGGTTATTGGAAAACGGTTAGGTAGATTAATATCCAGATTCGATCGATATGACACAGGATATACCCATTCAGGGATATTTGAACCGGAAAGAGAAGAATCGAACATGCCAAGGAGTGTCATTTGATTGGCTTGATTTAGTATAGTTCTGGATGAAAGTGCGTTCAGGATGTCATCAAAACTTTGAGCTGCATTCATTTCAGCAATAATATTGTAGAGAGTTTCTGTTTCAGTGAGGGCGACTTGGGCTTTTGTATAAGATTGGGCATTCTGCACAGCTACCGCTACTTGGTTCGCAATAGATTGAAGTAATGCTGCATCTTGTTCTGTTATTCCATCAACAAGGTTCTGTTGTACATCTAGTACACCCAAAACTTGATCACCTATAGAGATTGGTACTGCCACTTCTGATTTGGTTTCTGGCAATAAAGGATTTGGCAGCCATCCGGGATCTTTTGCTGTGTCTGGCACAAGAACTGCTCGGTTTGATTCTGCAGCACGCCCTACCAGGCCTCTACCTTTGTGGATTTGGTGTCCCCTGCTTAACATCACTTGACCAACTTCGCCAGTTCCTCCTACCATGATCAGGTTTTGTTTTAATTTATCAAAAAGGTAAATATGCGCATGATAGTAATTGAAAGCTTTCTGAACCTCGTTAACGACTGCACCTACCAGTTTCTGCAATTCCAGGATTGTGGATAGGCGACGGCTTACTTCTGCACTTGCTTCTAGGGCTTTTGTTCGGTCGGCAACCCGTCTCTCCAGAGTACCGATTAGATCTCGCAGCTGATAAGTCATGCTATTGAAAGTTTTTGCCAGGACTCCGATTTCATCCATCCGGCTTATTTCAGCTTCCTGGCTCAGGTCCCCAGCAGCCACTGCCTCGGTAGTTTTAATTAGGTGATTGATGGGGTTAGTGATGGTTCTAGTTGCAAAGATCGAAGCTAAAATTCCAGCGAGGATTGATAACACAGCGATAATAAGGCTGGTAGTGAGTGTTCTATAAGCTGATTGGTATGCTTCATTTTGGTCTTGTTCAGCAAGTACTGCCACTTGCAGTTTAGGTAACCAACGATACACCCCTATTACACCTACCTTTCGGCTATCTTCATATAATCCTGATCCATCTGTATGGTTTTGAACTGCTTGATTTGCTCCTATATTTCTGATAAAAATATTTCCTACCCACTCCGCCGCCTTGATATTTCGAAGGTCAGTTAGAAGATTATTTTTTGCGCTTACCAGATAAGTCACATCGGTAGCAAATGTTGTGCTAGGACGTTGAACCATAAGGTCGTTTAACTGTTCCATACTCACTCGTCCAGCAAGCACACCTTCCAGCTGGTCATCGGTTCCTAGGATTGGTTGTGAGAAGACCACATTAATATTGCCGTGAGTATCTGGATAGGTTGGAGGACTTAAATAGGGTGCTTTCGAACCTTCGGTGAAGATGTCATTTGCAACATAATTTTTACCGACCATGTTTGGATCGGTCGAGAGAATCACTTTTCCATCAGAATCTATTAAAAATAGTTCATCGAACTTTTGCCGATACCGGATTGAATCTTGAAATCTCTGCACTTGGCTTAGATATGTATAGTTGACAGTGCCGGGAGAAGGTTTCGATAATAATCGCATTCTTGCGTCGAGAGGTTCGCGTCGAAGCTCAGTATCCAGCTCTAGCTGAAGATCTTTCACCCAATTGTCAATAACAGCAGATTTTAGAGTGGCAACGGATTCCAATCTGGATATGGCTTCAATTTGTGCATTCTTCAAACTGTTATAAACTGAATTACCAGTGATAATTAATGCAGGAATGAATACCAGGGCAATAAAACTGACTATCAATCGGGCACGAATACTTCCACGACGAAATATCCGTATAACCTGCCATATCAGTATTGCGAAAAGAATGACCCCAGTAAAAATTAGCACATAAGTAATAGTATTCATCTCAGCACTCGTTTTCTCGGTAGATATTTATTCGGATTGACTTTTCATGAATTAGCATCGCTGCCTATTGGTATCAAGAATGTTTATGGTGTTTTTTCTAAGTAGTGTTTCCTTGTTTTATGCAGCTGGTTAATTATTTCTGACACGAGGGAATGAATTTTCTCAGGCTGAACTGGTTTGACCAAGTAATCAGTTACCTTCATGTTCTGTGCAGATGATGCTAAAGCAGGGGTATCGTAGGCAGTGATAAGAATTGTATGAGTGGGTTTCTGGTTGGTCGATAATTTTTCTATAAGTTCAAGTCCATTCATCCCAGGCATCATATAATCTGTGATTAATATGTCTAAACCTTCATCTCCTATTCTTTCAATCGCATCCTCCCCACTCGATGCCGTTAAGATATCCACATCTTCATCAAATTTAGAGAGAACTCGCGCTAACATGCGAGCGGTGTTTGGATGGTCGTCTACGATCATGATACGAATAGGACTTACAGATGTCTGGGAATCCACAAAGGCAAACCTACCTATTCCAAGGAATGAATTAGAAGCGATGATATGTTTACCCTATTATGGCAAAGTATTTTCGATTTTTTGGTTGGTTTAAGTGGGAAATCGTTAGTACTGGATAGGAAAACCTATGAAGTCGGTCACAAATAATTTCTAGTCGATTAATAATCTGTATCCTATCCCTCGAACATTAAGTAAATACCTTGGTTTTTGCGGATTTTCCTCTATCGATTTTCTAATAACATGTACGTGCCACTTGGAAAGCTCTTTTGCCTCCTGAATCCCAACATCATATTGCTGCGCTTCGACAACTAATGTTCGGTAATCAACTACATCCGGAGAGTGGTCAGTCAAAACTGACAGATACTGGAAAGCCGAGGGAGGGAGAGTGAGTACTTGTTCGCCAAAAGTTGCTCGCTGGGCTTGGCGATCGAGTATTAAGCTGCCAAGCTTGTGGAATCGATTCTGAGTTTCAGGAAATGGGGATAATCCACTTGAGGTTATTTCTTTTGGATTTTCGAGCTCCAATAGTAGCAGTTCTGCCTGAAGAAAATTAATTTGATCACGGATTTCACGTTTGCGACGGTTGATGACTCGATCTCTAAGGACAATTCGTGCCTGTGCTACCAAAATCTCAGGGTCGAAAGGCTTTAGCATGTAATCGATTGCACCTAGGCGCAAAGCTTCTATTGAAGAATGTAAAGAACCATATCCTGTAAGTATAATCACAGGAAGATCCGGTTCCCTGGACCGGATCTCTTTCAAGATCTGGATTCCATCGATTTTTGGAAGGTGGATGTCAAGGTAAACTAAATCAAAGGTACTTACGCTCAGTAAATTAAGAGCCTGATCTCCATCTACAGCCCCTAATGTCTCACAACCTGCTTTTTGAAGAATACGCGACAGAGTATTCCTCAAATTCGCTTCGTCATCGATGATAAGAACTTTACCTATCTTATTCATATTACCCAATCTGAATTTATCCCTTGGTGTCCGAATGAGAATTATGAGGATTTTCTTGTTCTATAGGTAACCATACCTTGAAAGTAGTTCCAACGCCAGGTTCACTAATCACATCAATACTTCCGCCATGGCGTCGGACAATGTCATAAGAAATTGCCAATCCAAGCCCAGTCCCTCCCTCTTTTGTTGTTATAAATGGATCGAAGATATAAGGAAGTATATCTGCATTAATACTAGGACCGGTGTCTGAAATGCTCAGCACGATCTGCCTTGTCTTCGAATGTAGAGAAGTGCGAACTGTGAGATATCCTCCTTCGGGCATTGCCTCAACTGCGTTCAGGCAAATATTCAAAATGACTTGTTTGACCTGGTCTTTAATCATTGATGCTTTTGGTAATTTCTTGTTTGGGTAAAATTCAAAAGTGATCTGTTTGTGTCGTAAATGCGTACCAAGTAATTTATGGACTTCAAGAATTAATAAGTTTATAGATTCTAATTGAAATTCCTCGTGCCTGGTTGGACGATATATTTCCCTTAATCGTCCGATCAAGTTAGCCATACGCTCTGCTTCATCGATCACAGTCTGTAAATCTTCGCGCGCTTGTTGAGTAAGGGATTCCTCCACTTTTATTAAATATAGTGCATTTTGGATTGCCTGGAGTGGATTATTTAATTCATGAGCAACTGAAGCAACAATACGGCCCAAGGCTGCTAATTTCTCTGCCTGGACAAGTTGGTTGCGGAATGTTTTTTCATGCTCTAAAGAGATCTGTAAATCCTTAAGGCTTTGTTCTGTGGTTTCGAATAATTTAGCCTTTTGTAATGCCAATGCTCCTTGGGTTGAGTAGGCTTCTAACCATTGTGAATGTTTTAAAAAATAGAAAGATGGACTAAGCTTACCAATCATGAAGAATGCAATTGCTTTTTCTTGAGCAATTATCGGAGCGGCTAACCAGGACTTAATCCTTGGATTTATCAATTGCCCGAACTTGGCAATTTCTTTCGAACTTTTTGGGAAATTGATAGGTTTGCCTTTCTTCACAATTTCTCGAATGGTTGGAAAGTCATCCATTGGAATGTGGAGGTTTTTTAACGCCTCTAGATTGGTCTCATCTATTAGGTCGTGTGAATTAGAACGGGTAAACACCATAAAGTTATCTTCTATTGAGAAGATATAAGCATAATCGTGGGGAATCAATCTCTCCACTTTTTCCAGCAAGAGCTCAAGAATCTTTTCATATTCAAGAGTCTGATTTAGAGCCGCGCTAATTGCCATTAGTGACTCAGCCAGTTCACGCTGCTCACACTCATTCCTTAATATGTTTGCTTTATCAATTGCCAATGCAGCTTGGATTCCTAAAATGGTCAACAGCCGTTCATCATTGGAAGTAAATACATTCGGTGTTGGACTTTGAACACTCAAGGTACCCAGACTCTTATCTGCAGTTTTTACAGGTGCCACCAAAAGCGATCTCGGAGGGTATTGTCCATTGTATTTAACGGGTAAAAACCGTGGTTCTAAGAGAATATCTGGCACATTTATCGTTTGCCCAGTGTCTAAGGCAATGCCGGCAATTCCTTCTCCTAAATTAAAACGGGTTCTCTGGTTTGTTCTCGGGGAATCTAAACCTGATACTGCAACCGACTGTAAATAGTCTGCATCATCATTTAGTAAATGCAATACAGTTCTTGTTGCAGAGCTTATCAATGTATTCGCTGCGTCAGCAATCTGTTGGAGCATGGTTGTGAGATCAACCGTACTTGCCAGCATCTGGCTAATCTCGAAAAGTAGTTGGCTCTCTTCTAGTCGAGCAGTAAGTTGCGAAGTTTCTCCAACTTCAGTGAATAAATTCAATTCGCCCATGG
>Ga0209254_10004155_pt1 | contig 13241 bp, 12 predicted proteins | sample FrelakmetDIP11DI_FD_187148 | JGI IMG/M metagenome (GOLD analysis project Ga0209254, IMG submission 187148) | Freshwater lake sediment microbial communities from the University of Notre Dame, USA, for methane emissions studies - DIP11 DI (SPAdes)... | ecosystem: Environmental > Aquatic >...
TTGCTGGCGAGGATCGAAGGAAGGCCACCGGACGTCTACGGAGCCTCTTGTGCCGGAACAGTGTCCGCGGGCTCGGCGGCAAGCGGTTTTCTCAGACGGATTCCCAAGTCGCGCAGTTGGGCATCCGTCACCATGGCCGGTGCATCGATGAGCGGGCACCAGGCCGATTGCGTCTTCGGGAACGCCATCACCTCGCGAATCGAGGTGGCGCCGGACATCAGCATGACCAAGCGATCCAAGCCGAAAGCCAGCCCCCCGTGGGGCGGACAGCCGTACCTGAGCGCATTAAGCAGAAAGCCGAACTTCTCATCGGCTTCTTGCTCGCCGATGCTCAGCAGACGGAATACGGCATTCTGCATCTCGGTCTGGTGAATACGGATGGAACCACCGCCGATTTCCATCCCGTTGAGCACCATATCATAGGCGCGCGAAAGAGCTTGTCCGGGAGCGGCTTCCAGCTCTTCCTGGCTGCACTTCGAGGCCGTGAACGGATGATGCAGGGCCGCCCATCGGCCTGCCTTCCCGTCCCATTCGAACATCGGAAAGTCCGTGACCCAGAGCGGCTGCCATGCCTTCTGCACCAGCCCGCGATCTTGGCCAAGTTTGACGCGCAGGGCACCCATCGCCTCGTTGACGATGTCGGCTCGGTCTGCGCCGAAAAAAATCACGTCACCGGTTTCGGCTTCGGTCCGATCCAGAATCGCCCGCACCACCGACTCGGGAAGGAACTTCAGGATCGGAGACTGTAAGCCCTCCAAGCCCGCGGTCCGATCGTTGACTTTGACGTAGGCAAGACCCTTCGCCCCGTAAATACCGACGAACTGCGTGAGATCATCAATCTCTTTCCGGGAAAGATCGCCACCCGACGGAAGCTTCAGCGCGACCACTCGACCGCGCGGATCGTTAGCTGGCCCCGCGAATACCTTGAATTCCACCGCTTGCATCAGGTCGCCGATCTCCACCAGCTCCAACGGGATTCGAAGGTCAGGTTTGTCCGATCCGAAACGCCGAATCGCTTCCGCGTAGGTCATGCGCGGGAATGGCTCAGGCATGTCGGCGCCAAGCACATGGCGAAACAATTCCCGAATCATGTCCTCCATGAGATACATGATCTGATCCTCTTCCATGAACGAAGTCTCGATGTCCAGCTGCGTGAATTCAGGCTGGCGATCGGCCCGCAAGTCCTCGTCTCGAAAGCAGCGTACGACCTGGTAGTAACGATCCAGACCGGAAATCATCAGGAGCTGCTTGTAGAGCTGGGGCGACTGAGGCAAAGCGAAGAACGAGTTGGGATGGGTCCGGCTCGGCACCAGGTAATCCCGTGCGCCCTCCGGCGTTGCCTTGGTCAAAAAGGGTGTCTCAATCTCATAGAATCCATGATGATCGAGAAAGCCTCTCAGGAAGCGCACGATATCCCGGCGCATCTTCATTCGCTGCTGCATGACCGGGCGGCGCAGATCGATGTAGCGGTAGCGGAGCCGAGTTTCCTCGTTGACCTCCGCTTCACTTTCGATCGGAAAGGGCGGCGTTTCCGCCTTGTTGAGGATCTCTAACGCGTTGGCGAAAATCTCGATCTTGCCGGTCGGGAGCGACAGGTTCTCCGTGCCCTCTGGACGCGGCCTGACCTTGCCGTGGATCCTTAACACGTATTCGCTGCGCACCGTCTCCGCGACCGCGAAGGCATCGGCGTAGTCGGGATCGAATACCACCTGCACGATGCCTTCGCGGTCGCGGAGATCAATGAAGATCACTCCACCGTGATCGCGGCGACGATGTGCCCAACCGCACACTACAACGTCTAGGCCAAGGTGCGTCTGGTTAAGTTCTCCACAACGGTGGCTGCGCATGGTGAGTTGGCCTCGACAGAGAAATAGCGAATGTTACGGCGTGCCCATCGGCGACGCAAGCAACTCGCGGGCTCTGTCAACTCGCCGTCCCGGACGTCTTCTCGGTAGGAACTGAAGTGGACTTCTCTGCTTTCGGCTCACTCTTTTCAGTGCTCGCTTTACCTTCGCTGCCTTTCGCCTCGCCGTTTCCGCCGACCAGATTGCGCTTCTTTTCGTTGCCGCCCTTGAAATCCGTCTCGTACCACCCGCCCCCTTTCAAACGGAAACCCGCCGCCGACACGAGCTTGGTAAGCGACTGTTCGCCGCAGGCCGGACATTCCCGCAACGGCTCGTCGCTCACTTTCTGTATCGCTTCGAACTCGTGATCGCACCGGCGACATTGGTATTCGTAAATGGGCATGAATCTGTGCTCCGCGAAAAAGAATCTATCTATGTGCATCTTGGGCAAATCGTGACAATTTTCAAGCGGTGCATTCTCGGAGCCGCCGAAACCACTTAAGATTAGAGGTTGTCACGGCAAACCGCCTTCTCTGGTAAGAAGAACGCGACCCGATGCAAACCCTAACGCTGCTCCGTCCAGACGATTGGCATGTGCACCTCCGCGACGGCGACGCGCTCCAAGACGTCGTTCCCCACACTGCCGAGCGCTTCGCTCGAGCACTGGTGATGCCCAATCTACGTCCACCCGTAACGACAGTCACGGACGCCTTGCAGTACCGCCAGCGAATCTTACGCAGCCTCCCTCTCGGCTCGAGTTTCGATCCGCTCATGGCGCTTTATCTCACGGCCGACACCCCTCTCGATGAGGTCAAGAGAGCCGCCGAAGACGGGCACATTCTCGGATTCAAACTCTACCCCGCCGGCGCCACTACACACTCGGAAGCAGGAATAGCTCGTCTGGATAGCATCTATTCGATCCTGGAAGCCATGGAGGCGCACAATGTGCCGCTGATGGTCCATGGAGAAGTGACTACCGCCGAAGTCGATATTTTCGACCGCGAGAAGGTATTTATCGACGAACACCTGATACCGATTACTAACCGCTTTCCAGGCTTGCAGATCACCTTTGAACACATTACCACGACCGACGCCGTCCAGTTCGTACGCAGTGGCAACCCCGGGGTGGCCGCCACGATAACGGCTCACCACCTGATCTACAACCGAAACGCGCTATTTGTTGGCGGTATCCGGCCCCATTACTACTGTCTACCGGTGCTCAAGCGGGAGAAACATCGACAGGCGCTCATCGAAGCTGCGACCAGTGGGGAAAGGCGATTCTTTCTGGGGACGGACAGCGCACCTCATGCGCAGACCCAGAAGGAGGCCGCGTGCGGCTGCGCGGGATGCTATACGGCGCATGCCGCTCTCGAGCTTTACGCGATGGTGTTCGATCATGTCGGGGCGCTCGACAAACTCAATGATTTTGCCAGCATCAACGGCGCCCTGTTCTACGGGTTGTCCGTCAATACGGAAACCTTAACGCTGGAGAAAGCGGCCTGGACCGCGCCTGAACGCCTTCGGTTCGGCACCGAGACACTGATTCCACTGAAAGCGGGCGAAACGATAGGCTGGCGCATCAGGACCTTGTCGTAAGGCGGCGCCACGCGCGGATACAAACCTCTAGCAGGGTCTTATCACCGCTGGTGCGGAGGCACGCACCACTTTGCCGGCTACTTGGTCGGCTCATTAGCCTCTTTGTTGAGTTCCTGATCCAGCCCCTCCAACTCAAGATCCATCTCCTTCTCGAGTTCTTCATCGAGCGGTGGATTGCCGTCGTACACGAGGAAATTACGCTGCTGAAAATATGCGTTGCGGATAAATTCATATCGATCTACGGAGGCCTCGTCGGCAATCTTCGTGGCACTGAGCAGATCGGCACGCGTATCGACCGCGGAGAGCACTCCAACTCCCCACGGGATGGCCGCAGGCGTGATCCAATTGATCGGATTGGCCACGATATTGCCGCCTACGCCGGCCACACCGCGCGGAGTGCTCGGTCCCAAGAACGGCAGTACCAGATAGGGACCCGTCGGCAAACCCCAAGCTCCGAGTGTTTGATCAAGATCCTCGTTGTGTTTCGGTAAGTCCAGCTTATTAGCGACATCGAACAGCCCCCCCATACCGACGACGGTGTTAAGGAGGAACCGTCCACTATCCTTTCCGGTTTGCGCCAACTTGAACTGCAAGAGATCGTTCGCGACCACCGCGATGTCGTCAATGTTGTTGTAGAAATTCGTCACGCCCTTGTCGACGAAGGACGGTGTGATCCATTGATAACCATTCGCAACCGGCTTCATCACATAGTCATCCAACTTATCGTTGAACGACTGCACCTCACGATTCCATCCTTCTAGCGGGTCGCGAGGATCATGATGCTTGACCGATGAGGCACAACCGGCGACATGCAGAGCCAGAATGGCCGTAATCGCCACCCGTGCAGCACGCTCAGCAGAAAGTTGAATCATTGTTATTGTTCCTTTCTCGGATTACCAAGCGCAGGCGCGATAACGACGTGGAACAGGCGCCCCTTGTACAGGATCTCCCGCGCAAGCCCTAACCCACTTGCACTGCGCGATGGCGCGAATAGCCGTGCTCGGGGCGACGGCCTCGCGTGGGAGAACCGATCGGCTAAGTCGGCTCTGTTAACTGTACCAGACGAACCGCCCAATTATTCCGTTGGATGTTCAGTCGCTAGTCAGACTCAACGAGACTCGTGTGTATTCAAGACTAGCCGTCTGAGGTAACCATCTCCGGATGACCCTGATTTGGCACCAAAATCTTCTGCAGCTCCCCGCTTTCGAACATCTCCAACATGATGTCACTGCCACCCACGAGCTCTCCGTGGACGAACAACTGCGGAAACGTAGGCCAGCCGGACACAAGCTTCAGAGTCTCACGAACTTCCGGATCTTCAAAAACATTCACTGAGGCGTACTCGGCATCGCATTGCTCGAGAATCTGCACGGCACGGGCGGAAAATCCGCACTGCGGGAACTCCGGCGTACCTTTCATGTAAAGGATGACAGGGTTTTCCGCAATCTGTTTCTGAATACGTTCCGTAACACTCATGGCGCACCTGCCGAAAAGCTGTGAGGAGAAAAACCTAGTCAATTTATAGAAAATTCTTCGAGTCGCCGTCAAGCAGCAGCGGATGCTGTGCTTCACCTTCGAGGCGCCTCGGGCAACGCGCAACCGATCGTTCAGAGGTCGTTCAGTTCGTTCAGTCCCAGCCCTTGCCCCCCGGACGCCGTCTGTTATGATACTATTTTTGTTGCGAGGCAGTCATAGGGCTGCCTTTTGCGTTTCAGAGGTCACGAGCTTTATGGCCAGTCAGGTAATGCCAACCTACGCCAGGCTTCCCGTCATGTTCGAGCGCGGAGAAGGTGCTTGGCTTTGGGACAAACAGGATCGGCGCTACTTGGATGCGATCGCCGGCATTGCTGTCTGCAATCTCGGGCATGCGCATCCCGCCGTGTTCGCAGCAGTCTGCGAACAGGCCGGCAAGTTGATCCATACATCCAACCTGTATCGGATCGAAAAGCAGGAAGAATTGGCACAGGAGTTGTGCCGCCTGAGCGGCATGGACAACGCCTTCTTCTGCAATTCCGGCGCCGAAGCCAACGAAAGTGCGATCAAGATCGCCCGCCGCTATGGTCATTATCTCGGCATCGCCGAACCCGCCATCATCGTCATGGAGAGCAGTTTTCACGGACGCACGCTCGCCACACTCAGTGCGACCGGCAGCAGAAAGGTTCAAGAGGGTTTCGAACCCCTAGTGGGTGGTTTCATCCGTGTGCCCTACGATGATGTCCGTGCCATCGAAGCCATCCCTGATAACAACAACGTCGTCGCCATCCTAGTTGAGCCGATCCAGGGCGAGGGCGGGGTGCGGGTACCCGCTGACGATTATCTACTTCAGCTTCGACGCGTCTGCGATCAACGAAACTGGCTGTTGATGCTCGACGAAGTGCAGACCGGAATTGGCCGAACCGGTAGATTATTGGCATTCCAGCACACATTCATCCGCCCGGATGTCGTCACGCTCGCCAAGGCTCTCGGTAACGGCGTGCCCATCGGGGCATGCCTTGCCCTCGGTACGGCGGCGGAAATGCTCACGGCTGGCAAACATGCATCTACATTCGGTGGAAACCCTCTGGCTTGCAGCGCTGCTCTGGCGGTCCTGAGAACCTTGTTCCGTGAACAACTCGTTGAGCGGGCAGCCATTCTCGGCGAAAACATACTCCAAGGCTTACGCTCGGCAATCGAGGGTCGACCACATGTGGTTGACATCCGGGGAAAGGGCATGATGATCGGCATCGAACTCGATCAACCCTGTCCAGATCTGGTGCCCTTGGCACTAGAGCGTGGCCTGCTCATCAACGTCACGGCAGAGAAGGTCCTACGCCTCCTTCCGCCGTTGGTCTTGACCGACGACCAAGCGCGACTCTTGGTGGATGAACTCAGCAGGCTCATCGTCGGCTACTTCAAAATCACCGCCTAGCAACACCGATGTCAGCGCCACGCCATTTCCTGACTTTGCTTGATCTCACCGACGACGAATTTCGCCAGTTGATCCGCCGCGCCAGCGAGCTCAAGAATCTCAAGACCCTTTACGAACCGCTCAAGAACAGAGTGCTGGCAATGATTTTCGAGAAATCCTCAACCCGAACACGAGTATCGTTCGAAGCGGGGATGATTCAATTTGGCGGCAACGCCATTTTTCTCTCGCCCCGCGATACGCAGCTGGGCCGAGGCGAACCCATAGAGGATTCGGCCCGAGTGTTGTCACGGATGGTCGACTGCATCATGCTTCGAACGCACCTTCATGAAACCGTCGAGATTTTTGCTCGCCATTCGCGGGTGCCAGTCATCAATGGCCTCACCGACCGTTTCCATCCCTGTCAACTCCTGGCCGACATGCAAACCTACTTCGAAGCCCGCGGGGATATCAGCGGCCGCACCGTCGCATGGGTCGGCGACGGCAACAACATGTGCCAGACCTACGTCCACGCCGCTCAACGACTCAATTTCAAACTCCGCATTGCTTGTCCCTCAGGTTACGAACCCCCGCGAGACTTGATCGCGGCAGCAGGTCACCACGTCGAAATAGTTGCTGACCCCCAGACGGCGGTTCGTGGTGCCGACCTGGTGGTGACTGATGTTTGGGCCAGTATGGGCCAGGAAGACGAACAACAGGCGCGCGCCCAGGTGTTCCGGAAGTTTCACGTCGACTCTGCGCTGATGGCCGAAGCCGATCCCGCGGCCCTTTTCATGCACTGCCTCCCCGCACACCGCGGCGAGGAAGTCACGGCGGATGTACTCGAGGGACCGCAAAGCGCTGTATGGGACGAGGCGGAGAACCGCTTGCATGCTCAGAAGGCCCTGCTCGAAATGTTGCTCGTCCGCTGACAGACATGGTCTGAGCGATCGTGCGTATCGCTTGTGTCGATTTGGCTTCTCCAGTTAACTTAACCTTGGTTTCGCAAAACGGCCTTGCCAAGGAAGTCTTCCGGTGAGAACACTCGTCCTGACTCTCAGCATCTCCTTGTCTCTGGCCGCTGTCCCGGTTCAACAGGTCGATGCCTTTGGCCCGCATGAGGCGGCCGCGCGTTTCGGTGAGACACCTCCAAAGATCGGTATAATGCTCGGGTCTGCCGACACACACCGCAACGCGCCGAAGACCGACACTTCTAACCCAGTGAGTGCCGTCGCCTTAGATGCCAACAAACGGGGCCGGACTGTTACACGTCAGTTCGATGCCCCGGGCGATGGCCGTCCTCAGACTGAAGGACTCCACCCGCAAACCAACGCCTTGGGAGAGGAATATAAGGCCCTTAAGTCCCAACTCGCCGCGCTGAAAGAAAGCAAGAACAGCGCAGACAAGGCGGTCGAGGAGCTTGGTGCCGAACTGCAACGGTTGAACACCGAGCTGATCGCGATACGCCAAGCATCGGCCAATGCACTGCAAATCCAAGCTGAGCGCGACAAACTTCAGGAAAGTGTCATCAACTTGGAGCGAGATCTGGAGGCGATCCAACGCGAAAAGCAGGCACTGGAAAACGACCACCGTCAAAACTGGTTTCTGATCGGCGCCGGGGTTCTATCCGGAGGATTGCTTTTGGGCCTGGCATTGCCGCGACTCAGCTGGCGCAAACGAAGTAGCTGGGATTCCTTTTGAAGCGAGCAACTCTTGAAAAATATCCATTCACAGTCAATCGGAGACTGACCTTGAATAACGACAGGCCCCGCGAATTTTCCTCTCGGGTCGTAGATGGCATGGAACGTGCGCCAAGCAGGGCCATGCTGCACGCCGTCGGCTTTACTGACGAAGATTTCGCCAAATCGCAGGTGGGTGTCGCCTCCACCTGGAGCATGGTGACACCCTGCAATATGCACATTAACAGACTCGCCGATGACGTCGCGCGGGGCGTCGATCGCGATGGCGGGAAGGCGGTGGTCTTCAACACCATTACCATCTCGGATGGCATCTCGATGGGGACTGAGGGAATGAAATATTCGCTCGTCTCGCGGGAGGTTATCGCCGATTCCATCGAAACCGTCGTCGGCTGTCAGGGTTTCGACGGCGTTGTCGCCATCGGGGGCTGCGACAAGAACATGCCGGGATGCATCATTGCGCTGGCTCGACTGAATCGCCCGGCGATCTTCGTCTACGGCGGAACCATCCTCCCCGGTTGCCTTGGTGAGCGCAAGCTGGACATAGTGTCTGTGTTTGAGGCTGTAGGTGCGCGGGCAAATGACCGTATCGGCGACGCGGAATTGAAGGCAATCGAGAACAAAGCCATACCCGGCGCCGGGTCGTGCGGAGGCATGTACACTGCCAACACGATGGCATCAGCCATCGAGGCGCTGGGTATGAGCTTGCCCGGCAGTTCCGCTCAGGCCGCAGTTTCCCCGGAGAAGACACTGGATTGCGAGCGCGCCGGAGGCCAGGTCCTGAAACTTCTGGAGCGGGGCATTCGACCCCGCGACATCATGACCCGAGCGGCTTTTGAGAATGCGATTACGGTGGTTATCGCGCTGGGGGGATCCACCAACGCGGTATTGCACCTGCTTGCCATGGCCCATGCGAGCGGAGTTCCGCTAGAGTTGGACGACTTCAGCCGCATCGGCAGGCGGGTACCCGTCGTCGCCGACCTGAAGCCGAGCGGCCGTTACGCCATGGCGGAACTGATCGAGATTGGGGGAATCCTGCCCTTGATGAAAGGGCTGCTGGACGAGGGACTGCTTCACGGCGACTGCCTGACGGTCACGGGAAAAACGCTGGCAGACAACCTCGCGTCCGTGCCATCCTATCCAGCCGGTCAAGACATCATTCGCCCATTCCGTGAACCCATCAAGAAAGAAAGTCACCTGGTCGTGTTGCGAGGCAATCTGGCACCTGGCGGAGCGGTGGCAAAGATCACCGGGAAAGAGGGATTACGTTTTACGGGCCGAGCTCGGGTTTTTGACTGCGAAGAACTGGCACTTCGCGCCGTACTCGATGGCGGTATTCGCGCCGGTGACGTTATCGTGATCCGCTATGAGGGTCCCAAGGGAGGCCCCGGAATGCGGGAGATGCTATCGCCGACTTCCGCTGTCATGGGTAAGGGCCTCGGCAAGGAGGTGGCGCTGATTACCGACGGTCGATTTTCCGGCGGAACCCATGGCTTCGTCGTGGGTCACATCACCCCCGAAGCTTATGTCGGAGGCCCCTTAGCCCTCGTAAAGGAAGGAGACACCGTCACCATCGATGCCGAAACCCAGCAGTTGAGCCTGCATGTGGCTCCAGCCGAACTCGAATCGCGCCGCGCGAACTGGCGAGCGCCCGAACCCCGTTACCTGAGGGGTGTTCTGGCCAAGTACGCCTGTCTGGTCAACTCGGCATCCGAAGGCGCGGTCACCGACAACCATTTGAACATCGGCTAGATGCATATGGCTCGACTCATCCCGACACCCATCGAGATGATGAGGGCCCTGATCGGCCGGCCGTCCGTCAGCAGCACAGACGGCCGGCTCGATCAAAGCAATCTCGAAGTGATTCAGCTGTTGGCTTCCTGGCTTGAAGATTTGGGCTTCTCGATCGAGATTCAGGAAATCAACGAACGAAAAGCCAATCTCGTCGCCGTCCTCGGAGAAACCGATGCCATGGACGGTCTGGTGCTGTCCGGGCATACCGATACGGTCCCGTTCGACGCAGGACGCTGGTCGGTCGATCCCTTCGCCGGCGTCATCGAGGATGACGCCCTTTATGGCCTCGGCAGTGCGGACATGAAGTCCTTTCTCGCGCTGGCCATCGAAGCGGCGAGTCGACTACGGCAAGAGCACCTGGAACGGCCGCTAGTCATCTTGGCCACAGCCGACGAGGAGAGTTCGATGTCCGGTGCGCGACTCCTGGCCGCACAGCAGCGCAGGCTGGGCCGGTTTTGCGTCATCGGCGAACCGACCGGAATGAAGCCAATCCGCATGCACAAGGGCGTGATGATGGAAAAAATCCTGGTGGTTGGGAAATCCGGCCATTCCAGTGATCCTAGCCTGGGAGCGAACGCGATTGAAGGCATGCATGCGGTCCTGTCTGAGTTGCTCGAATGGCGGAATGAAATCCAGGCGCGCTACTCCAGTCCGTTCTTCAAAGTCCCCTACCCCACGATCAATCTCGGATCGATCCACGGAGGCGACAACCCCAACCGCATCTGCGCTCAATGTTCGTTGCAGATAGACGTGCGTCCGCTGCCCGGCATGCACTTGCACGATCTGCGAGAAGCTTTGTTTGATCGCTTGGCGAAAGCCCTGGCCACTTTCCCTCGTCTCAACTGGCAACTGCAACCGCTCTTTGATGGCCTTCCTCCCTTCGAAACCCCAGCTGAAGCGTTGTTGGTCAGAACCTGTGAAGCGATTACCGGAGAGAGTGCATCCGCCGTTGCGTTTGGAACCGAGGCCCCGTTGCTTTCCCAACTCGGCTTGGAAACGGTTGTCTTGGGGCCGGGTCATATCGACCAAGCGCACCAACCGGATGAATTTCTGCCGCTTGGACATATCGAACCGTGCCTGGATATTCTCGGCCGCCTGATCGGACGCTTTTGCACGGCCCAGCTCAGTTAGATCGCGTGAACGTATGCCACTCACCAAGCCAGTTCATACGCTGGTTCCGCGATTCCTCACGCTACATCCATGCACATCGCGGAAAAACATTCGTGGTGTCCTTCGGTGGGGAAACCGTCGCCGACGGACTCTTCGCCAATCTTGCGCATGATCTTGCCCTGCTCAACAGTCTCGGCGTCCGCCTGGTTCTTGTGCACGGCATTCGACCGCAAGTTGAACAGCGGCTCACGACGCAGGGCGCGAACCTACGGTATCATCGAGGCTTACGTGTAACCGACGGCAATGCTCTCGCTTGCGTCAAGGAAGCCGCCGGCACCGTTCGTGTAGAAATCGAGGCCCTGCTATCGATGGGACTCGCCAACTCGCCGATGGCTGGGGCAAAGATTCGCGTGGCCTCTGGAAACTTCGTCGTCGCCAGACCGTTGGGTGTGCGTGACGGCATCGACTTCGAACACACCGGCGAAGTGCGACGAATCGAAGTGGACAGCATCCAGGCTCAACTCGACGCTGGGAATGTCGTCCTGCTGTCCCCGATTGGCTACTCGCCAACGGGCGAGGTGTTCAACCTCAGCGCGGAGGAAATCGCCACCGCCACTGCGGTCGCGCTGAAAGCACACAAACTGATCCTCTTGATGGAACAGGCGCTGTATCGCGTAACGGACGGTGTCCCGATTCAACAGATCACGACCGGTGAGGCTGAGCTCTTGATGAGCGCTTCGGACACCGTCCCGAGCATTCTGTTGCCCCACCTAGAGGCAGCATACACGGCCTGCAGCGGAGGTGTCGAGCGCGCGCACTTGTTGGATCGCCATATCGATGGCGGCATTCTGTTGGAACTGTTCACTCACGACGGTGTGGGAACACTGGTGAGCGAAGCTCCCTATGAGGAAATGCGGGCGGCAAGCATCAACGATGTAGGAGGCATCCTTGACCTGATCGCCCCCCTCGAAAGCAGCGGGATCCTGGTACGGAGGTCCAGGGAGCGACTGGAAATAGAGATCGATGACTATATCGTGATCGAACGGGACGGGCTCATCATCGGGTGCGCCGCTTTGCATGTCTCCCCTCAGGAGCATATGGGGGAGTTGGCCTGTTTAGCGATTCATCCCCAATACCGCGGCACCAAGCGCGGCGAGCGGTTACTCCAGTGTTTGGAGGAGCGGGCGCTGAAGCGGGGTCTGAACCGCATCTTCGCGCTGACTACTCACACCAGCCACTGGTTTCGCGAGCGAGGTTTCGAACCTCTGCCGATCGAGTCGCTGCCGCCCGAGCGGCGATTTTCGTTCAACCCCGAACGCAACTCGAAGATTCTCGTCAAGTATCTTGGAGTCCACGGTCCCGCGGTACAACGCGGATCGATCCCGTGACCGCAAAACACCTATTGCCCACGCGAGAGAGCTGTCCCTCGCCGTCGGCGGTTCGCATCCTACAGCTCACCGACTCCCATTGTTCTAGCGACCCTGGGCAGCGGGTTCTGGGCCAAGACACGCGACGTACATTTTCCAATGTCATTCGGGCGATTCTGGATTCCGACGTGCGCTACGACTTCGTCCTACTCACCGGCGACCTAGCGGAAGACCCTGTGGAAGAGGCCTACGGCTTCCTACGGGAGCAACTCCGACTCTTGAAGATCCCCTGCTACTGCTTGCCTGGCAATCATGACGACGTCGGAACGATGAGTCGGTTTCTGATAGGGGACAACATCAGAATGGAATCACGGATCATCTTGGATCACTGGCAAATTGTTTGTCTGGATAGCACCGTCCCCGGCGAGTCGGGCGGTTTTCTTGACGATGCGCAGATCGAGCTGCTTCAGGATGCGATCGCCAGTGAACCGCACAAGTATCTGCTCGTCGCGGTTCACCACCACCCGGTCCCTTGCGAAAGTACGTGGATGGACACCATGATGATCAGGAACAGCCAACACTTGTTCGCTGCGCTGGACCGCTTTTCAGCCATGGCGCGCGGGGTGATATTTGGGCACATCCATCAAACTCTCGATCTCACTGTACGAGGCGTTCGCTTCTTGGGCAGCCCTTCCACATGCTGCCAATTCAAACCCTTGAGTGAACGTTTCGCGATCGCGCCGCAGCCGCCGGGTTATCGCTGGATCGAGATCACTGAGACTGGAGACATGTTTACGGGCGTGCGGGCGGTTGGAAAGCCCACCCGCGTTAGTTGGCGAACCGCTAGTGTAACCCCCTGACAAGGAAGAAGCGAGGAACCGGAATCGGAACCGATCGCGGTCTGTGTGGCCACAACGGCCCCACACCATCAACCTGATGGATGCCACCT
>Ga0209254_10004156_pt1 | contig 13240 bp, 12 predicted proteins | sample FrelakmetDIP11DI_FD_187148 | JGI IMG/M metagenome (GOLD analysis project Ga0209254, IMG submission 187148) | Freshwater lake sediment microbial communities from the University of Notre Dame, USA, for methane emissions studies - DIP11 DI (SPAdes)... | ecosystem: Environmental > Aquatic >...
GTTCTGGAGCATCACGCTGCCGCTGCTCAAGCCCACGCTGGTGCCGGCGATCATCCTGTCGGTGGTGTGGACCTTCAACATGTTCAACGTGATCTACCTGGTCTCGGGCGGCGAGCCGGCCGGCGCCAACGAGATCCTGATCACCAAGGCGTACAAGATCGCCTTCGAGGAGTACCGTTACGCCTACTCGGCGGCGTATTCCACCGTCATCTTCCTGATCCTGCTGGTGTACGGTGTGTTCCAGACGCGGATGACCCGGGCGACGGAGGCGGTGCACACATGAAGGGAAGCTGGGCCGGCAAGGCGGACCGCTCGCACCTGGGCCTGCACGTGTTCCTGATCCTGTTCACGCTGGTGGCGATCTACCCGGTGCTGTGGGTGATCAGCGTGGCCTTTTCGGGCACCCAGAACCTTGCCTTCGCCGACGTCCCGCCGGACCCCGGGTTCTTCGACCGGCTGCGGGCCATCGTCCCCTGGCCGTCCACGTTCTCGCTGCAGAACTTCACCGACGTGCTGACCGAGCAGCCGTTCGCCCGCTGGATCCTGAACAGCGCCATCGTGGCGACCCTGACCACCGTGGTGGGCGTCTTCCTTGCTTGCACTGCAGCATACGCGTTCTCCCGGTTCCGCTTCCCGGGCCGCCGGACGGGGATGATGTCCTTCCTGGTGTCCCAGATGTTCCCGGGCACGCTGCTGCTGGTGCCCCTGTACATCATCATCGTGAGCTGGCTGAAGCTCGGGAACTCGTTCATCGGGCTGGTGCTGGTCTATTCCGTCACCGCCATCCCCTTCTGCGTATGGATGCTGAAGGGATACTTCGATACGATTCCGCTCGAGATCGAGGAATCGGCCATCATGGACGGCGCCTCGCGGCAGACGATCTTCTTCCGGATCATCCTGCCGCTGGCGAAGCCGGCCGTGGCGGTCACCGCGCTGTTCTCGTTCATGACGGGCTGGAACGAGTTCATCCTGGCGGCGACCTTCCTCGAGGAAGAGGCAAAGTACACGGCGCCGGTGGGGCTCAAGTTCTTCGTGGGTGGGTTCACCTCGCAATGGGGATATTTCGCGGCCGGGTCGATCATCGTGTCGCTGCCGGTCGTGGTGCTGTTCCTGTTCCTGCAGAAGTACCTCGTCTCCGGCCTCACCGCCGGCGGCGTCAAGGGATGATCTACTAGCGGCCCCCGCGGGGGCGTTGCAACGCGTTTACCGGAGGATTGAAGCTCATGGACAACAAGACTCGCGTTTCCATCGGTGTGCTGGCCGCGTGCCTCGCCGCGGCGGGTACCGCGCACGCCGCGGGCGTGACCTTCAAGGATCCGGCCGGCGACGACAAGGGCCCGGGCGGCTACACCTATCCGACCGACGGCGTGTACACCACCGGCTCGTTCGACCTGATCGAGTTCTCGGTGTCCGACGGCGACAACCCGGACTTCAAGGTCACCGTCAACGACCGGCTCGCCGACCCCTGGGGCATGGGCGTCGGCTTCGCGACCCAGATGGTTTTCATCTTCATCGACAAGGACGCCGGCAAGGGCCACACCAAGAGCCTGCCCGGCCTCAACGTCGAGTTCGCGGCCGACAGCGGCTGGGACAAGGTGATCATCCTCTCGCCCCAGCCGCAGTCGCGCGTCGCGGCCGAGGTCAAGGCCAAGGCCGCCGACCTCGCCGCCGACATCGTGATCCCGCGCCGCACGACGGGTACGGGCAAGACCATCAGCGCCAAGGTCAAGCTCGACGAGCTGGGCGGCGGCGACCCGGCAACCTGGGGCTACCAGGTGGTCGTGCAGTCGAACGAGGGCTTCCCGGACAAGGCCCAGCTGCTGAGCCGCAAGGTCAACGAGTTCGAGGGTCAGCACCGCTTCGGCGGCGGCAACGACGGGGACTGCGACCCGCACGTGATGGACATCCTCGCGGGCAAGGGCGAGGGCGCGGCGGGCGAGGCCCAGGCGCAGTACGACATGCTCAAGTACGAGTGCGGCGCCGACGGCAGCTCCGTCAAGCGCGCCACGCTCACGATGGTCCGCAAGTAAGTCGGTCTCGCAGGTTCACGGGGGATGACCATGCATCTTCGCAACGCGACTCTGGCGGCGGCCGTGGCCGCGACTCTCGGCCTCGTCCCTGAAGCGGTGCTCGCCGCCCAGGACACGACATCGCCGCTCAAGTGGTACGGGAGCATCTACGCCAAGTTCCTCGACGGCGACCGCCGCACCGAGCAGGGCCTGTACTCCAACGCGGAGACCACGCCCGGCGAGGGCGGCGGCGACCAGGGCCAGGGCATCGAGTTCGAACTCATGTTCAATGCCCAGGTCTCGAAGCAGGTCGAGATCGGCGGCCGCCTGCACAGCCGCTTCAACAAGAACTACTGGTCGAACTACGGCGGCTTCGCGGTCCCCGACAACAACACCACGAACTGCGGCGAGGACGACCCGCGCTGCAACCAGTACGTGAAACTGCGCGGCGCCTGGGCCCGCATCACCCCGGGCTACGAGTGGATGGACTCGGCGACCATCGGCAACAGCGACTGGGGCATGTTCGACCCCTGGACGCAGGGCCAGTCGCGCTACATCGACCGCGACAACATCGGCGGCGTGCTGCTGCAGGGCTCGGCCTTCGACAAGACGCTGCGCTGGGACCTCGCCCGCATCACCCTCGCCCAGTGGCAGGGCCTGAATTTCAACACCGGCGCCTTCGGCTCGGACAACATCTACGCGAACGACGCCAACTGGATCGCGCAGGCCAAGTACATTCCGAGCCCCAACTGGAACGGCACGCTGATCGCGATGTACGCGCAGGACAGCGAGCTCGACCCGAACGACACCAGCGACCTCGACGGCGTCACCGAGCGCACGCGCTGGGACAACTCCGTCATCGCGCTCAAGGGCCAGTTCACCGGGCTCGATTTCATGGATCTGGGCGGCTCGCTGTACTACAGCGACTACGACGTGAACGACACGCTGTGTGGCGGCGGCCTGAACGGGACGTGCCGCTTCAGCCCCGTCCCCCTGCGCAGCATGGATGACTGGTCGGGCACGCTGAACGTCAACTTCAACCGCCTGTTCTTCGACGGTCTTTCCTTGAGCGCCCAGTTCTTCCGGGTCGGCTCGGACTACGTGTCCGCGACCGCGGCGCGGCGCGAGCAGGACGTGCTGCTCACCGAAGGCCAGGAAGCCACCTGGATGTGGGGTCGGCCCGACTACAACTTCGGCAATCCGAACAACCCCTCCTCGAGGGCCGGCCTGGGCTACGGCGGCTGGAACGGCGAGGTGCAGCAGGTCGTCTCCGGCATGGCCGACAACGATTTCACGGACTTCGACGAGCCCGTGGCGTACTCGGTGATCGGCTGGGAAGGCATCACGCTGATCCCGAAGCTGGCGCTCGGCGACTGGCAGTTCTCCGCCGAGTACAGCTACATCGATTTCAGCACCAACTGGCAGGCCTGCGGCGGCTCCGACAAGGACGTGGACTGCCAGGCCTACCCGCTCATGGAAGGTACGCACAGCTGGGGACTGGGCGGCGACTACCGCTCGCCGTATGCGGCCTACCAGGATCGCCTGATGCAGATCTTCGCGCTGAAGGCCAAGTACACGCTCGACGTGGGCCCCGGGATCGACCTGATGGCCCGTTACAAGTACATCTCGGACGAGAACGACCGCGTCACCAAGAGCAATCTGCTGACCGACGCGTACGACGGCTACCCGGCGGCCACCGGCGCCATCAACCCGGACTGGATCCCGAACGTGGGCCTCGGTGGCTGCCTGGAGTGCGACGACCGCGAGGCGGACTACGACACCTACGGCGTCAGCGCCGGCATGCAGATCACGCCCGACCTGTACGCCACGCTGATCTACGAGTTCCACCAGGTCGAGCTGATCGACGGCACGGTCGACGTGGCCCCGGTCGGCCTCGGGTCCGAGGCGAGCAACGTCTCCGGCTGGATCGAGTACCTGACCGGCAAGCACGAGAAGAACCGCGTCGGCCTCGACTTCACCTACTTCCTGTCGGGCGTCGAGTTCGGCGGAGCGATCGACTACCTGTTCGGCACGTACGAGCCGTACTTCTACACCGATGACGATGGCCAGCGCGTGCGGATGAGGCCGGCGGCCGGCGTGAACGCGATCGCCACGCCGCTCGGCAACATTCCGATCGGCGATGTCGACTACAACCAGTACCGGATGAAGATCTACATGAAGGTCAGCTTCTGATCTCGACCGGCTGCGATCACTCGGGGCGGCAACGCGGCAGCGTCGCCGCCCCGATTTTTCGGTGGAACGGATGAACGTGTCCTGCAAGCATCGCCCTGGCATCCGGTTCGCGACCGCCCTGATCGCGCTCGCCGCCGCGCCGGTGCAGGCGGACGCCTTGTTCGTGCTCGAGGACCCCAAGGGCGACGATTCCGGCACCGGGGCCCTGATCTACCCGAACCGCGACGACCTGCAGCCCGGCGACCTCGACCTCGTGCGGTTCTCCGCGGAGCAGCGCAGCGACGGCGTGTGGTTCGTCCTCGAGATGGCGCAGCCCATTCGCAGCCCGGTCGGCCGCGTCACCGAACTCGGCCAGACGCCGATGGAACGGATCGCGCGCGACGGCTTCTACACCTTCAACGTCGACATCTACATCGACACCGACCGCATCGCCGGTGCCGGCAACACCGTGACCGTGCCGGGCCGCGGCGTCACGGTGGACCGGAACTTCGCCTGGGAAAAGGCGATCGTGCTCACGCCGCGTCCGGATATCGCCCGCACCATGCTGCAGATGAACTTCGACGACGAGTACCAGGCGCAGCTGCTCGCGGAGAAGGGCCGCGTCTCGAAGCAGGACTCGGCCGACGTCGAGGGCCGCTCCGAGAAGACCGTGAACGAGCAGTACTTCTTCCCGAACAAGGTGCGGGTCAGCGGCCGCCGGGTCGAGTTCATGGTGCCCACGGAGTTCCTGGGCGGCGTGCCGGAGAAGTCCTGGGGCTATACGGTGCTCGTCACCGGTGCCGACATCGAGCAGACCGGCCGTCCCGGGCAGCTCACGCCGGTGAAGCCGACCATGATGACCATGCCCGTCGCACGCGGCGTGCGCTGGTCGCAATGGGGCATCCGCGGCGACGCGGACGTGGGCACGCCCCCCGTGGTGGACATCCTCGCCACCGACCCGGGCACGCAGGCGAAGTCGCTCGACGACTACGACAAGATCGCCGGGCGGCTCGCGGCCGTGCCCGGCGTCGCGCCCGACGGCACCGTGGCCGTCGCGGCCACGGGCCAGCCGCTCACGATGGAGCAGGCCGCGCGCATCGGCACCGCGACGGGTACGGGCGCCGCGCCCGGCAAGGCTCCGGCGGCCGGCGCGGAGAAGCGCGCGGTGCCGGCGCGCCTGCGCAGCCTCAACCAGCTGCTCGAGGACGGCCTGATCACGCAGGCGGAGTACAACGAGCTGCGCCGCAAGATCCTCGCGGAGCTCTAGCGCCATGCTCGACTCGCTGCTCGACGAGCTCGCCCGCCGCCGTGGCATCGGCGAGGCCTACCACGACTACCGCGGCGAGCTGCGGCCGTTCAGCGCCGCCACCAAGACCGCGATCCTCGCGGCGATGGGCTGCGAGGTCGCCGATGTCCGGGCCGTCGAGCGCGCGATCGCCGAGCTGGATGCGCAGCGCTGGCGCTCGCTGCTGCCGCCGGTGAGTGTGCTGCGGCCGGGGCGCACCGGCGTGACCGTCGCCGTGCCGGCCGATGCGCTCGGCCAGTCCGTCGAGTGGCTGGTCACGATGGCCGACGGCACGGAGTTGACCGGGCGCACGCCCGGCAGCGGGCTCGGCGAGCTCGAGCGTCGCGAGCTGGACGGCCGCTGGCTCACGCGTCGCGTCCTGATCCTGCCGGAGGGTCTCCCGCCCGGCCACCACACGCTGCGCGTGCGCGCCGGCGAGGGCGTCGCGGGCGAGTGCCCGCTGGTCGTGGCGCCGGGTCGCTGCTACGAGCCCGAGGTGCTCGGCGGCCGCGGCCGGCTGTGGGGCGTCGCCGTGCAGCTCTACACGCTGCGCTCGGCGGGCAACTGGGGCATGGGCGACTTCGCCGACCTGCGCACCGTGGTGCGCCGCTGTGCCGAACAGGGCGCCGCGTTCATCGGCCTGAACCCGCTGCACGCGCTGTTCCCCTCGAACCCCGGGCACTACAGTCCCTACAGCCCGTCCTCGCGCCATTTCCTGAACGTGCTGTACATTGCGGTGCCCGACGTGCCCGAGTACGCCACCTGCGCCGCGGCGCGGGCGCAGGTCGAGGCGTCGGGCTTCCAGCAGGAACTCGCCCGCCTGCGCGCCACCGACTACGTGGACTACCAGGGCGTCGCCCGAGCCAAGCTGCCCGTGCTCGCGCTGCTCTGGGAGCAGTTCTGCCGCGATCACCTCGATCGCGACACGGACCGCGCGCGCGCGTTCCGCGCCTTCCAGCGCGAGCGCGGCGAGCCGCTGCGCCGCCACGCGCTGCACGACGCGATCGACGCGCACCTGCGCCCGCAGGATCCCGGCCGCTACTGGGGCTGGCCCACCTGGCCCGAGGCGCTGCGCGACCCGGCCGGCGCGGGCGTGCGCGACTTCGAGACGCAGCATCGCGATCCGGTGGGCTACTACGCCTGGCTGCAGTGGGTCGCCGACGAGCAGCTCGCCGCGGTGCAGCGGCTGGCGCGCGAACTCGGCATGCCGATCGGCCTCTACGGGGACTACGCCGTGGGCGTGAACCCGAGCGGCGCGGAGACCTGGGCCGACCAGCACGTCTACCGCATGGGCGCCGGCGTCGGCGCGCCGCCCGACCCGCTCGCGCTCAAGGGGCAGGACTGGGGCATTCCGCCACAGGACCCGTACGCGCTCATGGCCGCCGGCTACCGGCCGTTCCGCGAGCTGATCGCCGCGAACATGCGGCACTTCGGCGCGCTGCGGCTCGACCACGTGATGGCGCTGTTCCGACAGTGGTGGGTGCCGGTGGGCCTCGGGGCCACCGAGGGCGGCTACGTGCACTACCCGCTCGAGGACCTCATGGCGGTGCTGGCGCTCGAGAGCGCGCTGCATCGCTGCCTCGTGGTCGGCGAGGACCTCGGCACCGTCCCGGACGAGATGCGTCACGCGATGGCGGAGTTCGCCGTCTACTCCTACAAGGTGCTGCTGTTCGAGAAGCACGGTGACGGCCGCTTCCGCCGCCCCGAGGAATACGTGCGGCATGCGATCGCCACGGTGACCACGCACGACCTGCCGACGCTGCGCGGCTGGTGGGAGGGGCGTGACCTCGGGTTGCGCGACCGGCTCGAGCTGTTTCCCGGCGAAGAAATCCGCCGCCACGTGTACGAAGAGCGGGTGCGCGATCGCGCGCAGCTGGTGGCTGCGCTCGACGCCACGGGCCTGCGCCCGACGCCGGGTGGCGCCGCGGATGCGCCGTTCAGCGAGCCGCTCGCGCACGCCATCCAGCTCTACCTCGCCAAGAGCTCGGCCGGGCTCGTGGTGCTGCAGTTCGAGGATCTCATCGGCATGACCGAGCCGGTCAACGTGCCGGGCACCAGCCACGAGCACGCGAACTGGCAGCGCAAGGTGACGGCGGACGTCGAGGACGCGCTCGGCGGCGAGTCCACGCGGCGGCTGTTCGCCGACCTCCGGCGGACGCGGCCCTCGTAGCCGCCCAGCCGACCCGGGACGCAGCGATGCGGTTCAGGTTGGCGAGCGCGGGGGATTACCCGGCCGGGCTCAACCTGCCGTGGGCCACGCCGCTCGAGGCCTGGCCGGACGAGCGCTGCACCGACGTCGAGCGGGGCCTGCACCGCAATCCGGTGCGCTTCGTGGCGCACGACGGCGCCATCTACGCGATCAAGGAACTGCTCGCGCACGTCGCGGAGCGCGAGTACGCGCTGCTGCGCTCGCTGCAGGAGCTGAGCCTGCCGGTGGTCGAGCCCGTGGGCCTGGTCACTGACCGGCCCGCCTCGCCGGGCGCCGAGCCGCGCGGCCTCGTTGTAACGCGCTTCCTGCAGCACTCGATGCCGTTCCGCCACGTGATCTCGCGCGGCGTCACCCCGGCGCAGGCCTACCAGCTGCTCGACGCGCTCGCCGACCTGCTGGTGAACCTGCACCTCGCCGGCTTCTTCTGGGGCGACTGCTCGCTGTCGAACGCGCTGTTCCGGCTCGATGCGGGCCGCTTCTCCGCCTACCTCGTGGACGCCGAGACCGGCGAGATGCATGCGACGCTGTCCGACGGCCAGCGCCGCCACGATCTCGCGATCGCCGAGGAGAACGTGGCCGGCGAGTTCATGGACCTGCAGGCGGGGTTCGGGCTGCCGGAGGGCCTCGACCCGATCGAGCTCGGCGCCGGGCTCGTCTCGCGCTATGAGGCGCTGTGGGCGGAGCTCACGCGGGAGGAGGTGTTCGCGGCCCAGGAGCAGTACCGCGTCGATTCGCGCATCAAGCGCGTCAACCAGCTGGGCTTCGATGTCGAGGAACTCGACATCCAGACCATCGAGGGCGGGCACAAGATCCGCCTGCGGGTGCAGGTGGTCGAGCCCGGGCATCACCGCCGGCGGCTCGAGTCCCTCACCGGGCTCGATGTGCAGGAGAACCAGGCCCGCCGGCTGCTCAACGACCTCGACCATTTCCGGGCCTGGCAGAGCGAGCTCGCGGGGCGGCCGATCCCGGAGCGCGAGGCGTCGAAGCGCTGGCTCGAGGAGGTGTACCGGCCGACGCTCGAGGCGATCCCGGCCGACCAGGCCGCGAAGCTCGACGCTGCGGAGATCTTCCACCAGCTGCTCGAGCACCGCTGGTACATGTCGGAGCGTGTCGGCCGCGATCTCCCGCTCGCGGAGGTCGTGCCCTCCTACGTGCAGGAGGTGCTGGGGGTGCTGCCGGTGCCGGAGGTCAGCGCGTGACGGCGGCGGGGCCGGCGCCGACTACCTTCCCGAGCGCCGAGCCCGCAGAATGGCCGTGTACAGCCGCTGGAGCCGGAGTGATGAACCTCTCGACGAATCGCACTGCAACGGCATGGGCCGCGGGCCTGCTGGCCGGCGTCCTGGCGGGCTGGCCGGCCCCCGTCCCGGCCGAGGAGATGTCGCCACCCGCGAGCGAGTGGCGCAGCTACTGCCAGGCCTACCTGAAGGCGCTCGAGGGCGATGCGCAGGGCAACAACGACCTCGACGTCACGTACTGCCTCGGCATGACCAAGGGACTGTTGAACGGCCTGCGCATCGGCAGCCAGATCGGCGCCCTGAGCTTCGGCTCGCGACTCGCGATCCACTACAAGCTGGATGCCGACGAGGTGTTCAAGCTGTTCCAGACGCAGGATCCTTCCCGGCTCATCGACGTGTGCAGTCCGGCCTCGACGCCGGCCGGCGACTACGTGCGCGTCGTGCTCGCGCACCTCGAGCGCAACCCGAAGGACCTGCAGCGCCCGATCGGCGAGGTGTTCTTCGAGGCCCTGCAGCAGGCCTATCCCTGCGGCTAGCGACGTCCGAGCCGCGCGTCGGGCGCCAGGCTCCAGGTACCGGTCCCGTCGGCGCAGGCGATCGCGCGCCCTTCGCTCAGGCCGAAGCTGCCCGTGGCGATCAGGCGGAACCTGCGGCACGCCTCGCCCACCGCGGTGTCCTCTCCCGCCGGCGTGAGCTGGTAGGCCACGCCCGTGTTGTGGTTGGTCCACGCCACCGTCTGGCCGGGCTCGGCGAGCTCGAGGGCATGGCCCACGCAGGAGCGGTCCGCCCTGTCCATGCGCCGTCCGATCTCCGCGCCGATCGCGGCGCCGATGACGGAACCGAGCATGATGGCCACGGCACGCTGTTCGTCCGTGCCGGCCCGGGCACCGATGACGCCGCCGGCCACGCCGCCGAGCACCGCGCCGATCTCGGCGCGGTCGCACCGGCCCACGCTCACGCCGTAGTCGCGGTCCCACTGGCGACCGCTGTAGCCCGCGTAGGCAGGGTCGTGCTGCTTGCGCCAGCCGTGGGCCGGGGCCCACGACGGCGGCGCGGCGAGCGCGATGCACGGCAGTGCGACGAGCAGCACCAGCAGGATCCGGGCGAGCACACGGCGCGTGCGCGGCTCGAGGGCCTGTAGCGAGGGCACGGACTGGACGTACGTCGTCGGGCTCATGCGATCCTCCTGGGCGTCGCAGGGCGCGGTTGGCCGGCCCCGGTTGGCCTCGAACGTACTGCGCGGCGCGTGCCTGCGCGGGCCCGCGCTGCGAATGCGTGACTCTCTTCACGGCCGGGCGCGACGATTACGTCAAACGGGGCTATCTTTGGCCGCGCGGGCAAGGGGAGGACGGCGATGCGCGACACCATCGTGATCGGCGGGGACCTGAGAGTGGAGCGGCTCGGCTTCGGGGCGATGCGGCTCGCCGGGCCGGGGATCTGGGGCGATCCGCCGGACCGCGACGCCGCGATCCGCGTGCTGCGCCGGGCCATCGAGCTCGGCGTGAACTTCATCGACACCGCGGACGCCTACGGCCCCGGCACCAACGAGCAGCTGATCGCCGAGGCGCTGCATCCGTACCCGCCGGGGCTGGTGATCGCGACCAAGGGCGGCATCGTGCGGCCGTCGCAGCAGCGGTGGGACCGCGACGGTCGCATCGTCCACCTGCGCGCGGCGTGCGAGGCGAGCCTGCAGCGCCTGCGGGTCGAGCGCATCGACCTCTACCAGCTGCACGCCATCGATGCGGACGTCCCGCTCGAGGACTCGCTCGGCGAGATCGCGCGGCTGCAGCAGGAAGGCAAGATCCGCCACGTCGGGGTGTCGAATTTCTCGACCGGGGAACTCGCGCGGGCGCGCCGGGTCGTGAAAGTCGTGTCGGTGCAGAACCGCTACAACGTCTCCGACCGTGCCTCCGACAACGTGCTTGCCGCGTGCGAGCGCGACGGCATCGCCTTCATTCCGTGGTCGCCGCTGTCGCAGGCTCCGCGCGAGGCGCAGCAAGGGTCCCGGTCGCGGCTCGCGGCCTGGGCCGGCCGGCGCGGCGTGTCGTTCGCCCAGGCGGCCGTCGCGTGGCTGCTGGCGCGATCGCCGGTCATGCTGCCGATCCCGGGCACGTCGCAGCTCGGCCACCTCGAGGAGAACGTCGCGGCCGCGGCGCTGCAGTTCACGCCGGAGGAACTGCGCGCGATCGGTTGAGGCATGAGCCACGAGCACGAGTGACACCGGCGGTCTTTACGTATGGTCGCGTTGCGCGCCGTGTGCAAACTGCAGGCACGATCGGAGCAGCACCATGATCAGGCCGGTGACGATCTTCTCGGGTGGACAGGCGGGCGTCGATCGAGGCGCACTGGATGCCGCGATCGAGCTCGGCAATCCCTGCGGCGGCTGGTGTCCGCGCGGCCGCGCCGCCGAGGACGGTCCGATTCCGCAGCGCTACCCGCTCGTCGAGGCCGACGGCGGCTATCCGGAGCGCACGCGCAGGAACATCGAGGAGTCCGACGGCACGCTCATCCTGCACCGCGGGACGATGGGCGAGGGCACGCTGCTGACGCTCGAGATCTGCCGGGAGCTCGGCAAGCCCGTCTGCCTCGTCGACGCCGATGCCTCGAGTCCCGAGATGGCGGCCGTCGTGGCGCGGGAGTTCATCGAGGAGCATGATATCGGGCGGCTCAACGTGGCCGGACCGCGCCGCAGCCGCTGGACCCATGCATACCACTATGCCTTCGACGCGGTGCACTCGCTGATCGTCATGCTGTGGCACGAGGATCACGATCAACCACGGGAGCGACTGCCATGAGCAAGGGCATGGACCGGAAGAAGGAGAACAAGAAGAAGCCCGCCAAGACCAAGGACGAGAAGAAGGCCGCGAAGCAGGAGGCGAAGAATGCCCGGCGCCGTGGCCAGCCGATCGTCTGAGGTGGTTCAGAGCCCGCGCGTCCTGAGCCAGAGGCCGGGCGCGGTCGTGTAGCCGGAGTCGCGGCCCGCGATGCGGCCGCTGCCATCGAGCACGTAATAGGTGGGATACCCGCGGATGCGGTAGTCCGCGGCCGTCTGCGCCCCGCCCGCGAGGACCGGCAACGCCAGTTCGTGGCGGGCCGCGTACTGCGCGAGTTCCGCCGGGCTCGACCAGTCGAGGCCCACCAGCACGACCTGCACTTCGTCGCCCGCCCAGCGGTCGAACCAGCGCAGCTGCGGCGCGCTCGCGGCGCACACGCCGCACCAGGGGGCGAAGAAGTAGAGCACCGCAGGCCTGCCCGCGAGGCTCGCCGGGCTCCAGGGCCGGCCGTCGAGATCCGTCAGTGCGAATGCCGGCGCGGCGGTGCGCTCGTCGGCGGGCAGCAGGTCGCGCGCGCGCCAGGCCTGGATGCCGGCCACGATGGCGACGAAGACCAGCAGCTCGAGGAGCAGGCGCCTGAGGCGCGGGATGTTCACCGCGGCTTGTGCGGCCGGGCGCGGGCCGGGACGCGCGGCAGGCCGGTGTGCTGCGTGCGGAACGGCTGCGTGGGCCTGGCCCCCGCGGCCACCTTCGGCTTGCGCTTGCCCTCGTGCGTCGTGCCCGTGCCGATCGGCTGGTAGGTCGGCACGAGGTGCTGCCTGCCGTTGCCGATCAGGTCGGCGCGACCCATGCGCCGCAGCGCCTCGCGCAGCAGCGGCCAGTTGTTCGCGTCGTGGTAGCGCAGGAAGGCCTTGTGCAGCCGGCGTACGCGGACGCCCTTCGGGATGTGCACGTCCTCGGACGCACGCGTCACCTTGTGCAGCGGATTCTTGCCGGAGTGGTACATCGCCGTCGCGGTCGCCATCGGCGAGGGCAGGAAGGCCTGCACCTGGTCGGCGCGGAAGCCATTGCGCTTGAGCCAGAGCGCGAGCTCGAGCATGTCCTCGTCCGTGGTGCCCGGGTGCGCGGCGATGAAGTACGGGATGAGGTACTGCTCCTTGCCGGCCTCCTTCGAGTACTTGTCGAACAGCGCCTTGAAGCGGTCGTAGGTGCCGACGCCCGGCTTCATCATCTTCGACAGCGGTCCGTCCGCGATCGCCTCGGGCGCGATCTTGAGATAGCCGCCCACGTGGTGCTGCGCGAGTTCCTTCACGTACTCCGGCGACTCGATGGCGAGGTCGTAGCGCACGCCCGATGCGATCAGCACCTTCTTGATGCCGGGCAGCGCGCGGGCGCGCCGGTAGAGCCGGATGAGCGGCGTGTGGTCGGTGTTGAGGTTCGGGCAGATGCCGGGATACACGCAGGACGGCCGGCGGCACGCGGCCTCGATCTCGCGGGACTTGCACGCCACCCGGTACATGTTCGCGGTGGGGCCGCCGAGGTCCGAGATGACCCCG
>Ga0209254_10004157_pt1 | contig 13237 bp, 8 predicted proteins | sample FrelakmetDIP11DI_FD_187148 | JGI IMG/M metagenome (GOLD analysis project Ga0209254, IMG submission 187148) | Freshwater lake sediment microbial communities from the University of Notre Dame, USA, for methane emissions studies - DIP11 DI (SPAdes)... | ecosystem: Environmental > Aquatic >...
TGGCGCTGGGCGCGATGCCACTGGCCTACGCGCAAGCCCCGCTTCCCGCCGCGGATGCCATCACGCAGGATGGCGCCGAAGCCACCGCGCAGGATGCTGCCGATGCGACGGCGCAGCCCGTGGCGGAAACAGCGGCGACTGCGCTCGCGCAGGACGCCGAGCCGGAACTAGCGGCCGCGGGGGGCCAGCAGCGCACCCTGGGTGCGGTGACGGTCACGGCGCAGAAGCGCACCGAGAACCTGCAGGAAGTGCCGATCAACATCCAGGTGATGGGGGTCGAGCGCCTGACCGAATTGCGCATCGCCGACTTCACCGACATCGCGCGTTTCCTGCCCAGCGTGTCCATCACCAGCTTCGGCCCCGGTTTCGGCCAGGTCTACATGCGCGGCGTGGCCAGCGGCGGCGACGGCAACCACTCGGCTTCGCCGCCCTCGGTCGGCATCTACCTCGACGAGCAGCCGATCACCACGATCCAGGGCGCGCTCGACATCCACGTCTACGACATCGAGCGGGTCGAGGCGCTGGCTGGCCCGCAGGGCACGCTGTTCGGCGCCAGTTCGCAGGCCGGCACCATCCGCATCATCACCAACAAGCCCGATCCGTCCGGCTTCTCCGCCGCCTACGGCCTCGAGGGCAACTACGTCGACGAGGGCGACGCCGGCTACGTGGCCGAAGGCTATGCCAACCTGCCGATCACCGATGCGATGGCGATCCGGCTGGTCGCGTGGAACAAGCGCGATGGCGGCTACATCGACAACATCTTCGGCGAGCGGACCTTCCCGACCTCGGGCCTCACCATCGACAACGCCGACCGCGTGGAGGACGACTACAACGACGTCACCACCACCGGCGCGCGCGTGGCGCTCGGCATAGAGCTCGGCGACAACTGGACCGTCACCCCGGCGGTGATGTCGCAGCGCCAGGAAGCCGACGGCGGCTTTGCCTACGACACCACGGTCGGCGATCTGGAGCTCACGCACTTCTTCCCCGAGACCTCGGACGACCGCTGGACCCAGGCTGCGCTGACGGTCGAGGGCAAGATCGGCAACTTCGACCTGGTTTATGCCTTCGCCAACCTCAACCGCGACGTCGACACCGAGTCCGACTACAACGACTACTCGTTCTGGTACGACACGCTGTACGGCTACGGCGCCTACCTCGTCGACGACAACGGCGACCTGATCAATGGCGCCCAGTACATCCAGGGACGCGACATCTACCGCAAGCGCAGCCACGAACTGCGGCTGAGCTCGCCGGCCGACGATCGCTTCCGTTACACGGTGGGCCTGTTCTACCAGGACCAGAGCCACGACATCCAGCAGCGTTACCTCATCAACGACCTCGCCGACGAGATCTCGGTCACCGGCTGGCCCGACACGCTCTGGCTGACCAAGCAGGAACGCGAGGACAAGGACAAGGCGGTGTTCGTCGACGCGTCCTTCGACATCACCGAGCAGTGGATTTTGAGCGCCGGCATCCGCTTCTTCGAGACCGACAACAGCCTCAAGGGCTTCTTCGGTTTCAGCGAGAACTTCAGCGGCTCCACTGGCGAGTCGCAGTGCTTGAACGACGTCCCGTTCAACGGCGCGCCCTGCACCAATTTCGACAAGGAAACCAACGACGACGATCACATCGGGCGGGTCAACCTGACCTACCAGATCAACGACGCCGCGATGATCTACGGCACCTACTCCGAGGGCTACCGGCCCGGCGGCCTCAACCGTCGCGGTACCTTGCCGCCGTACCTGCCCGACTTCCTCACCAACTACGAGATGGGCTGGAAGACGTCATGGGCGGACAACACGCTGGTATGGAACGGCGCGGTGTTCCAGCAGGACTGGGACGACTTCCAGTTCTCGATCCTGGGGCCCAATGGCCTGACCGAGATCCGCAATGCCAACCAGGCCCGCATCCGCGGCATCGAGTCCGACATCACCTGGGCGGTGACCTACGACTTCACCCTGATCGGCGGCATGGCGTACTACGACTCGGAGTTGACCGCGAACTATTGCGGCGAGACCGACGCCGACGGCACGCCCATCACCGACTGTGATCCCGAGTTCCTGCAGGCGCCCAGCGGTACCCGCCTGCCGATTGTCGCCGAGTTCAAGGGCAATTTGACTGGTCGCTACACCTTCGACATGGGGTCGTATTCGTCCTACCTGCAGGGCTCGCTGGTCTACGAGGGCGACCGCACGTCCGACCTGCGCACGGAGGCGGCCGGCATCATCGGCGACCTGCCCTCGTACACGCTGTTCGACCTCTCGTTCGGCTTCGGCAAGAACAACTGGAAGGTGGACCTCTTCCTCAACAATGCCTTCGACGAACGCGGCGAACTGACCCGCTTCGCGCAGTGCGCCGAAGCGGTTTGCGGGCAGCAGGTCTACGTGGTGCCGGTCCAGCCACGCACCATCGGCGTGCGCTGGTCGCAATCCTTCTAGCGTCCAGAGTCGCGTCAACCCGCGTCATGGAACGGCCCTTCGGGGCCGTTCCCTCGACGGAATCAGGAGGGGCGTTCGAGGGCCAGCGCAACACCCTGGCCCACGCCCACGCACATCGTGAGCAGCGCGCGGCGCAGGCCGCTGCGTTGCAACTCGTGGCTTGCCGTCAGCGCCAGACGCGCGCCGCTGGCGCCGAGCGGATGGCCCAGCGCGATCGCGCCACCGTTGGGATTCACATGCGCGGCATCGTCGGGGAGGCCCAGCGCCCGCGTCACCGCGAGCACCTGTGCGGCGAAGGCTTCGTTGATTTCGATCACCCCGAAATCACCGAGTTTCAGTTTCAGGCGGGCCAGCAGGCGCGCGGTCGCGGCGACCGGCCCGATGCCCATGATGCGCGGCGCCACGCCGGCGCTGGCCGCACCCAGCACCCGCGCCAGCGGCTCGAGATTCCAGCGCGAAAGCGCGGCGTCGGAGGCCAGCAGCAGCGCGCAGGCGCCATCGTTGAGGCCCGAGGCGTTGCCCGCGGTGATGCTGCTGGCGGGGCCGAGGATGGGCGGCAGGGCGGCCAGCTTCTCCAGCGTGGTGTCGGCGCGCGGCTGTTCGTCCGCGCCCGGCGCCGTGCCGTCGCGTACCGCGGGCATCGCCATCAGTTCGCGCGCGTAGCGGCCCGCGGCTTGCGCCTGCGCCACGCGCTGCTGCGAGCGCAGCGCATAGGCATCCTGGTCGGCGCGCGCGATGGCGTGTTCACGCGCGAGGTTCTCGGCGGTCTGGGTCATGGAATCGACGCCATGGGCTGCGCGCATCCGCGGGTTGACGAAACGCCAGCCCATGGTGGTGTCCTCGAGCCGCTGCTCGCGCGCATAAGCTGACTCGGCCTTGCCCATGACATACGGTGCGCGCGACATGCTCTCGACCCCGCCCGCGAGCACCAGCTCGGCATCGCCGGTGGCGATCGCACGCGCGGCCAGGCCGACCGCATCGAGGCCGGAGGCGCACAGCCGATTGACCGTCAACGCCGGGACCGACTCGGGCAACCCGGCGAGAAGCGCGGCCATGCGCGCGACGTTGCGGTTGTCCTCGCCAGCCTGGTTGGCGCAGCCCAGCAGGACCTCGTCGAGCGCCGACCAGTCGAGACCCGGGTGGCGCGCCATGAGGGCGCCGATCGGCAGCGCGGCCAGGTCGTCGGCGCGGATCGCGGAAAGCGCGCCGCGGTAGCGCCCGAAGGGCGTGCGCAGGCCGTCGACGATCCAGGCATTGCGGCCGCTCACGGGCGCACCGCCGGCAGCCAGGTCGAGGGCGTGTCGCGCTCGATCGCGGCGGCGGTCTCGCGCAGGGCCGGCAGGAACTCGCGCAGGGCGCGCGCCGGCGCGTCGGGCTGGTACTGCATGCCGATGTTGAGCGCCGCGGCGACCCGGCCCTCACGGTTGCGCAGCGGCACCGCCAGCGAGCACAGGCCCAGTTCCAGTTCCTGCTCGACCACGGCGTAGCCCTGTGCGCGCACTGCGGCGATCAGCCGCCGCAGCTTGCGCGGCTCGACCACGGTGTGGCGGGTGTGGCGGACCGGCTCGAGGTCCTCGAACCAGGCGTCGAGCTCGGCGTCGGACAAGCCCGCTAGCAGCACGCGCCCCATCGAGGAGCAGAACGCGGGCAGGCGCGCGCCCACGCCCAGCGCCACCATCATCAACTTGCGCACCGGCACGCGTGCCACGTACACGATCGACTGGCCGTCGAGCACCGCCATCGAGCAGCTCTCGTGCACGCGTTGCGACAGCGCCTCGAGGCGCGGCTGCACCAGTTCGGTCAGCGCGACCGAATCGAGGTAGCTGAAGCCCAGTTCGAGCACCCGCGGGGTCAGCGACACGTCGCGCTCGACCAGGCGCACGTAGCCCAGGTGCTGCAGGGTCAGGGCCAGGCGCCGCACCGCGGCGCGCGAGAGCCCGGCGCGCGCGGAGATCTCGGCCAGGGTCATCGCCGGATGCTCGCGGTCGAAGGTGCGCAGCACGGCGAGCCCGCGCGCCAGCGACTGCACGTAGTCGCGGCTTCGTTCGAAGCGTCGGGCAGGGGCGAAGGCTCGGCTGCTGGGCATGGCGTGCGGCCGCCGGCGCGGCAATTGACGCGGAGGTTACGAGTTCCTAGCATTGTACGCAATGCGGACACGCGTGCGGTAATCGCACACGCACGTGGTCCCGGGAGGGCCGCGCGTGATCCCCGAGCGCCAGGTCGTGCTGCACAGCTGGTGCGTCCAGGCCGAGTGGGACGCGCCCACCGTGGTCGGCGGCGCGGGCGCGCGTTTGCACCTCGCCGACGGCCGCGAGGTGCTCGACTTCAGCAGCCTCGCCGAGTGCTGCAACCTCGGGCACCAGCACCCGAAACTGGTCGCGGCGATCCGCGCGCAGGCGCAGCAGTTGTGCTTCGTCACCAGCAGCTGGGGCGCCGCGCCGCGCGCCGAGCTGGCGCAGCGCCTGCTCGAGTTGTCGGGCTTCGAAGGCGGGCGCGTGTTCTTCACCGTCGGCGGCGCCGACGCCAACGAGCAAGCAGTCAAGATCGCGCGCCTCGCGGCGCGCAAGCCGCGCGGCCTGGTCATCACCCGCGATCGCTCGTACCACGGCGCCACCCACCTGGCGATGGCGCTCTCGGGCGACAGCCGCACCCAGGCGCAGGTCGACGCGCGCGCCCTGGGTGTACGCCACGTGCCGCCGCCCTACGCCTATCGCTGCCCCTTCGGCAGCCGCAACGAAACCGAGTGCGGCATCCGCGCCGCCGCGGCGGTCCGCGACTGCATCGATGCGGAGGGCGCCGAGGCCGTGGCCGCGGTGCTGATGGAGCCCAACGCCGGCACCAACGGCATCGTCGCGCCGCCCAACTACTGGCAGGAACTGCGCTGGCACGCCGCCGAGCAGGGCGTCTACCTCATCGCCGACGAGGTCATGAGCGGCTTCGGCCGCTGCGGCGAGTGGTTCGCCTGGCAGCGCCACGGCGAGGCCGGGCGACCGGACCTCATGACCCTGGCCAAGGGCCTGACCGGCGCGTCCGTGCCGCTGGGCGCGGTGGTGGTTTCGGCCGAAGTCGCGGCGCGCATCGAGCACGAGATGCTCTACACCGGGCTCACCTATTGCGGCCACCCGTTGGCCTGCGCGGCCGGTCTCGCCGCGATCGAGGCCTATCGCAGCGAGAACCTGATCGCGCGCTCGCGCGCGCTGGGGGCCTCGATGTACACCGAGCTGCGCGCGCTGGCGCAGCGCCACGCCGTGATCGGCGAGGTGCGCGGCGGCGACGGCCTGTTCGCGGTGCTGGAATTGGTGCGCGACCGCGCCACCCGCGAGCCGATCGCGCCGTGGCCGCAGCAGGCGCCGGCACTGCGCGCGCTGCTGGCGGATGCCATGGCGCAGGGCATCTCCTACGCCGCGCGCGGCAACCTGCTGCTGCTGGCACCGCCGCTGGTGATCGGCGAGCAGGACCTGGCCGACGCGCTGGCGCTGCTCGACACCCTGCTGGCGCGCCACTTTCCCGACCCTCATCCCGGGTGATGCCATGTCGTTCCGCCTCACCTACGCCTCGATGTACAACCCGCCATCGGAACTGCACGAGCGCTTCGAGGCGGCATTGGCCAGCGTGCGCGCCGGCCTCGGCCAGCGCCACGCGCTCCACATCGATGGCGTCGACCGCCACGCCGAGGCCGAGGTCGAGCGCCACAGCCCGATCGATACCGCGCTCGCACTGGGCCGCTTCCCGCTGGCCAGCGCCGCCGACGTGGACGCCGCGATGCGCGCCGCGCAGGCGGCCTACCCGGCGTGGCGCGAGACCCCGGCCGCGGAGCGTGCACGCCTGGTGCGCCGGGTCGGCGAGCTCATGGAACAGCGCGTTTACGAACTCGCCGCTGCGCTGAGCCTCGAAGTGGGCAAGAACCGCATGGAGGCGCTGGGCGAGGCCCAGGAGACCGTCGAGTTCTATACCGGCTACGCCGACGAGTTCGAGCGCAACCAGGGCTATGACCGCCCGCTGCCCGACGATCCGCTCGAAGGCGCGGTCTCGCACAACCGCAGCGTGATGCGGCCGTACGGCGTGTGGGCGGTGATCGCGCCGTTCAACTTCCCGCTCGCGCTCGCGGGCGGGCCGGCTGCGGCCGCGATGGTCACCGGCAACACCGTGGTGCTCAAGGGCGCAAGCGACACGCCGTGGGCCGGGCGCCTGCTGGCCGATTGCGTACGCGATGCCGGGCTGCCGCCGGGCGTGTTCAATTATCTCTCGGGTTCCGGCGCGCAGGCCGGCGAGGCGCTGGTCGCGCATCGCCATGTGGCCGGCATCACCTTCACCGGCTCGGTCGCGGTCGGCATGCGCCTGGTGCGGCAGATGGCCTCGGGCGCGTACCCGCGACCCTGCATCGCCGAGATGGGCGGCAAGAATCCCTGCATCGTCACCGAGCGCGCCGACCTCGATCGCGCCGCCGCCGGCATCCTGCGCTCGGCCTACGGCATGGGCGGGCAGAAGTGCTCGGCGCTGTCGCGGCTCTACGTGCACGAGCGCGTCGCCGACGCCCTGATCGTCAAGCTCAAGCAGCAGATCGCGGCGGTACGCATCGGCGATCCGACGCTGCGCGAGCACTGGCTGGGCCCGGTAGTGAACCGCAATGCCTACGAGCACTACGCGCGCTACGTAGCCGCGCTGCGCGGCAACGGCGCCCGCCTCATCGCGGGCGGGCGCCAGTTGCGCGAGGACGGGCTCGAGCGCGGCTGGTACGTCGAACCGGTGCTGGCCGAAGCGCCGCTCGAGCATCCGCTGTGGAAGCAGGAGATGTTCCTGCCGATCCTGACCCTGCACCGTTATGCCGAGCGCGATGCCGCGATGCAGCTGGCCAACGACTCCGACATGGGCCTCACCGCCGGCGTGTTCGGCTCCGACGAGGACGTGCGCTGGTTCCAGCGCCACATCGAGGCCGGCGTGACCTACGCCAACCGCCAGTTCGGCGCCACCACGGGTGCGTGGCCGGGCTACCAGCCCTTCGGCGGCTGGAAGGGCTCGGGTTCCAGCGGCAAGGCGATCGCCTCGTTCTACTACCTGCCGCAGTACTTGCGCGAGCAGTCGCGCACGGTGGTCGAGTAACACCATGGCGCTGCTCACGCTGGCCGAGGCGCTGCGACGCCATGTGCCCGACGGCGCCTGCGTGGCGCTCGAGGGTTTCACTCACCTGATTCCCTTCGCGGCCGGCCACGAGCTGATCCGCCAGGGCCGGCGCAACCTCCATCTCGTGCGTATGACGCCCGATCTCCTCTACGACCAGATGATCGGCATGGGCTGCGCGCGCAAGCTGACGTTCTCCTGGGGCGGCAATCCGGGCGTGGGCTCGCTGCATCGGCTGCGCGACGCGGTCGAGCACGGCTGGCCCGGACCGCTGGAACTCGACGAGCACAGCCACGCCGGCATGGCCGCGGCCTATTGCGCTGGCGCCGCGCGCCTGCCCTTCGGCACCTTGCGCGGCTATCTCGGCACCGACCTGCCGGGCGTCAATCCGGCGATCCGCAGCGTGACCTGTCCCTACACCGGCGAGGCGCTGGCGACCGTGCCGGCGCTCAATCCCGACGTCACCATCCTGCACGCGCAGCGCGCCGACCGGCGCGGCAACGTGGCGATCCACGGCATCGTCGGCGCGGCGCGCGAGGCGGCGCTCGCCGCGCGCACGCTGGTGGTGACCGTGGAGGAGCTCGTCGACGAGCTGGGGCCGGCGATGAACGGCATCGTGTTGCCGCACTGGGTGGTAAGCGCAGTCGCGCACTGTCCCGGCGGCGCCTATCCGTCCTATGCGCAGGGCCATTACGCGCGCGACAACGCCTTCTACCAGCGCTGGGACGCGATCGCGCGCGAGCGCGACGGCTTCACGGCGTGGATGCGGCGGCATGTGCTCGAGAGCCCGGACCACCGCGCCTTCCTCGCCAGCCTGCGCGAGGCCGCATGAGTGCGTACACGCGCGATGAAATGATGACCATCGCGGCAGCGCGGATGCTGTGGGACGGTTGTGTATGCTTCGTCGGCATCGGCCTGCCGAGCGCGGCCTGCAACCTCGCGCGCCTGACCCACGCGCCGGAGATCGTGCTGATCTACGAGTCCGGCACCATCGGTACGCGGCCCGAGGTGTTGCCCTTGTCGATCGGCGACGGCGAGCTGGCCGAAACCGCGGCCTGCGTGGTGCCCTTGCCCGAAGTGTTCAGCCATTACCTGCAGGCCGGGCGCGTCGACGTCGGCTTCCTGGGTGCTGCGCAGATCGATCGCCATGGCAACCTCAACAGCACCGTGATCGGGCCCTACGACAAACCATCCACGCGCCTGCCCGGTGCCGGTGGCGCGCCGGAGATCGCGAGCCACGCGCGCCAGACTTACGTGGTGATGAAAGCCACGCCGCGCAGCTTCGTCGAGCGGCTCGCGTTCCGCACCAGCGCCGGATACCTGGGCGGCCATGGCGAGCGTGCGGCCAGCGGTGCGCGCGGCGACGGGCCGCGAGCGGTGATCACCGATTTCGGGGTCCTGGCGCCAGCGCCCGAATCCGAGGAGCTGACCCTGACGGCGCTGTACGCCGATGCCAGCGTCGGGGAAGCGCGCGCGGCGGTGGGCTGGCCGTTGGCAGTCGTGTCGCAGATCGAGCGCATCGCGCCACCGACCGCGATCGAACTCGACACCCTGCGCGCGCTGCACGCCCGCACCGCGAGCGCCCACCAGCGCCCCGTGGAGCTGCCGCTGTGAACTCCGCGCGGCACAACGTTGCCTTGTCGGGCACCCCCTCGAGAATCGGCACGGCGAACCCACCCAAACGCCGTGATTCCCGCGCAGGCGGGAATCCATCTTGCTGCTCGCAACAGGCCCCCTTGATGGCGTCATCCCGGCGCACGCCGGGATCCAGTAGCGTCCGCCGCGGTGTCGCGAAAGGCCGAACGGCGTCGCCACTGGATCCCGGCGTGCGCCGGGATGACGCCAGTGGATGGGCGCCATGCGTAGTCGCGACAATGGATTCCCGCCTGCGCCGGGATGACGCCAGTGGATGGGCGCGATGCGTAGTCGCGACAATGGATTCCCGCCTGCGCCGGGATGACGCCAGTGGATGGGCGCCATGCGTAGTCGCGACAATGGATTCCCGCCTGCGCGGGGATGACGACCAGGGGATTGGTCGACATGAGGCCATTGGCGTTGGCTGCGGACTTGATGCCTTCGCCGAGCGTCGAGCGCGCGTCATTCGAACCGGCATCCACGCGCAACCGTAGCGAGGTCCTGCCATGCAAACGCCCCACATCCGCACCGAACTGCCCGGTCCCAGGGCGCGCGCCCTGATCGCGCGCGACACCCTGGTGATCTCGCCCTCGTATCCGCGCGAATACCCCTTCGCGATGTCGCACGGGCGCGGCACCGAGGTCTGGGACGTGGACGGCAACCGCTTCCTCGACTTCGCCGCCGGTATCGCGGTGTGCGCGACCGGACACTCGCACCCGCAGGTGGTGGCGGCGATCAAGGATGCCGCCGACCAGTTCCTGCACATCTCCAGCGACTACTGGCACGAGCGCATGGTGCGGCTGGGCGAGCGCCTGGGCGAGGTCGCGCCCTTCGGCGAGCCGGCGATGAGCTTCATCTGCCAGTCCGGGACCGAGGCGGTGGAGGGCGCGCTCAAGCTCGCGCGCTACGTCAGCGGGCGGCCGCGCTTCCTCGGCTTCATCGGCGGATTCCACGGCCGCACCATGGGCTCGCTCAGCTTCACTTCGAGCAAGTACACCCAGCAGAAGGGCTTTTTCCCGACCATGCCGGGCGTGACCCACGTGCCGTATCCGAATCCGCTGCGCCCGCTCTTCGCCGGCGCCGACCAGGGCCGCGCGGTGCTGGAATACATCGAGAACGTGTTGTTCCAGGGCCCGGTGCCGGCGAGCGAAGTCGCGGCCGTGCTGGTCGAACCGATCCAGGGCGAGGGTGGTTACCTGGTGCCGCCCGAGGGCTTCCTCGCCGGACTGCGCGCGCTGTGCGACCGCCACGGGATCCTGCTGATCTTCGACGAGGTGCAAAGCGGCATCGGCCGCACCGGGCGCATGTTCGCCAGCGAGCACTGGGGCGTGGTGCCCGACATCATCTCGCTGGCCAAGGGCCTGGGCTCGGGCCTGCCGATCGGCGCGGTGCTGGCCAGGCGCACGCTGATGCAGCGCTGGACCCGCGGCGCGCACGGCAACACCTACGGCGGCAACCCGGTGACTTGCGCCGCCGCGGTTGCGACGCTCGACCTGGTCGAGCACGAGTACGCCGCCAACGCGGCGGCGATGGGGGAGTACTTCATGGGTCGGCTGCGCGAACTGGCCGCGCGCCACGACTGCATCGCCGAAGTGCGCGGGCGCGGCCTCATGATCGGCATGGAGCTGGTCAAGGACCGCCGCACGATGGCGCCGGCGCGCGAACTGGTCGAGGCGCTCACCACGCGCGCCTTCCACAACGGGCTGCTGCTGCTGTCCTGCGGCCGCAGCACGATCCGTTTCATGCCGCCGCTGTGCGTGACCCGCGCCGAGGTCGATGAGGCTTTCTCGATCCTCTCGGTCAGCCTCGACGAGGCCCTGGCCGCTGCAGCCGCCGCACCCGCATGAAGCAGAGCGAGACCCCAGCCGCACGGTCGACCGCTCCCCTCTGCTCCCGGAAAAAGGGCAGGGGTGAGGGTTCGGACCCGCCGCGAGGGTGCGCGCTGGCCCTTACCCACATCCGGCACTGCGCGCCGATCCGCCGAGTCGCGCCGCTCCTGGCCCTGCTCCTGGGCGCGGCGCCGGCCGTCGCCGCCGAGCGTCGCGCCTTCACGCTCGACGACATCAGCCGGATCGAGGCCTTGTCCGAACCGGCGCTTTCGCCCGACGGTCGCTGGGTCGCGTACACCGTGGCCCGCGACGATACGACCGCCGACGAGAACTTCAGCGATCTGTGGCTCGCCAGCCTCGACGGCCGCGAGCGCGTGCAGCTCACGCACACCGCGAAGGTCAGCGAGTCCATGCCGCGCTGGAGCCCGGACGGCCAGTGGCTCGCGTTCCTCTCCGCGCGCGACGATGCCGACGAGCTGGACCAGGTCTGGCTGCTGCCGCGCGCCGGCGGCGAGTCGCAGCGCTTGACCGCGATGAAGGGTGGCGTGAGCGACTACGTGTGGTCGGCCGACGGCAAGCGCCTGGCGCTCATCGCCAGCGATCCCCAGGACGATGTCGAAACACCCAAGGCCGATCGCAAGCCGCGCCCGATCGTCATCGACCGCTACCAGTTCAAGGAGGACGTGACCGGTTACCTCTCGCGCAAACGCACGCACCTGTACGCGTTCACGTTGGCGACGAAGCAGTCCGTGCTGCTCACGCCGGGAGACCACGACGAGCTGTCGCCGGCCTGGTCGCCCGATGGCCGCCACGTCGCGTACGTGACCAAGCGCGGCGCCGATCCCGACCGGCACCTCAACTTCGACCTCTACCTGGTCGATCCGGACCAGCCGGGCAAGGAGCGCCAGCTCACCCACTTCAGTGGTGCGGACCTCGATCCGGACTGGGAATCGCGCCCGGCCTGGAGCCCGGATTCACGTCGCATCGCGTACCTGCAGGGCGGCGAGGATCGCTGGATCTATTACGCACCGTGGCAGCTTGCGGTAGTGGACGTCGCCAGCGGCAAGTCGCGCATCCCGGCGCCGATCGACCGCATGTTCACCAAGCCGCGCTGGTCGGCGGACGGGCGCGCGATCTACGCCCTGGTCGAGCACAGCCGCAGCACCTGGCTCAGTCGCATCGATCCCGATAGCGGCGAGGTGGAGCCGCTCACGAGTGGTCCGCGCTTCGATATCGACTTCGATCTCGATGCGCGCAGCGTCGTGCTGCTCAGCAGCGATGCCCTGAATCCGACGCGACTCACCGTGCTCGATGGCAGGGGCCGCAAGGAGCGCCCGCTGGCGCGCCACAACGCGTGGCTGGACGAGGTGCAGCTGCAGGTCCCGCGCGAAATCACCTTCGCCAGCCGCGATGGCACCAGGATCGACGGATTCCTGACCCTGCCGGCGCAACACGCATCCGGCCAGCGGCATCCGACGATCCTGCGCATCCACGGCGGGCCGGTCTACCAGTTCAGCCACGAGTTCATGGCCGACTGGCAGCTGTTCGCGGCCAATGGCTACGCCGTGGTCGCAGCCAATCCGCGCGGCAGTTCCGGGCGAGGCTTCGAGTTCTCCAAGACGATCTATGCGGCCTGGGGCGGGGTCGATACCGAGGACGTGCTGGCCGCGGTCGACCATGCAGTTGAATTGGGCGTCGCCGATCCGCAGCGCCTGGGCGTGGGCGGCTGGAGCTACGGCGGCATCCTGACCGACTTCGTGATCGCCAAGGACACGCGCTTCAAGGCCGCGATCAGCGGCGCCGGCGCGGCCAATGCCCTGGGCACCTGGGGCACCGACCAGTACGTGCGCGAGTACACCCTCGAGCTCGGTACACCGTGGGCCAATACCGACGCCTACCTGCGCGTGAGCTATCCCTTGCTGCACGCCGACCGCATCCGCACGCCCACGTTGTTCATGGTCGGCAGCGAGGACTACAACGTACCGGTCAACGGTTCCGAACAGATGTACCAGGCCTTGCGCGTGCTCGAGGTCCCGACTGAACTCGTGATTTACCCCGACCAGTACCACGGCATCGACCGCCCCAGCTTCGTGCGCGACAAGTTCGCGCGCTACCTCGCCTGGTACGACCGCTACCTCAAGGCTCCGTCCCCATGAACAAATCCCGCGTCGCCGAGGCCCCCGGCACGCCGCTGGCCCAGGCGCGCGCCCTCGA
>Ga0209254_10004158_pt1 | contig 13237 bp, 7 predicted proteins | sample FrelakmetDIP11DI_FD_187148 | JGI IMG/M metagenome (GOLD analysis project Ga0209254, IMG submission 187148) | Freshwater lake sediment microbial communities from the University of Notre Dame, USA, for methane emissions studies - DIP11 DI (SPAdes)... | ecosystem: Environmental > Aquatic >...
CCCCATGCAAAACAACCTGATCGAAAAACAACTCGGCCACCTGACCCTGGGAGAGGCCCAGTGGATCCACAACCTGTCTGTCTACCCGCTGCTGGCCGAGGAAGACGGCCTGCCTGGCTACCTCACCCTGGACCAGGCGTTGAACAACAAACAGGCCCGCATCACCGAAGTCTCCGAAGGCGGCCATGTTCCGGAACTGGCCTTCGAAAATCTGGTGGACCAGCCCATCCTGCTGCTGGACGGCGAGGAACTGGTGGGCGCAAAGCAAAACCGCGTGCTCAACGTCACCCTGCTGGTACTGGGTGGCAGCAAGCTGGTGATCCCGGTCTCCTGCGTCGAAATGGGCCGCTGGTCGCACAACAGCCCTGAATTCAGCTCGGGCGGCCGCGCCCTGTACTCGCGAGTACGTGCCGCCAAGATGGCACAGGTGAGCGAAAGCCTGCGTGACCGGGGCACCCGGCAATCCGACCAGGGCGCGATATGGGATGACATCGCCTTCAAGATGAACGAGCGCGGCGAATCCTCCCACACCCAGGCGATGGCTGATATCTATGAGGGCGCCGAGGCGAGGCTCACCGACTACTCCGAGGCTTTTCACCCGGTTGAGCACCAGGTCGGCGCGGTTTTTTCCATCAACGGCCAGGTCGCCGGCATGGAGTTGTTCGATGCGCCTCAAGCTTTCGCCGCTTACCTGCCAAAACTGGTGAAGAGCTATGCCCTCGACGCCGTCGACCTCAAGCGGAAGGAGGTTCGTGCCGTTGAGTCCGAGTCAATCTACCGGTTCCTTGATCAGCTCGCGAGCGCCAGGCAAGAGCGCTATCCCGCCAGTGGGGCAGGGGAGGACGTGCGTCTGGTGGGCGAGGGTGTTACCGGCGGCGCGCTGGAACACGATGGTAAGCTGATCCATGTCGCGGCCTACCAAGTCGAACGTCGCAGACGTGAACACAACGGTGAACAGATCTCACCGATGGCACGGTCAAGCTACCGGCGGCGCCTGCGTTGATTCCATGTTAGCCAGATGAATGGCTGATCCTTTTCACCCGGCAGGGTGAAGGATCAGCAGGGTGTCCATTAGACGAATTGAAGGCATGAATTTCAAAAGCACTATTGCAATTACTGATCATTACCTTAAAGACAAGCAGGTACCTGCCGTTATTTCCCATGGTCGTTGGGAAGGTCACTTTCGTTCTTTTCGGGTGGTTGTCTCTTGCAGTCCTCCTTCATAATGCCTTGCCTATCTGTCCATATATCAATCGACAAGGACAGGGGCAGTGTTGTGCTGGTGATCTAGAAAACGACCATCATCACTTTAGGGAGAGAAAAATAATATGGTTTATCTAGCAGAGTATTGGCACGTAATCCTCATTGTCACGATCCTTGTCATCGTGGCCATAACTTTCATCCGTAAGTTTATTTTTCCGGGGCGCCAGCTCGGTCACCAGCTCGATGAGGCTATCCTCAGGCTAGAAGCAATTCGCGATGAGAATGGGGGACACCACTTTACGGATGTAGAACGTGTAGCTAGCGAAGCGATGGTGAATGAGCGACTTGCTCATTGTTGGTCCGAATTCAAAGAAACCTTACACCCCCAAAAAACTGTGAATGATCTGGGCCAGGAAGAGGTGGCTCGCTGGCGCGCCACCGCCTTGGCAGAGACGTTCTTCACTGATCAATCACTTGTTGAAACCCCACTCAAGACCGAGTTCTATAAACACCTGCCAGGAATTCTGACCGGCATTGGCATCATCGGTACTTTTTCCGGGCTGATCTTGGGTTTGATCGACTTCCAGGTGTCTACTGATGCGGATGCTGTGCGCCAGAGCCTAGCCAATCTGATTCAGAACGTCGGGCATGCCTTCATCGTTTCGGCCAGTGCTATCGCCTTGGCGATGCTGTTTACCTGGATTGAGAAATCTATGGTGACCGCCCGGTTCAGGCAGGTAGAGAAGGTATGCCGTCTGCTGGATAGCATGTTCGACGCCGGTGCGGGGGAGGAATACCTCTCGCGCTTGGTGGAAGCATCAGAAACCTCTGCCACTCAAGCCATGCAGATCAAAGATGCACTGGTAGCTGACCTGAAAGAAATCCTAAGCGAACTGACGCGGCAGCAGGTAGAAGCGATGGCGCAGAACAACCAGCAGCTATCGGCCACCATGGTGCAGACCTTTACCGATGGCCTCAAGGAGCCCATGGAGCGTATCTCTATGGCGGTGGAGCAGGTTGGGGGTAATCAAGGTGAAGCGGTTAACCGGCTGCTTACCGATGTGTTATCCAGTTTCACAACCCAAATGCAGGAAATGTTTGGTGGGCAACTGCGTGGCATGAACGACGTACTGCAGCAGACCACCCATGCGATCCAGGAGGCAGCCGGCAAGTTTGACCAGTTGGCAGGTGGGTTGCAGGATGCGGGCAAGGTGGCTGTTGAGGAAATGGCTAAGCGGCTGGATGACGCGCTCATTGGCCAAGAGCAGCGCCAGAAGGAAATGAATACCACGATGAGCGAATTCATCGAGGCCATACGCAATCAGGTCAGCGATTCCCAGCAGCAAACAACCGACAAGTTAACTGTAATGCTCACCGATCTTGGTACACAGACAGCCACTTTGATCGGAACGATGCAGGAACAGGGGCGACAGGCCAATGAGTCGCACAGCAAGCAGCAGGAACAGCTTGCCCAACAATCCCAGGCAACACTTGATCAGTTGGCCGGCAACGTAAGCAGTCTGACCGATTCGGTGCAGGCCGCTACGGCGGGCATGCAATCTGCGGTAGGCCAGCTTTCGAATACCACCCGTGAGAGCGTGGACCGCATGAATACCGGAGCAGATAGCCTGCAAGCGGCTTCCAGTAGGTTGGCCCAGAACCTGAATAACATGAGCGCGGTGGTCGACAAGGTCAGCGGCACATCTGACAAACTTAACCTTACGGCCCAGTCCCTGAGTGGCGCGACCCAGGCCGCCATGCAGGTCATCAACGACTATCGTGCTACCCGCGACACCTTTGCCAGCATGGTTTCAGACTTGAAGAGCACGGTGGAAAATGCCCGCCGTGAAGCCTCGCTCACCAGCGAACTCGTCAACCGTTTGCAATCCGCCAGCGAGAAATTGGCTGTCGCACAACAGGATGCGGAAGAGTATCTGGAAGGCATCACCAGGGTGTTGGCCCAGGCACACGAAGAATTTGCCAAGAACGTAGAAAAAACCTTGCATAAGGGTAACGCTCAATTCCACAAGGAACTGGCAGAGGCGACGAATTTGCTGAAGGGGGCTATCCAGGATCTGGGTGACACCCTCGATGTGGCCGTGGCGAGGGCTTAATCGGTGCTTGGCATCAGACTGCCAGTACGGCAGAAAACCCGTGACGATGCAGAAAAGCCATTCTGGATTTCGTTTTCAGACCTCATGTCGGCACTGATGGTGCTATTTCTGGTGGCGATGACGGTGGCGCTGTTGGCCGTGACGAATGAGATTTCCGAGGCTGAGAAAGAAAAGGCCCAGCGGGATGAGGAAATCGAACAACTGCTTGCGCGCATCAAGGAGGCAACGAAGGACTTCCCAGGTGTGACGCTGAAAGGACGCAGAGTCGATTTTGGTGATCGCGCCCGTTTTGACACCAATAGCCATTATCTTTCCCCCGACCAGGCCAACCTGTTGCGAGCCGTGGTTCCAAAAGTTCTGGAAATCGCCCGCGACCCCTTAGGACAGAAATGGTTGAAGCGGGTGGTCGTTGAAGGGTTCGCTGACCAAAGAGGTACCTATCTGCACAACCTGAACCTGAGCCTGCAGCGCTCAGAGAGGGTGATGTGCGAACTTCTGGCACCCAAATCACCTGATTCAAAAATGAGTGAGCAGGATCGTTTGACGATAAGAGAACTGTTCCTGGTCGGTGGCTCATCTTTCAATGCCCTTAAGGCCAGCTTGGAGGAAAGCCGACGCATCGAACTGAGGTTGGAGTTCCTGGATATTGGCGAACATCGCCCGGCAGCTCGCGATATTCCCCTTGATGAGAATCCGCGATGCCCGATCGACTGACCCCTTCGCCCCTCACCAGGTTGCAGAGCAAGTTGCAACTCGCGCTGACAGATTCCTTCCATGGCACGGCATGGGGAGCACCAGCCGAGATGACCAAGTCATTGGCCGGGGTGAAGGCTCGTTTTGATACGGCCAATGTCAGTTTGAACGAGCGGTCAATCGGCAAAGCTTTGCTGACCTTCCGCAACACAAACGATCTCCCAACTTTTATTGATCTGAAATATGCCTGTTTCGGATTGGGCCAGAGCGTGGGGAGGGATGAATGGTGTCTGATCGAAGATTTGGAACGCTTCCCCTCCTTTCTGAAGCGCGTTGATAGGGAGAGGCCGAACCCTCGCCGCTTCAGGAAGTGTTACCAGGGGCTGATGCACAGCTATTTCAGCTACGACATCTTCGATAATCCCGGCGAGGCTGCCAGAACCAACTGGCAGATGCTGAAAGAATATCTGCGAGAGCGCTTGCACGTGGCCCTAGCCGCGACCAATACCCCAACGTGGCTGCAGACCTTGTCCGATCATGAGAACCTGGTCTCTAAAAACCCTTGTGAGCGCTATACGGCTGCCTTGTTAAAGGGGGACTCCAGCGAACTGGCGGTGGCAGGCGAGGGTATCGGCATTGCAAGCACCTCCTGGCTTTGGCAGGAGGCGATGCTGGCCCATACGCAGGCTGTAACCAGAAAAGCCGACGACGGCGAGTTCCGTGCGCTCATGGAGCCGTTAATTGGCCTCCTGGACGGCAAAGGTGACATCGAATTAAACGATACCGTCGTGGCAAGCTGCACCGCGCAACTGCTAGTCCGTTATGCCAAGTCCAAGGATCGCCCGGAGCATGCTTCCTTACGTGATCTGGCTGTGAATCACATTGGAAATCCATGGCTCAAGCGCGCAGCCTGGGATGCCTATGTACAGAATGAAGACGCAAGAAAGATGGTGGATGGCTGGCTGAAGCGCCGGTTGATTACAGACTTCTTTGCGTTACTGTCGGAAGAGGGGGCGGCCAACCCCAGACGTTTGGAGTACTGGCTTCGGTTTGAACCGGTGATAGAAGACATGTGGTTTGTCCTCGGGTCCAACGCCCGATTCAACCAATCTCCGGATTTCAAAGAAATGAAAAAGCGGATGGAGGGAAGGTTGCACCATTTGGGGGGTGGGACGTCGTCTGACAACAACGCTTTTGTCATGAGAATTGGTGCCTTCATGGTCGTGGAGTTCGGTGTTACGGGGAATGCATGTTATGTCTTCAGTGCGGGTGATCTGCAGATCAATCCGGCACAGAGATCATTGGGAATCAGCGTTTTGAAGGGAAGCCACCGTGTTGGTTGGTTAACCCACATGGCCGATTGGGAAAGCAAATTTGATGAGTGGATTTGTCCCAGAATTAACTGGAAGCCACCTAAGAACGCCTCCACTACTCAAACAAATGCGCACAGACTGGAGAATTACCGTAGCCAGGAGAAGGCGGTCGCTCCCCCGCTCTCGGATGAATACCGCAAATTCGCTGACCGCTATGGCCTTAAGTATCAGGACAAGCGTGCTAAGGGAGGAGCCTTCTGGGTATATACCAACAATCAAGACCCTGTGGTCATCGAGCATTTAAACGATATGGGTTTTAAATATGCGCCTCTCAGGGGCTGGTGGAAGGAATAAATTGTGTTCGATCGTTTTTTTTCCCGTCAACCATATCCAACGGAAGAGCCAGATTTACTGATTAAGCGCGCCTACTCAACCGAAGGGCTAACGTACTCGGTACAGGGCATTTCGGCTTCTGAATGGTTGGCCACGCCGTTTTTGTACCAGTCACATGCCGGATTGGGTGCCCTGTTGGCTCAGTTGTTCGAGGAAGGCTATGCCTCTCGTGATGGTGATCGGGTCTCCCTAAGCTGGAAGGATCTCTATCGTTTGTTGGATGACGTTGCCTATCAAGGCAGCCTCGGGCTACTTGAACTCCCATCCGTGGCGTCTGTTCGCCCAGCCTTGTCCAGCAAGGGGAGCCTGACCGATCCGGACTTCTCCATCGTCCTGTCTGGCTGGGTTGATGACGCTGGGGCAGTACTCAACCCGCCTCCCAAATTGAACGGGGCGGTGGTCAGCCTTGGCGGTAAAGAGGCTTTGTTGCCCGCAAGCGCCTGGAAGGTGCTGGGAGATATTGCACAGTTTCACCAGCGCCCAGCAGAAGAACGGACCGCCGATAGCAATCGTCGATACTGGGGTGGCATCCGACATGATGCGCTGGCCGCGCACACACATTTATCCGATTTTTTGGAGAAGACCGTTGTCCTGACACCGGAGAAATTGCGGCTCGGCCTGCGTAAGAGCGGCGAGGATGAGGCAAAGACAGTAGAGGTCACCCCTGATTTCGAGGAAGCACCTTTGCGCTGGGTGGAGATGTTCGACCGTTATTCCGCGGTTCAGGATCGCTACGACATACCCGATGGACAAGGACTGGTGCATGTGGTGATTGCACCCGAAGTAAAGACGGTTCTTGCCGAGATCAAGCGTATGCCCGGCAGGCGCGTCTCTGGGGCACGTGCCGAAGCGTTTGTTCGCAACCCTTATGCGTTGCTCGGCCCGGATGCAGCCAGCGTTATCGATGCCGATGCCTTCGAGGCAGCGCGCGAGGAGGCGGAGCTCACTTTCCAACGTTTCAGCCCCAGCGTGCATCGCGACGAACAAGGTCATTTGAGCCAGGTGTTGTTGTTGATCGAGGAAAGTCGGCAAGGCGAAGTCCACGGTGAGGAATATGTGTTTGAGTCGCCCGAACAACTCAGTCGATTCAACGACAAACTGGCAGTCCGTATCGCCCGAGAATCCCAATGCTGCATCTGGGAAGGTTATGAACTGGAGATCCTTGGCGAGACGCCACAACACCTGGAGCAACTGCGGCAGGTGTTTGATGAATGGACAGCGCCACAAAAGGTGTCCATGGTCGACATATTCGACCTTTCCCGTTATTCAGGTCGAATCGAGGGAATTGGTACGGAAGAGCAATACGCCTCCCCCTTTATCGCACGCAAGGATGTAGGCGCCGGCTGGTTCCCGGATAACGTCCTGTTCGGCCTACAGTTTTTAATACCAGATAGCGACCAACCGGTGACCGTACCCATGGATACGGGGCGGGTAGAGGATTTTGCCCGGGTTGTTCGGGATGCCCGTGAAACAGGCCGCTCAGAAGTCAGCTTGCCAGGTTATCCCAGCCCCATCCCTCTTGCAGTGGCAGAAGGGTTGGTCAAGACCTTCACGAAGACCCTGGATGACGTGAAGAAAGGTCACTTCAAGCCTGACGAGCAGGATAAACTCAAGCCTGTTCAACGCCAGCATCTGGTCCTTAAAGCCAACATCGATGCTGTTGAATATGAGGAGCAACGTGCGCAACTGCTGGGGCTTTCTCCGGATGCCCCACCACGTTTGCCCAGTTCGCTCAAACCCGACATCAGCCTAAAAGATCACCAACGCTACGGGGTCAGCTGGCTGCAGCATCTATGGCGGCTGTCACCCGCGCACTGCCGGGGGGCGCTGTTGGGTGATGACATGGGGTTGGGTAAAACGATCCAACTGCTTACTTTCATTGCTGCCAGCCTCGAAGACGAACCCGACCTCGATCCCGTATTGGTGGTGGCGCCTGTCGCTTTGCTGGAGAACTGGAAAGAGGAGATCGAAAAATTCTTCCAGCCGGGGACGCTGCCCGTGCTGACTTTGTATGGCGCCACGCTAGCTGAAAAGCGGCTACCCAAAAGCCAGTTGGACGGGGCCTTGGCCAGCCAAGGGATCACGCGCCTGCTGCGGAATGACTGGCTTGGAAAAGCCAAAGTGGTGCTGACCACCTACGAAACCCTGCGTGATCTGGAGTTTTCACTTGCTGCGCAGCACTGGTCGATCATGGTGTGCGACGAGGCCCAGAAGATTAAAAACCCCAACGCCATGGTGACCCGAGCGGCGAAAAAGCAGAACGTACGATTCCGTATCGCCTGCACCGGCACCCCCGTTGAAAATACCCTGACTGACCTCTGGTGCCTGTTCGACTATATCCAACCGGGACTATTGGGAGCCTTAAGCGATTTCGGACGACGTTACCGCAAACCCATCGAAGCCGAGACCGACGAGGAAAAGGAACGTGTCGAGGAACTGCGGAAGATCATCCACCCGCAACTGCTGAGACGGGAAAAGAAGGATGTCGCCCGTGACCTCCCTGCCAAAATCGTCGAAGAGTCCTGTCGCAAGCTGCCAATCTCCACAAAGCAGCGGGCTCTCTATTCCCAGGCCATATCAGCCTTCCATAAAACCGCATCGGGGAACGGCTCAGCTCATTTGGGCATGCTGCAATTTCTACGACGGTTGTGTTCCGACCCCCTGGTTGAGGATCAATACCAGTCCGATAGGACCTCAGTCAGCCAGATCATCGAAGATTCACCCAAGATGGCTTGGCTGATGGAGGGATTACAGGGGATCAGGCAGCGAGAAGACAAGGCGATCGTATTCTGCGAGTTCCGTGATCTGCAGCGCACGCTGCAGCGCTGCATCGCAGCCACCTTCAGTTTTCATGCGGACATTATCAATGGTGATACCTCGGCCGCAGCTGATCATGCAGAAAGCCGGCAAAAGCGGCTACGAGCCTTCCAGGAGAAACCCGGATTTGGAGTGATCATCCTGTCGCCCCTGGCAGTGGGCTTCGGAGTCAACATTCAGGCGGCGAATCATGTCGTCCATTTCACCCGCACCTGGAACCCGGCCAAGGAGGACCAAGCCACTGACCGCGCCTATCGGATCGGTCAGCAGAAGGACGTGTACGTTTATTACCCTGTGGTCGTGGCTCACGACTTCACCACCTTTGACGAAAAGCTCGATCAGCTACTGGATTGGAAACGCGGCCTGTCTGCGGACATGCTGAACGGGTCCGGTGAAATGAATATGGCCGAGTTTCTGGATTTGCAGAACGTGGATGGCACAAACGCCTTCGCGTAAACAAGACGACGAGCAAGAGAACCTATATGGACAAGAAAATCATCATTGCTGCAGACGAAGACATTGTCTGCCCCAAGTGCAATCATCACTTTCCTCTTGATCACGGCATCACGCGCCAGACGATCGAGCGGTATGAGAACGAGTTTGAGGAGGTTTTTGCTGAACAACGTAAGGCTCTGGAAGAGGCGCTTGAAAAAGAGGCTCAACGCAAAGCCACCAAACAATTCGCGGAGCAGATCGGCAAGTTGCAGGAGCAATTATCTGATTCTAAAAAGGCCGAGCACGCTGCCAAGGAGCTGATTGCCAAAGCGCAGACAGATGCCAAAGCCAAGGCTGCCGAGGAGTTTTCACAAGAGAAACATGCCATGGCTGAGGAGCTCGCCGACAAGGAGGGCAAGCTCAAACAATTCCGCGAGCAGGAGCTGGAGCTGCGTAAGCAGAAAAAGGCATTGGAAGAGCAGCAGGCCAACCTGCAGCTGGAACTGGAACGCAGACTGGATGAAGAGCGCGTTCAAATCACGGAACAGATCGCCAAGAAGGAGGGCGATCGTTTCGCCATGATCGAGGCTGAATACAAGAAAAAGATAGAAGACGCTCAGCAAGCCAACGAAGCCCTGCGTCGCAAGTTGGAACAGGGCTCTCAGCAGTTGCAGGGCGAGGTACTGGAACTGGAACTGGAGCACATTCTTTCCTCCACCTTCCTGCATGACCAGATTGACGAGGTGAAAAAGGGCGTGCGTGGGGCGGACATCATGCAAACAGTCCGCACGCCTGTTGGACAAGCCTGCGGCAAGATCATCTGGGAAGCCAAGCGGGCTGAAAACTGGACCGACAAATGGCTGCATAAGTTGAAGGACGACCAACTGGAAGCCAAAGCCGACATTGCGGTTCTCGTCACCACGGTCATGCCCAAAGGGGTAACCGATCCGTTTGCACGTATAGGCGATGTGTGGGTGGTATCTCCCCATGTCATGCGCCCGGTTGCTGAAACGCTGCGTGTCATCCTGATCGAAGCGTACAAGTTGAAACTGGTTAACACCGGCCGCAATGAAAAGATGGAGCTGTTGTACAACTACCTTTCAAGCGCCCAGTTCTCCCAGAAGATTCGCACCATGATCGAGTCTTTCGAGGTCATGCGTAGCGATCTGGAATCTGAGAAGCGCGCCATGCAGAAAATATGGGCCAAGCGGCAAACCCAGATCGAACGCGTCACCACCAGCATGGTGACAGTGGTCGGTGAGCTCCAGGGTATTGCTCATGATGCGATGCCGCAACTCGATAGCATTGAGCAGCTTGCTCTGCCTGAGGCGGACGTGGACGGATGAGCTTGGTACCTGAACAGACGATTACCCTAGGCCAACTCGAATCGCACCTCTGGGAATCCGCCAACATCCTGCGCGGCCCTGTGGATGCAGCCGACTTCAAGACCTACATCTTCCCGTTGCTGTTCTTCAAGCGCATCTGCGATGTGTGGGACGAGGAATACCAGGAAATCGTCGACGAGACGGGCGATGAGCAACTGGCCTGTTTTCCCGAGTCGCATCGCTTCCAGATCCCGGATGATTGCCACTGGAACGACGTCCGCACCAAGGCGAGCAATGTCGGCGCCGCGCTGCAGCGCGCAATGCGCGAGATCGAAAAGGGCAACCCAGACAGCCTCTATGGCGTGTTTGGCGATGCCCAGTGGTCGAACAAAGACCGGCTGACAGATGCCCTGCTCAAAGACCTGATCGAGCACTTTTCCAAGCTGCCGTTTGGAAACAAGAACGTCAATTCTGACCTGGTCGGCGATGCCTACGAGTACCTGATCAAGAAGTTTGCCGACGCCACCAATAAGAAAGCCGGGGAGTTCTACACTCCGCGCAGCGTGGTGCGACTGATGATTGACATGCTCGACCCGAAGGAAGCCGAAACCATCTACGACCCGGCTTGCGGTACCGGCGGCATGTTGCTGGCTGCCGTGCAGCACGTCAAAGAAATGCATGGCGACGTAAAACGCCTATGGGGCAAGCTGTACGGCCAGGAAAAGAACCTCACCACCTCGTCCATCGCGCGGATGAACTTGTTCCTGCACGGCATCGAGGATTTTCAGATCGTTCGCGGCGATACCTTACGCAATCCGGCTTTCTTTGACGGCGACCGGCTGGCCAACTTCGACTGCGTGATCGCTAACCCGCCTTTCTCGCTCGAAAAGTGGGGCGAAGAAATGTGGATCAACGATCCCTTCGGCCGTAACTTTGCCGGCCTGCCACCCTCATCGAGTGGTGACTTCGCCTGGGTCCAGCACATGGTCAAGTCGATGGCCGACGTGACGGGCAGGATGGCCGTGGTGTTGCCCCAGGGCGCGCTGTTCCGCAAAGGCGTGGAGGGCAGCATCCGCCAGAAGCTGCTGGAAATGGACCTGGTTGAAGCCGTGATCGGGCTGGCGCCCAACCTGTTCTACGGCACCGGCCTTGCAGCGTGCATCCTGGTCCTGCGCAAGCGAAAGCCGGCCAAGCACAAGAAGAAGGTGTTGATCGCTGATGCCTCACGCCTGTTTCGCCGGGGCCGCGCGCAGAATTACCTAGAGCCCGAGCATGCCGCCGAGATCCTTGGTTGGTATCGCAGCTTCGCCGATATGCAGGACGCGGTTAGGGCGGTTTCCCTCGACGAGATAAAAGGAGAGGACTGGACGCTGAACATCTCGCGCTACGTCCTGCCGCCGTTGCAAGAAGACATCCCGCCGTTGCCCGAAGCCATCGCAGCCTTCAAGGACGCACTGAGTCGCTGTCGAGAAGCTGAAGGACGGCTCGCTCAAGTCATGACCGATGGGGCGTGGCTCAAATGACCTTCCTTGTGGGTGATTGTCAGATCGAGCGCCACGCCAAGATCAGAAGTTTTCTTGCCGACGGTGAAGCCGTGATCTCGGTTCTTCTTGCCGCCTCTGATTTTGAATGGACTGTCCGCCGGGCAATCCTCGCCCTAGGCAGTTCGCCCAACGCTGACATTCGCGCGGGTGCGCTGGCCAATTGCAGCGGACTTGATAGGTACAAGGACGCTTGGAAGGTCGAGGTTAAGAAGAGATTTGGCGTTGGTCTGCCTGATGTGATTCAAGACTGGAAAGGGTTCAAAGAGGCATTTGGACTTCGACACCGGTTGGTTCATGGAATTGCGGGCACCACTGGCGTGAGCTATGCGCAAGGCAGGGTCGATATCGTTTTACGGGGTTCTGTGGCGGTCGCAGATTTCTCCCAGTCAAAATCAATAGATTTGTTTGGCCGACTACCTATCCGTCAAAGAAAAAACAGCAAATGAGCCGCATCACCCAACAAGAACTCGAAAGCTATCTCTGGGGCGCTGCCGTGTTGCTGCGTGGCCTCATCGACGCGGGCGACTACAAGCAGTTCATCTTCCCGCTGCTGTTCTACAAGCGCGTGTCGGATGTTTGGGAAGAGGAATACCAGGCGGCGCTGGCCAACTCGGACGGCGACCTCTCTTATGCGCAGTTCGCCGAGAACCACCGCTTCCAGATCCCTGAAGGCTCGCACTGGAAGGACGTGCGCCAGACCTCGAAGAACGTCGGCGCCGCCATCCAGAAGGCCATGCGCGCGATCGAGACAGCGAACCCGGATCTTCTCGACGGCATCTTCGGCGATGCACCTTGGACCAACCGCGAGCGTTTGCCCGATGAAACGCTGAAAAACCTCATCGAGCACTTCTCCACCCAGACACTCTCGGTGGTCAACGTGCCCGAGGACGAGCTTGGCAACGCCTACGAATACCTGATCAAGAAGTTTGCCGACGATTCAGGCCATACGGCCGCCGAGTTTTACACCAACCGCACCGTTGTCCACCTGATGACGCAACTGCTGGCCCCGCAGGCCGGCGAGTCGATTTACGACCCCACCTGCGGTACCGGCGGCATGCTGATCTCGGCGCTGGACGAAGTGAAGCGCTCAGGAGGCGAATACCGCACGCTCAAGCTCTACGGGCAGGAACGCAACCTCATCACCTCATCCATCGCCCGCATGAACCTGTTCCTGCACGGGGTGGAGGACTTTGAAATCATCCGGGGCGATACCCTGGCCGACCCCAAGCACATCGAGGGTGACCGCCTGCGCCAGTTCGACGTGATCCTGGCCAACCCGCCTTATTCCATCAAACAGTGGGACCGCGAGGCATGGACCCATGACAAGTGGGGCCGCAACTTCCTCGGTACCCCGCCGCAAGGCCGGGCCGACTATGCCTTTCAGCAGCACATCCTGACCA
>Ga0209254_10004159_pt1 | contig 13235 bp, 16 predicted proteins | sample FrelakmetDIP11DI_FD_187148 | JGI IMG/M metagenome (GOLD analysis project Ga0209254, IMG submission 187148) | Freshwater lake sediment microbial communities from the University of Notre Dame, USA, for methane emissions studies - DIP11 DI (SPAdes)... | ecosystem: Environmental > Aquatic >...
GCCTAGGCCGCGAGTTCGCCCATCGTCCCTCGCCGCTCTTCGCCTTGGACTGAACGAAGCAGGCAGACCCCGAGGGACGAGCAGGCAGTTTGTCCATCCTATACTCGCTGCAGCCCGGGGCGCTGAAGCGCAAGGACGCGGTGCGCCGGGTCACGGGAATCATTGCAGGCAAGGGGAGGGGATGATGGGCATGCTCGCAGGCAAGGTCGCGATCGTCACAGGGGCCACCAGCGGCATCGGCCGCCGCACGGTGGAGCGTTTCGTCCAAGAGGGCGCGCAGGTGCTGTTCTGCGGGCGGCGCGCGGAACTCGGCGCGTCGCTGGAGAACGCGCTGGGCGCCGGGCGCTGCCACTTCATGCAGGCCGACGTCACGCGCGAGGCGGACGTCGCGCGGCTGGTTGGCGCCTGCCTCGAGGCCTGGGGCCGCATCGACTGCCTGTTCAACAATGCCGGCGGCCCTGCGCCGCAGGGCGGCATCGAGTCGATCCCGGTGGAGGGCTTCGACGCGGCGATGGCGACGCTCGTGCGCAGCGTCATGCTCGGCATGAAGCACGCCGCGCCCGTGATGGTGAAGCAGGGCTCGGGCAGCATCATCAACAACGGCAGCGTGGCGGCGGTGCGCGCCGGGCTGTCGAGCTCGATGACCTACAGCGCCGCGAAGGCCGCGGTGGTGCACCTGTCGAACTGCGTCGCGATGCAGCTCGGCGAGCAGAACGTGCGCGTCAACTGCATTTCGCCGGGCGGCATCGCCACCGGCATCTTCGGCAAGGCTTTCGGTTTGCCGAGCGATGCGGCCGACCGCACCGCCGACGCGATCAAGGCGGGCCTCGCCAAGCTGCAGCCGATCCCGCGCGCGGGGATCACCGACGACATCGCCAACGCTGCGGTGTTCCTCGCCTCGGACCTGTCGAGCTTCGTCAACGGCCATAACCTGGTGGTCGACGGCGGCCTGGTGGGCGGGCGCATGTGGTCTGCGCAGCAGGTTTCGCTTACGGGCATGAAGCAGGCGCTCGGCAACGGCTGAGCCTGGCGTGCGGGCGATACTCGGCGTCCTGAGTGGAACGCGAGACTCGTCTCTCTGTCCCGATCCGAAGGACTTCGCGTTCCGTGGCGCGGAGGGCGGATGGCACATCGAGGCGCTCACCCCCGAAGCCGGCGACTGGGTCGCCGCCAACGTCCCGGCCGACGCCGCCCGGCAAGGTGCGGTCCTCGTGATCCCGGCGGATGAGATGCTGGAGTGGGTGAAGCGCCTAAACGAGGAGGGCTTCCGGCTCGACATCGGGCATTGATCGCAGTCACCGCTGCGACAGTGCGCAGCCGCGCGATCAGCCGCCCATGGGGGCCGAGCCTCACCGCACTGGCAAGCCGCATCGCCGAGCGCGTGGGCCGTTTTCTGGAACGCCAAGGCCTGCTCGAACGCGATCGCGAGCCCCCGTCCCTCTCCGAGCTGGCCCTCGAAGACGAGCCGATGGAGGACCTGTGATCCGCAAGTATCGGCTCAGGGAACAGCCGGCACCAACGAGTACTCGTGTTGGGCGGGTTGCATCATGAAGCAGCCTGCGCCGCTCGATGCGCCGGACGCACGTGGCGGGCGAGAAGCTGTTCGTGGACTACGCCGGCCCGACCGTGCCGGTGATCGATCCGGCGAGCGGTGCCGAGCGCCGCGCGCACATCTTCGTCGCCGTCTGGGGCGCCTCCAACTTCACCTACGCCGAGGCGACCTGGAGCGAGACCAAGGCCGACTGGATCGGCGCGCACGTCAACGCGCTCGCCTTCGCCGGCGGCGTCCCCGCGCTGGCAAACCCCCCGTTGCCGTCGACGGCGTGCTCCGGTAGCCTATGCCGCGGCATCGGTAAGGAGCCGGTATCTTGGAACAGGCACGCAAGGCCCGACTGTTTCGCAATGGACGTAATCAGGCCGTCCGCATCCCGCGGCAGTTCGAGATCCCGGGAACCGAGGTGCGACTCCGCAAGGAGGGCGACGCGCTGATCATCACGCCCATCAAGGAGCGCTCGCTGCTGAGCACCCTAAAGGCACTGCGCCCGATTGACGAGGACTTTCCGCCCATCGACGAACTGCCGGCCGAAAGAGTGGACCTTTGAGTGAGCGGCCCGCGGTTGCCTACCTGTATCTGCTCGACACGAACATGGTTTCCGACCTCGTTCGCGATCCGCAAGGTGCGGTCGCGCGCCGCATCGCGCGCGTTGGTGAGGACAGGGTCTGCACGAGCATCATCGTCGCGTGCGAATTGCGCTACGGCGCGGAGAAGAAGGGCTCGACCAGGCTGAGCACGCAGCTCGAACAGATTCTGTCGGTGCTGCCCGTTCTTCCTCTCGATAGGGATGCAGATCGCCATTACGGCAAGATCCGCGCCGATCTGGAGCGCAAGGGCACGCCAATCGGCCCGCATGACATGCTCATTGCGAGCCACGCCCGGGCAGGCGGGTTGACGCTGGTAACGAACAATCTCAACGAGTTCAGGCGCGTCGGGAAGTTGAAGCTCGCGAACTGGTTGTAGTCGAATCGCACCCGCCGCCGCGCCTCAACCCTGCTTGGGCAGCAGCTCCCCCCGGCGCGAGGAGGCGATCGCGGCCTGCCGCGGCGCCATTGCGATCGACCCGACGTTCGTGCCGGCGGCGTAACCTCGCCGACGTGTATCGCAATCGCGGGCTGGAGGGTGGCCAATGGGCGTTCCTCGATGCGGACAGCTGCACTGTAAGCGTTGCTAGCATTGCATGCACACTGAGGCGGTGGTGGCGGTTCTGGGCGTAGGCGCACGGCTGCCGCTCCCGCCCGCCAGGGGGCTACGCGGCTTCCCGCTCCTCCGCGTCCTCGCCGGCAACTTCCGCCGCAGCTTCGAGCGTTGCGGACTCGTCGTTGGCGGCCGCCATTGCGGCGGCAGCGGCAGCCGCGGCAGCAGTCGCGGCTGCGGAGAGCGTCACGCGCTGGTAGACGCGCCGGTGATGGTCCGGACAATAGCTCGATTCGCCGAAGATGGGCTGGCCGCAGAACACGAGCCAGCCTTCGTCATCGGTGCACCCACCGTGCCACTGGCACGCACGATTGGGGAGGTCGGGTACGACTCGGTAGCGCTGCATCGGGTCCTTGTCTCCAGTCGACGTGAAACATCGGGCGCTATCAGCGCGCCCCATGGGTGAGACTCCTCCGCGGCAGCAAGATTCGCGATTCGAGTCGCGCCTCTACTCTAAGGGACACATCCCGCATCAGCGGCGCAGGGCTGCGTGATGCGCCTCAGGGGAGTTGCGAAGTGGGCCATGGACTTCTGCGGAGGTTCCGTGGGGCAGGGCCACGCAAAAGCGGCACGAAACGGAATGCTCGCGCCTTGCAGGGGGGCCGTAAGCCTCGCTCGCACCAGGTGGCGTGATCGCGCCGTCCTGCCGCCGCCGCTACACTCGTTCGTTCTTGCCATCAGGACTCCCCGGCAGCCCGCCATGAGCGACACCGACCAGCACGACGCCCGCAAGGACGATACCCGGGTGGTGCACGCGGGACGGCATCCGGAGCGCCAGCACGGCGCGGTGAACACGCCCGTCTATCACGCCTCGACCATCCTCTCGCCCACCGTCGAGGACTGGGAGCGCAGGAAGCGGGATCGCGTTGCCGGTGTTCCCGGCGTCTACTACGGCCGGTTCGGGACGCCGACGATCCAGGCGTTCGAGGAGGCAGTGGCGGAGCTCGAGGGCGGGGCGCACTGCGTCGTCTATCCGTCCGGCCTGGCGGCCTGCGCCGGCGCCCTGCAGGCCTTCCTCGGCGCCGGCGACCACGTGCTGATCGTCGACAGCGTCTACGGCCCGACGCGCAACTTCGCCAACCGCGTGCTGAAGCGGTTCGGCGTCGAGACCACCTTCTACGATCCGTGCGTCGGCGCCGGGATCGAGGCGCTGATGCGTCCGAACACCCGCGTCGTGCTCGTCGAGTCGCCGGGATCGCTCACGTTCGAGGTCCAGGACGTGCCCGCCATCGCGGCGGTCGCGCATCGCCACGGCGCCACCGTGGTGATGGACAACACCTGGGGCACGCCCCTCTACTTCAAGCCCTTCGCGCACGGCGTCGACGTCTCGATTCAGGCGGCAACGAAGTACCTGGTCGGCCATTCCGACGCGCTTCTCGGCACCGTCACCTGCACTGCGGCGGTGTGGCCGCGCCTGCGTGGCCACACCTACGACACCGGGCAGACCGCCGCGCCCGACGACGTCTACCTGGCACAGCGCGGGCTGCGCACGCTCGCCGTGCGGCTCGAACGGCACTGGCAGAACGGCGTCGCGCTTGCGCGGTGGATCGCGCGCCAGCCCGAGGTGGCGCGCGTGCTGCATCCCGCGCTGCCCGAGGATCCCGGACACGCGCTCTGGAAGCGCGACTTTCGCGGCGCCTCGGGCCTGTTCGGCGTCGTGCTGCGCGAGAGCGTCTCCACGCTCGTCATGGCCGCGCTGCTCGACGGGCTCGAGCTGTTCGGCATCGGCGCTTCCTGGGGCGGGTACGAAAGCCTCGTCATGCCGGCCGAGCCCGCGGACCTGCGGACCGCGGCGCGCTGGCCCTACCGCGGGCCGATGTTCCGCGTGCACGCCGGTCTCGAAGCGGTCGAAGACCTGCTGGCGGATTTCGAACGCGGCTTCGCGCGCCTGCGCGCGGCGCTCTGATGCCGTTGCCGGCGCCGTTGCCCGGTCTCCGCCCGCGGCGCGGCGGAACGGACGTTGCCCGTCGGCCGGGCGGGCGCAGCTACTCGGCCTTCAGCCCCTGGAACAGCTTCTCGCGGCCGACCTTGATGTTGAACTGGCCGTCGTACATGAACACATCGGCGGTGGCGAAGGTCTCGTTCATGTTCTCGGGGATGAACGAGCCGGTGCCGATGGTGTCGACCGGTGCGCGCGCATTGCCGAACATCTTGCACTTGAAGAGGTTGAATCCCGAGGACGCGACGATGCGGCAAGCGCCGAAACCCGCCTGGTCGAGCGTCTGGCGCATCTTGATCACCGAGGCGAGGGACACGCCGGTACCGAAGAGGACGCGCCGCACGCGGTCCTTGACGATGTTGAGGGTGTCGGCGTCGAATGCCTCCTCGCCCATCACGTAGCGCACCGCCTCGTACTCGTTGAGGACGTGCAGCCAGTTGGCGACGATCTCCACCGAGGCGTCGTAGGTGAGCCCCTCGGCGAAGCGGTCGCCGTGGGTGTCGATGCGCAACGCGAGCGAGCGCCCCGGATGCGCGGCGCTGCCGTCCGGGGCGTCGTACCACCAGCGGCAGACCTCGAGCGCGTCGGAGTACTCGCGGCCGAAGTAGTCGATGAGCACCGTGAGGTTGTCCTGCGGGTGCGTCTCCGCGTACATCTTCGCCGCCGCGAGCGTCGACCCGGCGTAGCCGATGATCGCGTGCGGCATGGTACCGACGCCGTTCGCGTGCCCATAGAGCGGCGCGGTCAGGTCCTGCGACGAGCCGACGAAGCCGACAGCCCCGGCGAGCTTTGCCATGCGCGAGCCGACGGAAGCGCCGTAGGCGGCGAGCAGCGTCATGTCGTCGCCCGCCGCGTGGCGGGCGTGCATGTCGATGAAGCTCGCCTTCGACAGGTTCATCGCCATCTTGTAGGCGTTGAAGGCCGAGATGCAGGCGATGCCGACGCGCTGCAGGACCAGCGTCTCGAGCTCGAGCAGCGCCGCGAACGAGCCGCTGTAGAGGAACATCGGCTTCTGGTCCGGAACGAACGCGCCTTCCTCGTAGAGCCGGGTGACGGTGAGCGGCGTTTCCGAGACGTAGCGCTCGCGCAGCAGGTCGATCGCCGGGTTGACAGCGCAGATGACGCGCCGGCGCATGAACACGCCGTAGGTCGCCACCTTGTCGCCGAAGCGCTCCACGATCTGGCGCGACTTGGTGAAGTACTTGTCGGTGCGCCGGAGCACGAAGTCACGCGCGGCGTCGGCCGGTGCTTCGAGCGGCTTGTTCATGAGCATTTCCTCACCGGGCGAGCGAGAGCGGCATTCTAGCAAGGCGGGCTTCGCCCTCTATACTGACCGGATGCGCCGCACGATCGCCGGCCTTACCGCCGCCTTGACTCTCGTTGCCTGCGCAACGGACGGTGTCACGCCGACGGGAGGCGGTGCGCCGGTCCAGGTCAACGCCGTGGCCATCGAGTCGGGCACAGTCGGCACCGGCGCGGTGCTGGCCACGGAGGCGGCGGCGGTGGTCGCGGCGGGCGCTGCCAACGCCGCCAACATCGTCATCGGTCCGGCCGGGCTGTGGGCGTCCGTATGGCTCGCCGGCGCGGCCCCGAGCGTGCTCTTCGGCATGGTGTTCGCGGCCGTGTTCGTCTCCGAAGGGCTCGGCTACGAGCCGCCGGCGGCGATGGACCCGACGCGCGCGGTGAACGAGCAGGACTGCACCAAGCCGATCGACATCACCAAGGGCAACCTCAAGTGCGTGCGGTCGGGAGCGAAATAGGAGCGGTTTCATCGCGCGCGTCCGCAGGGCACGCCGCCGATCGCGGCTACGGGGTGCCGGATGCGGTCGGGGCCGTTCCGCGCTTGCGACGCAGACGGCGCTTCGACCAGTGCGCACACCTTCCCGGCCGTCAGCGGTCTCCCCGAGCATCCGGGTGAGCGAGCGGGTCCGCCCGCTTGCATGGTGACAAACCGGGCGTCCGGGGGATCACGAGCCCATGGCGGGTGAACGCGTCATCTGCGTCGGGCACACGGCGCTCGACCGCACCTTCTACGTCGAGCGCTGGCCGACCAGCAGCGCCAAGATCGCCGCGCGCGACTACCGCGAATGCGGCGGCGGCATGGCGGCGAACGCCGCGGTCGCGATCGCACGCCTAGGCGGCGCCGCGGAGTTCTGGGGGCCGACCGGCGACGACCGCGAGGCGGGCATCATGGCCGAAGAGCTCGCGCGCGAGGGCGTGGACCTTGCCGGCTTCGTGCGCATCCCCGGGCGGCATTCGTCGGTGTCGACGATCCTCGTCGATGCACACGGCGAGCGGCTCGTCGTCGGCTTTCGCAGCGACGCGCTGCGCGAGCCGCCCGATGCGTTGCCCTGGGAGCGGTTGTCGCACGCGCGCGTGCTCCTCGCCGACGTGCGCTGGCCCGAAGGCGCCGCGGCAGCGCTGTGCCGTGCGCGTGCCGCGGGCCTCGCAACCGTCCTCGACGCAGACGTGGCGCCGGCTGACGTGCTGACGCGGCTCGTGCACGAAGCCGACCACGTGCTCTTCTCCGCGCCGGGCCTGCAGGCGTTTCGTCCAGGGGAGGATGCGGCGGCCGCCCTCCGGGCAGTACTCGCCGCCGGTGCAAGCGTCGCGGGCGTGACGCAGGGTGAGCGCGGCTGTCTCTGGTGCGAGGCGGCCGACCCGGACCGACTGCATGCCGCGCCCGCGCTCGCCGTCGACGTCCTCGACTCGACCGGCGCCGGCGACGTCTTCCATGGCGCCTACGCGCTCGGGCTGGCCGAAGGCTGGCCGGTGCGCCGGGCAGTGCGCTTCGCCTGCGTCGCTGCGTCGCTCAAGTGCCGCGGCGCCGGCGCGCGCGCGTCCATTCCCGACCGGCATGCCGTGGAGGCTCGGCTTCGCACGGCTTGAACACAGCCCCGGGGCAGCGCAGAATCCGCCGCGCCGTGCCGGTCGCGCACGGACGAAATCAGAACAAGGAGCCCCTCGCATGAAAAGATTCGTCCTCGCCGGCCTGCTCGCGCTTGCGCTCGGCAGTGCGTCGGCAGCCGAAGTGGCCGGCGTTCGCGTCGAAGACACGGTCAAGGTGGGCGGCACGGACCTGGTGCTGAACGGCGCCGGCAAGCGCACCCGGCTGATGTTCGACGTCTACGTTGCGGCGCTCTACCTCCCGGCGAAGAAGGCCGCGGCGGACGACATTCTCGCCAGCCCCGCGCCGAGCCGCGTTTCGCTCACCCTGATGCGGGAAATCAGCGCGGACCAGCTGGTGGAGGCGCTCGTGGACGGCGTGCGCGCCAACACCACGCCCGGCGAGCTCGAGAAGATCAAGTCGCAGCTCGAGGCGCTCGAAGGCACCATGCGCGCGATCGGCGGCGCGAAGAAGGGCGACGTCGTCACCATCGACTTCCTCGCCGACGGCAACACGGCCGTGGCGCTGAACGGCAAGCCGCAGGGGAAGCCCATCCCCGGCGCCGACTTCCAGCGCGCACTGCTGTCCGTCTGGCTGGGCGGGAAGCCCGTCCAGGCCGACCTCAAGAAGGCGATGCTCGGCGGCTGAGCGCGAAAGCGGGCTCGCGTCGGCACGCCCCCAGCGCGGCCGACGCGGGCCTACCAACGCATGCATCCGTTCCACCTCGCCTTTCCGGTCACCGATCTTGCGCAGGCCCGGGCTTTCTACGTCGGCCTGCTCGGCTGCCGCGAGGGGCGATCGTCGGAGGCCTGGGTCGACTTCGACCTGTACGGTCATCAGATCGTGGCGCATCTGGCGCCCGACGAGGCGGGCCATCGGCACACGAGCGAGGTCGACGGCGACGCCGTGCCGGTGCGGCACTTCGGCGTCGTGCTGCCGCTGGACGAGTGGGAGGCGCTTGCGGTGAAGCTGCGTGCGGCGGGCGTGAGGTTCGTCATCGAGCCGCACGTCCGCTTCAAGGGCGAGGTCGGCGAGCAGGCGACGATGTTCTTGCTCGACCCGAGCGGCAACGCGCTCGAGTTCAAGGCGTTCAAGGATCTTGCGCGGCTGTTTGCGAAGTGAGCGGAACGGCGACGGCGACCCGAGTCGCGTCGCCTGCACCGCGCCCTGGCGAAGACGTCATGGAGTGCCGCTAGCGCTGATCGATCTCCGCCGCACCGCCGTTGGCGGCGCGATCGCCGTCAACGGCTGGTGGCGCTGAACCCGGCGTGGGGGTGGCTCCTGCCGGGCTACAGCCCGCGTTCTATCGCCGGCCGCTCGCTCGGCGCCGCAGGCTCGGCGCGGCCAGCAGGTACACGCCGCTCACCAACAGCAAGGCCAGCGTGCCCGGCTCCGGCACGGCCGCAGTGCCTTCGACGGCAAAGAATGCGCCGCGTGCCCAGCTGTTTGTGGTGAAGAAGCTGGCCGTGTTCGACATCACGGTGAACGGTCCCGGGTTCGACCCGTCCCAGAAACGGTACGACGCCGTGAGCTGGTCGGAACCCAGAGTCGCGAGCTGCAGCCGCAGTTCGATCTGATCAGCGTCCGTCGGAATGTTCAACGGGTCGAGCTGGAGTGTGTTAATCACCTTGCCCGTGAAGTCCTGCTCCTGAAGCCGGATCCGGAGATTCCCGTTCTCTTCGCGCCGGACAAAGAGGTCGATCGACTCGGTGGCGCCGGAGGGGCCACCGTCATTCACGGCGATGCCGTAACCATCGCGCGGCAACGGCGGGATCGTCAGATCAAAGAGGCCGAACACCGAGAACGTGTGGACGCCCCACTTCAGTCCCTCCCCGGTCGCTGGATCGGCGCTCGTCGGCAGGATGGACCGCTGCAGGGTTCGAGTGCCTCCGGCGGCGTTGATGAACGGTCCGCCCAGTGAACTGTCGAGCTGCAGCTTGTCGTTCGACTCGGCGCCGGCCGGGTACGAGCCGAGGACAACATACGATCCCAAGGTGCCCTCGAAGAATGTGCCCCCCGATGGCGGTACCTGCCCATCACTAAATCTGTCTCGATAGAAGATCGTTTGCCCTTCGTAGCTCCCCAGTTGGGAAGTCGTCGGGTTGGGATCTCGAGTGATGGTGAACGTATCGATGGCCGTGATCGCGGTGGCGCTGGCAGGGATGGGCAGCGTGACCGCTGCCGCGGTGAACGCAGCTACGCCGAGAGCGCTTAGTGACCGGACGGAAAACATGACTTCCTCCGCGCACGAGAAAGAGACTGGCGCAAGACTTCATAGCCCCCAGTCAGTATGCAAACTCCGAACCCAGAAAACGCGCCCCTTGCAATACATAGGCTTGGCGTTGCACGCGTTGCGCTTGACTGATGAACTGTAAAAAATGTCAACATCTCACATCAAGCCTGCTTCAATGCAATGAAAGAAAATACCATCTGCCGGCTTTGAAATGAGCATCTCCGACACCGAAGCCGCACTCGGTGGGCGAGGAAACCGCCCGGGACCGAAGCTTGAGGCTGCTTTGATCAGCTCGCCGGCGGAGTTCGATCCTGCCTGCCGTCGACCGTGACCCCCGCCGCCACCAGGGCGTCGATTTCCTCGTCGCCGTAGCCCGCCTCGCGCAGCACGTCGCGCGAGTGCTCTCCGAGGCGCGGCGCGGGAGCGGTGGGGACCGTGGGCGTGCCCGACCAGTGCGTCGGCGTGCCCATGCGCCTTACCCGGCCTTCCGTCGGATGCTCCTCGAACGCGAAGAAGGCTTCGGCGGCGAGGTGCGGGTCGGCGAGGATGTTCTGCACGTCGTTCATCCGCACTGCCGGAATGTCGGCGCGCTCGAAGAGCGCCAGCCACTCGGCCGTCGTGCGCGTCTTCATGACGTCGGCAACGAACGCGTAGACCTCGCCGATGCGCTCGGCGCGGTTCGCGTGCGTCGCGAAGCGCGGCTCGCTAATGCGCTCCGGCTCGCCGATCGCCGCGAAGAAGCTCTGCCATTGCTTGTCGTTGTAGATGAGCACGCAGACGTGGCCGTCGCGCGTGGCGTACGGCCGCCGATGCTCCGCGAGCAGGCGCGCGTAGCCGGTGTCGCCGAGCGGCGGGTCGAAGGTCGCGCCGCCGAGGTGATCGCCGAGGACGAAGTGCACGGCGGCCTCGAACATCGGCACTTCCACTGCCTGGCCTTCGCCGGTGCGCTCGCGATGGAAGAGCGCCGCCGTGACCGCGTAGACGACGTGCAGTCCGGTGAGGCGGTCGGCGAGCAGCACCGGTGCATAGCGCGGTACGTCGCTCCCCTGTCGCGAGAGCAGTGACGGCACGCCGGCCGCGGCCTGGATGAGGTCGTCGTAGGCCGGTCGCGCCGCATACGGCCCGCGCTGGCTGTAGCCGTAGCAGCCGACGTAGAGGATGCGCGGGTTTGCCGCGCGCAGCGCCGGGTAGTCGAGGCCGAGGCGTGCCATCGCCTGCGGCCGCACGTTGTAGACGAGGACGTCGGCACGCCGAGCGAGCGCGAGCAGCGCGTCGCGCCCGCGCGGATCCTTCAGGTCGAGCACGAGGCTCCGCTTGCCGCGGCCCGCGTGCAGGAAGATGTGTCCCATCCCGGGATGCCGCGACGGGCCGACGTGACGCATGTTGTCGCCCTCGCGCGATTCGACCTTCACGACGTCGGCGCCGAGCTCGGCGAGGATCTGCGTCGCGAACGGCCCCATCACCACGGTGGTGAGGTCGATGACGCGCACGCCGGCGAGCGGGCCTGGCATCGCGGCGGAGGGCTTACGCGGAAGCGATGGGCGCCGCGGCGCGTCGTGCCGCGGGGTGGTCCGGTTGCGCGCGGCGGGCGTCGGCGCACCCGATCGCCCGGCCGGCGCCCAGGCGCGTCAAAGGTGCGACTGCACCCAGTTCTGCAACCCGAGCTTCTCGACGAGCCCGAGCTGCGTCTCGAGAAAGTCGATGTGCTCCTCCTCGCTCTCGAGGATGTGCTCGAAGAGCTCGCGCGAGACGTAGTCGCCCACCTTCTCGCAATGGGCGATGGCCGCCTTCAGGTCCGGATGGGCGAGCTGCTCGAGCTTGAGGTCGCACTCGATGCACTCCTTCGGCGACTCGCCGATCATCAGCTTGCCGAGATCCTGCAGGTTCGGCAGTCCCTCGAGGAACAGGATGCGCGCGATGAGCCCGTCGGCGTGCTTCATCTCGTCGACCGACTCCTTGTACTCGTGCTCGCCCAGCTTCTTCAGGCCCCAGTTGTCGAACATGCGGGCATGCAGGAAGTACTGGTTGATGGCGGTGAGCTCGTTCTTGAGGATCCTGTTGAGGTGCTTGATGACGTCCGGGTCGCCCTTCATCGCCGTTTCCTTCGGGTGCGGTGTGGATCGGCCGCCGGACGCGCACGGGGACGCGAGCGGCAGAACCCGTGATTCTAGGATGCCTCGCGGGGGGGCGTACCGCGGAAGCAGGGTGCTGCCCCGGGAGGGCGCGCCCGCGGCTGGGTGCCCGACTAGGTGCCGGGCTGCGCGGCGGGCTCCGCGGCGTTCTTCTTGTCCAGCCCCGCGGCGGCCTTGGCGGCTTCGGCACAGCGGCCGCATTGGCGGGCGACGTTGAGGCGCCGGCAGACTTCCGGGAACGTCGTGGTGACGCGCTCCGCGCAGAGCTCGCGGATCTGCCGGTCGGTGACGCCGGCGCAGAGGCAGATGTACATCGCGTCGTTCTCCGGGCTTCGCGTCAGCGCGCCGGCACGGCGTTGCCGGAAGGGCTCTTCAGCCAGGCGAGCGCGAGCCAGGCAACCGGCAGCGCGACCATGGCGAAGGTGAGCCACTGACCGACCTCGCCCTCCGGTCCGTAGGGCTCGGTGGCGAGGTGCCAGTACGCGTTGTCGAGCGGCAGCACGTTCGCCTCGGTCGCCTCGTGGAAGGCGTAGACGAGGAGCTGCACGGCGAAGATCACGAGGAAGATCGAGGTGACCTGGAAGAAGAGCCTGAGGTTCACCCGGTGCCCGTAGCGCGACCAGGCCCATGCGAGCGCGCCGGCGCAGGCGAGGCCGAGCACCGCGCCCGAGACGAGCGTCGCGCCCCCGGATTCCACGACGAGCGAGCTGATGACGAACGCCGCTTCCATGCCCTCGCGCGTGATCATCAGCAGGGTGAACAGGAAGACGCCCAGCCACGCGCCCGCTCCGGGATCCTTGGTCGCGGCGTCGAGCCGGACGCTGATCTCGGTGCGCAGGTGCCGCGCATGCTTGAGCATGTAGAGGACCATCGAGAGCACGAGAGCCGCGGCGACCGCGGCGAGGATGGCCTCGAGCAGCGGCGTCACCGCGTACTGGGACAAGACCACGCCGAGAAGCACGCTCGCGACGGCGGCAGCGAAGGCGCCGGCGTACACTGCGGTGCCGAGCCGGGCGCGGCCGCTCTTGCGCAGGACGGCGAGCGCAATGGCGACGATCAGGAAGGCCTCGATTCCTTCCCGGAGCGTCACGACGAACATCTGCAGCATCGCCATCCCTTTCGCTTCGAAGCAGCCTGCGCGTCAGGACCGTCGCCTTGGCGCATTAGGCTTCCAACCCGCAAACCGTACTCTACATTAAATGAGAGTAATTCGCGTTTGATATGGGTCAAGAGGGTTATTCCGTCACGCTCCGGCGAACGCGTGAACGGGGCCGCCCTGGCGTCGCCTCAGA
>Ga0209254_10004160_pt1 | contig 13235 bp, 10 predicted proteins | sample FrelakmetDIP11DI_FD_187148 | JGI IMG/M metagenome (GOLD analysis project Ga0209254, IMG submission 187148) | Freshwater lake sediment microbial communities from the University of Notre Dame, USA, for methane emissions studies - DIP11 DI (SPAdes)... | ecosystem: Environmental > Aquatic >...
AATGTCGATGTCCTCGTTCACGGTTGGGCTGTATAGGCTCACCTTGAGGCCTCCGGGTTCAGTCGTGACGACGGGCGGTTTATCGGCTTGGTATTTGAGGAACTTGACCCCTTTTCTCTTCGCCTCCTGCTCGAGCCTCGAGTAATGGACGCCGTAGGTCTGGAGGTCCCTATATAGGATGTAGGCTTCCTTCCCCGACTCGATGACTCTGATGGCATTCTTGATTGCTTCGTTGCAGCATATCCTGCTACAGTAGGGTCGCTCCGCATTCCTCGAACCCACGCACTGGATCATCACTATCTTCTCGGCCTCGACGCCTCCAGCCTTGAGGTGGAGTTCGAGCTCGTTCTGAGTGATGATGCGCGGGTCTTCGCCATAGTGGTAGAGGTTAATCGGCTTAAGCACATCCGCCCCCACCGCCACAACAATGGTGCCCACGTTGAAACTCTCGGCACCGTTCTTCGTCTCGATGCCGATGTCGAAGTTGCCGATGAAGCCGTAGACTGATTTTAGCTTACTCTCTGTTAATACCCTGATCTTGGGGTGGTTGGTTAACCTCTGTATGAGGGGTGTTATGACCTCCGACGCATTTTGCTTGAAGGGAAATAGGCTGTCCAAGTTCCTCAGCTTGCCCCCGAGGCTTGGCTCCTTCTCGACTACAATGACGCAGAAGCCTTGATCGGCTAGGCTCAGGGCGGTGCGCATTCCGCTGACCCCGCCACCTATGATGAGTGTGCTCGGGTTGATGTCTATCTCGGGTTCGATTCCCTGCTCTAGGAGGGTAGCCTTCGCGACAGCCATCCTAACGATGTCCTTAGCCTTCTTGGTCGCCTTCTCGGGCTCTCTCATATGGACCCAGCTGCACTGGTCGCGGATGTTAGCCATCTCGAAGAAGTACTTGTTTACCCCCGCCTCCTCGCAGGTTGCCTGGAAGAGAGGCTCGTGTGTCCGTGGGGTGCAGCTGGCTACGACGATGCGCTCCAGGTTATGTCTCATTATCGCCTCTTTTATCTTGTTTAAACCGTCGCTGCTGCAGGTATACATGTTCTCCTCGGCGTAGGCGACGCCTGGGAGGGTTTTGGCGTACTCGACAAGCTTTGGAACGTTGACGTAGGCACCTATGTTGATTCCACATCGGCAGATGAAGACCCCTATCCTTGGAATGGTCACACTGCCACCTCCATCTTAGCGGCATCTTCGGCTGCCTTCGCCGCCGTCGCGCTGGCTTCGGTGACTGACTCTGGGATGTCCCTCGGTCCGTGGCAGCTACCGCAGAAGTAGATGCCGGGTCTGTCCGTTTCAACAGGTGAGTTGACGGGGTCGCTGTTCGTGAAGAAGCCGTACTCATCCTGCCTTATCCCCAAGACGGAGGCCAACTTCGTATTTTCCCTATTTGGGACAGCTGCTGTGCAGAGGACGACGAGCTCGGCCTCGAGCTTCTCGACCCTGCCGACCTCGGTGTTCTCGTAGAAGATTGTGAGGTTCCTCGTCGTTGGGTCCTCCCGGATCTCCCCCGGGCGCCCCCTGATGTACTTGACGCCCCAGTGGCTCTGGGCACGGTCGACGAACCCCTGGAATCCCTTCCCAAAGGTCTTGAGGTCCATGTAGAAGATGGTGACATTACTCGAGGGCTCATGTTCCTTAATGAGTATCGCCTCCTTCGTCGCGTACATACAGCAACTCGCGCTGCAGTACGGGTAACCCTTTGTCTGCGTCCGACTGCCGACGCATTGGATGAAGGCGATGTTGTGGCTCACCTTCCCATCAGAGGGCCTGTTCAAGACGCCCCCAGTGGGGCCGGAGGCGCAGACTAGGCGCTCGAACTCGAGGGCGGTGAGCACGTTCTTGTATCTCCCGTAACCATACTCCTCAATATCTTGTGGGTTATACTGCTCAAAGCCAGTCGCCGCGATAACACTCGAGACGTTCAGCTCCACCGTCTTTGGCTTCTGATCAAAGTCAACCGCCTTGGAGGGGCAGACCTTTTCACAGGTCTTGCAGATACCTTTCATGAACCAGAGGCAGGCATCGCGGTCGATTGTGGCTATAAGGGGTACTGCTTGGGGGAAGGCTAGGTAGATGGCCTTGCGTTGGCCGAGCCCGACCTGGAATACGCTGGGCTTCTTGACGGGGCACTTCTCCGAGCAGAGGCCGCAGCCTGTGCATTTAGAGGCGTCGACGCTGCGCGGGCTCTCCAGTATCTCGGCTTTGAAGTCTCCCACGGAGCCCTCGAGGCTCACGACCTCGCTCTGGGTGTGGATAGTGATATTGGGGTGCCTATAGCACTCTATCATCTTTGGGGCGAGGATGCAGATGCTGCAGTCCATCGTTGGGAAGGTCTTGTCGAGCTGCGCCATGACTCCACCGATGCTCGGCGTCCGCTCCACGATGTGAACCTTCATCCCTCTGTCGGCGAGGTCGAGGCTCGCCTGTATCCCCGCGATTCCGCCGCCAATTACCAGCACTGGCTTCATTTTACACTCCTCCGATCCTCTTGAACACAGGGTCGACTGGGCTCAGGTTAAGCTCCAGACCAAGCTCCTCCTGTCCAATCCCCGGGGCTAGACCGAGGAGCTGCGCGTGCTGTGCCAATCCCCCTACTTTCCCGCCGTAGTATTTACACTTTATTGGTTTGTAGCGGTAGGGGGTCTCTGAGACACGCGCAATGAGTTTAGGTGAAACCGTGACAGCGTGGAGGTAAGTATATTAAATTCGGTGATTATTGGATTCTTTAGGACCGACTTCTGAGTCTGAGACGATGGTTGAAACAAAGGATCTACTCGCTCGACTTCTAGACGAGAAGAAGCTGAGCTATTGCCAGGACTGTGGGAGCTGCACAGGGAGCTGCCCGATGGCCAAGGCTCTACCTGGAAAATACAACCCTAGGAGGCTCCTCCAGAGGGTCTCCCACGACCTTCCCGAGCTGCTCAAGAGCGAGGAGCTGTGGCTCTGCGCCTGGTGCTATAGGTGCACAGAGAGGTGCCCGCAGGGGGTCCAGCCAACGGAGATATTTCTGCTTACAAGGAACCTCGCATCCGAGGGGGGAATGATTCCAGAGAACCCAAAGGCAATCATGAGGGAAATAATGAGGTCGGGTCGGTCGGTCTCGGTGCCTGATGGCTTCGACGAGTGGAGGGAGGGTTACGGGCTGCCACCTATCGGTGCGACGATCTCGCAGAAGGCGATCGAGGAGCAGAGAAAGATATTCGGCGAGGAGTACCTAAGGAGAATAGAGGCTTGACGTACCTGCTCTACACAGGGTGCGTAGCCTCGGTCAGGGAACTCGGCTACGAGATGTCGATGCGGGCAGTCTTCAAGAAGCTAGGCATAGACCTCAAGCAGAGGGATGACTTCAACTGCTGTATGCCGGCCTGCCTGGTCCACAGTGTAGACTATAAGAGGGGGCTCGCCCTCACTACCAGGAACCTCGCAATAGCTGAGGAGGAGGACCTGCCCCTCATGACCCTCTGCTCCAGTTGTTTCGGTAACTTGTCGAGGGCAAAGTACCTCCTCGACTCGAACCAAGCGCTTAAAAGGGACGTGAATGGGCTCCTCGGGGAGGTTGGCAGGGAGTACAGGGGCAAGGTGAGAGTGGAGCATGTAGTAACCACCCTATACAAGGACTATGGCCCAGACGGCGTCAAAAAGCTCAGTGTTAATCCCCTCAAGGGGTTGAGGGCGGCACCCTTCTATGGGTGTCACATCTTCCTCCCGGAGAGGTACGCGGGCTTCGACGAGGCGGAGTTCCCTCAGAAGCTGGACAAGTTGATAAACGCGACGGGGGCGGAGAGCGTCGACTACCACGAGAAGACCTCGTGCTGCATCGGGTGCGGTGCGTTCTTCGGGAAGGTCTCAGACGAGGCTGGACTCAAGCTGGCGGAGGGCATACTCGACGACGTGAAGTCCTCTGGCGCGGACGTCATCGTCGCGACGTGCCCCTTCTGCATCATGCAACTCGAGGTTGGGCAGATCAAGCTCAGAGAGTCCGAGGGGAAGGAGTATGGGATACCCGTTATCCATTATATCGACGCCCTCGGGCTCGCGATAGGGTTGAAGCCCGACGAGCTGGGACTGGACTTGAGGAGGATCAGCGTCTCCCCCCTTCTTGAGAAGCTTGGCATGAACTAGTTGTAAAAAGTTGGAGAGCGTCGACACGATCGTTATATTTAGTCTAAAAAGAGGAGCTACTTGGGCTCAGGCGGCGGCGAAGCGATGAATCCCTGGGCCATAAGGAGCTTAACAATCTTCTGGGTGCGCTCGATTATGGCTGCGGCCCCGTCATAAATGTCCTTTCTGCTTGCCTTCTTACGGGCGAGGCCTTGTTCGATGCACTTCATAGCGACCTCAGTGGCCTGAAGCGGGTAGATCTCCCACTCGTCCATGCTGGGGATTATGTAGTTCTCTGTGAGTCCCTTGTCCTCGGCATACTTGGCGAGGGCCATGGCGGAGGATATACACATCTCGTCTGTGATGGTCTTAGCACGGACGTCGAGGGCTCCGCGGAAGATGGCGGGGAAAACGAGGCTGTTATTGACCTGGTTAGGGAAGTCGCTGCGCCCAGTAGCTATGACCTTTGCACCTCCCTCTTTCGCCTCCCAAGGCCAGATCTCTGGGATAGGGTTGGCGCAGGCGAAGACTATAGCGTCCGATGCCATGCCCTTGACGTCGTCCTTGGTTATAATACCGGGGCCGGGCTTGGAGGCGGCGATGACTATATCAGCTCCCTCGAGGGCCTCCTTGATTCCGCCCTCCTGACCGTCGGGGTTCGTCTCCTTGGCTATTTCCCACTTGTAACTCCCTTCGAGGTCCTTCCGGGTGCGACTTAGGATGCCCGTGGAGTCGGTCATGATGATATTCTTTGGGTTAGCACCCGCCGATTTTAGGACGTAGTAAGTGCGGGTGTTAGCCGCGCCGACACCGACTATGCTGATCTTAGCAGTCCGGAGTTTCTTGCCCACCATCTTGAGGGCGTTGTACGTGGCCGCGAGGATGACCGCAGCGGTACCCTGCTGGTCGTCGTGCCAAACAGGGATCGGCATCTCCTTCCTGAGTCGGTCTAGAATGTAGAAACACTTGGGGCTCGAAAAGTCCTCGAGGTTGATGCCTCCGAAGGTGGGTTCGATCCACTTGACGGTCTGTATGATCTCCTCGGGGTCTTTCGTGCTGAGGCAGATGGGGAAGGCATCGACTCCGCCGAGGTACTTGAATATTAGTGCCTTGCCCTCCATGACTGGCATACCGGCCTGGCCGCCAATGTCGCCGAGTCCGAGGACTCGGGTCCCATCGCTTACTACACCGACGTAGTTCCACTTGCTCGTGCCCTCGTAGGCGAGCTCTTTGTCCTTCTCGATGTCCTTGCAGACCTGGGCTACGCCGGGGGTGTACCAAATGCTGAAATCTTGTAGAGTTCGTATAGCGCATTTTGGCATGACCTCGACCTTGCCGTGGTAGAAGGCGTGGTACGGGGGAGCGATCTTGCTCCATTTCTGGGCTTCCTTTAGAAGCTCTTCCTTAGTCACTGGCATGGAGAAATAGGGCACAGTGGTAAAGGATAACATTTACGAGGATAAATACGGATAACAGTGGTTGTTTCTATTTGGTTAAACGCCGATACGTGTACGAAGCAGCATGGCATAAACCTTGGTGAAGATGAATGGGCTGAGTAGCATGTTTAAACGGCGTATTCTGTTGGATCAACTATAGCTGCATCAATGAAGGCCTTTTTTCGGTTCCGGCAGGACTCGCAAACGCCACAGTGGCGTGGGCCGTTGAGGTAGCATGACCAAGTCCTCTCGAGGGGGACACCTAACCTGACTGCTTCCTTGATCACGACTGACTTGGGTAAGTCGCTGAATGGTGACGAAATACCGATGTTCTTCCCTGTCCCAAGCCGTGCGGCCTCCTCGAAGGCCATGTAGAACTCGCGTCTGCAGTCGGGGTAGAAGGGCTCGTCGCTGGCATGCGCCCCGTAGATGATGCTCTCCGCACCAAGGCCATCTGCATAGGCCACTGCAACCGAGAGGAATACACCATTCCGGAACGGGACGATGATCGTGTCCGTGAACTCCTCAGTTACAGCCATCTTCTCGTCGACGAGACTCGTGACACCCCGATATATCTCCCCGAGGTTTCTTAGGTCAACGAGCTTAAACACTGCACCCAACTCGCTCGCTATCTTGGAGGCCCTCTCGATCTCGATCTGGGCCTTCTGGCCGTAGTTGAATGTGATAGCGTGGACATCGTAGCCATGCTCCTTCGCCCAGTAAGCGGCGGTAACGGAGTCGGGTCCGCCACTTAAGACTACCACGCACCGCTTCATGTCCACCACTTGAACCTCCTGTCTAGGGCTGTGAAAACCATGGAACCGACTATGTTGACGAGCTGCTCGCTTACAAAGAGACCGGGAAGTGAAGCGGCTATGGGGAGATTGAAAAGTTGCTCAAGCATCCACGCGACGCAGACAGGTATTATTGTACCCACGATCGCACCGCAGATCCAGTATCCTCCGCCGAGCCGCTTCGCGGCCTCGTGGCCTATAAGACCGGCAGCGAGACTCGCAGCGGGCATGAAGAGGAGCTCGTAAACGCCGGCGTAGGGGCTGACAACGTTACCTACTACTACGCCCAGGGCGTAGGCCGCCGCGAGTATACGCATCCGAGCGATCCCTGGCCTGATGACCCCGGCGACCCTGAACTGAAGTGGGCCGAAGGAGATTGGCGAGAATGCGACGACTAGCGCCGCATAGAGGGCGGCAAAGACGGCCGCAGTTGATAACTCTTTTGTGGTGTACCTCATCTAGCTGTGCCTCCCTTCACCGGGGTTTCTAAGGCGGAGTCGGGTGGGAGGCCCCACTCACCCGCCAAGCCCAGTCAGGGTTAAGTGACTTATAACCATTTTCGAGCGCGTTGGCTCGTCCCTAAATTCCCATCAAATTCGCGCGCATGACGTTGAATAAGGTTAGGGATTTGATGAGTGTCTCGGTGTGTGCGCTGCTGAGCTTATGGTGGTGTGTTGAATAGGGAGGTAGCGCGCGTGTGGGGTGGCTAGTTGGTGATAGATTTGGCAGCGTCGTTTTCGCTCGTGCGAGTTGACGAAGGACGGGTGCCTCGTTAGAGGATAAAATGTGCGGGCGCCGTGGAATAAGTTTTTGGCTTTGAGCTTTGCTCACTTCGCAAATGTAGATAACGTATAAAATAAGATACATTATGATGCATAGCACGCCATAGTGGACTTAGGAGAGCTCTTCGAGTAGCTTCATCCTTGCGTCCTCGCCCAGAGTCCCCTCCCCTTCGATGATGTCGTTGAAGGTCTTGAAGACCCTCTCCAGCTTCCTCCAGTCAGGGACATAGACCCTGCTGAACCACATCCTGCTGCTGTCCACGCCGTGGTCCTCGAGGGCCCACCTGTACTCGTCGGCTCTCTCCTCCGCCAACACGTGGGCGTGCCCGTATGGTCCCTCGTGGGCTGGCGCCTCTAGCAGCATAACGCCATCAGCCCCGTAGGCGAAGGCGTATAGAAGGTGCCTCAGCTTGAGTCTAGCCAACGAAGGCATAGGGATTATACGGATACTGCTGGGATACGGCAGACGCGCCAACCCGGCGAGATCGACCGCCGTGTATGCCACCTCCTTCTCGACGAATGCTAGTATCCTCAGCTCCGCCTTTGACCCCTCAAGGGCACCCCTGATCTGGGCTTTTATCTGGGCCTCACCTAGTCCCTGCTGGTCAAGCGCGTTCCTCGGGCAAGCCGGTATGCAGGCGCCGCAGCCCGTGCACATGATCTCGTTGACCACCGGCTTCCCATCGACCAGAGCAATCGCCGACTCTGGACAAGGCTCAACACACTTACCGCAGCCGTCACACAGATCCGGGTGAGCCAGGTATGCCTTGTTAGGCTCAATGACCCTGTCCGCCTGAAGGAAGTTGACTACCTTCATGGCTGCCCCCTCAGCCTCGGCGGTACTCGACTGGATGTCCTTCGGACCAATAACCGTTCCAGCCGCGAAGATGCCGTCGCGCTTCGTCGCCATCGGGTCGAGCTTCGGGTGCCTCTCCAATATGAATTGGTCTTCGTCGACGGGTACACGCAGCATCTCCGCGAGCTTAAGCGTTTCTGGCGTTGTCACCATCGGCGGGGCGAGCACAACGAGGTCGCTCGGGTACTCCAGCATCTTGTTCAGCATCATTTCCTCGCTACGAACGAGTACTTGGTCGCCTTCAGGGACGATCTCCGTCACCTTCCCCTTCACGAAGACCACGCCCTTCTCTTGCGTCGTCCTGTAGAACTCCTCATAGCGCCTTCCCGGCGACCTGATGTCGATGTAGTGTATCCACACATCCACTCCGCGGTCCCTTAGGAGTTGGGCCTGCTTCATGCTGTAGAGGCAGCAGACTCGGCTGCAGTGGCTCCTGCCCACCTCGGTATCCCTGCTACCCGCGCAGAGGACGAAGGTCACCGTCTTAACCTGCTTACCAGTCTTCGGGACGATTAGTTGGCTTCCCGTCGGCCCGTTGACGTCTAGTATCCTCTCCATCTCTAGGCTCGTCACAACATTCGGGTATCGACCGTAGCCGTACTGGACCAAACCGCTGAGGTCGTAGAGCTCGAAGCCTGTTGCCATCACTATAGCGCCGACCTGGAGCTCTCTAACCGAACCGGGGTCGTCGAGGTCGATGCACTGCCTCGGGCATACCTTGGCGCATGCCCCGCATCGTACGCAGTGCTCGAAGTCAATGGTATAAACGCTGGGGACGCTCTGCGGGAAGGGGATATACGCTGCCTTGCGTATGCCGAGGCCCTGATCATGCTCAGCGGGCACCTTAGTTGGACAGACCTGACTGCAGGCACCGCAGCCGATGCACTTGGATACGTCGACGCCGCGGGGATTAAGTCGAACCTTCGCTCTGAAATCACCAGGTATGCCGGAGACCTCCTCGACCTCAGCGTATGTGATGAGGTCGATGTTTCTGCTCTGGCTCACCGACGCCATTTTCGGTGTAAGTATGCACTGGCTGCAGTCGAGGGTCGGGAAGACCTTCGGGTACTGGATCATGTGGCCGCCGATGCTGGGGCGCTTCTCGACAAGGTGAACCTTCATCCCAAACTCGCTGAGGCGGAGGCTCGTGGTAATACCTGCTACGCCTCCGCCGATGACGAGTGCCTCGGGGACGACTTTCATTCTCTTCGACTCTAGCGCCACGGATTCTTTCGCTCGCGCAATGGCGCCTCTGATGAGGTCGAGGGTTTTCAGCGTGGCTCCCTCGTGGTCCTCCTTGTGGACCCAGCTGCACTGCTCACGGACGTTGACCATCTCGAGGTAAGCGGGATTGACACCTTTTTCAGCGAGGTTGCTCAGGAACGTTTCCCTATGCATCTTCGGCGTGCAGCATGCGAGAACTACCCTGTCCAGATGCTGCTTCTCCACCGCTTCCTTGATCGCATCTACGCTTGGCTTGCTACAGAGGTATCTCTCCTTCCTCACGAAGGTGATTTCTGGCTTAAGTTCATCAACGACGCGGTCAGCCTCTACGACGTCGCCGATGTTCCCTCCACACTCACATACCCAGACGCCAACTCTAGGGGTTTCTCCCATGAATATCACTACAGTATCTTCAGCTGGTGCTCTAGGGTCTTCGTGCCCCTGTATTCCGGTAGGATCATTGGAGCCTTTCTGGTGGTTTTGACTCCCGCTTCCTTGAGCCACTGCTCATAGCGGTCGAGATGCGCAAGAGTTAGCTTGCCTACCGAGGCTTTCTTTGCCCTCTTAGCAGCGGTTCTACCTGCTCTGCGGCCAAACACGTAGAGGTCGAGCTGACTATTCCCCATCAGCCTGTTTTTGCCATGTATGCCTCCGCAGACCTCACCTGCACATAGAAGCCCTTGCACATTTGTCTCTGTATTCGGGTTTATCTCCACACCTCCATTCTGGTAGTGCAGGGTCGGGAAAACAAGCATCGGCTCCTTACGGATGTCGATATTAAACTTGCCCCACATCCTGATCATGGCAGAGAATTCCCTCTCTGTTGTACCATTACCATGGAGGATGTCAATTAATGGCGTGTCTAACCATACACCCCTCATGCCTGTGTCCGTTTCGATCCCGTTGTTTCTTCCGTAGCACTCTCGGATGAAAGCCGATGATTCGACGTCTCTTGTCTCCAGCGGGTTGACGAAGAGTTCACCAAACTTGTTCAAGGGCTGTGAGCCTCTCCCTCTAAGGGCTTCGGTGCATAGCTGCCCAACGATCTGTTCTGGATATGCTGCACCAGTTGGGTGGAATTGGGTCGAGTCTAAGTCTCTTAGGTATGCTCCCACATGGTATGCTAAGGTTAGCCCATCTGCGGTTGAACCGTAGTGGTTAGTCGTAGCGTATCCCTGGATGTGCAACCTACCGAAGCCGCCTGTTGCTAGGATGGTCGACTTGGCTCTGGCCACTTGGTACTCATCGGAGTCCATGTCCCAGAGCACGGCTCCAGCAACTTGGTCCTTGTCATCCATTAGAAGCTCTACCACGCTTGTAAATTCACGGTAAGGTATACCACGGCTTAGGAACTCGTCAAGTAGAACCCTTGTGATCTCTAAACCAGTATAGTCCTTACAGCTGTGCATTCGTCTTCTGGAGGTACCTCCCCCTGACTCAACCTTCATGGTTCCGTCGGCGTTCTTATCATACATTACGCCAAGTGATTCATGCCACTTTATGATCTCCGGGCCTTCCTTAACGAGGACCTCGACGAGGTCGGGTTTGTTTGTGTACTGACCGCCACCCATGATATCGATAAAGTGTCTGATCGGGCTATCATTAGGTCTATCAGCTGCTTGAATCCCGCCCTGACTCATCTTCGAATTCGCATCTCCGAGTCGCAGCTTTTGGACCATCAGTATCTTGTCTAGATCGACTCCGCTCTCCTGCGCCATCAGAGCGGCGGTCAAGCCAGCTCCACCAGCACCTATAATCAGTACATCGACATCATAGTCGATGTGGTTGAGATCGATGTCGCTCGGCTTGATAACGGGGTGAGCCTCGAGAATGTCAACGACCTCATGTGGCATAAATTGACCCTTGCTCGGGCCAAAGTTTAGTGTCCGCTTCGTGCCCTCCTTGAAGTCGGGATGCCATTCCCTCAGGACCTTCTGCTTATCGTCTGGACTCATAAGCGGGAACTTCTTCCCTACTCTTTCGGGTCTCGTCTTCTCTAAAAGCCTAAGCGACTTCTGCATATACTCTGGGTATCCTGTCATTTTCAAGCCTCCATGTCCCTTGTGTCGTAAAGTTTCTTCAGAGAGGGCTTGTCGATTGCCTTTAGTTTATTAAGCTCCTCATCGAATTTACCATCTTCAACTTCCTTGACACGCTGCTCAACATGTTCAGTTGGTCCCACGAAATATTTACTATACATTCTACGTGCAAGTTGACCGATATTATAGGGCACTATCTCAGCAGGGCACCTGACAGCGCATAAGCCACAGCTTAGGCAGTCGAAAGATAGCTTCGCAGTTGTTGTTATATCTCCCCTAAGAGCAGCCTGAACGACATCCATAACCTGTAGGTCCTGTGGGCATGCTTTAGTACATGTGTTGCACGCAAGGCACCTAGCAATCTCGGGGTATTGTTCTAGGAATGTGCTAGCATCTGGTTTTAGATCGTCTAGATTATAGCTCTTCTTCTCTGCGGGACTGAAGGGAATCTGTGCGATGTACATACCGTCCTCCACCATCTTCTGGCAGGCAAGTGCACCTTGAAGCTTGTAGCTACCTTTTTTACGATATATGGTCGCACAAGCTCCGCAGAAGCCTCCCCTACAACCGGCTCCTCTTTTAAACTGGTGACCAGCGTACTCCATCGCTTTCATGATGGTTAAATCCGCTGGAACTGTATGCTTTTTTCCCATCACGTAGATGGTGACCATCCTGTTGCTGTTTTCAGTCATTTATATCAGCCCCTTCTCCCTTAGTAGAGGCCTCGGGTCGGGCTTATTCATCCCGAGCGCCGTCTCATCCTCCCCGAGGCCGAAGGCCAAAGCCATCAGCTGGGTGAAATAAACAATCGGAATACTGTAAAACTTTGGATACTTTTTGGTGACCTCGATCTGCCTGTTGCCAAGGTTATACTCGCAGAGTGGGCATGCAGTTGCCACAACATCAGCGCCCGCTGCCTGAGCCTGAGACAAGATCCTATTACTAAGGTCGGCGACGACATCGACCATGTGGACGGTGTTGTAGCTGCCGCAGCACTTCTGCTTGTAGCCGAAGTCCACAACCTCGGCCCCAAGGGACACGAGCAGGTCCTCGAAGATGCGGGGGTTATCTGCATTGTCGACGCCTATGCCGCGGGGTCTCAGAAGGAGGCAGCCATAATAGGGCGCCACCTTTAGCCCCTTCAGTGGCTTCGTCACACGCGCCTGGACCTTTTCCCAGCCCTGGGTGCGCAGCGTCTCTAGAAGGTGCTCTACCTCAACCTGACCACTGTAGACGTTGGCCTCGTTGTTCATGCTCTCCCTGACTTTTCCGGCTTTGTCGGCGTCAGCATTGAAGGCCTGGTTGCTCCGCTTCAGGGTGTTATAGCACATTGCGCAGAGGGCGACGACCTTCTTCTCGTCGACGATGCCGCTCTGCTGCGCCTCCTCGACCCGGAGGAGGTTGCGGAGAGGAGCAAGGTGGTGCATAACGTCGTCCTTCGCGAGTGCGTGAACGGTACCGCAGCAGTTCCACCTTGAGAGCTCTACTAGGTTGATACCCAACGCCTTGGCTGCGGCCTTTGTGCTAATATCGAACTCCTTCGCAGTAGTTTTGAGCGTACAGCCTGGATAGTAAGCGATATTCATGACAGGATCACGCCGTGAGCTTTCTTAGGCTGCTGATTATGGCGACTTGGGGCAGCTCCCTCAGCTGCTCGTCGCTTAGCTCGTCGAGGACTATACGGTCATATTTTTTCCTAAGGATGAGTTGGCGCAGCGACTCCATGACGTTAGCAACGTCGATGCCGCGGGGGCATCGGACCTCGCAGTTGAAGCAGGTCGTACATACCCAGATCGTCTTAGAGTCCAAAGCCTCCTCAAGGCCGAGCTGGACCATCCTGATAACCTTACTGGGTAAGTAGTCCATCTCCTGCGTCATGGGGCAACCCGAGCTACACGCTCCACATTGGAAGCATAGTTCGACCTTCTCGCCACTCAACTCCTTCACCCTGTCCCTGAAAATCTTGTTCGAAGGGGAGGGGTGGAGAACGAGCTCCT
>Ga0209254_10004161_pt1 | contig 13234 bp, 9 predicted proteins | sample FrelakmetDIP11DI_FD_187148 | JGI IMG/M metagenome (GOLD analysis project Ga0209254, IMG submission 187148) | Freshwater lake sediment microbial communities from the University of Notre Dame, USA, for methane emissions studies - DIP11 DI (SPAdes)... | ecosystem: Environmental > Aquatic >...
GAAGTCAGGGAAGCGGTCGAAACCTGCCGGCGCGCCGGCATCAAGCCGGTGATGATCACCGGTGATCATCCGCTCACCGCCCGGCGCATCGCCAATGAGATCGGCATCGGGGCGGATGATGGTCTTCTCACCGGCATCGATCTGGACCGGCTGGAACCGGACGAGTTGAGTCAAGCGGTGCAAACGATTTCGGTATTTGCACGCGTATCGCCCGAGCACAAGCTCAGGCTGATCGAGGCCTACCAGCGCCTCGGTTGGACGGTCGCCATGACGGGCGACGGCGTGAACGACGCCCCCGCGCTGAAGAAGGCGGATATCGGTATCGCCATGGGCGTCATCGGTACGGATGTCGCCAAGGAATCGGCCGAGCTCGTGCTGCTCGACGACAATTTCGCCACCATCACGGCCGCGGTGCGGGAAGGACGGGGCATTTTCGACAATCTGGTCAAGTTCATCCTTTACCTCTTGAGCTGCAATGCCAGCGAGATCGCCGTGGTGACTTTTGCCCCGTTCCTGGGTATGCCCCTGCCTTTGCTACCTCTGCAAATCCTCTGGATGAATCTGGTCACGGACGGTCTGCCGGCACTGGCCTTGGGCATGGAGCCTCCAGAGCGCTCGGTGATGGAGCACCCGGGCGGGGATGGCGCGGAACCGATCTTCGGCATGGAAGGGCTGCACCTGATGCTCCTGATCGGGATGCTTATCACGGCGCTGAGCCTCGGCGTCGGGTTCTTGTACTGGTTCACCGGTCACACGGGCTGGCAGACCATGCTCCTGACCGAGTTGGTCTTCGGGCAGATGGCCGTCGCACTGGCCTTGCGGAGTCGTACGCAGCGCATCGCGGCGCTGGGCTGGTTCACGAACCCGGCATTGCTTTGGGCGGTGTTGATCACCATGGCGTTGCAGGCCGCGTTGATCTATGTTCCCGCGTTACAAGTGGCGTTTCACACGATACCCTTGTCCCTCTTCGACTTCGTGCTGGCCATAGCCCTAAGCGGCTGCATCTTCTTCGGCACCGAGCGGCTGAAGAGGGCATCATTAGGCCGCAGGTAGACCGGCTTTTTCAGCCGTCGCGTCTTATCCTGCGGGGCTGATTGTTCCGTTACCTATGCAGCCGTCCGCACCGCCCCGACCCGCCGGCATATCCACCGCCAGATCGAAGAGTGAGATGCCTTGTCCGGGGCCTGCGAGGTCACATTCCCTTCTCTTGGACAGGGTTACGACAAGTCGGTCATTGCGACCGCCTGGTGAATGCGTCCGCCCAGGGCAATGTCTTCGGCAATGCGGTGGATGTGTTGGTCCAACGGCTGCTCGTCATCGTTTCTGATGTAGGGCCGGTCTGCCGACGGCGGTCGTCCGACAACCTCGCGCACCGCTTCGTAAAGAACTTTCGAAGCCGGCGAGAGGCAACTGCGTGCATCATAGTGCCCCGCCACTAGCTTGCTGCGAAGGTCGACGGCTTGAACGCCAAACATCAGGGCGATGGCTAAATAGGATTGAAATGCGGCGATGGATTGGTAGGCGAGTTGAGCAGAGGATAGGCCTAAGCTATTGATATTTTGATTGAATTGTTCGGCATGAGTGGGAAAACGGTCGGCGATTGACTGACCATTGAAGGTCAGCAGGGGTACGATCGAGTTTCCGGTAATCTGCAATCCTTTCAGGCCCATGTTGACCGGGCGATCCGTGTTGCCAATCAGGCAAGGTGGCAGACCATTGCTAAACTCCGGTGCCACGAGCAGTGCAATTTGCACATCCAGGTGTTTGGCCATCAATCCCAGGTAATAGCGTAGCTGGTCCATACCTACGGCGATGTACTCACCCAAAAAATTGCCGCCGTGATAATCCATTCTTCTGTCCGCATCGATAAGCGGGTTATCGTTGGCGGAATTGATCTCCGTCGTGACCTGTTCGGCGATGGAGCGCAGGCCATCGACAACCGGTCCCAGGAATTGCGGCAGACACCGAATCGAATAGCGATCCTGAATCAGTTCGCCCATCTTGTAGTCTTGGCGACCTTCCAATTCATCGCGAATTAACTGCGAGTCTTGCAACAGCTTCAGCATCTGGGCCGCCGCGCACTGTTGTCCCGCATGAGGTTTGTGCCGATGGATAAAGGGATGAAATGACTGGTTTGTGCCATGCAATCCCTGAATACACAGCGCATGGGCGCCCAATGCGAGTTGCAGCAAGCTCTGGGCATCGTGGACACATAGAGCGGCGACGCCGGACATGACACAGGTGCCGTTGATCATGGCCAGGCCCTCTTTGGGCAGCAGCCTGAGGCGCGGAAGACCTAGGCGCTCGAGCGCGGTCAGAGCATCCACGACTTCGCCATCGAAGTCGACCTTGAAGCTTCGGTCCAAGCCAATCAATGCCCCCGTGATGTTGGCCAAGGGTGCCAAATCACCGCTGGCACCGATGGACCCGAACTCATAAACCTGAGGCGTAACCTTGGCATTAAGGAAGGTTTCCAGCCGCTGCACGAGTTCCAGCCGAAGGCCCGATAACCCTAACAGGTGGTTATTGGCGCGGATCAGCATCGCGGCACGCACCGCCGCTCGGGGCAAGAGCTTGCCTGCCCCCGACTTCATGAACCAGATAAGGTTTTCTTGCAGCTCGCCGGCATCCTGGGGAGCAACGTGGCTGTGGGCCATGCCGCCGAAGCCAGTTGTTACCCCATAGATAGGCTTACAGGTCTGGGGGACGACACCTTCGATTGGAATACACGCGCTGACGGCATTCACGATGTAATCGTGCGAGGCCTGAATGCGCTTTAAGGTCGCTTCGTCGTCCGTGAGTCGCACTTTCGCATGGAAACGAGCGACACGAATGACTTCGTTGATCGTCATCCGGTCGCCGTGGACGATCACCACCTCACCTTCGTGATCGCCTTCCGGTGCAGTAGAATTTCGCGAATGTGGCGAATCATCGTTTGTCATGGCACCTCATCGCGCAGAGCAATCATCGTTAATGGGTCGTAGATTCGCCGAGTTGGATTGCATGAACGCCCTTTTTTATCCAATCAAACCGAGACTGGCGGGTTTTGTTTCCGGCATTGTTGCGTTCGTGATCATGGGCAGTTTCGGCGTGTTGGTCCGCCACGTGACAGCTGGCGGAGCCGTCATCGCTTCGGTGCGTTTTGGCCTTGGACTGTTATTCCTTGCACTCTATCTGCTGCTGACCAGGCAATGGCAGGCGATCCGAGTGAAGCTGTCTGGAGCCCTGTTACTGAGCGGTATCTTCCTCGCTCTTTGCGTTTTTTTCTACATCCAAGCCATACAGAGGATACCGCTGGCCAGTGCAGTGCTTCTGCTCTACTTCGCCCCACTCGCGGCGACCGCCCTGGCCTATTTTGTGCTGAGAGAGCCAATCAGCTTGCTGAATGGCCTATGGCTATGGCTCGCCTTCTTGGGCTCCTTGCTCTTGCTCGGTGTCGGAACGACCGCGAAGGGAACGTTGACGAGCGGTCATCTCGCCGGCTTGGCTTCCGCACTGTTTTATGCCCTGTTCATTCTAGCCAACCGCAGCATTTCGCCTGACCTCACGCCCGCTGCGCGAGCGTTTTATCAACTGCTCTTGGGATTTTTGGTAATGTTACCCCTTGCGGGCCACATTGACGTTGTTGCGCTGGCCGCGGACACTTATTGGCTACTCGCCATCGGCTTTCTTCACGGGTTTCTGGCCCTATTCCTCATGATCTCCGCATTGCGTCATTTGCGGGCTTTCGAATATGGAACCCTCTCTTACTTCGAACCGATCGTCGCGGCCCTCGCGGGTTATCTGGTCTATGGCGAAGGCCTTACGGCGCCGCAGCTGGTGGGGGGCGCCCTGATTATCGGCAGCGGACTCATGCAGATTCTTGCAAGCGCTGGAAACCTTCCAAAATAGGGACTGCGAGGATGGCTCGTTTCACCCACATGATCTCGACGGTTGATGCGCACACCGCGGGCGAACCGGTGCGCCTCGTCCTGAGCGGGCTTCCCCCGGTGCTGGGCAAGACCATGGTGGAGAAAAAGCACTATGTGAGAAACCACCTGGATCATTTTCGCACCTTGCTGATGCAGGAACCTCGGGGCCACGCTGACATGTTCGGGGCTATTCTCACTGCCCCCTGTAACGAAGCGGCCCAGTACGGGGTTTTGTTCATGGATAACGGCGGCTATCTCGATATGTGTGGCCACAGCATTATGGGCGTTACCACGGCTCTGATCGAGATCGGCATGGTTCCCGCCCAAGAACCGGAAACGACCCTCGTCTTCGAGACCCCTGCCGGGCTGATAACCAGCCGCGCCCGAGTCGAAGAGCACTGTGTAACCGAGGTGTCGATCGTCAACGTGCCGGCATTCCTCTATGCCGAAAACGTAGAAATCGAGATCCCCAGCTTCGGCCGGGTGGTGTGCGATGTCGCGTTTGGCGGCAATTTCTTCGCCACCTTACCAGTAAAGTCCTTGGGCCTTTCGCTGTCTGCCGACCACATTCCTGCCTTGATCCGGCTCGGAATCGAAATCAAAAGAGCCATCAATGCCCGCTTGGCTATCCGGCATCCTCTGCACGAACACATGGACACGGTCGAGTTGACCGAGTTCTATGAAAGACCCGATCCCTCAATTCCTTTTGCCAAAAACCTGGTTGTATTCGGCGCTGGGCAATGTGACCGTTGCCCCTGTGGTACGGGCACGTCAGCCACCCTGGCTGCCCTTTACGCAAAGGGCGAGCTGTCCCTCGACACCGAATTCGTGACCGAAAGCATCATCGGGACCCGGTTTAAAGGCAGACTAACGAGAACCATCGAGCTGGGAGGGTTTATGGCCGTTGAACCCATCATCACCGGCACAGCCTATCTCATGGGCATGCACCAATTCTGGGTCGACCCTCAGGATCCCGTCAAATTTGGATTCAAAGTTCACGAGCAGGTCGGCTCAATGGGATGCGGAGAATCGGGCCTGCGATGACGTGCAGTCATCTGCGCTTTGCGCCTACCCCAGCGCAGCATTGGAGGTAGTTCCGCTTCGGTATGGCGGAGGCGGATGGACGCGAGCCAGCCCAACTGCATCAGCGCCATGTATTGTTCAACGATAATCGGGACATCCCCCCGATACTTTGCTATTCAACCCCAAGCCCTAATATCCTGTTTGGAGAAGGGGTTGTGATTCGGTTCTCTCATACACGACCAAACACCAAGCCAGAGACTCCTCTCTGGTTTTTTTGTGCCCGTCTATAACCCACGGCTGGCGGGGTTTCCAGAATTCCTGCGTTGAGCGACACCTTATTCCAGACCCCATTCTTTGCTATTTTTGGGCCCATTTTCTTCTCTGTTCTCTGTTTGTCTGTTGAGCGCTCAACAGACCCGACCCAGCAATGACACGGGTTTGCGGGCGTGCGGTTGGAGCGGGTGGTTGGTAGGAGGTGGCAACCGAGAACGAACTCCATACGCTCTATATCTCGATAACAGGGCGCTGAGGTTGTTCCGTTAGGTTGGCATCGACACCGCGATTGGGCACAATTGGCCTTATGTGTGACAGCTCCTTGCCGCAGGTTTGCCATGAAAGAACACGCCCCTGCACGTCGTAAGTTCATTAAACAGCTAGCTCTGGGCGCGGGTGCGTTGGCCCTTCCCAGACTCAGCGCCGTTTGCCGTCCTGGTAAGGAACGACTGGGCGTCGCCCTGGTGGGGTTGGGCTACTACAGCACTCACCTTCTGGCCCCGGCCTTGCAGCGAACGCAGTACTGTTCTCTCGCCGGTATCGTCACCGGAACGCCGACGAAGGCCGAGCTTTGGAAACGCCAGTACGCTATTCCCGACCAAAATATTTATGACTATTCATCGTTCGATCGTATCGCCAATAACGCGGACATCGACGTCGTCTATATCGTGCTGCCGAACTCCCTGCATGCGGAGTATGCTATCCGTGCGGCCAACGCTGGAAAGCATGTCTGGTGCGAAAAGCCGATGGCGCTGACGGTCAAGGACTGTGAAGCCATGATCAAGGCGTGCCGGGACAACAAGGTCTCGCTGGCCATCGGCTACCGCATGCAGCATGAGCCCAATACGCAGACGGTGATCCGCTATGGAAAAGAGCGCACCTACGGTCAGGTGAAATCGATATCGGCGGCCGCCGGATTCTACGAAAGCCGGACCGGTCACTGGCGGCAGCAAAAGGCCATGGGTGGCGGGGCCATGCATGACATGGGTGTCTACTCGCTACAGGCCGCGCGTTATTGCAGTGGCGAAGAGCCGATGGCGGTAACGGCCCAGCACTTGACGACTCGTCCCGAGATCTACCGAGAAGTGGACGAAACGACGACATTCGAACTGGAATTCCCGAGCGCTATTTTAGCTCACTGCAAGACCAGCTTCGGCATGACGATGAATTCTCTCCGCGTGAACTGCGAGAAAGGCTGGTACCAGCTGGAACCGTTCCAGACTTATAGCGGTATCCAGGGAATAACCAGCGACGGCCGGCCGCTCAACGCCACCATCGATAGCCAACAGGCGAAGCAGATGGATGATGATGCACTTGCCATCTTGGAGGGACGGCCCCTGCTTGTGCCGGGCGAGGAAGGACTACGCGACATCCGGGTCGTGGAGGCGGTGTTCGAGTCGGCAAGAACCGGTCGGAGAGTGGTGATTTAAACTAGGCCACCGCGCAGTGCCTGCCGAAAACGTTTAGTGGGCGGTGGTGGCTAGATTACGGACCATCCGTTGAATCCTGGCGAGATCGCGAACGATCTTCCGATAGGGGCGGTCTGGCAGAGGGTCGACCACCACACGCTTTCGGCCTGAAGAGCTTGCCAGCCCAAGAAAATTTGAGTTGGAATCCAATCACGGTTCGCGCTCGGGCGAAGTCCTATTTTCCCTCAGCATCCGGATGGACAGCTCGCCTTGTTCATGGGCATCATCCAGGGCGATAGGGGGTATGGGGCCTTTGGGAAATCCAGCGCTTCGGCCAATAATGCTTGCCGCAGCGACCGAATTCGCGTTTGCGCATCCCCATCGCATAGGAACGCATGTCGATGCCGTGTTCGGAAAACGGCCGGCGTCCGGTGAACTGGATCAGATACCACTAGACCCAGATGACCTGCTGCCCGGGTAGTTTGCGCGACAGCTAGGTCGAGCCCTACCATTGTCACTGAGTAGGTTGCTGCCCCCTTGTTCTAGGCATGTTCTTGTTCAATCTGGGCTCATTCTCACGTAACAAGGCTCCTGGCGCCCTGATATTCTCAAGGAATCTAGTCCCGAAACAGCCGGTGTTGTCGGTTCGTTCCTGCGAGTGATGCTCTCAGGCCGTTACAAATTACGGCCCTTTGTTTCTATAAATTATGACCAGTGCAACGGAGAAAACGGTCGATGAGCGTCGAAGCGATGATTTATCTTGCAGTACAGTTCATTGGAACTTGTACCACATTACTCCTTGCCTATCGCTCCTTCCAAAAGCGCCGGATTCAATTAGGAGCCGAACCGACGCTGCCTGAATACTTTATCCCCCAAAGCACGTACCGGATAGGAATCATCTTGTACTGCACTTTCATGGCCGCGCTTTATTGGTTGCTGACATGGAATTGGTTGTCTCTGGAACCGTTAGTGAGCTTGATTGTAGAGAATTTACGCTCTGGCGAGTTGGTGAAGCTTCTCAACGGATTGGACGGAAATATGCTCATACCGCTGATTGCCGCCTGTGTGTTTCTTTTCTTAGTGGCTTGGGAAAACAGGCGTAACCCTTTGCTTTTATTAAGAGATAGCGTTCACGACGCCTTTGCAATTCCGACCAAAGCGGTGGAGGTCTATAACGCGCTGATTACTTCGCGGCTGGCAGCCGCCGACGATAAATTGAAGGAAAGAGTCGCTGATCGCTTGCTGGTATCCACCATCGACCCCGGCGATTACGAAAAATCAAGCGCCACGGTTGAGTATAAATGGGCTCATAATTGCCTACTTTTTGACCAAATCCAACATTACGCCAACCAGTCATCATTTAACCGATTCTTTAACGAACCGTCCTTGAAGTGGGGCGCAATCTGCATCTCCTACAATGCGATGTCGGAGAAAATTGCCGTCTGGAAAGAGGCGGAACCGCACTATACCAAGACGGTGAATTTGCTAAAGGAGTTGGATCAGCTCACGGGATTGCTGTGCCGCTTGCTGGCCTGCCTCATCGTATTTGGGAGCGCCAGCGAAAAGGATATGTGGGCAGCCATCAAACTGCTGGGCGGAAACATCCATGAGGCCCGCCTGCAACACACCTACAAATACGTACTGTTATTCATGGCGGCCACCGCCATCGGCGTGATGCTAGGTCGGGAGATTTCGGTCTCTTTGCATAATACATTTCTCTTTCCCGATAAACCGCTAAAGCATTTCAGCTTTACGACGTTTCGCTGGATCGCCTATGCCATTCCGATGTATGTTCTTCCAATAGCGATAGTCTTTGTTTCCCGGACACTTTCCTTCAGACGCCAAAGGAAGCAAGCCGACCGATACTACGGCTTCTATATGGCAATGATGTTAATGGGGTTTCTGGTTAGCACCACAGTATCGGCACTGATTCTCGAATTAACGCTTTACCGTAAAGACCATTTCGATTTTCTGGACAGCTTCATGCAACACACGCGTTGGGGAATACTGCCGGCACTTATGAGCGGTTTTGTGGCTTATAGAATGGACACCCCGCCGAGCGAGTCGGAAGCGCCTGGCCCACTGCTGGCAGCTGCCGCCTCACGCTTTCTGGGATGGGGGGCGGTCGCTGTCATTATCATGCTCTATGCGACCGACAATTTAACTATCGAGGAACCGAATCTGCGTTTCACCCTTGTCGGCACGGCCTTCTTCACGGTCGGTCTGTTGGGCGCGTGTGCCCAATTCGCGAGCAAGGATGACTAGAAAAGGATATGGCATTCAATGGGCCTCACGGCCCATTCTGGTCGCAGAGGCTGTGGTAGAGAGAAAATGCCGTCAACCGGTGGGTAGCCGGGAAAAGCCGTTTGTATTTATGGCGGCACGACAACGAGGTGCTTTGAACACCGTAGAGGTGCAGGGACCCGGCCCTCGAGGCCTTTTCCCTCGTGATCGACAACAAGAATTATCGAAAAGGATGTGGTCAAGGGCGGGAGCGTTACTCAGCCACCCCCAGTGTCTTAGTTCTGTCATGTTTTTTTGAGTTGAACGACTTAGGAAAAATGTCGATCGAGCTCGCTTCAAATAGCAGATGTTGGGGCAATTGTGTCTGTCCGCTTAGACCGACGATGCGACGTAAGCTATAGACGGGCGAGTGTCGGTCCCCGGAGTCTGAACGCCCACCGTGCCACACGAGCAAACGACGATCAGTCTTGTCGATCGTAAGCAAATCACCGGAGTACTGCGATGACAACACGCAAGCTTCAGAATGTCATTCCATCCATCGCCGCCTCTGACGGCGCCGGCGTCAAGCTGCGGCGCAGCCTCGGTAATTCGCAGACGCTGCGGCATGATCCCTTCCTGATGCTGGACGAATTCTTCTCCGACGATCCGGACGATTACCTCCGCGGGTTCCCGTCGCACCCGCACCGTGGCTTTGAGACCGTCACCTACATGCTCGACGGCCATATGCGCCACGAGGACAGCGTGGGTCATCGGGGCGATCTTGGCCCCGGCGACGTGCAGTGGATGACCGCCGGTCGTGGCATCATCCATTCCGAGATGCCGCAGCAGACTGAGGGCCGGATGCGTGGCTTCCAGCTCTGGATCAACCTACCGGCCAAGGAAAAGATGAAGCCCGCCGCTTATCGCGACATTCCAGCGCGTGAGATACCCACGGTGCCACTGGAAAGCGGAGGCGAGGCACGCGTGATCGCGGGCACGCTCGTTCAGGGCGAGCACCGCACCTACGGTCCGATCCAAGGCCTGAGCACGGAGCCGCTTTATCTCGATGTGCATCTTCCGGCCGGCGCCAACTTCGCGGCTCCCGTTACCGCCGAGCACCAGGCGTTCCTTTATCTGTACGACGGCGAGGCGACGGTTGGCGACGATCCTCAAGACTTGCCCCGTCGCGCCGCCGGGCTTCTTTCGGACGGGGATACGATCCAGGTTCAGGCTGGATCAGAAGGTGCCCGCTTACTACTACTCGCTGGAAAGCCCCTAGGCGAACCGGTCGCGCAGCACGGCCCCTTCGTGATGAACACGCGGGAAGAAATCGAGCAGGCTCTGGCCGACTATCGCGACGGTACATTGGCATTGCCGAACCCGGCTGGCTGAATGGCGAAGGAATCGTCCAATGATCAGCAAGAACATCGATGTCCGTAACACGGAGCTGACCGATCCGAAGCACAAGATGCCGGCCTTATTCATCGGGCACGGAAGCCCCATGAATGCCATCGAAGACAATGAATTCAGTCACCGCTGGGCCGAAGTCGGTGCCTCACTCCCCACCCCGAAAGCGATTCTCTGCGTTTCCGCCCACTGGGAAACGGAGTCCATTCGGGTAACGGCCATGGAACAGCCGCGAACGATCCACGATTTTCGGGGTTTCCCCAAGGCGCTATCCGAGCTGCGCTATCCCGCCCCCGGTTCGCCGGAACTGGCGGATCGCATTCGTACGCTGCTGCCCGTCAACACGACTCAACTCAATTACGTTTGGGGCCTGGATCATGGCGCTTGGTCGATTTTGTGCCGGATGTTTCCCCATGCTGAGATTCCTGTCGCGCAGTTGAGCCTCGTCCGCCATCGAGAACCTGAATTCCATTTCGCACACGGCGCGGCCTTAGCCCCGCTCAGGGACGAAGGCGTGCTGGTCATCGGAAGTGGTAATATCGTGCACAACCTGCATACGCTTGTTTGGCAAGACCGGGCTTTCGATTGGGCCGTCGAGTTTGATACGGCGGTTCAGAAACGCATCGTGGCCGGCGATTTCGAAGCCGTCGTGCATTACGAGAAACTGGGAGCCGCAGCGCAGCAAGCCGTGCCGACCAACGAGCATTTCCTGCCTCTGCTTTACGTGCTGGGGATGAAGACTCCAGAGGACACGGTCGAGTTCTTCTGCGAAAAAGTGACACTGGGCTCGATTTCGATGCGTTCGATCAAAGTCGGTTGACTTGAAATATTGGGAGAATTCTCCGCGTGGTGAAGAAACATTGCCTCTACTACTTCCACGATCCGATGTGCAGTTGGTGCTGGGCATTCAGACCTCTCTGGAAAGCAGTCGTTGCCGACCTTCCTGATAACGTCAGCGTCCAACGTGTTCTGGGAGGGCTCGCTCCGGACACGGATCAAACGATGCCCAAAGACATGCAGGCCAAATTGCGAAGTATATGGCAAAAAATCCAGCAAACCGTACCAGGAACTCCCTTCAATTTTGATTTTTGGGAAAAATGTGCTCCCCGACGTTCGACCTATGCGGCCTGTCGCGCTGTAATTGCCGCAAGACGGCAAGACCCCCGGTATGAAGAGGCCATGATCCTGGCTATCCAGCAGGCGTATTATTTGGAGGCGAGAAATCCTGCCGATACGTGCACGCTGATTGAACTGTCCAATGAAATTGGCTTGGACGGGGACCTATTTATCCTGGACCTGGAAAGTCCTGGTACCCATCAGGCGCTTTTGGAAGAGGTCGCGTTCACACGCAGACTGGAAGTGAAGGGTTTTCCGACGTTGTTATTGGAAAAACAAGGTGTGTTCACCACCATTCAGCATGATTATAGTGACGTCGAGAATGTTCTTCATCAGATCAAACTTCTTAGTCAGTAGATCGCCATCAAGCAATTCCATCTCCAACAATTGATCCAAATCCATGGAAACTGAAGTCATCAACGAAAAAGAACCGGCGCTCGTAGGGGCAGAAAGCCAACAACAGGCGCCAGCAATCAGCCATCTGCAACGCCGGGAGATTCAGGCTCCCATTGCTGCCTGCCTAATCCATGGGTTTGCTGACGCATTAGGCGAGGCCAAAGCCCTGAAAACAGCCACCGCTGCCATTCGTGAGGATGCCAGAAAATCGGGACAGGTCATGGCCGAAAAGCTCGGGGCCAACACACTCGAAGCGCTGAGGCAGGTAGTGAACGAGGTCTGGGCCGAGGGAGGAGCCGTCTCGATTCGCATGCTTGAAGCGTCGGACTGCAAACTGAGTTTCGACGTGACGCGCTGCTGCTATGCCGAGATGTATGACGCCATGGCCATGAAGGACTTGGGCTTCTGCCTCTCGTGCAGCCGGGACGAGTCCTTCGCCAGCGGATTCAACCCCCGCATTCACTTGACGAGAAACCAGACCATCATGCAAGGGGCACCCTATTGCGACTTTCGATTCACTCTGGCGTAGCTGCCTGATCGCGGCTCCGCGTATACACCAGACGATAAGGGAGACTCGATACGATCCCGCTGCATTGGATCAAGGTTGGTGTACCGCGACAGCGCACTGATCTGGCAGCGGACCATCTGATCCTCAGTCCAGGAGCCCCGGAGCGTGCTTCATCCCGAGTAGCCCAGCCATGCATCCCGCGATAACCAGCCAAGAGGGCTTTCAAGCCGCCTATATTGCCCTGCTCGACGGTGGTGAATTGGAGCAACGCGTTCGTAGCGCCCGCCGGCATCTGCAATCCTGCGATCTGTGCCCACGCTATTGCCGGGTTGACCGCCTGCGGACCACCCAAGGCGCCGTGTGCCGGACCGGCGAGCGTGCCGTCGTTTTCAGCTATGGCCCCCATCACGGCGAAGAAGACGTGCTGCGCGGATGGATGGGCTCGGGGACTATTTTCTTCAGTTGGTGCAATCTGCGTTGCGTGTTCTGCCAGAACTGGGACATCAGCCAGAAAGGCGAAGGCCGCGAAGTGGAGCCGGAGGAACTTGCGGCCATGATGCTGGACCTGCAGGCGCAAGGTTGCCACAACATCAATCTCGTCACGCCCAGCCATGTGGTGGCACAGATTCTCAAGGCCACGCTGATCGCCGCCCGGCTGGGGCTCAAGCTGCCTCTCGTCTACAACACCGGCGGCTACGACAGCCCCGAGGCCCTCGCCCTGCTGGATGGCGTCGTCGACATCTATATGCCGGATATGAAATACGGCGATTCCGCTACGGCCCATCGCTACTCCCATGTGCGCGACTATTGGGAGGTCAACCGGAAGGCGGTCACGGCGATGCACCGCCAGGTCGGTGTCCTCAAGCTGGACGAGAACGGTCTGGCTTACCGCGGATTATTGGTTCGGCATCTGGTCCTCCCGTCCGGATTGGCCGGGACGGAAAAGGTGCTGGAATTCATCGCCCGGG
>Ga0209254_10004162_pt1 | contig 13234 bp, 13 predicted proteins | sample FrelakmetDIP11DI_FD_187148 | JGI IMG/M metagenome (GOLD analysis project Ga0209254, IMG submission 187148) | Freshwater lake sediment microbial communities from the University of Notre Dame, USA, for methane emissions studies - DIP11 DI (SPAdes)... | ecosystem: Environmental > Aquatic >...
GAGGCGCGGGTCGGCCTGCTCCCCGAGCGGCTGACGGAAGCCCCGTCCTCGACGGCGACGGCTCTCACGCGCGGGCCGTGGCTCCTGCGGGCCGCACCGTGGCTGCTGGCACTCGGCCTCGGCGCGGCGGCGCTTCTCCCCCGCGGGGAGAAGGCCCCCGAGCGGCCCGGTCCGGGGATGGTCCGCTTCTCATTCGAAGCGCGGGATGCGATGCGGCCGGGAGTGGTGCTGTCGCCCGACGGCCGCCTCGTGGCTTTCAACCAGGCGTACTCGTCGCAGAACGGCATCCTCATCCGACCGCTGGCGAGCCTCGAGACGCGACTCCTCCCGGGCACGGAGCGGCCGGGCGGCTCCTTCTTTTCGCCCGGCGGGAAGGAGATCGCCGCGCTCTTCGAGAGCCGCCTGTCGGCGGTGGACGTGGGCACGGGCGTCTCACGGACGATCGCGACGCTGCCTGACGGGCCGGGGCGGGGCGGGACCTGGAGTCGCGACGGTGTCATCCTCGTCTCGATCGCCGGCGCGATCCACCGCGTGAGGGCCGGCGGCGGGGCGCTCTCCCCCGTGCTCGCGCCGGAGAAGGACCGCTTCTCCTGGCACGGCTGGCCGTTCTTCCTCCCGGACGGGAAGCGCTTCCTCTTCACCTCCGAGATGCGGGAGGGGGGCGAGAACGTGCCGGTCGTCCAGGTCGCGGACCTCGCCAGCCCGGCCTCCGCCCGCGTCGTGCTGAAGCGCGCCATGCTGGTGGGGCTCGCCGACGGCCACATCGTCTACGGGACGCCGGAGGGCCGGCTCGAGGCGATCGCGGTCGATCCGGCCCGCCTCGAGCCCACCGGCGACCCGCGCGTCCTCGCGCCGCAGGTGAGCAGCGACACGCGCGCGGGGTTCGTCGCGGCCTCGGTTGCGGAAGGCGGGGCCCTGGCTTACCGAGTGGGACGCGACCCCCAGAACGAGTTCGTCTGGATGGACCGGTCGGGGAGACGCCTCGGGCGGCTCGGCGACCCGGGGCCCTGGCACAACTTCGATCTCTCCCCGGACGGCACCCGAGTCATCGCCGCGACGCGGTGGCGCGGGTCGTCCTCCAGCCTGTTCCTGCTCGACTCGACGCGCGGCATCACGTCGCTGGCCCTCGACTCCCCGGACACCGCGAGCGACCCGACCTGGTCGCCCGACGCCACGCGCATCGCCTACAAGATGCGGGGCACTCTGGTCGTGCGCGCCGCGCAGGGCGGCGAGGAGAAGGTGCTGGTGCGCGAGGCCGGCTACCCCGACTCGTGGAGCCGCGACGGCAAGTGGCTCGCCTACGGCGCGCCGCGGCTGGGGCACTACGACCTCTTCGCGGTGGCCGTCGACGACCCCACCCGCCCGCCGGTGCTCCTGGCCACGGGCGGGCCGCTGGCCGACGAGCCGCGCTTCTCGCCGGACGGCCGCTGGGTCGCGTACCACGCCACCGGGGCCGGAGGGATCGAGCAGGTGAGCGTCGTCCCGTTCCCGCCCACCGGCGAGCGGTGGCAGATCTCGGGGGACGGGGGCGTGCAGCCGCGGTGGGCGCCGGGCGGCGAGGAGCTCTTCTACCTCGACCGGACAGGCCGGCTGGTGAGCGTCGCGCTCCCGGGCGGCGACCCGCGGCGTGCCGGCGCCCCCCGGCCGCTCTACGACACCGGCCTCCAGGTCTCGAGCTCCTTCGACCAGTTCGCCGTGGGACCGAAGGACCGCTTCCTGTTCCGAATCCCGTTCGGGACCGACCCCGGCGTTCCCGTCCACGTGGTCCTCGGCTGGGACCGCCCGACCGACGAGGCTCGATGACGATCGCTCCGGGCACGTGCTCGTCTGGACGGAGCCTGGATCCTTTGATATCGTTGGTCATATGAAGGCGATATCGGTCTCGGTATCGAAGGAGGACTACGAGGCGTTCCGCCGCGGCTCCCGGCGCTTCAAGCGCCCGATCGCGCAGCTGATACGCGAGGCCATGGCCGACTACCGCAAGGAGCGATTGGAGGAGAAGAGCCGTCTCGTCGAGCTCCCGGTCCTCGTCGGCCATCGGCCGCTGTCCACTCTCCCGGGACGGGCCGAGATCTACGAGGAGATCTTCGGCGAGGAGACTCCCGCCCGGTGAAGCGCGGGCTCGACACCAACGTCCTCGTCTGTGCCCACATGGCCTCGCTCCCGGAGCACGGCGTCGTCAGGGAGTTCCTGGCCAGGCAACTGGCCCGGCGGGACGTCACGCTGTTCGTGACCCCCTCGGTGCTGCACGAGTTCGTGCACGTGGTGACGGATGCGCGGCGGTTCGAGCCGCCGGTGGGCATGGGCGAGGCGCTCGCCCTGGCACGGCTCTACCTCGGGCGGGCCAACGTCGAGTGCGTGGCGACGGACGCCGAAGCGCTCGCGGAAGCGTTCAACCTCGTCGATCGCCACCGCCTCGGCCGCAAGCGGCTGGCCGACACCCTCCTCGCGGCGACCCTCCTCCGCCACGGCGTGCGGCAGCTCGTGACCTGCAACCGGAGCGACTTCGAGGTGTTCCCGGGCCTCCAGGTCATCGACCCGCGGGACCCCGCCGCCGCCTGAAGCCCTCAGGGCGCCGCGACGAGCGCTTGCAGCTTGCCGGCGAGGTCCTCGTACGTCGTCGCCCCCGCCTGCCGCGACACCTCGCGGCCGCCCTTGAAGAAGACGAAGGTCGGGACGGAGGTGACGCCGTAGGCGCGCGTGAGCGAGCCCTGGGTGTTGACGTCGACGGTGCCGACGAGGGCGCGGCCGTCGTACTCGGTGGCGAGACGCGTGACGATGGGAACCATCGCCTGGCAGTACGGTCAGGTGGGCGACTGGAACTTCACGAGGCTCGGCCGGGACGCGGCCAGTGCGAGCGCCTCGAAGTTGCCCGAGTCGAGGACGACGAGCTTGGCGGGGTCGCCTCCTGCCGACGACGCGGGAGTCGCGGCCGCGGGGCTCGACCCGCCCCCGCCGCAGCCCGCCGCCAGAAGAACCGCCACCAGTGCCGCCGCCATTCGCCTCACGCTCGAGCCTCCGTTTCCACGAGAAGAAAGGGTAGCACGTGCCCAACCGGAGTCTGGAATCGCAGCGAGAGCGTGTCCGCGACGCTTCGGGCCGTGTAACATCGGCTATCGTGCCGTCGATCCCGGAGGCGAGAGACATGCTCCACCCCACCTGGCCGAGGTCCCGGCTCGTCGTCGGCGCTGCGATCCTGCTGTCTCTCGGCGCGTCCCGCGCGCCCGCCGGACAAGCGAACGTGGTTCCGCAGGCCCCCGACCGGTTCGCGATCCCCGCCTCGGACGACGGACTGCCCGGCGCCGGCCCGATCCGCCGCTACGACTGGTTCCAGCAGCTCTGGCGCGAGCGCCGCTCCGACTGGGCCAAGACGGTCGTCCAGGATCAACGCGCCGTCGTCTTCCTCGGCGACTCGATCACCCAGGGCTGGGGGGGAGGGCTCGGCGCGGCGTTCCCCGGCATGAAGGTGGCGAACCGCGGCATCAGCGGCGACACCACCCGCGGCGTGCTGCTGAGGCTCGAAGAGGACGTGCTCGCGCTCCACCCGGCGGCGGTCGTGTTGCTCATCGGCACGAACGACCTCGAGGAAGGGGCGACACCCGAGGTGGTCGCGGGCAACCTGAAGCTCATGGTCGGCGCGCTGAAGCGGCACGACGCGCGGATGCCGATCGTGCTGTGCCAGGTGTTCCCGAGCTCCGCGGCCCAGAAGCGGCCGGCCGACCAGATTCGGGCCGTCAACGCCCTGTACCTGGCGGCGGTGAAGAACGACCCGCAGGTCACGTACCTCGAGACCTGGCCGCTCTTCGCCGACCCGAGCGGAGACGCGACGGTCGCCGAGTTCCCCGACCTGCTGCATCCCAACGAGATCGGCTACGCGAAGTGGGCGGCGGCGCTGCGCCCCGTCTTCGCGACCCTGCGCCTCTCCGAGATCGCCCCTGACCCCTTCACCCCGGAGGAGGGCTTCGTGAGCCTGTTCAACGGCCGCGATCTCACCGGTTGGGGCTATCGCCCCACTTCCGAGGAGGACAAGGCGAACGCCACGCGCTGGCAGGCCTCGGACCCGAACGCGGCCGCCTGGCCGTTCGTCACCGCGCCCGCCCGCTTCGACGGCCAAGCCGTGACGCCCGACGGGCGCTTCGCCGCCATCGACGGCCGGCTGGTGGTGACGACTCCGCCCGAGTATCGGAAGATCCAGCAGCTTTGGACCACGCGGGAGTTCCCCGAGGACTTCGTGCTGAAGCTCGAGTTCCGCGCCACGCCGAACGCCGACAGCGGCGTCTACCTGCGCGGACCGCAGCTGCAGTGCCGGGACTACCGGCTCGCGGGGCCCTACAAGAACCTCGAGCGCTACAGGCCGCAGGAGTGGAACGAGCTCGTGGTGACAGTGCGCAACGGGGTGGCCCACACCGAGTGCAACGGCGAGGTGCTCGAGGCCGCGCTCGCCCTTCCCGCGTCCGGCCCGATCGGCGTAGAGGGCGACCGCGGCCAGATGGAGTACCGCCGGATCCGCATCAAGGTCCTGTCCCGCTAGCGCCAGCCTTCCGCGGCGCCGCCCCGGTCGAGCGGGCGATCGACCGGCCGCCGGTCTAGAACCGCACCGAGAGACCCGCCGTCGCCTGGAAGAAGCCCGGGGTGAAGCGGATCGGGCCGAGCTGCTGGCGGAGGATCTCCCCCAGCTCCGGGCTGATCGGGAAGCGATCGGTGTTCCACTCGAGCTCGCGCTCCCCGAAGAAGAAGCCCCGCCCCTCGATGTTCGCGGAGACGGCGTCGCTCAGCCGGAACCGGACACCGAGCCCGGCGTTGACGCCCCAGAAGCCGTCGATCTGGCCGCCGGCCTCCAGGGGAAGCGTCGGGAGCTCGATCCCGCCTATCCCGCCAATCGCCCCGAGGCCCAGCTCCTGGGTGACCGCGAAGTCGAGGCTCGGCAGGTAGCTGAGACCGCCCGAGGCGACGAGGCCGACCCGGCCGCCCCCGCGGTAGCGGAGGTTGAGCGAGATCGGCAGCAGGCGGTCGAGCGTGATCGTGCCCTGCGTCTCCACGTCAAAGGCCAGGGGCGGCAGGGGCGCCGGCGGGCGCACGGCGACCCGGAAGCGGGCGCCCTCCTGCGTCACGTCGATCGCGCCGGAGTCGACGCGCAGCTCGACGCCGAGCGGGCCCGCGAAGTGCCAGGCGAGGCCGGCGCCGAACGACACGCCCCCCGAGGCGTCGAACCGGAACTCCCCCACCTGCTCGACGCCGAAGCCGGGCAGGGGAGGCACGGGCGGCGGCGAGTACTGGAAGCTCTGGCTGTAGAAGGGCAGCGAGGGCCCGACCCAGCCCGAGATCTCGAGATCGCCGGCTCCGCCCGTCGCCGGGAGGAGGACGAGGAGGGCCAGCAGGGCGCCGAGCGTGCGGACGGTCGTTCTCGAAGTCATCACGGCGGGGCTCCTCGTCACCTGTTGAAGACGACCTGGCCGGTCTCGTTTCCCTCGACGAGCGCCACGTAGGCCTTCGCGTTCTCGGAGGCCGGCAGGCCGCCGGGCAGGCCCATCGACTGGGCGGTCTCCTGGATGAAGGGCGGGCTGATCGTGTTGATGCGGATACCGCGGGGGAGATCGAGAGCGGCCCCGCGCGCGAAGCTCTCGAGCGCGCCGTTCACCATCGCGAGTGCCGTCACACCCGGCATCGGGCTCTTCGAAAAGATCCCGGCCGTCAGGAGGAAACTGCCCTTGTCGTTCACGTGGTCGACGCCGAGGCGGACCAGGTTCACCTGGCCCATCAGCTTGTCCCCGAGGGTCGCCTGGATGTCCTCGTCGGTCAGCGCGCCGAGCGGCTTCCAGGCACCCGACCCGGCACAGGAGACGACCGCGTCGAGCCGGCCAACGCGCTCGTACATCTCCCGAATCGACGCGGGCTGCGTGATGTCGACCTTCAGCTCGCCGCTGCGCGACGCCCTCAGCACCTCGTGCCGAGCGGCCAGCGCGTCCGCCACGGCCCTGCCGATCGTTCCCGTGGCCCCGACGACGACGATTCTCATCGCTTCTCCCTTCGACTGTTCCCGCTTCCCATCATATGCGGGACACGGAGAGCGGCTGCGAGCACAACCCGGACAACCCGTTGTCGCGCTTCATCCAGACGGGCGGGTGGTACCAGGCGTGCCGGGGCGACGACATCTGCGGCGAGGTGGAAGTCGACCGGTGACGCCCGGCGTCTTCCCGCCCGTCAGTCGTGGGCCGGCGCGGTGAGAGTCGGCATCACCGGCGGCGGCGGCGCGGGGGCGGGAAGATCCGAGTTGTAGACGTCGAGGATCACCTTCCAGCTCCCGTCCTGCTGCTTTCTCCAGATCTCGACGTACTTGCCCTTGTCTCCGACCGGCTCGGCGCCGCCGGGCAAGGTCAGGCTCATCTGGTACGCGCCGTGGACGTAGGCCAGGTCGTTCCGGCCTTCGAGGGCGAGGATCGTCAGCCGGAGCTCCTGGATGGCCCCCTCCGAGCGTAAGAGAGCCGAGATCGCCTCCCGACCCGTCACCGTCGCGTGGTTCGGGGGGAGAACCCTCGCGTCGTCGGCGTAGTACAGCTTGACGTAGGCGTCCACGTCCGAGGTGGGCGGCGCGATGGCGCGGGAAGCTTGCTCGACGACCTTGCGGATCTTGTCCTTGTCCGGCTCGGAGATGTGGCCCCCGACGCCGGTGTGGCAGGAGAGGAGCGCGGCGCAGGCGAAGCCCGCGACCGCGAGGGGCAGGGCGGCGCGCTTCATGACGGCCCTCCTTCTGCGCTCAAGCTACGCCCGCGAGCGGAGCGCTGTCAACGATTCCCGACGAGCGAGATGAACGTCCGGCCCAGGAGTCCCTCCGGGGCGCCGCGTCCCTGGGACGAGAGCCGCTCGTGGAGGTGGCCCAGCACGAGGAGGGCGCAGAGAAGGCCCGCCGCGATGAGAGCACCGTTGCGCAGCCGGCGGAAGACGGGCACCGCCGGGGCGGCGCCGGACTTCACGCACAGGAGAATCGGCCGACGGAGGCGCGGCACGCCGGTCTCACGACCGAGCCGCCGGAGGGCGCGCACCCGGACGTAGCGGGCAATTTGCTCGGTCGTGTCCACCGGGCACACCCAGTTGCAGAAGGGCCGGCTCACGAACACCGCGGTGACCAGGACGATGGCCAGGATGGCGAACTGGAAACCCGTGCCCGACAGCCGGAAGAACGCGGCGAACACCTCGTAGCTCACGGCGCCCGGGGCACGGTAGAGGAGACCGAGGAGAACCGCCAGCCACAGCAGCACCCGCTTCACCCACGTGAAGAGGAGGGCCGAGGGGATGCGGCGCTTGCGGGCGCCGCCCACGAGGCCGATCACGTCCTGCGCGGCGCCGAAGGGGCAGATCCACGGGCAGTAGGCGTTCTTCCCCGTACGGTTGAAGGCCAGCAGGAGGCTCCCGAGAAGGACGTACCAGTAGAGGTGGGTCGTCCAGGAGGGCCAGTCGCCGGCCAGCAGCCGCGTCGGGAACGCGATCACCCAGGGGCGGTTCCAGAGAAAGCCGAGGGCGGCGAGGCTCACGAGGAGCGTGCCCGCGCGGAGGAGCTTGCGTGTCCGGGGGCTCAGGCCCGGCCGGTTTCGCCCGACGGCGCCGGCGGCGAGCAACAGGACCAGGACGATCTCGGGAGCCCCGAGTTGCACGCGCGCGCGCGCCACCGGCGAGCGGGCCATCCCGCGCTCGGCCACCGTCCGCGCCGCTTCCTGGGCCGCGAGGGCGAGCCCGCGCGAGGAGAAGGTCGCCCCGGTCACCGCGTCCACGTCGCGGCCGATCTCGAACGCGTCACCGGGCCCCTTGTCGAGGAGCGATGAAAGGAGCGTCGTGGCGCCACGCATCAGGTCGGGCGTGTCGCGGTACTCGAGGATCGCGAGGCTGCGGATGCGGCCCTCGGGCGACGTGCCCACGGCCAGGGTCAGGGGACCGCCGTAGCCGGAGGCCGTCCCGGGCGCGGCGTAACCGACCGTGCTTCCGTCCCGCTTCACCTCGAAGGCGCCGCCGGGAAGGGGCGCGTACTGCGCTCCCGGCCATGCCCGCTTCAGGAAGGGGTCGAGATCGGGCGCGGGGCGATTGGCGCTTTCCCTCCAGGCCCAGGCCCAGGTCAGCACGACGAAAGCCAGAAACGCAGGCCCCGCCCGGCGGCTCAGCTCGTGCCAGTCGGTCCTCTGCGCCACACCGGGTCTCCCGCGGGATGAAGGGTCGCGGGATTGTAGCCCGGTCGCTGCCGTGGGATCAGGCGCCGCGGCCCATCGCGGCGTCCACCATGGCGTGCTCCCGCTTCTCGTGCTCGCCGAGGATCTGGGCGAGTCGCGCCGCCTCGCCCAGGAGCGCGTCGGGCGCCTGGCCCGGGGCCTGCCGGGCGCGGTCGCGCATGTCGCGCAGGGCCGCCGCGATGCGGAAGTGGTCGTCCACGAGGCCCGAGAGCGGGACGCGGAGCTCGGGAACGCAGACCCCGAGGGCGTCGTAGAGTCCGCCCGGCTTCTCCTCTGCGTTGAAGTGGGCGGTGAGGGCCGCGTGTAGCTCCTCGAGGACGGGGGCGAGGGCGCCCGGGTCCGCGGCTCCCCGCAAGCGGTCGACGAGCGCGTGGAGGCGCCGGTGGTCCTCGCGGAGCTCCTCCTGGGCGTGGGCGACGGTGGTGGTCACGGTCATGTCAGCCTCCTGCCAGGCGCGCTCAGAACTGGGCCGCCTCGGTGGACTCGGTGAGAGCGAGGGTGGACGCGGTCCCGCCGGAGACCACCTGGGCCACGAGGTCGAAGTAGCCGGTGCCCACCTCGTGCTGGTGCTTCGTGGCGGTGTAGCCGCGAGCCTCGTCGGCGAACTCCCTCTGCTGCAGCTCCGTGTACGCGGCCATCCCACGGTCGCGGTAGCCGAGAGCCAGGTCGTACATGGCGTGGTTCAGGGCGTGGAAGCCGGCCAGGGTCACGAACTGGAACTTGTAGCCCATCGCCCCGAGCTCCCGCTGGAAACGGGCGATCGTCGCGTCGTCCAGCTTCTTCTTCCAGTTGAAAGACGGCGAGCAGTTGTAGGCGAGCATCTTGCCCGGGAAGCGCGCGTGGACTCCCTCGGCGAAGCGCTTGGCGTCCTCGAGGTCGGGGGTCGATGTCTCACACCAGAGGAGGTCGGCATACGGGGCGTAGACGAGGGCGCGCGCGATCGCGCAGTCGAGCCCGCCGTTGAGGCGGAAGAAGCCCTCGGCGGTGCGCTCGCCTTTCAGGATGAACTCGCGGTCCCGCGGGTCCACGTCGGACATGATGAGCTTCGCGCTGTCGGCGTCGGTGCGGGCCACGAGGACGGTGGGGACCCCCATCACGTCGGCGGCGAGCCGCGCGGCCACGAGCGTTCGGACGAACGTGCCGGTCGCGACCAGCACCTTGCCGCCCATGTGCCCGCACTTCTTCTCGGAGGCCACCTGGTCCTCGAAGTGCACCCCGGCCGCGCCCGCCTCGATCATCGCCTTCATGAGCTCGAAGGCGTTGAGGGGCCCGCCGAAGCCCGCCTCGGCGTCGGCCACGATCGGGACGAACCAGTCGCGAGTGGTCTGCCCCTCGGAGTGATCGATCTGGTCGGCCCGCTGGAGGGCGCGGTTGATGCGGCGCACGACGGTGGGGACGCTGTCGGCGGGGTAGAGGCTCTGGTCGGGGTAGGTCTGGCCGGCCTCGTTGGCGTCCGCCGCCACCTGCCAGCCGGACAGGTAGATCGCCTTGAGACCGGCCCGCGCCATCTGGACGGCCTGGTTCCCGGTCAGCGCCCCGAGGGCGTTCAGGTAGGGCTCGGTGCGGAGGCTGTCCCAGAGCCGGCGCGCGCCGCGCTCCGCCAGGGTGTGACGGATGCGGACCGAGCCGCGGAGCCGCTCGACGTCGTCGGGGGAGTAGGGGCGGTAGAGGCCGTCCCAGCGGCCGTCGGGCACGTCGTGCTTCAGGTCGGCGGGCGGGGGGTTGGAGACGAGGGCCGTGGCCATGTGTGCCTCCTGCTCAGTGTCGCGGGCCCACGCTGCCGAACAGCGCCACGAGCTCGTCGTAGGCGGGCAGCGTCAGGAACTCGTTGAATGTCTCGGACGTGGACATGCGCTCGAAGAGGCTCCGCGCCTCGGCGAAGCGGCCGGCGTCGTAGCGCCCGGGCCCGAGCGTCGCACGGAGCTTCTGGAGCTCGTCGTCCACGATGCGCCCGAAGCGGTCGGCGGTGAGAGGCTGGCCGTCCTCGAGGTGCGCGCGGTGGTGCAGCCACTGCCACACCTGCGTGCGCGAGATCTCGGCGGTGGCCGCGTCCTCCATCAGGTTGTAGAGAGGCACGCAGCCGTTGCCCTTCAGCCAGGCCTCGAGGTACTGGACGCCCACGCGGACGTTGTGGCGCAGCCCGGCTTCCGTGCGCGTCCCTTCGGGTACGCGGAGGAGATCGGGTTCGCCGACGCTCACGTCCTCGCGCTTCACGTGGATCTGGTTCGGGGTCTTCATGTGCGCGTCGAAGATCTCGAGGGCGACCGGCACGAGGCCGGGGTGGGCCACCCACGTCCCGTCGTGCCCGTCCTGCACCTCGCGCAGCTTGTCCGCGCGCACCTTGGCGAGGGCCTCCTCGCTCGCCCTCGGGTCGTCCTTGATCGGGATCTGCGCGGCCATACCGCCCATCGCGTGGACCTCGCGCCGGTGGCAGGTCTTGATGAGGAGCTGGGTGTAGGCCCGCATGCAGGGCTGGGTCATGGTGACCTGCGCCCGGTCGGGGATCACCCACGCCGGGTCGGCCCGGAGCGTCTTGATGAGGCTGAAGATGTAGTCCCAGCGGCCGCAGTTGAGGCCGGAGGAGTGCTCGCGCAGCTCCCAGAGGATCTCGTCCATCTCGAAGGCGGCGGGGAGCGTCTCGATGAGTACGGTCGCCTTGATCGTCCCGCGCGGGACGGAGAGCCTCTCCTGCGCGGCCACGAAGACGTCGTTCCAGAGCCGCGCCTCGAGGTGGGACTGTAGCTTCGGCAGGTAGAAGTAGGGCCCGGTGCCCCGCTCCCGCAGCGCCTGCGCGTTGTGGAAGAAGTAGAGCGCGAAGTCGAAGAGGGAGGCGGGGATCGGCCTCCCGTCGTGCTCGACGTGCTTCTCCGGCAGGTGGAGCCCGCGCGGCCGGACGAGGAGGACGGCGGGCTTCTCGGTGAGGCGGTACTCCTTGCCGGTGTCCGGAGCCTTGTACGTGATGGTGCGCCGGACCGCGTCCATCAGGTGCTGGTGGCCGAGGACCACGTTGTCCCAGGTGGGAGAGTTCGAGTCCTCGAAGTCGGCCATGAAGACGCGCGCGCCGGAGTTGAGCGCGTTGATGACCATCTTGCGCTCGACGGGACCGGTGATCTCGACGCGCCGGTCCTGGAGGTCGGCGGGCAGGGGCGCCACCGTCCAGCTCGACTCGCGCACGGCGCGCGTCTCGGGCAGGAAGTGCGGGCGCTCGCCCGCATCGAAACGGAGCTGGCGATCGCGGCGGCGCTCCAGGAGCTCGTCGCGCCGCCCGGCGAAGTCGCGCACGAGAGAGCCCACGAAATCCAGGGCGTCGGGGGTGAGGATGGCCTCGTGGTCGGGGCCCAGGGGGCCCCGCACCAGAAGCCCGCTGACGGAGCGGGGTGTGACACTCATCGCGAGTGCTCCTTCCTGTGGTGTGCCCAGTCTCGAGGCGAGACGTCCCCTCATGGACTCTCCGGAGGGGGGCCGGAGTCAATGAACCGAAGGGACCATCACCGCCGTCGGTGCCAGTCCCGCGGGAAATGCTCGCACCACGGCGCACGCGCGTCCACGTCCGTGGACGCGCAAATCCAACGACGATCGACTCGAGTACGGCTTCCCGTATCGGGTCCCGCGCGATTCGTCCACGCGGCTGAACGCCATCGCCAATCGCCCTTGTGCGCGTAGCGCGTCTCGCGCGAGCGGTGAACGAGAAGCCGAGGGCACGCGTATTGCCTCTACTAGAGAGCGAACGAGCGTTCGTTCAGGAAAGTGGAGGAAGCACAATGCCCAAGAGGCTGTTCGCGCTGGCCGGCGCGCTGATGCTGAGCGCGCTTCCGGCCCTTTCTCAGACCAACCCGACCGGCACCATCTCGGGCAAGGTCGTCGACCCCCAGGGGCTCGCCGTCCCCGGGGTGATGGTCACGGCCGAGGCCCCGACCCTGCAGGGAACACGCACGGCGACCACGTCGGCAAACGGCGACTACATCATCACGTTCCTGCCGCCGGGCGACTACACCGTCACCTTCGGGCTCGCCGGCTTCGCCACGGTGAAGGAGAGCGCGCGCATCGCCGGCAGCGCGTCCATCCCGGTCAACGTCACGATGGCGCTGTCCACGGTCACGGAGAGCGTCACCGTCGTGGCACAGGCCCAGGGCGAGTTCAACCAGACCGCCCAGGTCGCCACGAGCTACAAGTCGGACTTCATCGAGAAGCTCCCCGTGGCCCGGACCATGCAGCAGGCCGCCCTCCTCACCCCGGGCGTCTCGAACACCGGCCCTTCCGGCGCCATGTCGATCTCGGGCGCGGCCTCGTTCGAGAACGTGTTCATGGTCAACGGCGTCGTGGTGCAGGACAACGTGCGCAACACACCGCTCAACCTGTTCATCGAGGACGCGCTGCAGGAGACGACGACCACCACCGCGGCCGTTTCCGCCGAGTACGGGCGCTTCTCCGGCGGGGTCGTGAACGCGGTCACGAAGTCCGGCGGCAACGAGCTCAGCGGGTCCTTCCGCACGACGTTCGACAACGACGACTGGACCGCCCTCACCCCCTACCCCAACGACCGCCGCACGGACAAGATCATCCCCACCTACGAGGCGACGCTGGGCGGGCCCTTCGTGAAGGACAAGCTCTGGTTCTTCGGGGCGATGCGGGCGCGCAACTTCAGCGAGACCCGCGCCACGAGCTTCACGTCCATCAGCTTTCCGCGCGAGCTCGCCGAGAAGCGCTACGAGGGCAAGCTGACCTTCTCCCCCACCACGAAGCACACCGTCAAGGCCGCCTACTCCCACATCGCGAGCACGGAGGACGGCAACACCTTCGGCACGATCATGGACCTGGGGAGCCTCGTGAACCGGGCGACCCCCCAGGATCTCCTCTCGGTGAACTACACCGGGATCCTGAACCCGAACCTGTTCGTGGAGGCCCAGTACGCGCTGCGCCAGTACACGTTCCAGGGCTCGGGCTCGACGTTCACGGACCCCATCCAGGGGACGCTGCTGCTCGACCAGTCGCGGGGCAACGCCCGCTACTGGTCGCCC
>Ga0209254_10004163_pt1 | contig 13232 bp, 12 predicted proteins | sample FrelakmetDIP11DI_FD_187148 | JGI IMG/M metagenome (GOLD analysis project Ga0209254, IMG submission 187148) | Freshwater lake sediment microbial communities from the University of Notre Dame, USA, for methane emissions studies - DIP11 DI (SPAdes)... | ecosystem: Environmental > Aquatic >...
ATGGACTCGGAGCGCATGCTGCACTGGCTGTACGGCGCCGGCGGCGACGTGATGCAGCGCCAGTACCGCGACGAGAAGGACGGCGTGGTGTCGTTCGTGCTGTTCATTCGCACCGCCGAGGCGTTCCTGCACTCGCGCAAGCCGGTGAAGACCCTGGCGGACCTGAAGGGCCTCAAGCTGCGCACCGCGGGCGCATGGCTGGACATGGCGAAGGACCTCGGCGCGGCGCCGGTGACCACCGCCGGCGGCGACGTGTACCCGATGCTGGAGCGCGGCGCCATCGACGCCACGGAGTGGGGCACGCTGTACGAGAACATCTCGCCCGGCTTCCACAAGGTCGCCAAGTACGTGATCATTCCCGGCGTGCACCAGCCCACCGCGCCGTTCGAGCTGGTGATCAACAAGGAAGCCTGGGCCAAGGTGACGCCCGCCGACCAGCGCCTGGTCGAGCAGGTGGCGAAGCTGGTCACCTTCGAGACCTGGATCAAGATCGGCAACGAGGACGCCAAGGCGCTCGACTTCTTCAAGAAGGCCGGCAACGAGATCATCGAGCTCGACGTCGAGGTCCAGCGCGAGGCGCGCAAGATCGGCCTGGCCTGGGCGAACAAGACCGCCGCGGGCAACCCGTGGTTCCAGAAGGTCATGCAGAGCCAGATCGCGTTCGAGAAGGAATGGGACGGCGCGGAGCGCTGGCGCACCATCAAGACCTGATCGCGGGGTCGCGCAAAGGGAGCGCGGCGCGTCGTTCCGACCGCCGCGTTTTTTTTCAACGACAAGAACAAGAACCCGCCAGGAGGGGAGATGGACGGACTGGTGCGCGCGATCGAGCGCGCGAGCGGAGCAGTGGGGATCTTCGGCGCATGCCTGATCGTTCCGCTGGTGCTGGCGACCTGCTACGAGGTCTTCGCGCGGTACATGTTCTCCGCGCCGACCATCTGGGCCTACGAGGTCGGCTACATGCTGACCGGCTCGCATTTCCTGCTCGGCATGGCCTTCACGCTGCGCTATGGCGAGCACATCCGCATCGACATCTTCAGCGGCCGGTTCTCCGCCCGGACGCGCGCCATCATCGACCTCGCCGGCTACGCCGTGGTCCTGCCGATGCTGGTGTGGCTGACGCTCTATCTCTTCCGCTACTTCTGGGGCGCGTTCAAGTCCGGCGAGCGCAGCGGGCAGTCGGCGTTCGACATGCCGGTGTGGCCGTTCCGCGTGGTGTTCTTCGCGGCCTTCCTGCTGCTCGCGCTGCAGGTGCTGGCGGAAGTGATCAAGACGGTGCGCGCGCTGCGCGGCGGCGCGACGGGGCGGGCCTGAGGCATGGAGTACCTGCCCTTCCTCATGCTTCCCGCGGCGTTCGCCCTGATGTTCCTGGGGTTCCCCGTCGCCTTCTGCATGATGACCACCGCGGTGCTGTTCGGCCTGGTGGTCTTCGGCGACAAGGTGGTCTTCCAGTTCATCGAGAAGATCGACGACATCTCGTCCAACTTCGTGCTCGCCGCAGTGCCGCTGTTCGTGTTCATGGGGTCCATGCTGGAGCGCTCGGGCATCGCGGACAAGCTGTTCGAGGCCATCCATATCTGGACCCGCCGGTTCCCGGGCGGTCTCGCGCTCGCCACCGTGATCATGTGCATCCTGTTCGCGGCCTCGTCGGGCGTGATCGGCGCCACCGAGTCGGTGGTGGGCCTGCTCACCATTCCGATCATGCTGCGCTACGGCTACAACAAGGGCCTGATCTCGGGGACGATCTGCGCGGGCGGCTCGCTCGGCACGATCATTCCGCCGTCGGTGGTGGCGGTCGTCATGGGGCCACTCGCCGACATCTCGGTCGGCGACATCCTCTACGGCATGACCTTCCCCGGCCTGGTGATGGCGTGCCTGTACCTGGTCTACATCGCGATCCGCAGCGTCATGGATCCGACCTTCGCGCCGGCCATCCCGCCATCGCCCGACGACCCGACGTTCGTGCAGAAGCTCTGGATCAGCGCGCGCAACCTCGTGCCGCCGGTGATCCTGATCTTCTCGGTGCTGGGGTCCATCCTGCTCGGCTGGGCGTCGCCGACCGAGGCGGCCGCGATCGGCGCGATCGCGTCGGTGCTGCTGACCGTGCTCTACGGCAACTTCAACCTGAAGGCCTTCTACGAGGCGATCATCAAGACCCTGAAGGTCACGGCGATGATCATGACGGTGCTGCTCGCCGGAACGCTCTTCACCGGCGTGTTCATCGGCGCGGGCGGCATCAACACCGCCAACCGCATGATCGGCGAGATGAACCTCACGCCGTGGATGCTGCTGTCGCTGATGATGGCGATCATCTTCATCGCGGGCTTCTTCCTCGACTGGATATCGATCGTCCTGATCTTCGTGCCGATCTTCACCCCGCTCGTCAAGCTCGCGGGCTTCGACCCGGTCTGGTTCTGCGTGCTGTTCCTGATCATGATCCAGACCAGCTACCTCACCCCGCCGATGGCGCCGGCGATCTTCTACCTGCGCGCGGTCGCGCCGCCGGAGATCACCATCCACCACATGTACCGCGGCGTGGTGCCGTTCATCCTGCTGCAGCTCGTCACGCTCGTGCTGGTCATGATCTTCCCGATACTGGTGACCTGGCTGCCCACGCAGATGCTGCAGCTCAGGTGAGCACCGCATGATCGACCGCCGCCCCGGACTGCGACTCGGCACCGACGTACTCGTCGTGGGCGGCGGCGCGGCCGGCGTCGCGGCGGCGGTCACCGCCGCGCGGCAGGGCAGGCGCGTGACGCTGGTCGAGCGCTACGGGTTTTGCGGCGGCGGCGCGGTGGCCGGGCTGTCGGGCACGGTGTGCGGGCTCTACGAGGCGAGCAACGATCCTTCCGCGCCGCCAAAGCAGGTGGTATTCGGTTTCGCCGACGAGTTCGTGAAGCTGCTGGAATCGCGCGGCGGCCTCGCGCCGCCGATGAAGTACGGCAAGACGTACACGCGCGTCCACGACCCGCTGATGTGGCGCGAGGCCGCCGATCACCTGCTGCGGGAGGCCGGCGTGCAGGTGATCTTCCACGCGGTGGTGATCGGCGCCCTGATGGACGGCGACCGCGTCGCCGGCGCCACCGTCTGGTCGAAGGAAGGCCGCATCGAGATCCGCGCGCAGCTCACCGTCGACGCGAGCGGCGACGCGGATCTCGTCGCCATGGCGGGCCTCCCGAGCTTCGTCGGCGACGAGGGCCGGGTGCAGAACCCGACCATGATCTTCCGCATCGGCGGCGTGGACACCGCGCGCTTTCTCGCCGCCTACGGCGCGGACACCATCATGCCGGAGCAGGTGATGGACCTGCTCAAGCGCCATCACGGCCAGGGGTACTTCCTGCCGCGCGCCAAGATCTGGCTGTTCACCACCACGCGGCCCGGCGAGCTGCTGTGCAATTGCACGCGCGTGGTCGGCGCCGACGGCCGCGAGCTGAACACGCTGTACGCACGCGATTTCACCGACGCGGAGCTGGAAGGCCGCCGCCAGGTGCGCGAGTACGCGCGCTTCTTCCGCGACCACCTCGCCGGCTGCGAGGCGAGCTACGTGGTGGATACCGGCGTGCAGGTGGGCGTGCGGCAGACGCGGCAGGCGCAGGGCGTGGCGACGCTCGCCAACGCGGACATCCTCGCCGGACGCAAGTTCGCCGACGCCATCGCGCGCTCGCCCTGGCCGATCGAGCTGCACGCCGGCGCGAGGCCGCGCGTCGAGTGGCTGCTGAACGACTGGTACGAGGTGCCCTACGGCTGCTTCGTGCCGGCGTGCGGCGAGGGCCTGCTGGTCGCCGGCCGCTGCCTGTCGGCGCAGCACGAGGCGGTGGCCTCGGCGCGCGTCACCGCGCAATGCTTTGCCTACGGACACGCGGTCGGCCATGCCGCCGCGATGTGCCTGGAATCCGGCCTCGCGCCGCGCGACCTCGACGGCCGCGACGTGCGCGAGCGCCTCGATCGCGACGGCGCCCGACTCGGCGCCCCCTCTCCGGAAAGGAGCACGACATGACTCCCGAGCAGATTCTCGCCATATCACCGCGCGTGCTGACCCAGGCCCAGCGCGAGTTCTACTTCACCGAGGGCTACATCCTGCTGGAGAAGGTCATCGGCGACGAGTGGCTCGCGAAGCTGCGCGCCGCGACCGACGAAATGGTCGAGCGTTCGCGCACGGTGACCAAGTCCGACAAGATCTTCGATCTCGAGCCCGGCCATCGCCCCGACGCGCCGCGCCTGCGCCGCGTGTCGAACCCGGTCGAGCACCATCCGGTCTACTGGGAGTACGTGACGAAGTCGCCGCTGCCCGACATCGTGGCCGATCTCGTCGGCCCGGACGTGAAGTTCCACCACTCGAAGCTCAACTTCAAGTGGGCGCAGGGCGGCGAGGAAGTGAAGTGGCACTACGACATCAGCTTCTGGCCGCACACCAACTACTCGCCGCTCACGGTGGGCACCTACATCTACGACTGCGGCCCCGACAACGGCCCGCTGCAGGTGATGCCGCGCAGCCACACCGACATCGAGCCGCTGCTCACGCAGTTCGACCCGCAGGGCCGCTGGATCGGCTGCCTGCGCGACGAGGACGTCGCGAAGCTGGATCTTTCGAAGGCGGTGACGCTGACCGGGCCGGCGGGATCGCTCACGCTGCACAACTGCCGCACGCTGCACGCCTCGCCGAAGAACCTCTCGGACACCGGCCGGCCGCTGCTGCTCTACACGCTGACCTCCGCGGACGCCTTCCCGTACACGGTGAATCCGATCCGGCCCGAGCACGACCAGCGGATCATCCGCGGCCACCGTGCGCCGTGGGCGCACCACGATCCGCGGCCGTGCCTGATCCCGCCCGACTGGTCGGGCGGCTATACGTCCATCTTCGCGCTTCAGCAGGAGGAGGAGGCGGCGTAGGCAGCCGAATGAACGGCTACGCCGAGTTCAAGGTGTCGACCGGCCGACGATGACCGGTACTCCGGCCGGCTTTTGACAATTGTTGTCACTTGCCCAATAGCCAGATCGCAGCATTCATCCTACCTTTCCAACTGGAATGCAGGCGCGTGGCGGACAGTGTGGTTTCGCCAGCGTTTTGCGGGAAAGGAATGGAGTCCCCATGAAAGCGAAAATTCTCAGCTTGCTCGCGGCGAGCCTGTTTGTCGCGTCCCCGGTTGCGCTCGCCGCGCCAACGCTGGTCGGCACGCAGGTCACCATCCAGTACCTCGAACCGGGCTTTTTGCTTCCGGATCCGGATCCGGAGACCGTAACGGTCGCGGAGTTCGGTGCCGAGGTCGTGTGTCCTTCCGGCTCGGCTTTCTGTAATCCGGTCGATGGAGTTCTCTTTGACGGTGAGTTCATCGACATCGGCGAGGACTTCATCCGGCTCGGTCTGAACACGGTCGCCCCATTCGCTGACCCCGCCTTCTTCTCGTTCGGCAGCCTTTATGCCGGGACGAGCACCACAATTGTCGGCGTACAGGTCGCGTTCTCCAATCTCGTGAACCTTGATTCGGGGAATGTGACGTTCGGTATCAACAACGTTCTGCTCGACATGTCGGGCGTCAGCTTGATCAGCGGCGACGCCAATGGCGAGGTTTTGATCACGCTCGTCACCCTCACCGAGCCCCCGGGTCCCGAGCCCATCCCCGAACCCTCGACGTACGTGCTGCTCGGCGCCGGCCTGCTCGGCCTCCTCGCGCTGCGCCGCCGATCGCCTGCCCGCGCCGCCTGACGCACTCCGGCTCGCGTCCGAACGGCCCGCTCGTGCGGGCCGTTTTCGTTTGCGGACCCGCGATTGTGATAGCGTTCCCGTCGCACGCCCTGCCGCTGCCTGCGATACCGTCGCCGCCGCAGCGCCGTCCGAAAGGGGGAACGCCATGAACAAGACCCTGCAGCGCAAGAAAGCCGAGGCCTTCCGCGCGATGCATCAAGGCCCGGAAATACTCGTGCTGGGCAGCGTGTGGGACGTCGCCAGCGCGATCGTGTTCGAGCGCGCCGGCTTGCGGGCGCTAGGCACGTCCAGCGCCGGCATCGCCTACATGCGCGGCTATCCCGACGGCGAGGTGATCTCGCGCGGCGAGATGCTCGAGGCGGTGGCGGAGATCGCGAGCCGGGTGGACATTCCGGTGAGCGCCGACATGGAGACGGGCTACGGGCATACACCCGAGGACGTCGCCGAGACGTGCCAGCTGGTGCTCGAGGCCGGCGCCATCGGCGTGAACATCGAGGACACTACCGGCGATCCCGAGCGGCCGCTGGTGGATCTCGCGCTCCAGTGCGAGAAGATCCGCGCCGTCCGGCGCATGGGCGACGCCTTCGGCGTGCCCATCGTGATCAACGCGCGTACCGACGGCTACTGGCTCAAGCTGTGGAACGACGAGCGGCGCCTGCGCGAGAGCATCGAGCGCTGCAACGCCTTTCGCGAATCCGGCGCCGACTGCCTGTTCGTGCCCGGCGCGACGGACGAAAAGGTCATCGCCGCGCTGGCGCGCGGCATCCGCGGCCCGCTGAACATCCTCGCCTCGCCCGGCTGCCCGGACGTCGCAACGCTGCAGTCGATCGGCGTGCTGCGCGTCTCCCAGGGCTCGGGGCCGGCGCGCGCCGCGCTGAAGGTCGCCCGGGACATCGCCGACGAGCTGCTGAGGCACGGCACCTACAAGGCCTACCAGGCCAATACCATCCCCTACGCCGACGCGAACGCGCTGTTCGCCTCGCGCAACTAGAAGCGAACCGATCGCGCAAAAAAGAAGGCCCTGCGTAGATCGCAGGGCCTGCAAGGACCCGGGCGGGGGGGTGCCGCTGATCCGGGCGTGCCGGTCGGGGGACCGGCGGGGAGGCGTCGCGAAGGTCGGTCGCGACGGTTCCCATTCCACCAGCACGATGTAACGGCGGTATGACGCCCCCGTAAGGAAACGTAACCGGCCGAAAACGCGGGTTCCGGGGGGCTGCTATCTTGGACGCGACGTCACCACGCCGCCGCATCCATGGAAATCGCCATCCTGCTCGTGCTCTTCCTCGCCAACGGCCTGTTCGCCATGTCCGAGATCGCGCTGGTCTCGAGCCGCCGGGTGCGGCTGCAGCAGATGGCCGACCAGGGCAACGGCGGCGCGCGCGCCGCGCTCCAGCTCGCCGATCATCCCGGCCGGTTCCTGTCCACCATCCAGGTCGGCATCACGCTGATCGGCATCTTCAGCGGCGCCTTCGGCGAGGCGACCCTCGTGGAGGACCTCGCGCCCGTGTTCGCAGCCTGGCCGGTGGTCGGCGCGTACGCGACCGAGATCGCTCTCGCCGTGGTCGTGATCGGCATCACCTACGGCTCGCTCATCCTGGGCGAGCTGGTGCCCAAGCGGCTGGCGCTGCACGCACCGGAAGCGATCGCGAGCCGCATGGCGCGGCCGATGCAGCTTCTCTCGCGGGTGATGTCGCCGTTCGTGAAGGTCCTGACGGTGTCCACCGAGGCTCTGCTGCGGCTGATGGGCGTGCGCGAGCGCGTCGAGGCGACGGTCACCGAGGCCGAGATCGAGGGCCTGATGAAGGCCGGGGCCGAAGCCGGCGTGTTCGAGGCGGCCGAGACGCAGTTCGTCTCGCGCGTGCTGCGGCTCGACTCGCAGCTCGTGGGCGCGGTCATGACGCCACGGCTCGACGTGGTCTACCTCGATGCCGACGCGCCACTGGAGAGCAATCTCGCCATCATCCGGCGGCAGGACTACACGCGCCTGCCGGTGTGCCGCGGCAGCTTTGCCGAAGTGCTCGGCATCCTCGACACCCAGGACCTGCTGGAGCCCGCGCTGGCCGGGCGCCCCGTCGATCTCACGGCAGCGCTGCGTCCGCCGCTCTACGTGCCGGACACGGTGGACCTGATCCGGCTGCTCGAGCTGTTCAAGCAGCACAAGGCGCACCTCGCCCTGGTGCTGGACGAGTACGGCGAGGTGCAGGGCCTGGTGACCATGACCGACGTGCTCGAGACGATCGTGGGAGACGTGCCGGATTCCGACGAGGAGACCGAACCCGACATCGTGCGCCGCGAGGACGGGTCGCTGCTGGTGGACGGCGGCGTGTCGCTGGCGCGGCTCTCCGAGGCGGTCGGGCGCGGCATCGAGGCACCGCCCGACGAGCAGGGGCTGTACAACACGCTCGGCGGACTCGCGATGACGCGGCTCGGCCGCATGCCGCGCGTGGGCGACCGCTTCACCCACGCGCACGTCGGTTTCGAGGTGCTCGACATGGACCGTCACCGCGTGGACCGCCTGCTGGTGACGCAGCTCCCCGAGGACAACCCCGAGGCGGGAGCGGGCGACGACGGTTAGGGTGACGTACTCGCGAGGGCACGGATTGCGCGGCGGCGCGTCGTGCGCGTTCTCGCCGATGATGCCGCGCGACAGCTCGTCGGTCTTGGTCTTGCCGACCATGGTCGCGACTGCATCGAGCAGACGTTGCACGCCGACGGCGTGGCGCTCGGCCGGACGCCGCGCCCTCCGCCGAGGCAGGGACCGCGGGCACGTCTTGTGCTATCAATGTTGCGATTCCACTTATGTCGACGCGAGGTGCATCCCCATGGTCCTGTTACGTGTGCGGACGCTTGTCCGTCGATCCCGCAGATGAGCGCGCTACGCATCGCCGTGGTCGGCTCCGGTGTCGCGGGCAGCCTGATCGCAAGGGCGCTGTCGGACCGCGATGACGTCGTGCTGACGTGCTTCGAGCGGGTGGCGTCCACCGAGCAGTCGGACTCCGGCACCGGTCTCAACATCGGGCCCAACGGCATCAAGGCGCTCGCCAGCCTGGACGCGGCGTTCGCGGCGCGCATCGCGGAGATCTCGGCGCCGTGGCGGCGCTGGACGGTCTCGCTCGCCGACGGCTCGCCGATCTTCGACCTGGACCTCGCCACGGTCGCCGACAACCCCGGCATCCGCATCCGCTGGTCTTCCCTGTACGGCTTCCTGCGCGGGCTCGTTGCCGACCGGCTGCGCTTTCGCAGCGAGGTTCACGGGGTGCGCTACGCCGACGGGGGCACTGCGGTGGAGCTCGAGGTGGACGAGGACGGGACGCGCCACTGGGTCGGCAGGTTCGACCTGGTGATCGCCGCCGACGGCCGGTACTCGGGCCTGCGCGAGCAGCTCGCCGGCAGGCCGGCGGTACGCCAGATGGGTGTCGCGCTCGCGCGGCTGCTCGTGCCCGACGACGCCAACGGCCTCATCGACGACTACGCGCAGTGGTACAGCGGCCATCATCGCCTGTTCGGCTACCGCGTGCCGGGCGGCCATCTGTATCTCACCGGCTCGTTTCCGCTCGGCCCCGACCTCGCGGTGCCGGAAGCGTTCAAGGAGCCGCGCGAGATGCGCCGCCTCCTCACGCCGCCCGGCAAGGTGTGCGATGCGGCCGCTTACGTGATCGACCGGCTCTGCACGCACGCTGCGTCCCTTCACTGGGCCCGCAACCAGGAGGCCGATCCGCTGTTCCGCGATGCGCTGGGCCGCGTGCTGATCGTCGGCGACGCGGCGCACCCGATGGTGCCGACGCTCGGTCAGGGCGCCACCTCCGCGATCGAGGATGCGGTCGCCGCGGCGGACGAGATCCGCGCGGCCCTGGACGCCGGCGCGGTGAACGTGGCGGCGGTCACCGCGGCCATCGCCCGGCGCCGGGAGTCCCGCGTGCGCTTCGTGCAGCGGCTGTCGTGGGACGCGAGCGGCCCGATGCTGGCCGGGGCGGACCCTCGGGCGGCGCATGCGCCGCTGCGCGAGCCGGCGTTCCTCGAGGTGCTGTCGCGCCTGTATCGGGAGGCCGACGTCGCACGCGCGCATTCCCTCTCCATGAAAGGCGGTTCGGCATGAACATCGTTGGGCTTTTCCACGTCGCGATCAAGACCAGCAGCCTGGAGGCGACCCGCGCCTTCTACTGCGATGTGCTGGGACTGAAGGAGGTGTTCCGTCCCGACTTCGGCTACCCGGGCGCGTGGATCGCATGCCCGCTGCCGGGCGGCCAGGCGATCATCCACATCTACGCCGGAGGTCCCGCGCTGGGCGCCGACGGCAAGGCGCCGGTCGGCACCGGGGCGATCGATCACCTCTCGCTCGCGTGCAGCGGCTACCACGAGTTCCGCGCGCGCTTCGCGGCCCACGGCCTCGACCACCGTGAATTCCTGGTGCCGGGCACCACGCTGTGGCAGCTCTTCGTCTACGACCCGAGCGGCGTGCAGCTGGAGCTGACCTTCGAGGGCAGCGCCGAACAGGGCGCCCCGCCCGACATGTCCCCCGGCCGCGTCTACGAGCCCGGCAGGAGCTTCTTCGACCCGGCGCGCTACCCGCGGCTCGGCCGGGCGGCGGCCTGACGTGGCCCACGCGACCGCCCCCGACGGCGTCCGCCTCCACTACGAGGAGGCCGGATCGGGCACTCCGCTCGTCTTCGTGCACGAGTTCGCCGGCGACTGGCGCAGCTGGGAACCCCAGATGCGCCATTTCTCGCGCTACTACCGGGTGATCACCTACAGCGCCCGCGGCTTCAAGCCGTCGGACGTTCCGCAGGATCCCGCGGCGTACTCGCAGGCGCACGCCCGCGACGACGTGATCGCGGTGCTCGACCACCTCGGCATCGACCGCGCGCACGTCGTCGGCCTCTCGATGGGCGGCTTCGCGGCGCTCCACGTGGGCATCGCCCATCCCCGGCGCACGCGCTCCCTGGTCATCGCCGGCTGCGGCTACGGCGCCGCGCCCGATCAGCGCCCGAAGTTCGAGCGCGAATGCGAGGCGGCGGCGCAGCGCTTCGAAACGCAGGGCGCGGAGGCGGCGCGGCAGTACGCTCTCGGCCCGACGCGCGTGCAGTACCAGAACAAGGACCCGCGTGGCTGGGCGGAGTTCGCCGCCCAGCTCGGCGAACACGACTGGCGCGGGCAGGCGAACACCATGCGCGGCGTGCAGATGAAGCGGCCGTCGCTGTGGGAGCTGGTGGACGAGATGCAGCGTATCGACATCCCCACGCTCATCGTGACCGGCGACGAGGACGACCCGTGCCTGGAGCCCGCGCTGCTGATGAAGCGCTCCATCCCGACCGCGGGACTGGTGGTGCTGCCCCAGTCGGGCCACACCATCAATCTGGAGGAATCGGACGCGTTCAACCGCGCCCTGCTCGAGTTCTTCATGCGCGTCGAGACGGGCCGCTGGGGGCGTCGCGACACGCGCTCGGTCGGAACGGGGATCCTCGGGTTCCGCTAGCGCAGCGTCGCGCAGGCGGAAGCCTTGCGCGACGCTAGGCCGAGTCGGCCGGGGCCGCCGGGTCGCGCGCCCGCACCTCGCGCTGGAACACCTCCAGGCACTGCGCCTTCGCGTGCACGAACTCGTCGGCGGCGAGCGTCGTCTCCGGATGGCGCGGCCGGGGCGCGTCGAAGCGCACGACCTGCGCGATGCGGGTCGGGCGGCGCGTGAGCATCAGAACCTGGTCCGCGAGGTAGACCGCCTCCTCGAGGTCGTGCGAGACGAGGATCATGGTCGTGCCGGTCGCCTGGAAGATATCCTGCAGCTTGTCGCGCATGAAGAGCGTCATCTCGTAGTCGAGCGCCGAGAACGGCTCGTCGAGGAACAGCACTTCGGGGTGCACCGCGAGCGACCGCATGATCGACACCAGCTGCTGCTGCCCGCCGGAGAGCTCGTAGGGGTAGCGGTGCAGGTCGAAGCGGATGTCGAACGACTGGATGAGCTCCTGCGTGCGCGCCTCGACCTCGCCGCGGGCGCGGCGCGCGATCTGCAGGGGATAGCGGATGTTGTCGATGGCGCGCTTCCACGGAAACAGCGCGTCGCGGTAGTTCTGGAAGACGTAGCCGATCACGGTCTGCGCCAGCGTCTTGCCGTCGAACAGGACCTCCCCGCCGTCCATGGGCAGCAGGCCGGCGACCATGTTGATCATGGTCGACTTGCCGCAGCCGTTGGGACCGAAGATGGAGGTGATCTGCCCGCGCGGAAGGTCGAGGTCGAAGCCAGTGTAGAGCGGCTGGCCGGCGAAGCTCTTGGTGAGCCCGCGGATGGTGATGTGGGTGCCGGGCGCGGGCCGGCGCGAGACGAGCGCCGACCGCTGGGCGTCGGGCGCGTTCACGGCAGGGGCCTCACTTGCCGCCCCTCATTTTCCACCCCAGTGAATGAAGCGGCGCTCCACGACGATGAAGATCAGGTTGAGGCCGTAGCCGAGCACGCCGGCGGCGAAGATGGTGGCGTACATCTCCGGCATGTTGAAGATCATCTGCGCGTTGATGACGCGCTGACCGAGGCCGTCGGTGGAGCCGATGAACATCTCCGCGACGATCACGATCACCAGCGCGAAGGACACGCCGGAGCGCATGCCGACGAAGGTCTGCGGCAGGGACTCGAGCAGCGTCACGCCCAGCATCACCCGCGCGGGCGAGGCCCCCATGACGCGCGCTGCGGCCTGGCGCGTCTTGCGCGCGTTCATGACGCCGTAGGCGGTGTTGAACAGGATCAGCAGCCCCGCGCCGAAGGCGGCGACGGCCACCTTCGTACCCTCGCCAACGCCGAGGATGACCAGGAACAGCGGGAACAGCGCCGACGCCGGCGTGGAGCGGAAGAAGTCGATCAGGAACTCGACCGATCGGTACAGCTTGGTCGAGGACCCCAGGATCAGCCCCAGCGGCACGGCGACGGCCACCGCGATGGCGAACGCCGACAGCGTGCGGCGCACGGTGACGAGCAGGTCCTTGCCGAGCGTGCCGCCGAAGAACCCGGTCCAGATCGCCTTCGCCGAGTCCTGCGGCGAGGGCAGGAGGACCGGATCCACGAGCTTCAGCCACGCGATCAGCCACCACGCGAAGATGAACGCGACGGCCCCGACCGCAGGGGTCAGGGCCTCCGCGAGGCGACCTGCAGGCATGACGCGCCCGTCTTCGCCGCGGCGCTCAGTACGCCTTCAGCATGGTCTTCACGTCGATCTTGGACTTCACCAGCCCGGAGGCCGTCGCCTGGTCCACCAGGTTCTGGAAGTCGGCGATCTCCTGCGGCTTCAGGTCGCGCACCATGTTGTAGTAGGAGAGCGGCACGGTCGGCGCGATCGCGGGCGCGGTGTTCATGTGCTTGGACAGCAGTTCGCGGGCGGTCGGATCGTTGTTGCCGTCATTGAGCGCCTTCGCCCAGGCCCGCGCCAGACGCTCGGCCACTTGCGGCCGCTCCTGCAGGAACTTGCCGCTCATCACCCCGCCCGCCAGCACCGCGCAGGCATCCGGCCGGCCCAGCATGTACTTGGCGATCACGCCGCTCTCCAGCTTGCGC
>Ga0209254_10004164_pt1 | contig 13230 bp, 11 predicted proteins | sample FrelakmetDIP11DI_FD_187148 | JGI IMG/M metagenome (GOLD analysis project Ga0209254, IMG submission 187148) | Freshwater lake sediment microbial communities from the University of Notre Dame, USA, for methane emissions studies - DIP11 DI (SPAdes)... | ecosystem: Environmental > Aquatic >...
CAGCTTGAAGCGATCTGATGCGATGTCATACATCAGGTTGGCGGGCTTTACATCCCGGTGAACGACGTTCTGGCTATGGGCATAGTGGAGTGCTTCCGCCGCCCTGGCCATGAGATCGAAGACCACTTTTGGAGGCAGCAGCCGGCCCAGCTGCGCGTAATGGCTAAGGGGCTTGCCTTCGAAGTATTCCATTGCCAGGTAGGCAACGTTGTTGTCCTCGCCGGCGTCATGAATCGAAATGATGTACGGATGATTAAGGCGTCCGGCAGATTCCGCTTCCCTGAGAAAGTGTGAGCGCGCAGTGGCCAGGTCGCTCTCCGCGAATTCCTCGGCGAGAGGCAGGGTCTTGATCGCCACGCGGCGATTAATTGTGGGGTCGCGACCCAGGTAAACGGTGGCCATCGCACCCCGACCAATCACTCTCTCCAGTTCGTAGCGCCCCAGCGTACGCCCCGCTGGCGACACGGGAGGTGGGGCCACTTCGGGGGTGGACTGGGGCCGGGCGGGTCGGGGAGCCGGAGGCACCACGCCGCGGGCTCCGGAAAGCTTTTCCAGTTTCGCCGCAACATCCCGGTAGCCCGGATCCCGGGCCGCAAGGTGCCGGAAGACGCGCTCCGCCTTTGCGTAGTTCCGCTTCTTGCCGTGCTCCATTGCCAGGTCGTAAAGCTGCAGCTTGGTGCGCTCCGTGGTCGGCTGCTGCCGCAGCACCGAGAACCCCAGGTCCAGTTCCTCGGCCGTCCCCGCCACGCTGATCCTGCGTTCGCCGGTCGCGTCGGCCAAAACTCCGCGTGACCGGCCGGTAATCTGCGTGGCGAATTGCAGAATCGCCACCCCGGTCAGGCAGAACAGTGCCAGCCCCGCCAGTTGGAGCCAGAGGCCCGCAAGGCCGATCAGGAGATACTCCGCCAGTAGCAGCAGTAGCATTGCGGAGACGGCCAGAAGAGATGCCCTGGGCAGGCTCAGCCGGCCAACAAGGACTGCAGCGGCGGCTAGCAACAGCGCGAGTCCCATTTCAACCCAGATTGCCCAGCCGGGCCGTCTGATATGTTCTTCCGACAGGTAGTTGGCCAGATCCGTGGCGATCAGCACGGCTGCTCCATCATTTCTGGCCAGCGGCGTGCGCACACTGTCCCCGGGCCCGCCCAGGGGGTTGCCGATCACGACGTAGTGGTCACGCAGCGCAACGGATGCCCGGCCGCTGAGCACGTCTCCCGCCGCGATCACCGGAAATCCCGGAGCCCCCTCTGGCGACTGGTAGAAACGGGCCAGCGTGCCGACGGCGTTCTGGGCGCCGGACTCCAGTTCAACGGCTGCCAGGGCACTTGACGGCAGATTGCCCGGGTCTGTCGTCAGGACTGGCGCTGACCGACGGACGACGCCGTCCCGGTCGGTCAGCATGGCGACGTGGCCTATCGTGGCGGCTGCTTCACAGAACATCCCTGCAACCGGCACCAGCGTCGCCGGGTTGGATCGGCTGCTGTCCTGGAGCGTAAATCGAGCGCTACCTGCGGTGACCCGGTCCGCGCAGATGCCAGTTCCGGGACCCGCACCCGGTCGGCGTTCGGCAGTCGGTAGCCCGATAACCACGTTACCGGCCGCCTGGACAGCAGCGGCGACGCGCTGTTGCTGTCCCAGCCGTTGTTCCGCTTCCGCCAGTTGACTGCGGAGCAGGCCGGGTTCGGCTCGACTTTGCAGTGCCCCGCCGCGCTCATCGAGCCGGATCAGCGAACGGAGACGGCTCAGGTCGCCCGTGCCTGCCAGCGGCGGCGCAGGCGCCGCAGGAATGATCGCCCTGGCCCCGGCAGCCTTGATTTCCGTGATGAGATCATCCAGCCGCGGCGCGGCCCAGAGATCGCCGGTGGCGCTATCCAGGCTCACGATGACAACCGGTGCTGTGGCGGCCGTCGCCAACAGCCGCTGGCAGAGGTCATAGAAGCCGCGTTCAATCCCTACCAGCCTGTCGCCACCGAGCGCAAAGAACAGAGCCAGCACGGCGCATAGCCCCGCCTGAGCGGCCTCGCTCGGCAAGCCGGCCCGCTTATTGTCCTGTGAGCGCATTACAAAATAGTATGCGGATCAGGCGGCCCGGATTGAGACCTGAGTGGTAGTTTTCGGGCTGGTGGCGACGCTTTCCGTCTCGAAATGGCGCGTTTCCCGGCCCACAATGCACGCCGGTTGAACCCCGAGGCGCCGATGGCCAAAGCTCACAAGACCTATGTCTGCAGCGACTGCGGCGCCGGCACTCCCAAGTGGCAGGGTCAGTGCCCTGCCTGCGGTGCCTGGAATTCGCTTGAACCCGGGGTTGGCGGCTTGGTAAGAGCGCCGACGGTTACAGGCACGGCGCCAATTCGGCGGCTCTCTGAGGTTGGAACCGAGTCCGTCCTGCGGGTGTCGACCGGCCTCACTGAACTTGACCGTACGCTCGGCGGTGGCCTGGTGCCTGGTTCCGTCATCCTGCTGGGCGGAGATCCCGGTATCGGCAAATCCACGCTGCTACTGCAGGCAGCAGCACGTCTGAAGACCCCAGGTGGAACCCTTTATGCCAGTGGGGAGGAGTCCCTGCAGCAGATCAGCCTCCGCGGACAGCGCTTGGGCGTGGATTTGGGTTCCGTGGCGGCGATTGCCACGACACGGGTTGAGGATGTTCTCGCCGCGGTCCAGGAGACCAGGCCCGGATGCCTGATCGTCGATTCGATCCAGACGATGGCAACAGACCTGCTGCCGTCCACGCCCGGCTCGCCCAATCAACTGCGCACCTGCGCGGGACTGCTGGTAAGGCTGGCGAAGCAGTCCGGCATTGCAGTCTTTCTGGTTGGCCACGTCACCAAGGACGGACAGATCGCGGGACCGCGCCTCCTGGAGCACATGGTGGACGTCGTCCTGTATTTCGAGAGCGAGGTGGCGAGCCGTTACCGGATTCTGCGCACCGTCAAGAATCGCTTCGGCGCTGCGAACGAGATCGGCATCTTCGTAATGTCAGAAGGGGGAATTCGGGAGGTCCGGAATCCGTCGGCCCTGTTCGTCGCCCAGCGCGGCGAGCCCGTGCCCGGTAGCGTAGTCACGGCGGTGCATCAGGGTAGCCGGCCACTGCTTGTGGAAGTCCAGGCCCTCGCGGACCAGGGAAGCGGCGGACCACCCCGGCGGGTGGCGATTGGTCTGGAGCAGAACCGGCTGACGTTGCTGCTGGCTGCCCTGCATCGGCACGGCGGCATTGCGACCCACACGCACGATATTTTCGTTAACGTCGTTGGCGGGGTGCGGATCATGGAGCCCTCGGCCGATCTGGCGGCCCTGGTGGCAACAATATCGAGTATCCGGGACCGGCCGCTGCCTCGGGATCTGGTGGTATTTGGCGAGGTGGGCCTGGCAGGCGAGATCCGGCCGGTGGCCTACGGCGAGGAGCGCCTGCGTGAAGCCGCGAAGGTCGGCTTCACGCGCGCGGTAATTCCAAAGGCCAATGCGCCTAAGCAGCCAATTGAGGGGCTGGTTATTACTGTGGCTGAAAACCTTCGGGATATCATGCGGATGCTGCCGGCTCTGGAGGCCTGATGCGCACGGTGCTCACTGCGTTGTCGCCCGTTTCCAGAATTTCAATCCGGTAACCATTCAGACGCAGCACCGCACCGCCTTCGGGAATTGTCTCCAGTTGCTCCAGAATCAATCCGTTAAGGGTGGTCGGACCATCGGTGGGCAGATGCCAATGCATCATCCGGTTGAGGGCCCTGACATTGATTCCTGCATTAACGACCCACGCCTCGGCGGAACCTTCCTTGCGCACATCCGTATCGGTCGCGTCGGGGTTGGTCGAAAACCCCCCGAGAATCTCCTCGAGAATGTCCTCGATAGTCACCATGCCCTGGATGTCGCCGTACTCATCGACAACAAAGGCGGTCCGCTGGCCTGTGCGGTGAAACTGCACCAGTAGTCCATGGACAGACGTACCCTCCGGTACAAAGAAGGGTTCGGCCATCAGTGTTTCTACGGCGGCCTGGTTCAGGGCGCCCGCCATCGCGCCAACCAGGGAGCGCACGTGGAGCAGACCCAGGAGGTTCTCGATGTTGCCGCGGAAGACCGGCAGCCGGCTGTGGGGGGACCGGGTGATGGTGTCAACAATCGCCTGCCACTCGTCGTCGAGGTCTATGCCAACAAGCTCATTGTCCGGAATCATGATTTCATCCACGGTCATGTCCTCCAGTTCGAGGATTGACATGAGCATCCGCTGCCGCCGGCGGGGCAGCAGAGCCCCCGCATCAGTGACGATCGTCCGTAGTTCGTCGAGAGTGAGGTTGTGCTGGGTAACCTGATCCCCCCGCACGCCGAAGAGTCGGAGCAGCCCGTTGGAAATCGCCGTAACGACCCAGACAACAGGGAGGGTTATTTTCAGCAGGACGTAATAGATCACCGCCGCTGGCAGGCCGAGCTGCTCCGAGCGCAGCGCACCCACGGTCTTCGGCATCACGTCGGTGAAGACCATGATGACGAAGGCAAGACCGACACTGGCGATCGCAACGCCGCCAGGCCCGCCTATACGCAGCGCCGCCAGCGTTACCAGGGACGTCGCCAGGGTGTTGGCGATGTTGCTGCCAATGAGGATCAGGGAAATCAACCGGTCGGGGCGGGCCAGCAGCCTCTCGGCCAGTCTGGCACCGAGGTGTCCCTGCCGTGCCCGGTGACGCAATCGGTACCGATTAAGAGTCAGCAGGGCGGTTTCGGAGCCCGAAAAGAACGCTGAAATCAGCAGGAGCAGGACCAGCAGGCCAATCAGCGGGCCGGCGGAGACGTCGTCAGGCAAGGGGAGACACCACCAGTCCGGCCATCACGACAGGATGGTGACAACCAGCCCGCGAGGCTGTCAAGGCAAGTTGCGCCGAAGACCGGCGCGACCATATGGCTCCGCGAGCTTACAATCCACGTTCCAGGCTTAAGTATTGGCATCTGCATTGGGTTCGTTCTCATGTTCAACACGTTGAGTGATCGCTTGCGTGGCGTCCTCGATCAGGTTCGCGGCCGGGGGCGCCTGACTGAGGAAAACATTCAGGACGCCGTCCGGGATGTCCGGCGTGCCCTCATCGAAGCGGATGTCGCGCTGCCGGTTGTCCGGGACCTTGTCGAGTTGGTGCGGCAGAGGGCGGTGGGCGCTGATGTCCTGCGGAGCCTGACCCCCGGACAGGTTTTCATACGCATCCTGCACGAAGAGCTTACGCGGACGCTGGGTGACGGCGTCGCCGAGTTGAACCTCCGACACCAGCCGCCCGCCGTGATTCTGCTGGCCGGGCTTCAGGGTGCGGGCAAGACCACGACGGCAGCAAAGCTCGCGCTGTTTATCCGCGATCGCCTTGGTAAGCGCGTGGGACTCGTCAGCACCGACACGCAACGGCCCGCCGCAATCCTGCAGCTGGAGCGGCTCGCTGCCTCCATCGGGGTGCCATTTCTTACGGCCGAGGTCAGTCTGGGTCCTGTGGGCATTGCCGATCGGGCCATCGCCGACGCGCGGCGGGATCAGCTGGAAGTACTGATCGTCGACACTGCAGGCCGCAGCCGCCTGGATGCGGAACTGCTGGACGAACTCCGTGTCATGCGTGGCAGGACTGACCCGGTCGAGACGCTGTTTGTTGTGGATAGCATGGCGGGGCAGGACGCGGTCAATTCGGCGCGGGCCTTTGCTGACGCCCTGCCGCTCACTGGTGTGATCCTGACCAAGGCCGACGGTGATGCGCGGGGTGGTGCGGCCCTGTCGGTGAAGACCGTGACTGGCCAGCCCATCAAGTTTCTGGGCACCGGCGAGGCGGTGACGGAGCTCGAACCGTTTCACCCTGACCGGATGGCGTCACGGATTCTCGGCATGGGCGACGTGCTGAGTCTCGTCGAGGAGGTGCAGCGGAAGGCTGACCAGGACTCGGCGGCCCGCCTTGCCGAGAAGGTGTCTTCCGGTAAGCAGTTTGACCTTAACGATCTGCGGGCACAGCTTCAGCAGATTTCGGGGCTCGGGGGCGTCGAAAGCCTGATCGAGAAGCTGCCTTTGCCCGCTGGAACGTCCGCGGGAAAGCTGGCCGGTCAGATCGACCCCAGGATGCTGCGCCGCCAAATCGCCATCATCGACTCGATGACCCCCCGGGAGCGGCGGCGCCCCGGGATCGTGGACGGGTCGCGGCGCCGACGGATAGCAGGTGGGGCGGGACTGCCCGTTCAGGAGGTCAATCGACTGCTGAAACAGCACACCCAGATGCAGAAGATGATGAAAAAGATGGCCCATGGCGGCCTCCGGCGAATGATGCGGGGCTTCCCGGGCCTCCCTCGATAGCCTTGTGACCGGTGCCATCAGGTCATTTTTCGAGTAATATTCGTCGGTTAACCGGGTTCCACCGATCAAAAACTGGCATAAGGAAGCTTAAGAGCGATGGTCACTATCCGTCTGTCCCGCGGAGGCGCCAAGGGGCGGCCCTTCTATCACCTCGTCGTCTGCGACTCACGGCGGGCTAGAGATGGCCGCTATATCGAGCGCCTCGGATTTTTCAGCCCCATTGCAACGGCGTCGGAAGAACGACTCCGGGTCGATGTGGGACGTTACGAGTACTGGCTGGGCGTTGGGGCACAGGCTTCAGAGCGGGTCGCTGCCCTGGTCAAGGAGTTTCGGCAGCAGGCGCTTGCCAAAGCTGCCTGAGGCCTGATCTGTCCAAGTAACTGACCTGAGTAAGCGCATCGGCATAGGCCGCATCTCCGGGGTGTTCGGAGTTCGCGGTTGGGTCAAGGTGTATTCCTACACGTCGCCGCGCGTGAATGTGGTGCGGTACAGCCCTTGGTTCCTGCGCCAGAATGGCGACGAAGTGATTCAGCAGGTTACCGCCGGACATGCGCACGGCGATGGCGTTGTCGCGTCCCTAGCGGGTATTGACGATCGAGACGCCGCAGCGGCGCTAATCGGGGCTGAGATCGAAGTTGACCGGGCGACGCTAGGTCCCGCACTGGGAGCGGAGCCTGCGGATGCTGCGGCACCAGAAGAGTTTTTCTGGGTTGATCTCCAGGGTATGGAGGTGCGAACCCGGACCGGCACCAGCCTGGGTTTCGTCGAGCAGCTGTTCGAGACCGGGGCCAACGACGTAATGATCGTCGTCGGCACAGGCCGACACCTGATTCCGTTCTTGTACGGCAGTGTGGTGGAGGCGGTGGACGGCGAAAGGCGACTGATTACGGTGGACTGGGATCCGGAGCTCTAGCCGGGTTGCGGGACGCGGCCTCAGGATGCAGCCCCATGCTGAAGTAGGGCTAAGGAAATTGAAGTGGACGTGGCAGTAGTAACGCTGTTCCCCGAGATGTTTGCGCCGCTGGCTCAGTTCGGGGTCGTCGGGCGGGCAATTCAGCGGAATCTGGCCCGGGTAACGCCGGTCGATCCGCGGGACTTTGCCAGCGATGTGCACGGTAGGGTGGACGATCGACCCTACGGCGGCGGGCCGGGAATGGTCATTCGGGTAGAACCGTTTGCGACAGCGATCACCGCTGCCCGCGGGCAGGTCCCCAGCGGCAGTCCCGTCGTGTTCCTGAGTCCGCAAGGCAAGCCTTTCGACCAGGCTACCGCCCAGCGCTACGCCGCGCTGCCCGGATTGGTCCTCGTAGCCGGGCGTTACGAGGGCTTCGACGAACGGCTGATAGAGACTGTCGCTGATGAGGAAGTGTCAGTTGGCGACTTTGTCATGAGTGGTGGAGAGATTGCTGCCCTGGCGGTGCTGGATGCCACCCTCCGGTTGCGTCCCGGAGTGTTGGGTGATGAACAGTCGGCGGAAGAAGAATCTTTTGCGGCGGGCTTGCTGGATTACCCGCACTACACTCGGCCCGAGATTGCTCATGGCAGACCGGTGCCGCGTGTGCTGATGGAGGGTAATCACGAGGCGATCCGGCGATGGAGAAGAAAGCAGGCCCTGGGTCGTACCAGCCTGCGACGCCCGGACTTGCTGAGGAGTCGAGAACTTACTGACGAGGATCGCCGGTTGCTTGACGAGTTTCGCGCCGAGCAGCGCGCCACTTGATGACTGAATTACCCGGGTACCGGGTAGGAAAATTTGAGTTACTGATCATTGGGATTATTTAGCATGGCAAACATCATAGAAAAGCTTGAAGCTGAAGCATTGAAGACCGGCGTACCGGATTTTTCCCCTGGCGATACGGTCATAGTGCAGGTGCGCGTCAAGGAAGGCACTCGTGAGCGTCTCCAGGCCTACGAGGGCGTAGTCGTCGCACGGCGGAATCGCGGGCTGAACTCCTCATTCACGGTGCGCAAGATTTCCCACGGCGAGGGTGTTGAGCGCGTATTCCCCCTGCACAGTCCTACCGTTGCCGAGATCACGGTGAAGCGTCGTGGCGCTGTGCGCCGCGCAAAGCTCTACTATCTGCGCGACCGCAGCGGCAAGTCGGCCCGGATTCGCGAAAAAGTCTGACCCGCCGAGCCGTGGGTCGTGGGGTTTCCGCTTCTGCGTTCTGCGAGTACCGGGTGGCGGAACCTGGCGGGCGCCTTGCGAGCGACGGTTTCGCTTGCCCTGGTGCTCGTTCTTCCCTTCGCTGGGGTCCTGAGCGGTTGCAGCAGCATTGCGAGTTCTGCGGCCGGCGATCTGGCGGAAAATCTCTCTACCGCCATCCTTAATCAGGATGATCCTGAACTGGTGCGGGAGAGCCTGCCCGCCTATCTGGTTCTGCTGGATTCCCTCGCCGTCAGCCCGGAGGCGGGGCCGGCAGTCCTTGGTGCCGCCGCACGCCTGTACGCCGCCTACGCCGTTGTGTTTGTGGATGATCCGGGCCGGGCCGCCACTCTGGCCAGCCGGGCGCGGGCCTACGGGGCGCGTGCCACCTGCGTGGCAAATGAGGGGACCTGCGACCTTGAGACCGTGCCGTTCGCCGAACTCGAGGCCCGGCTCGCGCGGGTCACGCCGGATCAGTCCGCGGCGCTCTTCAGCTTTGCCGTAGGCTCGCTCGCTTACGTTCGTACCCATAGCGATGACTGGCAGGCCATTTCCAGGTTGCCCCGCATCGAAGCCGTGCTGGCGCGGTTGCTCGTGATCGGTGATCCCGCCGACGCGGGATCAGTGAACGCCTATCTGGGAATTCTCAACACCCTGCGTCCACCCGCCCTCGGCGGCCAGCCTGACCAGGGGCGGCGGTACTTCGAGAAGGCTATCGAGCTGACCGGTGGTCGAGACCTCAGCGTGCTGGTTGAATTCGCCCGGAGTTATGCCCGTCTGGTCTACGATCGGGAGCTTCATGACTCGCTTCTTAATCAGGTGCTGGCAGCGGATCCCCGGCAGGAGGGCTACACCCTGCTTAACATGCTTGCTCAGAAGCAGGCAACCGAACTCGTCGCTTCAGCGAACGACTATTTCTGATTCCACAACACCTGCAATGAGGATGAGTTGGTAATGCTGCGTTCCTGGCCGCTGCCCATCGCAAGCCTGCTCTTGCTCGCCTGCCTGCCCTGCAACCTGCAGGCAACTGATCTCAAGCTCGCCACCGTGGCGCCGGAGGGCTCTGGCTGGATGAAGGAACTTCGTGCTGCGGGCTTGCAGGTTCGTGACCGCACCGGTGGCCGGGTCAATCTCAAGTTCTACGGTGGCGGCATACAGGGCAACGACAAGAAGGTACTGCGCAAGATCCGCATTGGCCAGCTTCAGGGCGGGATGTTTACCTCCAATGGTCTGGAAGAGCGCTATCCGGACATCCTGATCTACGGGCTACCCATGCTTTTCGATTCCCAGGACGAGGTGGACTACGTCCGGCAGAAGATGGATGCGACTCTTGCCGCTGGTCTCGAGAAGGCCGGCTTTGTGTCGTATGGCTTCGCGGGTGGTGGCTTCGCCTACCTGATGACTGGCAAGCCAGTCATGGGGCTGGCGGACCTTCGCGGCCAGAAGATCTGGGTCCCAGAGGGCGATCAGACCAGTTTTGTTGCCATGCAGGCACTTAAACTGTCGCCGGTGGTGTTACCGATTACGGACGTGCTGACGGGACTCCAGACTGGCTTGCTGGATATCGTTGCAACGCCCCCTGTCGGCGCGATCATCCTTCAGTGGTATACCAAGACCAAGTACGTGACGAAGCAGCCGCTTAGCTACACCCTCGGCCTGATGGTGATTGACCGGGGTGCCCTGGAAGGCGTGAGTGCCGCCGACCAGGCAGTCCTTCGCGAGGTGATGTCGGCCCTCTACGCGCGGCTGGATGCGAGCAACCGCGTCGATAACACCAAGGCTGAGGAGGCGTTGAAAGCCAACGGGCTGCAGTTCGTTGCGCCCAACATCGCCGAGATTCCGGAATGGCGCGCAGCAGTTTCCGCGGCCATGGATGGCATGGCTGCGAAGGGCGCATTCTCCGCTGGTCTACTGGCGGAGGTCCGTGGTCACCTTAAGGACTACCGCAAGAGCCGACCTGCTCCCCCGGTGTCGGATGCCCGTCCGTGATGGCATCCGTCCCGGCGAGCGATGCCCCCGGTCCTGCGGAACGCTTCGGTCGCTGGCTGGAGAACGCGTTACTTGCCGTCGTGCTGTTCGCCATGATCGGGCTCGCTGCTGCCCAGGTGCTGATGCGCGGGGTGTTCGGCGGTGGTCTTGCCTGGGCCGATGAGGCACTTCGGCTACTCGTTCTGTGGGCTGCCATGCTGGGGGCGATCGCCGCCAGCCGGGATAACGTGCATCTTCGCATTGACTTGCTGTCCCGGTTTCTTTCAGTCACCTGGCGTCGTGCGACGGCGGTTCTGGTAGACCTTTTCGCTGCTGCAGTGGCAGCCATCTTGGCCTGGTACTCCTGGCGATTTGTTGCCGAGTCACGGGACTTCGGAGATCAGGTTCTTGGCAGCTGGCCCGCCTGGGCCTTCCAGGCCATCCTGCCAGCCGCATTCGCGCTGATTGCCTACCGTTATCTGGCGGGATTGCCCCGGCATTTTCGCCCCCCGAGGTTACCAGCCGGGGTGGATACCGAATGATTCTCACCAGCCTTGTGCTGGTGCTCCTCGCCCTGCTGGGTGCGCCGCTGTTCGCCATTATCGGGGCGGGAGCGCTGCTTGGCTTTTCCCGCGCGGATGTGGACCTGACGGCCGTACCGATTGAGATCTACGGCATCGCGGAAACGCCGATCCTGCTGGCGATTCCGCTATTCACCTTTGCCGGCTATGTGCTCAGCGAAAGCCGCGCAGCCGCGCGCCTCGTGCGCCTCAGTGCCGCGCTGATTGGCTGGCTGCCCGGTGGTCTGGCCATGGTCGCCGTGGCCACCTGCTCCCTGTTTACGGCCTTCACGGGTGGCTCCGGGGTCACGATCATCGCCATCGGGGCACTGCTTTTTCCTGCGCTCGTCCAGGCGGGGTATAGCGAGAGATTTACCCTGGGCCTGGTGACCTCCTCTGGCAGTCTGGGCTTGCTGTTTGCGCCGTCGCTTCCTTTGATCATCTACGGAATTATTGCCGAGGTCTCGATCGACTCGCTGTTCGTGGCGGGAATAGTTCCCGGCGTCCTGATGATGCTTGCCCTGGCTGCCTTCTGCCTGTGGCACAACCGGGCGAACCGGCGGCCGATGGGCGAATTCTCCTGGCGGGAGGTCCGGGGTGCCGTTCGGGAGTCCATCTGGGAGCTGCCCCTGCCCCTGGTGGTTCTGGGCGGCATCTACAGTGGCTTCTTTGCTGTTTCCGAGGCAGCGGCAGTTACGGTCGTTTACGTGCTGATCGTGGAACTGCTCATTTACCGGGAGGTGCCGTGGAATCGACTACCCCTTATCGTCAGGGACTCCATGGTGCTGGTCGGGGGAATCCTGCTGATCCTCGGCATCTCGCTGGCATCGACCAATTACATGATTGACGCCCAGGTGCCTCAGCAGCTCATTGAACTGGTTACGCGCTATATTTCTGATCAGACCAGCTTCCTGCTGCTGCTGATCTGTTTTCTCCTGCTGATCGGGTGCATCCTGCACATCTTCTCCGCGCTGGTGCTGGTCGTCCCCCTGATGCTGCCGGTGGCTGCGAAATACGGGGTTGATCCTATTCATCTCGGCATAATCTTCGTAGCCACTATGGAGCTCGGCTATCTGCTACCACCCATTGGCCTGAACCTGTACATCTCAAGTTACCGGTTCAACAGGCCGGTGCTGGAGGTCTGTCTGGCAACCCTGCCTTTCATACTCATCCTTTTCGGAGCTGTCCTCCTCATCACATTCATTCCGGCGCTTTCACTCGCGCTTGTCACCAGGTAATTCGGAGTTTCTGCAAATGCCCCGGTCATTCGTTCTGCTAATGGCGGCTTTAATGGCCGCTGGTTGCGTTTCTGCGGCGCCAGACGTCCCTGCGGGAAAGCCCGCCGAATTCCTCCGGGTGCCCGCCGGATTTCGTGCCGAGATCCTGGTTGATAATGTGCCCAATGCACGCTCGATGGCGCTTGGTGACGGGGGCACCCTGTTCGTGGGCACCCGGTCTGGCGGTGTCGTTTATGCCATTCGCAATGCGCTTGGCGTCAATCCCACTGTAGTCAGGTTTGCAGAGGGCCTGACCATGCCGAACGGCGTCGCCCTCCACCAGGGTGCGTTGTATGTCGCCGAGCAGAAGCGCCTCATCCGGTACCCCAACGCCGAGGCGAATCTTGAGCAGGCGCCAGCGGCGGAAGTCATCGATCCAGCCCTGCCGTTCAAGGGCGTGCTGCATTCCTGGAGGTACCTCGCAGTCGGTCCGGACAACAAGCTGTATGTTTCCATAGGCGCCCCCTGCAACGTGTGTGTCGAGCCAGGCTTTGGCGTGATCCTCCGCATGAATCTGGATGGGACCGGCCGTGAGGTGGTGGCGTCCGGTGTCCGCAATTCGGTCGGGTTTACCTGGGATCCCCGGTCGAAGGACTTATGGTTCACCGACAATGGCCGCGACATGCTCGGTGATGATGTCCCGCCCTGCGAGCTGAATCACGCAGCAAAAACCGACCGCCACTTCGGATTTCCCTTTTGTCACGGGGGCACGATTTCTGATCCGCAATATGGCGGTCTGGGCCGCTGCAGTGACGCCGTGGCGCCTGTGCAGAATCTGGGTGCGCATGTGGCGCCGCTCGGCGTGAAGTTCTACACGGGCCAGATGTTTCCTGCTGAGTATCGCGGGCAGGTGCTGATTGCAGAACACGGTTCGTGGAATCGCAGCAAGGCGGCCGGCAAGACAGGTTACAGAATCAGTCTGGTACGCCTGAAGGGTGATACGGCCGTGGCCTACGGGCCCTTTATCGAGGGCTGGCT
>Ga0209254_10004165_pt1 | contig 13228 bp, 11 predicted proteins | sample FrelakmetDIP11DI_FD_187148 | JGI IMG/M metagenome (GOLD analysis project Ga0209254, IMG submission 187148) | Freshwater lake sediment microbial communities from the University of Notre Dame, USA, for methane emissions studies - DIP11 DI (SPAdes)... | ecosystem: Environmental > Aquatic >...
CTCTACCCCGGCGGTGGCTTCGGACTCGACGAGGAAACCAGCGACAGCAAGCTCCGGCGCGTACTCGACTCCCCGCTACTTCGAGGCGTGATAACGACCCAACCGGTCACGCAAAGTTACATCGAAGCGCGATTGCCGGCGCGCCTCCGCAGCACGCTGATTCGCGGCGTAGTCGTCAATCCACTGTACTTTGCGACGCAGTCGATGGCGCCACGCGCGTATTTTGGTCACGGCAAGGACACGTTCGACGTCTGCTTCGTCGCGGAGAAGTACATGCCGCTCGGCGCCAACAAGGGCTACCCCGAGTTCATCGCTGCCGCCAACGCGCTGTACGGTGCGAGTCCCCGTTTGCGCTGGCATGTCATCGGGAACTTTTCTGCATCCGATTGCGACGTGGCTGCGCTTGGCACGCGGATTCGATTCTGGGGAAGGTTGGCCACCGCCGAGTTGCGGGACGCGCTGCGAGGCATGGACGCGATTGTCTCCCCCAACCAACCGTTCATGCTGCATGCGGGGAATTTCGACGGATTTCCCACCGGTTGTTGCGTCGAGGCCTCGCTTTGCGGAGTCGCGATGATCGTCACGGACCCCTTGGGCCAGAATCCCGGCTATGTCGATGAGTCGGAAATTCTGCTGATTCCGCCCGATCCTAAGGCCATTGTCGCGCGGATCTCGGATCTGCTCAGCCACCCCGGTCGCATCGGAGCAATCGGCCAGCGGGGGCAACGCCTAAGCCAACGCTTGTATGCGCCCGAGCTGCAAGTCGGGCAGCGTCACGCCCTGCTCAAGACACTCGCCGCGCGCGAGGGGTGCCGGATATGAAGCGCCTCGTCATCTTTGGGGCCGGCGGGCACGCGCGCGAGATTCACCAATTGGTCGAGGATATCAATGCCGCGGGCCCAGCGTGGGAAATGGTCGGATTCGTGGTCGATGCCGCATTCCATGTCGACCGCTCGGTGCATGGCTTGCCGGTGCTTTGCGGAACCGAGGCCCTGATTGCGAAGCCCCGACCATACGTGAGCGTCGGCATAGGCATACCGGCAGCACGTCGCCAGGCCGTGGGGCGGCTGCAGTCTTACGGAAGCGCTGCGTACCCATGCCTGGTGCATCCCCATGCATGGGTCGCAAACCGCGCCACGATTGGTGAAGGCACGGTCGTGTTCGCTGGGAGCCTGATCAACTGCGGCGCCAGGGTGGGTTGTCACGTAAGTGTCAATCTCGGCGTGACGATCAGCCATGATTGCGTCGTCGAAGATTTCGCGAGTTTGGGTCCCGGCGTGCATCTTGCGGGCGGCGTCACTATTGGTGCGTGCAGCGACCTAGGCACCGGGGTTTCCGTGCGCCCAGGGATACGGATTGGTGCCGACTGTGTCGTTGGTGCAGGTGCGGTGGTCGTCGCGGACTTGCCCGCAGGGGCGACGGCCTATGGTGTTCCGGCTCGGCCGGTCCGCGTGCGTCGTTGATCCACGACAATTCTCCGCCGCGGTTCGCAACCGAGGCGTGCTAGACTAAACGCAACCTATTGTCCGGGAATGGGTTTCGGATGTGAAAATACTTGCTGTGGATGATCATGCATTGATCCGTGCCGGTCTGCGGACCATTCTGCAGGATCTTGCAGACGACGTGATGGTGGTGGAAGCCGTCGATGGTGCCGGCGCGAAGTCGATGCTGCAAGCGCACCCAGATATTGAGTTGGTCCTCCTCGACGTTAAGCTCCCCGATTGCGACGGCTTGTCGCTGCTCGGTGATCTCGTTCTGCGCTACCCGTCATTGCCGATCGTGGTCCTTTCGGCGGAATGCGAATCGGCGACCGTCTCGCGGGCGATCAACGCGGGTGCAGCCGGGTTTCTGCCAAAGACCGGATTGAACATGATTCTGATTCCGGCGCTGCACCTTGTTCTGGCCGGTGGCATCTACGTCCCCAAGGAAGGTCTTGCAGGTCCGCAGTTTCAACCGGACACACCGGGTCGCCCCCCGCCTGAAGCGTTGGCGGCACCCGAATCGCTAGGCCTTACCGAGCGGCAGAATGAAGTGTTGGCGCTGTTGATGCAGGGCAAGTCAAACAAGCAGATCTCCCGGGAACTGGACCTCGCCGAGGCCACTGCCAAGGTTCACGTTCGCGCTATTCTCCGCGCGCTCAACGTCAACTCGCGCACCGAGGCGGTCGTCGCCTTTTCTCGACTTGGCAACGCAGGAGCTCCAAGATCTCCTCGATACGCGTTGGAGAAGAAATAGCGGCGGTTGTGATTGGCAGCGCAAACGCCGTACGCGCGATTCCTTCGTTGGCGGCAACTGTCAACTGCCGACTGACTCCCGACGCGGTCGAGACATGAACAGGCGCTGATGAAGTCTGCGTTCCCCACAGTGGCAAGCGCCACGTATTCCCTCGTTCGTTTCATCACATTGCGCCTACCGTGGTTGCGCAGAATTGCGCGCTCGTTGTTTGACGAGCACCGGGCGCGCCAGTTGCTCGCGCAGGATTCACTGCGCGAGATCAAGCCGATTGCAGCTCGGGCGTCGGCGAGCAAAGGCCGGCGCGTGAATTTGCTATTGCCTGGAGTGTCGGATTTTCAACTCTATGGCGGTGCGATGACGGCAATCGAGTTCCTCCAAGTCGTAGCTCCCGACCTTCCCAAGCGCCTATTGGTCACTGATGAGATAGGCCCATTTGAGATTGCACCTGATCGCTTCATCGGTTGGTCCCGCCGCATGCTGGGTGACGAAGACTGCGATGGCAATTGCCTGGTGGGCTGTGCAGACCGCGCTGAAACAACCCTGCCGATACGTCCCGACGACGTCTTCATTGCCACGGCATGGTGGACGGCAATCTTGGCGCAACAGCTAGTGCGATGGCAGACACATCAATACGGCCGCGCGGCACCTCTTGTCTACTTGATCCAGGATTACGAGCCAGGGTTCTACCCGTGGTCCACACGATATGTGTTGGCGGAGCAAACGTATCGTTCGGCGGTACCAACCATCGCTGTGTTCAATTCGACACCGTTGCGCGCCTACTTTGCTGACCTCGGGTATCGGTTCGCAACTGCCTTTACATTTGAGCCCCGTCTGAACCCCGTATTGGCATCCGAGCTGGAACTGGCGCGAAATCGAAGCCGAACCCGACAACTGGTCATCTATGGTCGCCCTTCGGTGCCCCGCAACGGCTTTCCGCTGATAATCGAGGCGCTCCGAATATGGTGCGATACGGAGCCCGACGCCGCGGGGTGGCGTATTGTTTCAGTTGGCGAAAAACACCCGGATATTGCGTTGGCCCCGGGGCTGAATCTCGAGTCGCTTGGCAAGCTGGATCTGCAAAGCTACGCACGCCTGCTCGCCGAGTCGGCCATTGGCATCGCGCTTATGATCTCGCCGCACCCGAGCTATCCGCCGCTTGAGATGGCCGCGTTTGGTTTGCGCACCATCAGCAATCGATTTGGTGGTAAGGATCTCGCGGAACAACACCGCAATATCGTCTCTCCGCGCGACCTTTCGGCGGCTAGCCTAGCGGCGAAACTTGTGGAGTTGACGGCCGCTTTCGAACGCCATCGCCGCGGCATCGACACTGAACCGTGGAGCGTCGCCGACACTTTGTTCGCCAACGGCAGCCCGATGTTTCCGTTCAAGGCCGAGTTGCGCAGATGTTGGTTGGACGCGGAAGCAGGGTGACGGGAATGGTCGCTTGGAAACCGGCGCACAGCAATAACATCACTCCGCTGCGCGGACTCGCCGCGACGGCCGTTGTCTGCCATCATCTGGGCGTCTACGCCGGGGTCGACATCCCCTACATTGGCCGAGCCGGAGGACTGCTCGGGGTTCAACTCTTCTTTCTCCTCAGCGGCTATTTGATCATTCGTAGCGCGTTGCGCCACGATTTTTCAGCGTATGCAATCCATCGCGTCGCGCGGATTCTTCCAGCTTATTGGGTTGCTATGCTTGTCGTCAGCGTAGCCATTTATCGGCGTAGCCCAATTTCAGTAGGAGAAGACTGGCCCTCGGCCGTCCTCATTATTCTCGCGCTCGTGCATTTTAGCCCGCATGCATTATTTCATTACGATGTCCTGACGGTCAGCTGGACTTTGACGATTGAGTGGTGCTGGTACCTGGCCGCCATCGTCTTGGCGCGACTGGCCCCGGCGGCGGACGCGAAATGGTGGCTACTAATGACGGCCGCCGCAGTCGCGCTGTCGTCGATTTGGGTGCTTCTCGCGCAACGGGGAGCCATCGACTTTCTATGGGCCGACGCCTTCCAGCGCGTGAGTGATTCGCGAGGTCTGCCGTTCCTGCGCTTCGCCTTTATTACCAACGCGGCGCCCGCGCAATTGGGCTTTTTCATGCTCGGGTGCATGATTTCGCGGTTCGAGCGGACTTTAGTGCGCGCGCCGGCGATGCTGTCAGCCCTCGCGTTCGCGATATTCGTTCCGTTCTACGCCGGTTGGAACCACTTGCTCGGCCTCAATCCATCAATTGCTTCGGGTCTCGGCCTCGCGGGGCTCTTCGTGCTCGCGTTGAAGGCACCTCCGGTTGGACAGAGAATGCTCCACGTCCTGGGTGAAATCTCGTATCCCGTATACTTGATACATGTTCCGTTACTGCTGGTCGTTTTCCAACGCTGGCAGGTCAAAGGGTGGACTGGGCTGATAATCTACTTCGCCTTGTTGCTAGTGTCGGCGTGGGTCCTGCATCGTTTCGTCGAACGCCCAGGTATCACTTACGGCCGCCGCGTGTGTTCGGCCCTGATCACGAGGCGCGCGTGATGGTGCCGCCGCGTCCGTTCGACGCTCCAATTTATGTGGCGCGGCCGACGCTACCGCCATTGGGCGACTACGTCGCGCGCCTGGAGGAGATCTGGAAATCCGCGTGGCTGACCAATCAAGGTGCGCAGCACGAGGAACTTGAACGTGCGCTCGTGCAGTACCTGGGAGCGCGCCATCTTTCGCTGTTCAACAACGGAACGATTGCGCTGATCGTCGCGTGCAGAGCCTTGCGCTTGGGGGGCGAGGTCATCACTACCCCTTTCACCTTTCCCGCAACCGCCCACGTGTTATCGTGGAACGGGATAACTCCCGTCTTCGCCGACATCGATGCTGAGACCCTGACCATCGATCCGGATGCAATCGAGCCGCTGATAACCAGTGAGACCACGGGTATTCTGGGTGTGCATGTATATGGAACGCCCTGTGCCGTCGAACGCATCGATGGACTGGCGCGGTACTATGGACTGCGGGTCATTTACGACGGAGCGCACGCGTTCGGCACACGTATCTCGGGCATCCCAATCGCATCATTCGGCGATGCGACTATGTTCAGCTTCCACGCCACGAAGCTTTTTTTCACGGCGGAGGGCGGCGCGCTAGCGATGGCCGACCCGGCGCTAAAGCAACGTATTGACCTACTCAAGAACTTCGGCATAAAGGACGAGGAGACGGTGGTACTCGCCGGTATCAACGGCAAGATGAACGAGTTGCAAGCTGCGCTGGGGTTGATTGTTCTCGCCCAGGTCGACGCGGAGCGCGCGCGGCGCACGGAGATAGCCGCCATCTATCGTTCACGACTCAATTCGATCGAGGGAATTCGATTGATCGCAACATCTCCCGGCGTCGAGAGCAGCCAGCAATATTGCGTGCTCAGGGTCGACACAGTGGGGGCTTCGTTATGTCGGGATTCCCTCTACGAGCGCCTCAAGCGATTCAATATCTTCACGCGGAAGTACTTCCATCCCCTGTGCAGCCAGTTCAGCTGCTATCGACAACTGCCCTCAGCGCAACCAGGGCGCCTTCCTAATGCGGAGCGGGCCGCCCGCGAAGTGCTATCCCTTCCCTTTTATGGGGCGTTGAGCAACGACGAAGTGCAGCGCATCTGCGACGCCATCGAGTACTGTTGCAGGGGGGGTGGTTGACGCCGCGGGTGAGCGTGGTGGTGGCGAGCTACAACCACGCAAACTTCATCGAGGACGCGTTGCGCAGCGTGCTTGCCCAGACGTACACGGATTTCGAGATCCTGGTCGTCGATGATGGCTCGACCGATGACAGCGTCGATAGGATTGGCGCGCTGGGCGACAGTCGGATTTCGCTCACCGCGTTGCCCCGGAACATGGGGGCGTGCGTCGCAATGAACCGGGCCATTCGTTCGGCGCGCGGCGAGTTCGTTTCGGTTCTTAATTCCGATGATCAGTTCCTCGTCGACAAGCTGGAACGACAGGTTCGATTCCTGGATGCCAACGCCGATACCGCCGCGGTGTTCGGGTGGCCGGAGTTGATCGATGAGTCCGGCGCCCCGTTTCGTGATTCGACGCACAAGGATTACGAAGTGTTCCGTGTCGGCAATCGTCCGCGCGCGGAGTGGTTGAGGCATTTCTTCGACCGGGGGAATTGCCTCTGCCATCCAACGCTGCTCATTCGCCGTGCGTGCTACGGAGAGATCGGATTTTATGACGCCCGGCTCGCGCAGGTGCCCGACCTCGATTTCTGGGTTCGGCTTGTAATGCGCCATCCGATTCACGTGTTACCTGAAACGGTCACGCGCTTTCGGATTCGCGCCGATCAGAGCAATGCAAGTGCCGCCCGGCCCGATGTAATCATTAGGGATGCCTGGGAGCGACGTCATGTGCTCAGTCATTTTCTGCGCTTGAGTCCCGAGGACTTCGCCTCCGCGTTTCCCGAATACCGTGGGCGAACCGAGCCAATGGCCCAACTGCTGGCCGAGCGTGCGTTGACTCTCGCGATGCCGTTCTACGTTGCCTTCGCGCTCGACGCGCTTTTCGGGGCGATGCCGCCCGATGGCGAGGGGTCGGCGTACCACGAGTTTCATCGTCAAACAGGACGATGCGATGTTTTCGGAATTTTTGCGGGGGCCAAGGCTGGCTCGTCCCCGCTTCCTGGATCTGGGCCGCAGCTTCAGCGAATTGGCTCGAGCATAGAGGGCGCATCCGCGGCGCGTTGCTCGTGGATGCGCCGGTTGTGGCGCGGTCGCGCTAGGTGAGACGATGCGCAGTGCGCAACAGGCCGAGTACCTACCCCGCTTGGATCACCTCCGCTTTTTCGCGGCAGCGCTAGTGCTGCTGTTTCACTTCTTCCACCTGCATGTGGGAGACATTCGGGCAAACAATCCGCTGCTGTCACTCGTTGACGAGGGGCACACTGGCATTGGCCTGTTCATGGTTGTCAGCGGGTTCATTTTCACGCTGCTGGCCCGCGACCACGAGGTGATGTACTGGCAATTCATCCGCAATCGCGTTATTCGTATCTATCCGCTGTTTGTGTTTGCCGTGTTTCTGTCGTTGTTCATCAGCACCTACAACGAACACAAGAACTATGGGTTTGATGCGCTGCTCGGCTGGCTCGTGCCGTTTCGTTCGGATACGGTGCCGTTGGCCAAGTACTTCATCCAGCTCTGGACGATCTGGGTGGAGTTTCAGTTCTACTTGCTGTTCCCGTTCCTGCATTCGTTTGTCAATCGGTATGGGACTCGCTATCTGCTTGGATTGATCGGGCTGTTCATTCTCATGCGCGTACTGCTGTTCAGCATTACAGGCAGCGTTCGGTTCGTTGCGTATGAAACCATCTTCGGCCGGATGGACCAGTTCCTGATCGGGATGGTCGTGGCTCGGTTGTACTTGCGGCAGCGCACAATTTGCCAAAATCCACTCTGGCTGCTCGCTGCCGGGCTGCTGCTGGTTGTCGCGGTACACGCGTTCAATCGCATCGACGGGTTTACGAATTTTAATCACCCGATTTGGGTGATCTGGACGACCTGCGAAGGCGCGTTCTGGGGCCTGTTCCTGATCGCGTATGTGAACTGTCGCTGGTCGTGGCCGCGGCCCATCGAGGATTGGCTTGCCCGGCTCGGAACAATCAGTTTTTCCATGTACGTGATGCACAATTTTGTCATCGCGGCTGTCAGCCCGATTGTGGGCGTAGTCGGTTTCTCTTCCAAGACAGCATTGAACGTGGTCCTCACCGGGGTGACGTTCGCTCTGCCGGCAGTCGTCGTCGTGTCAGCCGTGACGTATTTCTTGATCGAGCGCCCTTTTCTCCGGTATCGAAGGTCCTATGTTCGGCCGGCTGTACTCCAGGGCGGGGCGAATCAGTGACCCGTTTCTTCCGGTTTGGAACACGCTGTAACCGGGCGCGTCGGCGCGATGGCGTCGACAGCCTCCGCAGCCAGGGCCTGCGTTTGTGATCAGCCCCACCCATCTCCGTGCCGGGCTGCGGGTCCTGCGCCGACACCTGCGCTACGCGAGGGGGAATCCCAGGAAGTTGTTCTGGGTGATACGACGCGTAGTAAACCTGGCTTGGGATGGCGCGATCGGCGGTGTGCTGGAACGGCATTCTGCGGAAGAAGCGATGTATCGAGACTACATGGCATGGTGTGCCAAATACGAGCCTGCGGCGGACGGCGACTTCGCCGGCCGTGTTGCCGCGCTGCCGCGACGGCCACTGATCTCGATCCTGCTGCCGGTTTACAACCCGCCGCAGCGCTTTCTCGCTGAGGCAATCGCATCGGTTCGCGCGCAACGCTATCCAGCCTGGGAATTGTGCGTCGTCGATGACGCCTCCACGGACGCCGCGGGGTACGAGTATCTCGAGCGCGAAGCGGCGGTCGAACCCCGCATACGGCTGCGGCGGCGCGCCAGCAACGGCGGCATAGCGGAGGCGACCAATGACGCGCTTGCGGTAGCGCAGGGCGAGTATTGCACGTTTCTTGATCAGGACGACACGCTGGCGCCCGACGCCCTTCTGTGCGTCGCCGAGGGGATAGCTCAAAGCTCCACTGCAGTGCTTTTTTTCTCCGACGAGGACAAACTGGACGCCGCGGGAAACCGCACGCGGCCCTTCTTCAAACCGGCATGGGACGGCGAGTGGGTCCGCACGACGAACTGCGTGCTGCATCTGCTGGTCGTGCGCGCACAGACGCTATGCAGCCTCGGCGGCCTTGCACACGGAATCGACGGCGCACAGGACTGGGACCTGGTGCTGCGCGTGGCCGAAGTCGCTGGCCGCGAGCGCATCCGGCACTTGCCGCATGTGCTCTATCATTGGCGCGAACTGCCTGGATCGACTGCAGCAGCGGTGTTCGAGAAGCCGCAGCTGGTCGCGGCTCAGCGGCGGGTGATCGCGGAATCCCTGCGGCGGCGAGGTGAGGTCGGCGAACCCCGGTTAGGGACAGCGGGATGGCGCATCGAGTATGCGGTGCCCGATCCGCAGCCACTCGTTTCGATCGTGATTCCGACGCGCGACAGCGTGGGATTGCTGCGCGCGTGCATCGAATCGATCAAGTCGCGTACCACCTATCATGCTTGCGAGATACTGCTGGTCGACAACGATTCGCGAGATCCGCAGGCGGTAGCCTATCTCGATGGCCTCGTACAGACCGGGGCGGCGCGGGTAGTGAAGTATGCGCAACGCTTCAATTATGCAGCGCAGTGCAACCTCGGTGTACAACAAGCGCGAGGCACGATGATCACCCTGCTGAACAATGACATCGAGGTGATCACTCCGGGATGGCTCGAGGAACTCGTCAGCCTGGCCGTGCGGCCGGGCGTAGGGTTGGTCGGTGCGACGCTGTTCTATCCGGACGGCACGCTGCAGCACGCTGGCGTCGTACTCGGCCTGAACGGAGTCGGCGACCGCCCCTGGATCGGGACGCGAAGGGGCTTTGCGGGACCCTATGGCCGCGCCCGCGCCGTGCGCGAGGTGAGCGCGATGATCACCGCTTGCGCCGTCGTGTCGCGCGAGCGTTACCTCGAAGTCGGCGGCATGAACGAAATGCTCGAAGTATCGTGCAATGATCTCGACCTCTGCCTGCGCCTTGGGCGCGGCGGTTACCGTCATCTGGTCACGCCGTACGCCGAGCTTGTCCATCACGAATCGGCATCGCGCGGCTACTTCGACGATCCGGCCAACGAGAGCCTGAGCGATGCCGAGGAAGCACAATTTGCCTCGCTGTGGCGGCGCGAGCTCGCGGCCGATCCTCTCTATAACCCCAACCTCACCTTGCAGGGCAGCGCCTACGCGTTGGCGTGGCCACCGCGGACCAATAGGGCATCGTGACGCAGGTCCGATATTTGGAGCAAGTGCCGTCCTTGCCACTTCCTCGGCATTTCTGATCGGAATCCTGTTCCTGCTCTCGGCGGACCAGCTGTTCCTGCATATCGATCTCGCTACCGTCGATCGCCCGGCATCCGTTTCAGCAATTCTTCTTCCAGCTTCGTCATTGGCAACTGAGGCACGGTACAATCGAATTTTTGCGGAGTCCGCGTTGGGGTCTCCGAGGGTCGGCTCATCGAACCTGCTTTTGATTCCACGAGTCCCAACTCGCGGAAATATGCGGAAAAGGATCGCACATGTCTGACTGGAGAGGTGGTTATCAGGCTGATATCGACTATACGTACGGCTATTACTCTGAATTAAACCCCTTGCGGGCCGAGCTGGCATTGCTCAATGCCCGATTGAGTACACCAAGAACTAGTAACGCCTGCGAGCTTGGGTTTGGGCAAGGGTTGAGCGTCAACATTCACGCGGCCGCGTCCGCAACGCAGTGGTACGCCAATGACTTCAGCCCAAGCCATGCTGCCTTCGCACTGGAATTGGCTCAGGCCGCGGACGCGGGTGCCCATCTCTTCGACGAATCGTTCGCAGAATTTGCGAGTCGCGATATGCCTGACTTTGACTTCGTCGGCGTTCACGGGATATGGAGCTGGATCTCGGACGCGAATCGCACCGTGATCGTAGATTTCATACGCCGCAAGCTGAAAGTGGGTGGGATTCTCTACATTAGCTACAACACGTTTCCCGGGTGGGCGGGCTTTGCCCCGATGCGCCATTTGATAATGGAGCACGCACACATCATTGGCGCCGAAGGTCAGGGCATCATCAGCCGAATCAACGGGGCGCTGGAATTCGCCGAGAAGGTACTTGAGACAAACCCCCTCTACGCTCGTGCCAATCCGCAAGTTGCCGAGCGCCTCAAGCAGATAAAGGACCAGAACAGGAACTACGTCGCGCACGAGTACTTCAATACAGACTGGTTACCCATGCACTTTGCCACGCTGGCGAAATGGTTGGCGCCAGCCAAAGTCAGCTATGCGTGCTCGGCCCACTATCATGACCATATCGACGCGATCAATATGACCGCGGAGCAGCAGAAGCTTGTGGGCGGGATTCCCGACGCCCTGATGCGCGAAACAGTGCGGGACTTCATGCTCAATCAGCGATTCCGACGGGATTACTGGGTCAAGGGCGCGCGGCCGCTGAGTTTTCTCGATCAGATGGAGGCGGTGCGCAACAAGCGGGTTCTGCTTGTCGCTCATCGGCCGGACGTGCCCAAGAAAATCACCGGCGGGCTGGGGGAAGCGAGCTTAGTTGAGTCGGTCTACAATCCGATCCTGGATCTTCTTTCGAATCACAACACGCGCACCATTGGCCAGATCAGCGATGCGGTTGCCGCCCAGGGTTTGAACTTCCCCCAGGTGTTTCAGGCGATCTTGATCCTCCTGGGAGCCGGCCAACTCGCGGCGGTACAGGATGACGAGGCGATCAGCAGGGCCAAGATTCACACGGACAAGCTCAATGCTCATCTGATTGATAGTGCGCGGAGCAGCAATGACGTTTCCTGGCTAGCGAGCCCGGTGAGCGGCGGGGGCATACACCTGGGGCGATTCGCGCAATTGTTCCTTTTGGCCCGATTGCAAGGCAAGAAACAGCCGAACGAATGGGTGGACTTTGTTTGGCCGATCCTGACGCTGCAAGGGCAGAGATTGATCAAGGACGGTAAGCCGTTAGAGACTCAGGACGAGAACCTGTCGGAGCTCCTGGCTAACGCCAAGGCCTTTGCTGAAAAAGATCTGCCCCGACTGAAAGCATTGCAGATCGCCTGATTCGTTAGCCGGCGCGTTCGCTGCGCGAGCGTTGATAGTGTTCGAGACGGCGCTGGGATAAGAGCATAAGCCGACCATACAAGGAAACCTCCGGGGGCGATCAGGATTGCCCAGAGTCCAAGGCGTGCGATGAGCGGGCAATCTAGCCTTCGTCGGGCTGTCGCTTACGCGCCAGAGCAACGTGTTTGGCGGGTTGCCCTTGCCGGATCCAGTCTCGGAAGAGGAGCGTTTCTGCGCTATTCGGGTGGTGAACCTGGCCACAGGAGCGCAAGAGGCCTTTCCGAAATTCGATTCCGGCGTGCAGGAGATTTTCGCGGTGCAGGCATTGCCGGGAATTCTGTTTCCAACCGTTCTCGACGAGAACGATCCTCTTGTGAATAATGCTGTTGCGCTTTCCGCCGAGGCCGTGGCGCAGGCACGGTAGGACCTGCCCCCGCACTTCTTGCGGTCACCAAATGCCGCCCCTGCTGGTTCCTTCGGCATTCCTGGCCGGCACGCTGTTTCTGCTCTCGGCCGACCTGCTGTTTCTGGAGGTCGGGGGAAACAAGATCAAAGTCGGCTACTTTCTGCTGCTGTGCCTCTGGCTCTTCAAACCGCAGCAGATGTTCGATACGGCGAAAGACGCCGTTCTACGAATGCCGAAATGGGTGCTCCTGCCATTGATCCCGCTGACCATTTCAATCGTCACCTCCGCCAACCTCAGGAATTCCATCGGGTGGGCACTATGGTTCGGGTTCGACCTTTTTGCTGTCGCCACCGTCTACTCGTTTCTGAAAGTTCAGCAATTTTCAATCACCCGGATTCAATCAAGTATTGCCTTCAGCCTGGGGCTCATTGCTCTTTGCGGGATGGTCCAGTTCATTTCCGTCTACGGATTCCATCACATCATTTTCAATCCGCAGCTACATTTCAATATCTACCGCATCAACGGGATTTCCGGGTGGCCGCATTTCCTCAATATTTTCTCCTACTGCTTCCGATTGTCCTGTTGCAGGAAAGGATGTCCCGGTACACCCGACTGATGCTTGTCTTCCTTCTTTTCGTTCTGGTTCAGTCAACAGCCAAGACGGGATGGGTGCTCTTCCACGCACTGGGCGGGCTCCTCCTGCTGCTCGACCGAAAAATGTTCCTGCGTCGCTATCTCGCCTTTTTGCTACCCCTCACCGTCGCTGTGCTGCTGCTTCCCACACCCTCGCCGGACAGCAATCGGCAGGCAGCGAGTGGCGCAGAAAAGGCGGTCCGTCTTGCGGCTGACCTGAATATCGACGAAAGGACGACGTCCGGAGCAGACCGGATGCTGATCAACGAGATGGGGCTCCGGGTGTGGCTGAAGCATCCATGGTTCGGGGTAGG